>Ga0316223_1000183_pt1 | contig 87295 bp, 90 predicted proteins | sample TBH18009metaG_FD_206007 | JGI IMG/M metagenome (GOLD analysis project Ga0316223, IMG submission 206007) | Freshwater microbial communities from Trout Bog Lake, Wisconsin, USA - TBH18009 | ecosystem: Environmental > Aquatic > Freshwater > Lake > Hypolimnion/Profundal zone | place: USA: Wisconsin...
AGGGTTTTCCAAGGGGCTGTGGGCAAACGCGAAGCGTTTTCCATGGCCCCGGCGGCTCTCCGCAGCCGTTGGGTCGGAGCCTGAACTCAGGCCGCCTTTTGTCTCAAAGTCGTTGACACGTTCCGGTGCTGAATGGTCGGTTTCTGGACCTTCAGGCCACGGGAACCTTCAGCATAAATTTTAAAGGCGGACCAGTATTCCAAATGCAGTTTTTGGATGATGGTATCGCCACTGGTTAGGAGCCCCTGAGCTGCTTCTTTTACAGAGTGGCTCCAGTCGTTGGGCTTGCTTACTACGTTGAACTTGGGGGCCATGGATGATTCACCGATTTTCCAAAGCTCTATCTCCAGTCCGAAGAAGGTGAATTTGTCGTCCGTGATGCGGTTCAGCCAATCTAAAGCGGCCCGGTGTTCTTCGGTGAACCGCTCCGCGAGCCATACGATGGTCACAGCATCCAATCCTGCTGCGTAGGTCATCAACTGTCCTAAATGAGTGTGATCAGTCTTCTCAAGCTGATTCTCGATGAGCACCCAGGCACCCGACTCTGTGTCCTTACAAAGGATGTCAGCACGGAAGGGGCCTACTGCTTGTTCCTTGGCCTCGACCTCCAGATCCAGACCAATTGCCTCTCCAAGAAGGACGATATTCTCTGGCTGGGCCAACCAGGGGGTGAAGGAAGTGGACTCGTTCTCCCATGCCTTCCGTAGGTTTACTTTTTCGAGACGGCCGAGACTGGGAGTGGTCATGAGGTCACCGTGAAAACGGGTAGTAGACTGTGGGAGAAGTAGTACCAGCTTACCTTCTCTGAACCGGAAGTCACATCCCATGCGAGGAATATTGAACCTAGAAGGTTATCAATTGGCAGGTCTCTGGAATTTCCTTAAGTTAGCCATTAAGGTAGTTTTGGGATGCCAGCTCTGCTGAAGCTATCAGGCTAAGGGAATGTTCGGGCGATTTCCAACTTGCCATAACTTCATCTGTTTTCCACGGGAGAATAGTCAATCTTCTGCGGCTTTCACCAATCGTTCTTGCAAGCGTGTCCCAGCCAAATTGCATGAGAGGGGCTGGAATTATCCAAGCTTCATATTCCGGCGCATTTGGGAATGATTCTTCCCAAGGCCATCTAGGAGAAATACCTATAAGCCCCTTTTTTTTCAGTTTTTGGAGCAGATACGGAAGACACCTATAAGAACTTGATGCGTGATAAACGTAATGGGAGCGCCTTAGGGTCCATGCGGCTGACCCAGCCGATGCTGTTTCCCTCTGTGCTGATTGCCAAAAGGGTGTTCCTAGGGAAAAAATATTTCTTATGTCAATATCAGGTGCGTTTTCAAATCCAGGTCCATTTTTATTTTCAAGATAATTCACTACACTCCCATGAAACTTGATTTCACCTTTTATTGAACAGGGGGCGCAATTCTCATTGACTAGATCATGATGTAGATCAAATAAATCTCTCAGCCTACTAACGGGAACTGGCATATATAGATCAAAAAAGAAACCATCGGGGAAAAAGCAAACTGAAGGCCATTGCATGTTCCAAGGCTGCAGATAAATATTGAAATTATGAGATAGGTTTGAATTTAATGCCTGGATCATTGCAAAGGGGCTATTCTCTGCTAATCCTGGTGTCAAATCAACCCAATTCGTGTCCCATGAATGGACTGTTCGAGAGGTACAGATATCACCTATTGATTCCTCAATAGTAACCATATTATTAATCAGATTAAGTACAACCTTAGAGTTTAGGGTAGAATCGGAGTAAATTGCGGTCCATCCATTCTGTTTGGGGTTAAATGATGTTAGATCTCCAGTTAAAAATTGGGATGGCATGTCTCCCATCACCCTAATCTCTTTGAACTGCTTACCACTCCGATGCTGATGTAATGCTGGATGGAGTGGTATAGCTGAAGGAAATGAGCAACCCACTGCTACAGCGTTCAATACATCTAGCAAGGTACCCATTTTCGATTACCTCAATTTTCTAACCATGTTAAATTCATGTAAACAATGGAATAATGGCATTCATTGACGTATTTAAGGCACAGTTGAATTCACGATTTTCTTCAGCATCGCGATGGCGTGCCTCTTCCCAATCCCTCTCAAAGAAGCAAGTGCCAAAACCTGCTGCTGACGGGGCCGAGATTTCTCTGCCTCCCAGTTGTAAATGGTCTGTGCAGAAACACCAACAAGGAGCCCGAAATCTGCTGCGGATAGGCCCAGACGCCGCCGCAAGGAGATCAGTCCTTTTGCCCTGAATCGGACCTTCGTTTCATCGCCGGGGGTCGCCTTGGCTTTCTGTCCTTTGGTTTCCTTCCTGCTGAGGCGGGCTACCTCCTTCTCCAGGAGGGCCACACGCTTTTTCAGGGCAGAGGTCTCGGAACGGAACTGGGCCTTGGCTTTATTGAGTGCCTCCGTTTCGGCTCGGATCTCCTTCCGAGCGAGACGAACAATCTCTTCCTTCAGAGCAGAAGCGAAGTTTGGCATGTAGGGGCCTTTCCTTAGGCATGACATCCAATGTAAAGGATAGTAGTTATCATGATATCTCCATGGACATTAACTGAGCTTATTCGGTTGGTTGGACTCGCTTTCCAGGCCTTCGACCTTGGGAGGGTCGCTTTGCCGTTGCCTTTGGTTCTTCCGGGTATTCCTTTTCGGGCCCAAGGAATTCGGCTCCGGGAGGTTCTGCCCCCCTTGAAGCAGCCCTCCCCATTGCCTTAACGCGGTAGAGATCGCCAAGGTGTTCCCATCTCTCCCCGTGGTACATCTCCTCTTCCCCAAACAATTTCACTGCCTGGGCGTTCGCATCGTCTGCCGAACTTGCCTCGACCACTGTTGAATATTCGGTGTAGCACTCAATCACCACTCGCCAACGAGCCTTGGTCTTTGCCTTGGGATCTCTGGACAGCCATGGTTTTTCAGAGGCAGCCATTGGACCTCCGTGATGTGGGATAGCAGGATTGTATACCTGGGTCGGGTTTCATTCCTTCTTCTTTTCCCTGTACAAGGACTTTGACCAACCAAGGCACTCATGGCATCCCTGAGAAGCTGATCAAAATATGGCTCAGATTGACCGGGCTCGAAATCCCTAAGGACCTAGGAGAGGTGGCGGTGTGACCTTCGGATGGACAAATGTTGCAGAGAACATGTGCATTGGCATTTCTACTAGCTTCCCTAAGGAATACTTTTCTTGAAGCCAGACGAGGACTGCTTGAGGGTTCCGCCGATCTGTGTCTCCATCCATCACTAATGCCGTGCCGTCAACCTCTGCCTGATAGGGATCTTCGACAGCGTCTCCGAACAATTCCGCAAAACGAGATTCCTTCAGTTCTTTGTAACGCTGAGAGTAGGGGTTGAGGCACAACTTGTAGTTCAGCGAATCCCCGAACATGAAGCCTGAAATGACGCCATCGACCGCCTTGCCGAGGCGGAAGAATTCGCTTTCATGAAAGAAGTAGCAGTGGCGAAGGTAGTTCCCCTCCACCTCTATCAGGGTTGCTTTCCCATAAAGTGTCGCTAGAAGCCTCCGATGCTCAGCCTCAGCCTCTGCTCCTTCCATGGTGAACCATACGAGGCGGAAATCGGGACGAGTTTCAGAGGACGAAGACAGGAGTTGGTTCTTAGCCTTACGCAGGATCTTGGAGTGGCGGTTGGAGTAGGACATTGGAGTACTGGCGGAATAGACTTGCCCGGAATCCAGGGTGGCATTCCGTGCCTCCGTCAATTCATGTGGATCTAGTTTTCTCTTCTCTTCGATCAGGAACTTTAGCCCATCAACTTCGATCAGGAAATCCGCTATCTCCTGTGAGGGTTCCTGGGAGGGCTGGATGTCCTGGACTGACAGCCCCCAATGGTTCAAGAGGAACTTTGCAAAGGAAAAGTCAGGGCTTTCCGCCATAGGGCCTCAGAGGAAAGGGCTACGCCTAGCTGGAGGAGCGGCAGGCACTCCTAACTGCCGCTGGCTCAAATGACTGCCATATGATTCCAGCCGGAACTCCCCGTATTTTCAATCCTATCCGCGCCACCCGATCCCGCCACTTTCCCGCCACTTTCCTGAAACCGGGGCAAATTACCAACACTTATGAACAACGAACGACAACAGAAACAGTGGCCCCAGGATTTCGGGACAAAGAAAAACCCCTGAAAAATCAGGGGTTTGAGTGGTGGTCCCGGAGCGATTCGAACGCCCGACCCTCAGATTCGTAGTCTGATGCTCTATCCAGCTGAGCTACGGGACCGCGGTAGTCGTCTAGTCTACCGGGTTCTTTGGGAATTTCCACCCGAAATCCTGGTCATGGCGCCGCCGGCCGGGGTCAGGGTTGGACCTTGGGCTCCAGGGCCGGGGCGAATCCGTGCTCGCCGGCGGACAGGCCATTGGGGAGGATGAAGGCGTGGTGGTCGTTGCCCAGGTCGAGGGCGCGGGCGGGGGTGGGGGGCGGCAGGGCGGGGGGGGTGGCCAGTTCCAGGGTGGGGGTGGCCTTGGGGACGCCGCGGCGGGTGCAGGTGCCCTGCAGGATGCCGCCCTCGTCGACCACCAGGGAGCCCAGTTCGACTTCGCCTTCGACGCAGCCGGTGCCGTGGATCTCGAGGCATTCGGTGATCTTGAAGACGCCTTCGACGCGGCCGGTGACGATCAGGTGCTTGGCCAGGATGGTGCCGCGGACGATGCCGGTGGGGGCGATGGTGACTTCGCCTTCGCTGGTGATGGTGCCTTCGACGGTGCCTTCGATGCGCAGGCTGTTCTCGCCGGAGATCACTTCGCCCTTCCAGAGGGTGCCGCGGCCCAGCAGGGTGTGGATGGCGGGGGCCGGGTCGGGGCGCTTCTTGTCGCTGAACACGATGGCCTCCTTGGTTAGCGCAGGTCTTTCAGCCACTCCCGCTGAAGGCGCATGTAGGGCTGGGGATTCACGGGCCGGCCCTTGAGCCGCACTTCATAGTGGAGGTGGACCCCGGTGGCGTTCCCCGTGCGGCCCATGTCACCCAGGATATCCCCTCGGGATACCTTCTGTCCCACTTTCACCCGGACCCGGCTCATATGGGCGTAGAGGGTCTCCAGCTGATCGGTGTGGGCGAGCACCACGCCGTTGCCGTAGCGGTCCATCCAGCCGGCTTCGGCGACCTCCCCGTCGGCGGTGGCCTGGATGGGGGTGCCTTCGGAGTTGGTGATGTCAAAACCGGTGTGGTAGCCGAGGAGGCCTTCGCCCTTTTCGTTGACCTGGGAGAAGGGGCTGATGCGGATGCCGAAGCCGGAGCTGAGATAACCGGCGGTCGGGGGAATGGACGGGGTATGGTTCCAGCGGTCGATGATCGGGACCATGCGGGCGCGGATGGCCTGGGCCTGGAGGGTGGTCTGGTCGAGCTCGCGGCGCAAGGCGCTGATCTTCTCGGTGCTGCTGGCGGCCGGGGCGGCGCCGGGCACGGGCGGAAGGGTCGGGGTGGGGTTCTTGGGATCGAGCAGGCGGAGCAGGTCGGACATCTGCTTGCGCAGGGCCTGGATCTCGGTGTCGAGGGACTGGGCCTGGTTCAGGCTGTCGCGCAGCTGCTCCTTCTGGGCGTAGGTCTCGCGCTGGAGCTGGGTGAAGCTCATGAGCTTCTTGGTGGCCCAGAGGCCGTACGAGGTGCCGATCATGGCCACCGCCCAGAAGCCCACCACCGTTCCGAGGATGCGGACCAGGATGCGCCGCTCCAGGGACCAGCGGAAGGTGCGGTGGGCGAACACGAGCATCACCGTCAGGAACTGCTCCGAGTCGGGTCGACTCAGGCGCAGTCCGCGGCGCTGAACGTTCTTTTTGGCCATAGGAATCCTACCCTACGTGGATTCCAGGGGGGTGTCGAGCGGGTTTTCCGGCGCCGGTCAGGGCATGATTCGGGCGAGCAACCACTCGGCTCCGTGGCCCGTGAAAAAGATCAAGCCCACCAGACTGTTCAGTGTGAAGAATGCGTGGTCGATCCGTTCCAGGCGGCCGCCGCGGACGACCCACTGCTCGCGCAGCAGGATCAGGGCCACGAGGGCCCAGCCGATCCAGGGCAGCAGATGGCTGTCCATGGACAGGTTGTACTGGGCCCAGGCGGCCAGGGCGAGCAGGTGGAACAGGCGCGACAGGAACAGCGACCAGCCGGTCCCGAGCCGGCTGGGGATGGAATGCAGCCCGCGGGCCTTGTCGAACTCCAGGTCCTGGAGGGCGTAGATGATATCGAAGCCGGCGGTCCAGGCCAGCACGCCCAGGGCCAGGTACACGGCCGGCGGATCCAGGCGGCCATTCACGGCGATCCAGGCGCCCAGCGGCGCGCCGGCCAGGGACAGGCCCAGGACCACGTGGCTGAGGGCGGTGAAGCGCTTGCAGAAGGAGTAGCCCAGGATGATCACCAGGGCCAGAGGGGTGAGCTTCCAGGTCAGGGGGCCGAGGCGGCCGGCGGCCACGCCCAGCAGGATGATGGCGGCCCCGAGCAGGAGGTAGGCGCCGGTCTGGCTGACCCGCCCGGCGGGCATGGCGCGGCTGGCGGTGCGCGGGTTCTCGGCGTCCAGGTCCTGGTCGGCGATGCGGTTGAAGGTCATGGCGGCGGTCCGGGCGCCGACCATGGCCAGGATGATCCAGATCACCTTGTCGAGGGGCGGCGCGCCCCGGAAGGTGGCTAGGCCGCCGAGCATGGCGAAGGGCAGGGCGAACACGGTGTGCTCGAACTTGATCATGTCGAGCAGTTCGCGTAAGTTGTTGAAAATAGATATATTTTTAATCGTCAAATTTTCACTGCGAACCATATGCGAACCGGAAGGCAAATCCTTGTCCGAACCACCCCCCTCTTGAGAGGAGTTCGGTACGGGAGATTCGGAGGCTGTGGGGAGGCGTTGGTCGTCCATCGCTTGCCATGATCGGACGAAAAGGAAGGATTGTCTCTGGGCTTGGAAGCTACCTAGGTTATTGGCATCAATCGGTTGCTATTCGAATTCCAGACTCATTCGGTTCCGGGACTATCCCGAGAATGGTCGACAGGTGGTTAATCGCTACGTGAAGCGGGTGCAGTTGTGAAGGATCGGACAGCGAGGGACAGATTGTATCCATGCTGTCTCCGATGCCACCTAGGCCTGCCTGTTCCCCATAACTTTCCGCTGGACACGGCACGAAGCATTCCGTAGCCTCGGGGTATGGATCTGCAAGTCCGTCCCCAGAACCTGGTCAAGGATACGGTATCGCCGAAGTCGGAGTTCACCACGGGGCCCATCACCTGGGGTGGCAGGGAGGTGGCCTTGACGACATTCAACTCGTGGCGGAGCTTGGACCAGAAAACGTCAGGATTCTTGACGTTGTTCTCCAACTCCACGTTGATGATGACCACGCCGGGTCGACTGGTGGAGTAGGTTTTGTTCTTCCTGACTTCCTGGAACTTGAGGATGTTGGCTTCCAGGGTCTTTGTGACCTGCTTTTCCACCTGCTCGGAGGTCGCCCCAGGATAGGCGGCAGCCACGATGCCAGTGCGGATGGTGATGCTGGGATCCTCGGTTCGGGGCATGCCCATCAGGGACCGGATGCCCACAGCAACGACCATGAGCGTCAAGACGGCGGTGAGCGTCGGGTACCGAAGACAGGTCTTGATGAATCGTTCCATCGCCTACCTCCGCTCGGCAGTGGTGGTCACCGCCATGCCATTGCGCAAGGCGTGCTGCCCGGCGACCACAATGGCCTCGTCACCCTTGAGGCCAGAGCGGATCTGGACATCGCGCCCGAACAAGGCACCCACCTCCACCCGCTTCGAGAAGACTCGTTTCTGGTCGGGGAAATACTGGAAGACCAAGGTGGCTCCCTGCGGGTCGCGAACGACCGCTTCGGTCGGCAACACCGTCATATCGAGGCGATTGGCACCCGTAATCGAGACCTCGGCCACCATGCCCATCTTCAAGTCCCGAGCGGGGTTGGGCACACTGATGCGCGTCATGTAGGTGCGGGTGGCAGGGTCGGCTGATACATTAACCACTCGCACCGTCCCCTTGAACGTCTGTCCAGGCAGCGCAGGAATGGTAACGGTCGCGGCCTGCCCCACCTTCACCAGTCGGATGTCGGTCTCCGGCACGCCCACATTGACTTCGATCGGGTCCATCGGCGCGATCTCGAACACCGGCTGGCCTGGGCCCACCATGACGCCAGGCTCCACCATCCTTCGGGCGATGTAGCCGCTGATCGGTGCAACAAGCTGGGCATCCGCCAGGTTCTTCTTCGCGACCCCCTCACCCGCCAGGGCCTGCTGAAACTGCTGATGGGAGGCGTCACGGGCCGCTGTGAACTTGGCAAAATCGTTGGGCGCGAGGCTTTGACTGTCGAAGAGTTGCTTCATGCGCTGAAATTCCTGCTCCGCGACCTGGGCGCCAGCCTTCGCGGCCTCCGCCTGGGCGTGGGCGGCCTCCAGGGCATGGGTCAGGGTCACCGCGTCCAGCACAGCGAGAATCTGGCCCTTCTTCACAGCCTCGCCCTCTCGGGGGAGCACCTGGATTGCCCGCCCTGGAACCAGGAAGGCCACCATGGAGGAGTTCCCTGGGGAAGTGATGGTTCCACTCACGGCCACACGTTCGAAATCTTGGATCTTCCTGGGCTGGGCGACCGAGATGGAAACCGCCGCATCGGCCTGTTGGGGATTCCCAGAGTGACCACAGGCCACGAGCACAAGCAGGGAGGGTGGGACAAGGAACTTGGGATGCATAGGATCTCCTGAAAGGCGCATGAATTAGGCGGATGGGGATGAGGCGGTAACCTCTTCGATTACGGAGGCGATGAAAGGGGCAGAGCCGTGCAGTTCACAACCTGCGTTTCGCAGAACGGTGAGCAAGGTTTTGCCGCGATCATCCACGTAGGAGATCGCGTCCAGGTCGATTCGAGTGGCCCGGTCGCCAGGAGGTCCTTCGGAGAGCTCCGCCCAGACCCTGACCAGCTCGTCCACCCATGGGTAGATCAATTTGCCCTCCAGGCGGACGGTGACGAGTCCAGGTGCACGTTCAATATGAATTCGCAGCATTCGGGAGCCTCCACATGGTCACCACTACCTAGGCAGCGGCTATGCCAAGGCTCTTGATTTGTCCAACCACTTTAATTACAAAAATTGCAATTGTTCGAAGGATTGAAGTGACGACCCTTGATGACGAAATAGAGTCACGGTGATTCTATTTCGTCACTATGGGCGCTCAAGACTGAACTCGTAGGAACCGTCCGTTGTGGTTTCCACGGACTGCTCGAAACCCGTCCCAGGATTCCGAACGGTCACCTCTGCTGCCTTGACCGCGCCACCCTTCTTGGCACGAACGACGCCCCGGACCGAACCGGTGGCCTGGGCAGTCTGGGCGTGGGCAGCCAAGGTGCAGACCAGGGCGCTGAGCATGAGGGTGCATGCCATTCGTGGGTTCATTTCGCCTCCCGCACGAGGCGCACAAAGTTGTAGCAACGATTTTGTCCGCCAGGAGTGCCAGCCGCCTTCGTGTCGAAGCGCACAGCCCCCGCCCCATGGAGGTCCTTCCCGTCGCTGCCGACAGCGCGCCCAAAGGCGACGTACCAGGCAGACGTATACGCTCCACTGGCCTGGGCAATCGCCGAGGTGCTCGTCCAGTACCAGGGATAGTCGGCGGCGCCAGCTTCGTTGGTCATCCCCGTGCAGGTGAACAGCGGGTCGATGGCCGGGCCAATATTGGCTGGGTCGGTGGCTCCGGGTGACCGCGTGTAGTCCACCAGGCTCTGGAGTTCCTTGGAGCTCGGCAGCCGCCAGTCACTGTGGCCCAGGTAATTCGCGGCATTCTGGGTCTGGGCATAGGCCAGCGCGTGTTCCCAATCCATGCCCGAGCCGCTGTCGGTCTGAGCCCAGATCAAGCCCGTGGCCTGATCCGTGATGGTGCCGTCGCCTTGGTTCAGGAAGCTGTTGATCCCGTAGCTTGCGCCGCGCACACAACGGATGAGGTGCCTCGGCCCCGATGCGATGGAATAGGACTTGATGTGTCCTGTGCCGAAATTGACGCCGAAAGCCAATTCTGCGCCGATGTTGGAGGCCCCGTCCTCCGTGCTCTCGAGGAGTCCCGAATACTTGTTGCTGCTCCAGAAGATGGCGTGGCTTAGCTCATCCTCGCTTGCGTAACTGATGGTGAAATAGCTCGTGTCAATGTATGGCCAGCCTGTGCTGCCATTCCAAAGGGAGTACAGCTCCTTGATGGTTGGGAGTCGCCAGTCGCTGTAGCCACCGTAGTTCGCCGCGTTCATGGTCGTTGCAACAGTTGCAGCTTCCGCCCAATAGACCTGGCCGGTGTAGTGGCTCTGCTGCCAGGTCAGGCCCGTGACATTGTCCTTCACCGTGAGGCCGTCGATGCTCTTGGTGTAATTGGGTTGGGTGCCGGAGAACTGGGCATCCTGGCCATAGAACGCTGCCCCAACCAGGGGTGAAGTGATCACCGAGGTGGCATCGAAACATTTGGTCTGGCTTGTGTCGACGATGGGAAAGGCGCCCGCTGTGGTCGGGCTGCTGACTGTGATGTCCTTACTCGTCTTCGCGCTGCCAGCGGCGTTGGTGGCAGTCAGGGTTACCGTGAAGGTTCTCGCCGTCGTATAGGTATGGGTTGGGTTCTGGACCGTGCTCGTTCCGCCGTCACCGAAGGCCCAAACCCAGGTGGTGGGGCTGCCGGTGGATGTGTCTGTGAACGAGATCGACTGACCCGCTGTCACTGGGCTGGAAGGGCCCGTGAAGGTGACCACGGGCGCGGCGGTCGTTACCGCAGTCGTGGTGGAGGAACTGCTTCCCCCGCAGCCCACAAGGAGGAGGCTGGCCACGCCAAAGGAAAGCAGAAGGCGGTTTTGTGAAAAGCGCATGAAGATCTCCATCAATGTTGTGGAATGGGCAGAGGAAGGTTCTATTTCGCGTCTCGCACGAGGCGCACGTAGTTGTAGATCCGGATGGCGTCGCCCTGGGGGCCGCTGCCCTTGGGGAAGTCTGCGGGGTTGCCGACCTTGGGGTCGCTGCGCTGGCAACCAGCCCCGTGGACATCCAGCCAGGCCCCAATCGAAGCGTTTGATGGGTCCGTCATGTAACCCATGGCTCGCCCGAAGGCGACATAGATGGCATTGGCCTGGACGCCGGTCGAATACAGGTGGGTGGTTCCCGTCCAGTAGAAGGGATAATCCGCCTTGCCCGCCTCGTTGGTGATGCCGGTGCAGGTGAAGAGCGGGTCGATGGCCGCGGAGGAGGTGGTGTCCGGCGAGCGGGTGTAGTCCACGATGCTCTGCAGTTCCTTGGCGTTGGGCAGGCGCCAGTCACTGTGCCCCAGGTGGTTCTCGGAGTTCTTCGTCTGGGCCCAGGCCAGAGCCTCCTGCCAATTCAGTCCCGTGCCACTGTCCCCCTTGGTCCACATCAGCCCAGCGGCGTTGTCGGTGAGTGTGGAATCACCATTGTCCGTGAAGCTGTTCAGTCCATAGGCTGTGCCCCGGACGCAGGTCACATAGAAGGTCTTTTCTGCTCCTCCGGGCGCGGTCAGGCCGTAACCCTTGATGCGCCCATCGGCGAAGTTCACGCCAAAGAGAGTCGTATCCCCCAACATGGTCTTGCTGACATAGAGCGTGCTGGAGGCGTACTGGGCATCGATGACGCGCTCGCCCGCAGCGGTATCCCCGTAACCAAAGCTGAAATAGGTGCGATCGATGAAGGGCGTCAACGTGGAAACATCACTGCCCGGACCCACATCGGTGCCCATGAAGTTCATCAGGGAATACAGTTCCTTGATGCTGGGGAGGCGCCAGTCGCTGTAGCCGCCATATTTTGCAGCATTCAAAACCGCAGGCCTCGCCTGAGCCTGGGTCAAGGTCATCTTGTCCGAGGCGTTGATCGTGCCATCGACATTGGTGTCCGGACTCTGTTGCCAGGTCAAACCCGTGATGCTGTCGTAGACCGTCAGACCATCACTGCTCTTGGTATAGCTGGGCTGGGTGCCGCTGATCTGGGCATCCTGGCCGTAGAAGGCAGCCCCTGCACTGGGTACAGCGATCTCCGTGGTGGCGTCGAAACACTTGGTCTGGCCGGTATCAACGATGGTGTAGGCTCTTGCATTGGCCGGGCTGCTGGCCGTGATGTCCCTGCTTGCCTTTGCGGTGCCACCCGCGTTGCTGGCGGTCAGGGTCACGGTGAAGGTCCCGGCGGTTGCATAGGTGTGGGTCGGGTTCTGGACCGTGCTCGTCCCGCCATCGCCGAAGGTCCAGGACCAGGCGGTCGGACTCCCGGTAGAGGTGTCGGCAAAGGACACCGATTGGCCCGCCGTGACGGTCCCGGAAGGGGTGGTGAAACTGGCCACTGGTGCTGCCGCCGTGGTTGTGGTGGAAGAACTTTTGCCCCCGCATCCCACGAGGATGAGGCTGGTCACACCGAGACAGACGAAGGCTTGGGGTCTTACAAGACGCATGACGCGCTCCTGCATAGGGGTTCATTGGGGTGTCGTAGGGAGGGTGGGCTGGGCCCGCCACACACAAGGAATACGCTGGGCTGGCGTCAGGTACCGGCCCCGATTCCGAACTGCTCTTTTGCAGCAATCAGATGCAGATGAGGGGGAACGATATGCAGGTGGTCCGCCTGCTGGTCAGCAACCTGAATTCAGGAAAGCCCCAACCGTTTCTTCAGGGCTGGCGCGGCGCCTCGGCTGACTTCCAACTCCACGCCCCCGGCGAGGCGGGCCAGGATGCGTCCGAACTCACCCGCACGAACGCCGACGACCGCCTCCGGACGCAGCAATAAATGGCGATGGCTCCGCAGCAAACCCCGCCCTGCCAGGGCCGTCTCCGCTTCGGTCAAGGTCTGCCAGAGGGTGCGGAAGCGGTCCCCGGCGTGGGCCCAGACGATGCCATCCTCGAAGGTGAAGTGGGTTGTCTTGGCGAGGTCCAGGAACACCAGCCCCTGGCCCGCTTTCACCGGATAGCGGAAGGGCCCGGTGGGTTTGGGGGCCTCTGGGGTGGCGTGCTCCCGAGGGCTGCGCAGGCGCTCCAGGGTTTTCGCCAGGCGCTCGGCGGTGACGGGCTTCAGCAGGAAGTCCACCGCTGCCTGCTCGAAGGCACGGACGGCATGCTCTGAGTAGGCCGTCACGAAGACGATGGGGAAGGGCCTCGGCAGATCCGCCACCACATCCAGGCCCGAAAGCCCTGGCATCTGGATGTCCAGGAAGAGCGCATCGACTGGTTCCCCCTTGTTCAGCCACTCGAACACGCCGGGACCATCCGTGACTTCGGCGACGATCTCGCACCCCGCCTCTTGGAGCAGCCGCGAGAGACGGGCGAGGTTCAAGGGTTCATCCTCGGCGATGAGGACTCTCAGGAGCTTGGTCACTGCGTAGCCTCCGGGGTCAGACCGAGGTGTAACTCGGCCACGGTCCAGGCTTCCTGCATCCGGAGCGTGAGGCATTCGGGTCGTTCGCCCAGGAGGCTCAGGCGTTCCCGAAGGTTCCGAAGGCCGATTCCTTCCGGACGACCTTCCTCGAAAGGCGCTCCGGTATTGGCGACTCCAAGGGAGAATCCGGAGCCTTCGGATCGAAGGAATATGCGCAGATCTCCGCCGTCGCGGGAGGGCGCGATGCCATGCTTGATGGCGTTCTCCACCAGGGGCTGCAGCATGAGGGGCGGCACGAGATGGGATTCAAGGTGCTCGTCCCAATCCCATTCGACCCTGAGGCGAGAACCCAGGCGGATGTGCTCCACCGCGAGGTACTGCTCCACGATGGCGCGTTCGGAGGTGAGCGGATCCACGGGGCGGGTGCTGCTGTCTAGCAGGTTCCTCAGCAAGTGCGCCAGGTTCACTAGCGCCTCTTCAGTAGCCTTCTGGTCCTTCCAAACCAGTTCGGTCAGCCCGCTGATGGCATTGAACAGCACATGGGGGCTCATCTGGGATTGCAGGGCTCTGGCTTTGGCAATGGTCGCAGCCTGCACGGCTTCGGCTTCCCTCTCCTCGGCACGTTCCTTGTTCGCCAGGATCCAGCCGAGCAGCACGGCGAACGACAGGTTCGTCAGAAGCAGGGCCAGCATTCTTGGATGGAAGATGCGAGCGAGGAAGGTTTCATCACCCGGTGGGGGCAGACCGGACTTGGGGCCCACGCCAGATGGCCGCTCCGGCGCCCCGAAATCTGGCAGCGGCCCTGATTCAGGAGGCGGCCTGAACTCGAGATGGTGCCTGGATCCTTGGCGGGCCTGGGGTTCTGCCATGCCACGTTCCGCAGGGGGTTGACCCAGACCCAGCAGCAGAACAATCCCCCCCATCCAGAACAGGTTCCATGTGATGGCCTGCAGCAACCCACGGGGTGCCGGGGCGATGGGACGATCATCGCCGGTCCACTGCCAGGGAAGGGGCGAGAGCACGAGGTAGACGAAGGGCACCGCGAAGGGGAAAAGCAGATCCTGCCATCGGTTCATCGGGATCCCGACGCCCCACCTCGTGATTACCCAGAGCAGTCCGAAACCAAGCACAGCGCCCCAGGTGGAGGGGCGCTGGAGCCTTTGCAAGGCGGTCTTCTTGAGATCCATGGTGCGCATAGGCCTGCAGTCTACCTCTTCTCGGGCGGTGGCATCCCCGGTCCTTCGAATCCCACCATTCCGCGCATCCTTCCCAGACCGAGTTCCTTCTGCAATGTCGCCAGTTTGGCCTTCTGATCCGCTGTCAGCAGCGCGAGGGCGTCCTGCAGCACCGCCCGGTGCACCAGAAGCATGTCGAACTGGGCCTGGGCGACCTTGTCGTGGAGGGTCTTCAATTGCTCGACCGTGGTGGCGGTATCGAGCATCCCAGCGTCAAGGGCCTCATGAGCCATGCGTGTGGCCTCGCCCTTCGTCTTCGCATCAGGCTGATGCTTGTCCAGGATGGCCTTCAAGGCCGTCTTCTGTGCCTCGCTGAGATCGAGCGCCTGCAAAAGCATGGGGTCCGGCCCGCGGCCAGGGCCACCTCTCTGGGCCACCAAAGGCACGGACAGCAGCGCCGCCAGAGTCAGGCAGGAAAGGGATCGAAACAACATGGTCACCTCCTATGAGTCGCATCGGGAACGCCCGGACTCAGCCAAGGTATGGGACTTGGAACGCTCATGGAACGCGCTGCCTGCGAATTGCCTTCCGAAGGGCATCAGATGCAGATGGGCGGTCATGGATTGCATGGCGAGCGTTGTGCAGTGCCCTAGGAACGGAACCCGGCCCGGGAGTAGAAAGTGCCTGCCTCAGGCAGATCGCTTGCAGTTCGATTCCTGAAAAATCGAACTGCTCAAAAGACCGAACGAATTGCACTTTCCTGGAATCGAGATGCACCTGGGGACCCTCCAGGGGGTTTCAATGTCTGCCAATGATCGATGTACAAGTCGTTCAATAACAAATTTTTGCGATCCAACGCGGCACCGTCACCTGAAACGGCACCTACCTTTCATCGGTGGAATCATTCCCGGAGCCTCCAGGTGATTCCTGCCTTCCGCAACGACCGCGCACATAGCAGGACGAGTCACCACCATGGGGGGCACGATCCCCCGTGTCCCCTTCCTCCGGCCCGTCCCTTCAACCCAATCATTCGAGGTAAATCATGAACATCAATAGCATTCAGGCCTCGCAATCCAGTTCCCTGGTGTCAACCGACAAAACTATTGACCCCCCTTAGCGACAAAACTCCTGACCCCCTAGACGCGAGGCAGGCAGGCGCAGGGAGGGCGTAGCCCGACCGCAGCCGGCCTGCCTCGCTGCGTAAACACAGCCTGGTCTCGGGCCCTGTGGGTCCCAACCCCCATGGGGCACTGGCGGGGCAATGGTGGGCAGCGATGTTGAAAATCGATGTGGCACTGGCGCGGGTTTCAGCGTTTTCATGCTCTAAATCGAGATCGACGAAATAGGTCCCGGACCCCAGGGGGTGCTTCCCACCGTTGCCCCATAAACGCGCCATTTTTCGCGACAACCCGGCAGTCAGTCCACGACCTTTGTGGGTCGAATCAGACCAGCCTTTCGCTTCTCCCGGAGGCGGTAGCTCTCGCCCTTGATGGTGATGACATGGCTGTGGTGCAGGAGCCGATCCAGGATCGCCGTGGCCAGCACCGCATCCCCGAATACCTCGCCCCAGTTTCCCACGGGCTGGTTGCTGGTGAGGATCAGGCTGCCCCGCTCGTAGCGGCGGTTCACCAGTTGAAACAGCAGGTGCGCTGCCCGTCGTTCGAAGGGTAGATAGCCCAGTTCATCGATGATCAGCAGCTTGGGCTTGGTCAGGTGGGTCAGCCGTTCCTCCAGCCGACCTTCGCTCTCGGCCCGCATCATCTGGGCCACCAGTCCCAGGGCCGGGACGAACAGGGCGCTGGCGCCATGCTCGACGACCTTCCGACCCAGGCCGATGGCCAGGTGCGTCTTTCCCACACCCGGCGGCCCCAGCAGAAGCACGTTCTCGCCGTTGGCGATGAACCGCCCCGTCTCCAGTTCCCGGATGAGCTTTTGATCAATGGAAGGCTGGAGGCTGAAGTCGAAGTCCTCCAGTCTGCGCACCACAGGGAAGTGGGCGATCTGGATGCCCATGCGGGTGCGTTTCAGGTCCTTGGACAGGGCCTCCTCCGAGAGCACCAGGTCCAGGAAGTCCATGTAGCCGAGTTCCTTCCGGGCGGCCTCCTGGAGCAGGGCATCCAGCCGCTCCCGCGTGGCCACCAATTTCAGCCGAGTCAGGTGGCGGGTCACCCGTTCCAACTGGGGATCTACCATCGCTCACCCCCGACCACGGCCTCGTAGTCCGAGAGGGGGCGCTGGAGTTCGCAGGGTTTCAGGGCCTTGTAGGTCCTCCGCACCAGCCCCTCCACATGGCCTGGATCCTGGGTGTCCCGGTGGCGGCCATCGGTGACCCGATGTTCGGCCACCACCTGCCCAGCCCAGCGCACGCTCAACTCGCCGCCCTCCACCTCCACATCCACCGTGCGACCCACCAGGTGGTAGGGCACCGAGTAGCGGTTGGTCTCGAACTCCACCCGGCAGTCCCCGGTCACCTTCCGGGTGAACCGCCGGGCGCGCAGGTAGCTCGGGTGCTTCCCAATAGCGAGGAGAGCTTTCCGCTCCCGCTCGAACCGGTCTACGGGCCGCTCTCCGGTGGTGCCATGGGTGCGTACATCCGCGATGTCCCGCATCCACCACGTCAGGTGGCCATGCAGAGCCTCCCAGCTTGCCCAGGAGACTCGCCCCAGGGCGTTGCCTTTGACATAGCCCACGCCCCGTTCCACCTTGCCTTTCGTCCTGGGTCGGTAGGGCCGACAGGCCCTGGGTTTCATCCCCCAGTGGTGGCAGAAGGCTTCGAACTCGGGATGAAAGACCGGGTGGTCTCCCTGCCACCGGAGGACGAGGGCTTTGGCGTTGTCCACCACGCAGGACTCGGGCACACCGCCAAAGTGGTCCAGCGCCGCCTCCAGGCCCTCCAGCCAGTGCCGCTGCCGCAGGTTGGGATAGACGTGGGCGAAAGTGCTTCGGCTGTAGCCCAGCGTCGCCACGAACACGAACGCCTTCACCCGCTCCCCAGACACCTCGATCCACTTCTCCCCGAAGTCGATCTGCATCTGCTGACCCGGGTCTGTCTCGAACCGCAGCGTGGCCCGCTCCTCGTTGATGGCCTCGGCCCGGAGCGGTGAGACGAACCGCTCCACAGTGCGGATACTGACCAGAACACCGCGCTCAGCCAGTTCCTGCCTCAGCACGTCAGCGTTCCGCACCCCGGCCAGGAACCGGGCTTTCAGCCAATCCTCATGGCCCACAAGGGCCAGAGGCCGACCTGTCCGGGGCCGAGAGGTGTTAGGGCCCCGGCGCACCCAGGCCCGCACCGTGTTCCGCGCCATCCCCAGTTCCCGGGCGATGGCCTTCACCTGCCACCCCCGCCCCAACAGCCCGAAGATCCCCTGATGTAAATCTCGACTCGCTCATCCACACACCCTGGTGGGTCTGGAAGCAGATGGCCAACTTCCTCAAGCTCCTTCAGCAGGGCTTCGTCCTCCTCCACCTCGGCGATGCCCGCCAGTTCCAGGTAGCGCTGATGGGCAGAGAGGATGTCATAGGTCCGGGCCTCCTCGACCCCAGACCAAGCGGAGGCGTAGCGGACAGCTTCCTCAAAATCGTAGATGGGTCCGGAGATGGGCGGATCCCCTGGTCGGGAGGCCGGTAGCCAGCAGGCGAAGGGGGGAGCCCATTGCTTCCGTTCCTTGGCCGACGGCGATGGGAGTCCGTGGGCGATGGCGCGAAGTTCACGCCCAAGCCCCTCTCGGAATTGCCCCTGGGTTCCCCAGCCTTCCCCAACCTGCTCAAGAGCAATACAGGTTCTGCCACCAAGCATCGGGATGGCCGCCCTCACTTCAAAGCAGGTATCCGCAGGCAGAATGACGCGACTCCCCCATCGCCAGCCAAGGTGGAGGTAGACCACGAATTGGACAGGCCATTCCGTCGGTGGCCCCAGGTGGAGGGTATCGGTCCCCAGGTGCTTGACGATGCGGCCCGGCGTGAACAGGGCGACTTGCCCTTCGTCCAGCACTGCTCCACGCCGAGCCCAGCCTTGGAAAGCACGTTCCTGCACGACACCGGCTTTGACCCCAGTGGGCTTTGTTTGACGGCTCATCGGCTCATACCTTCACCCCATGGACGGAGGCCACGGCCTCTCGCGTTCACCCAGTATGGGGACCGACCAGGGTCAGAAACTGACTCTCCGCCAAGCCTGGGCGGCACTTGGCCTACCGGAGTTGGTATAGGGGTCTCAGGCTACTTGGCGTATTGTGCCAGGGCCTCGGTGTGCTGCTGCCGGACGTTATCCCTCAACCAGTCAGGCCCCAGGACTTCAGCCAAGGCACCGAACTGAAGCAGCCAGCGCCGGGCTCCATATTCGTGGTTGGCCTTGAAGCGGACGAGGGTGCTCTGGCCGTCCTTGTGGGCGTCGGCTACGAATTCGGGCAACACAGGTGGGGCCTCCTTAAAGGCTTGCACCCAGTGGGGGCCTCGAATCCGGGCTGTCACCTCGAAGGGCTCGTCCGGTGAGGCCCAGCCACCGATCTGGTAGCGGGCCATGCGTTCCATCAGTTCGGGGTCAGGAATATGGCCTGGTCGGGTGCCCACCTTGATGGAGCCAATGCGATTGAAGCGCAGGTGGATGGGGGCCAGCTTCTTGATGTCCCAAACCAAGAGGAAACACCCACTGGAGAACAGGTCGTGGGTCATGGCGTAGGGCACCACCATCCGGCTGGAGGATTCGGGAGCCGCCACGGCCTGGTAGTCCACCTCGATCTCCTTGCCCTCCTCAAAGGCCCTCAGAAGGGGCTCCAGGAGGTCAGGGTTCTCGATAGGATCGTCTACCTGGCCACCCTGCACCCGGAGCACAGAGACCAGCCTGTCGAAGAGGCGGCGGTCCTTGTGGGACATCTTGTCGGCGACCAGTTCTTCCAGGGTGTCCAGCTTGTCCTGCCAGAGCAGAGTGCCGCTCTGGGAAAGGGAGATCCCAGCTAGGCGTAAGGCAAGCCGGGCCGCAGGGGTGATGTGCTCATCCCAGCCTGGCCCCTTCCGCAACACGAAATGCTGTACCACTGGTTGCCCAGATCGGATGCGATCAAGCTTGGCCCCTTGGGCCTCTAGCAGCCCAATGGCACGGTCCACACTTCTTAGACTTATCTCTAACCTTTTTGCCAGCGCAAAGCGAGAAATGCCCGCTTCACCAGCCTCGCGGAGGGTCCGGAGTATTTCTTGTAGGCGTTCTCGGTCGACTAGCCCTTCAGTCTGGATTGCCGTTCGACGTGCCATGGGATTCCTTGCTCATGCACGAATTATTCGGCGGGGGTCTCAAGGCGGGCTTTGATCTGCCGTTTCCCCATGGTTCTCAATGCGACGATGTGGCCAAGTTGATTGGCACGAGGACGAGTCTTCCCCGCCTCCCAGTGGTAGACCGTCTGTGCAGACACCCCGAGCAGAAGGCCCATCTCGGCGGCAGATAGCCCGAGACGTTGCCTGCGGGTGGCAAGCCCCTTGGCGCTGAACCGAGCCTTCTCGGCTACCTCGGAGGGCTCTAATCGGTGCTCTTCCTTGTTGGTCCGTTTGCCAAGGGAGGCCACCTGGCGTTCAAGAGAAGCCACCTGCCGCTTTAGGGCAGCTATATCGGATCTGTATTGTGATGATGCCCTCTTGAGCCCGGCAAGTTCCTTGCGAAGCTCCTTCCGGGCCAGTCGTAAGACTTCTTGTTTAAGCGCATTCGCTAGATTGGCCATGTCCCACTACCTTTAACTGTGGTTACTAAAATGCAATTCTTATTCTTCAATGGCACAAGGAGTCCGATCGATTCGGCGAAGAATAACATCCATATTAACTTGGGACCAGGCTTGGGCTAGCCTGAGGGCTTCTTCCCTAGATGCACACGGAGCTTCAAAGAGAAGCGAATGGGAGACGGTACCGAAGCACACAGGAATCCACCTGTTTTTGTGTTCAATGGCCCAAAAACATAAAAATTCGATGCCACCACCTTGCAGGTGCCTAATCGCCTCGAAGTAGGTCGAAATATCATATTGTCCGGCTTCTAACATGGCCAAAATTTCATCACGATCTTCTTGCGTATAGGATGATCGAAGGGGAGGAATGGTGGCTTGATTTTCATAGAGATATGGATTCGCATTGAAATAAGGAGATCCATTGATACGGCGAGGAATGATGTCCATATTGACCAGCGACCAAGCTCGGGCTCGCTCAAGTGCTTTTTCCCTAGTTGCACAAGGGGCTTCAAAGAGATACATCTGGGAGATGGTGCTGAAGCATACAGGGACCCATCTTTCCTTGTGTTCAATGGCAAAAAATATCAAATATTCTATGCCGCCTTCTGGTAGATGCCTAATCGCTTGGTAGTTGGTCGACACGTCTATTTTATTGGTCCCCATCATGGCCATGATTTCATCAAGATCTTCTTGCGTAATGTTTGACCGAAGTGGAGGAGTGGTGGCTTGAAGTTGTGGCGTGCTGAGGTAAACCAGTATCTGGGCTCGGGAAAGCATATGCAGATCGGGATCGTATTCAGGCGATGGGTTCATGGCGGAGTCCTAAAATCGTTAAGAAGTAGAGATGATGTTTTTTCGAGCAGAGAATGAACGCTCGTATGAGTGGCTTGTCACCCTGGATCGGGCTTTCTGTTTAATAACAGAACTTGGAAGGTAGGGCCTCCTGGTAGTTCAGTGGCTGAGCATTCCGGGTGTTTCACCATTGGTTCGTATCTGGGATTCCCTGACCCCGTCGCCAAAACCGATCCCAGGAAGCCAATATTTCACACCGTTCCATGCGGTCCCGGTCCGCTTCTGTTAGGGCAGCTAGATCCGTTGAGCTTGGCTCGGACTCGCCATCCAGCGGGTAACGAAGAATGGCCACGAGCCTTCGATACTTGGCTTCATCCTCTGAAGAAAGCCCAGCAGAGCAATCCGCTTGGTTGAGGCACGGTTCTGGTGCACTCGAATGCGGGCCACTGATGCGCCATTGAAGCTCAGCGTCCAGCAACTGACGCCTAAGGACAGCCTTTGGTCCAAACCGTCGAGTCCAGGACAGCATCGGGCTTCCAAATATCCAATGCATGGTTCTACCTCAGGACAGTGGCTCTAGCCTAAACCGAAACCAACTGAAGGGCCTGACCCAGGTAATTCCCAAGGAATTCGGCAGCCTATAGTGGCCAGGCCGCCTTGATGCTAATTTGTCTAAATTGAAATAAAATAGCAAATAGGGTTAAATTCACATCGGTCCCCGGCCCTGGCCACGGTTAAGAATGCGGGGAAATGGCAAAGCCAAGAACCGCAATCCCCCAGCAAAGACGGGGATCTACACTCGGCAAATTTGCGAACCGTTTGCGAACCGTGTCCTGAACATTGGTGAATTCTATTGAACTTAGGTGAACCAAAGTGATTGGTTTGAATCGAAATGAATCAATTTGAATTACAATTTAATTAAAGATAATAAACAAGTTGCTGTAAAAGAGTGTTCCTGTAGCCCAAGCCGTCTTCGAAATTGATCATGTCGAGCAGTTCGCGCAAGTTGTTTAAAATACTCGTGCTATGAGGTTTTTCGGGCAGCTTCAGGAACTGGGGCGAGGGACTTGCCGAGCCCGGGGGGAGGGCGGCCGCGGAATCCGGTTGGGGGTTGTCCTCTGGGGTTTCCTGCGGGGCTTCGTGAGGCGTATTCATCTGAGAATGATGGGACAAAATTCGGATCTTGTCATGGTGCGGGAGGCCCGGGACCGGGATCGGGCGCCTCGATCAAGATGAAGGACGGACGGCTTCGCTTTGAAGGGGCCGCAACGGACCCGGAGGCCCGGCCGATTTCTAAATACTGAATTCATTACCGGTGCCTGTGTAGCACGGATGCTGCTTGGATCTGGAGCGGGTTTCTCTGCAGAACCCGGACCCATGCCCTCAGATACGGATACGGGTGGCCAGTTGCCCAAGCTACCCTTCGAATTGGAGCCATTCATGAGCAATCGTGAAATCCCCTTGACCAGCCTGGCCGCGCTGAATCGCAAAGCCATGGTGGAAGCCCTCCTGGACAGGTATCTTGCGGATGTTGAATTCCCGGGCCTCCCGGACCGCACCAAAGGCCCGTCAAGGGACCCGGCTCCGAAACGCTAGTTGCATTGCCCGCTTCCCGAAAGGAACCTGCCGCATGACCCCGCTGGACCGCCTATCCAAACGCATCGGGCTCGCCTCCGACCATGGCGGGCACAATCTGAAGCTGCGCCTGGTCGCGAAGTTGCGCGAAGCCGGGTTCGAACCCTTGGATTTCGGGAACCTGGACCCCACGCCCGGGGATGACTATCCGGATTTCGTGGTGCCCATGGCCCGGGCCGTCGCGCGCGGCGAGATCGATCGCGGCATTGCCGTGTGCGGCAGCGGGGTCGGCGCCTGCGTGGTGGCCAACAAGGTGCCGGGTGTGCGGGCCTGCCTGATCATGGATCCGTTCTCGGCCCGCCAGGGGGTCGAGGATGACGATCTGAACGTGATGTGCCTGGGCGGGCGGGTGGCCGGCGCGGCGCTGGCCTGGGAGCTGGTCGGGATCTTCCTGGCGGCGCGGTTCATCGGCGCCGAGCGGCACCGCCGCCGGCTGGCCAAGGTGGCCGCACTGGAGTCCTGAGGCATCCGGCGATCAGCGCAGGAAGGGCAGGACCTCCGCCAGCACGGCCTCCGGAACCTCCTCCGGCAGGTAGTGGCCGGCGTCCAGGGCCTTCCCGCGCACGTCGGCGGCCACGAGGCGCCATTCCGCCAGGGGGTCCACCACCTTCCCGACGGCGCCCTGGGCGCCCCACAGGGCCAGCATGGGGCAGGTCACCTTCCGGCCTTCGGCCAGATCGGCCCGGTCATGGTCCAGGTCGATGCCGGCGCTGGCCCGGGAGTCCTCGCAAAGGCCGTGGATCGTGCCGGGATCCTGGATGCAGCGGGCGTACTCGGCATAGGCCTCGGGGCTGAAGGGGGCGAGGCCGGCGGGGCGGCTGCCCAGGGTGTGGCGAAGGTACAGTTCCGGGTCGGCGGAGATGAGCGTCTCCGGGAAGGGGAAGGGGCGGATCAGGAAGAACCAGTGGAAGTAGTGGGTGGCGAACTCCCGGTTGGTCTTCTCGTACATGGCCAGGGTGGGGGCGATGTCGAGGGTGGCGAGCTTGTGCACCCGGTCCGGGTGATCCACGGCCATGCGGTGGGCGACCCGCGCGCCGCGGTCGTGGGCCAGCACCCGGAACTGCGGGAAGCCCAGGGCGGCCATGACCTCCACCTGGTCCTGGGCCATGACCCGCTTGGCGTAGTTGCCGTGGTCGGGCAGGCCGCGGGGCTTGGAGCTGTCCCCGTAGCCCCGGAGATCGGTGGCCACCACGGTGAATTCCCGGGCCAGGGCAGCGGCCATTCGGTGCCAGATGGCATGGGTCTGGGGGTGGCCGTGGAGAAGCAGCAGCGGGGGGCCGCTGCCGCCTCGGACCAGGTTGATCTCCACGCCGTTGGCCGGGAGCCGGAGGGTTTCGAAGCCTTCGAACATGGATCGATGATAGGGCCTAAAATCCTCAAGCGAGCGTGTAGTTCAAGTCGGAGCAGGCGTTCTTGAGGGTGGTCAGCAGGGTCGGGTCCGTCAGCATCCGGATGTAGGTCGGATGGGCGGGCATCGCCCGGTCAGCCCGCTCATACAGGGCGACGCATGGCTGGTTGCCGTTCATGGAGGATCCGTAGAGGAGGCCGTCCACGGTCGGGAAGGCAGTGTAGATCGCCTGGGACCAGCGGCGCGCGCGGGGCCTCAGCCCGGAGGAGATGGCCATGGAGGCTCCAGCCATGGTCGGCCAGGTGCCGGTGAGGTCGAGCAGGTGGAGGTCGGCCGCCGTTTCGAAGGCGATGAGGCAGGGGTCTTTGAAGGCCCGGTCCACGACCCGGGTTTCCTGGAACACCTCCGCGATGGCGGTAAGGCCTCCCCTCGGCCCGGAGGCTCCGTAGAGGATCTCCCGGGCCTGGAAGGACGGCGGCGGAAGATGGTGATCAAACCGGGCATCGGTTGGGCCCCAGGCCCGGAATTGGTTCCAGGATGTCGGGTGGGCCCCTCCCAGGAAGAAGATCCGGAAGATCCGGGTTCCGGTGGACAGAACCTGGATGGTGGGGCCCAGGAGGGAAAGCGCCGCCGGAGCGGGAGGGTCTGGAAATTTGGCCATGATTCAGGACAATCCTGCCGCGAGGGACGCGACGATGGTCGCAGGGCGCCCTTCCTGGAGCCAGTCGCGCGGACTCATGGCAGTTTCATTCTCGCCGGTCACGAGGTCAGGGTTCGGGAGCCTCAACCAACGCTCCACGGCGACCGGGGAGATGCCCTTCGGCAGTTTCTGGGCAACCTGCCCCCACCCTGGGAGTTCCGTGCCCCCGGCGAACTGGAACAGGGGTAGCTTCCAGGAACGCCCGGACTTGATGGCGAGCAGGGTCCGTTCCTGGAGGCGCTGGCGGATCCGCGCGTCGGACACGCGGAGCACCTTGGCTGCCTGGATCGTCGTCCATCCGGTCTCAACCAGAGCCGCATAGGTGAGGACCCCATCCAAGAGGGGATCCACCTTGTCACCAAAGGGTCTCGGGGTTGGATCGAGCCCTCCCGACCGAAGCACATCCGCTTCGGAGGTGGTCAGGCCCTCCTGTCCGGGTTCCGGATAGTACAGGGCCTGGAGTGCCTTGACGGCCGCCCGAAGCTGCGCGTTCAGCCCCCTGGGCTCAATGTCCAGGCCGTGGATGTGCAGAAAGGCCATCGTTTCAACATCGGCGTTCATGGCTGGCCTCCGTCTTGCGAATTATACAGTCGTAAGCTAGCGCAAGCAAGGAGAGTGGCCCTTGCTTTGCGCCGTGATCCAAACCCCCGATCCCGGTGTATTCCTCTCCGAAGGCGCCCAAGGAGGCAATATGACAAGGGAATCCACACCTTTCGATCGCAGGCGGTTCCTCAAGGTGGCGGGCACGGCCCTGGGGGCGGGGGCCCTCTACCAGGTGGGGGCCATGGCCGGGACGGACGCGGGCGGGCGGGTGCTGATGGAGGGGCTGGGCAAACGGGCGGGGGAGAAGGTGACGCCGTTCTCCTTCGTCCAGTTGAGCGATACCCACGTGGGCTTCCAGGGGCCGCCCAATCCGCTGGGGAGCAAGGCCTTCGAGCAGGCCGTGGCGGAGGTGAACGGGCTGGCGGTGGCGCCGGACCTGATCCTGTTCACGGGGGATCTGACCCACGATTCCGAGGAGCCGGGGGTTCCGGCGGCGCGGATGAAGCGCTTCCAGGAGATTGCCGCGGGGCTCAAGGTCCGGAATATCAAGTACGTGCCGGGCGAGCACGATGCGGGGCTGGACGGGGGGGAGCTGTTCCGCAGCGTGTTCGGGCCCTCGCATTACGCCTTCGACCATCGTGGGGTGCATTTCGTGGCGCTGGACAACGTCTCCCAGGGCAAGCCGGTCGTGGGCGGGGACCAGCTGGCCTGGCTGAAGAAGGACTTGGCCCGGTTCGATCCGGCCACGCCGATCATCGTGTTCACCCACCGGCCGCTGTTCGATCTGAAACCGGAGTGGGAGTGGTACACGGGCGACGGGGACGAGGTCATGAACGTGCTCGCGCCCTACCTGAACGTCACGGTCCTCTACGGGCACATCCACCGCGCCCATTCCATGGAGGGCGGGCACGCCCGGCATCTGGCCGTGCCCTCCCTGACCTTCGCCTTCCCGGATCCGGAGAAGGTCGAGGACAAGAAGCCCATGCCCTTCGACAAGGCCGCGCCGTTCCGGAACCTGGGCCTGCGCCGGCTGGAGGTGTCCCGCAAGGGCGGGCGGCCGGTGGTCGACAGCACGGAGGTGGAGCTCACCCAACGCGAATTCGCCGGCACCGTCGGCAGCAGCCAATTGCTTAAAGGAGTTGATTTCGTATGAACAGGTCCAGCCTTTTCCTCAGTCTCGCCCTCCTGGCCCTGCCGGCCTTCGCCGGGGCCCCGGAAGGCCCCCGGGTGGTGGCCATCACCGCCCACCGCTTCGAGTTCAGCCCGAAGGAGATCCACCTGAAGAAGGGGGAGCCGGTGACCCTCGTGCTCGGGAGCCAGGACGTCACCCACGGCCTGTTCTGCCGCAAGCTCGGGATCGATACCGACATCCCGCCCGGGCAGGAGACCCGGGTGAACGTGACGCCCGCGGCCGAGGGCCGCTTCACCGCGATCTGCAACCACTTCTGCGGGGGCGGCCACGGCAACATGAAGCTGACCTTCATCGTCGAGTGACGGCATGAGCGCCCTGCCGTTCCATCCGGTGGTCAATGCCTTCCCGGTGGTCACCACCGTGCTGGCGGCGGGGTGCGTGCTGGCCGGGGCGGCCCGGCCCGGGGAGGCGGGCCGGGAGTGGCTACGCCGGGCCCTGCTGCTCCTGCTGGTGGCGCTCCTGGCCATGCCGGCGGTGGCCTGGTCGGGGCGGGCCTGGGCGGCCAGCGCCGGGCTGTGGCCCAAGGGCCTGGCCCTGCCGCCGGCCAAGGCCCAGCTGCTGCGCGGGCACGTGGCGGGGGCCACGCTGTCCCTGCTGCTCATGGCCCTGGCGGCGCTGCTGGTGAGCGCCCGGATCCGGGGCCGGGGCGGGCGCTGGCTGGTGCTGGCGGTGGTCCTGGCCTGCGCCCTCAGCACGGGCCTCACCGCCCACCTGGGCGGCAAGCTCGCCTTCTCCGAACCCGAGGTCGAAGATGCGCCCTGACCCTTTAACTTGTGGAATTCCGCGGCCATGACCGGTACCGTTCTGGATCGGGAGGGCCGCATGGCGGGAAGCGAACCGGCGCGCAGCGACGAGGAGCTGATGCAGGCCGTGACCCGGGGCGACGAAGCGGCGCTGCAGGAGCTGCACTGGCGCCTGGCCGGACTGGTGTTCCACATCGCCCGCCGCAGCCTGGAGGCCCCGGCGGCGGAGGAGGTCACCCAGGATGTCTTCCTGAGGATCTGGCAGAAGGCCGGCAGCTTCGACCCGGACAAGGGCAGCTGCCGCACCTGGGTGGTGCAGATCACCCGCCGGCGGGTCATGAACGAGCTGCGGGAGCGGGGGCGCCGGCCCCGGACCGATGCCGGGTCCGAGGCGGACCTGGTGGAACTGCCGACCCAGGACGCCTGTCCGGAGGAGAACCTCTGGTCCAATTTCCAGAAGACCGCCATCCGGCGGGCCCTGGCGGCCCTGCCCCGGGAGCAGGGGCAGGCGCTGCGCCTGGCCTTCTTCCAGGACCTCTCCCACGAGCAGGTGGCCCGATTCCTGGCGGTGCCCCTGGGCACGGCCAAGAGCCGGATCCGGCTGGCCCTGGAGAAGCTGAACGGCCCCCTGGCGGCCCTGGTGGCGCTGCTGCTGGCCGGCGTCGGCGTCTCCACCTGGGAGTGGCGGCAGCACCGCGCGGCCCTGGGCCGGGACGAGGCCGCCCTGGGCATGCTTACCGGCAGCCGGATGGTGCCGCTGCGGCTGGAGCCGCCGGTCCGGGCCCGCGCGGTCGAACAGGGGCCGCACGCCAACTACCGGGCGGAACCGGACGGGACGATCGTGGTGTTCACCCTGTCCCGGATGCCCGCGGCCCCGGCCGGCGCCACCTATCGGCTCTGGCGGCTGCAGGGCGGGACCTGGCGGCCGCTCTGCGAGCTGGTCCCGGACGCCCAGGGCCACGGGCGCATCCTGATCGAGCCGGCGGACCGGCTCTGGCCGGAGGCGCTGCAGTTGACCCTGGAGCCACAGGGCGCGCCGGGATCCGCTCCGGGCGGAGCGCCTGTGCTGGTCTGGCCACCCGCGCCCTGACCGTCCGCCGGCGGCCAACTGCCGGGCCAGGATCCGGCACACCGACGCCAGCACCAGGAGGTTCGGATCCCGCTCCTGGACCTCCAGGAAGGCGAAGCAGATGGTCTGGTGCAATGTGTCCATAATTATGGACATTTAGGACGATAATGCGTATAATAATGGTCGTAGTGAAGGAATCACGATCCATGCGCAGCTTTCCGATCCCCCTGAAAACCGCCATGCGCAAACTCGGAGGCGACCTCCGGGACGCCCGGTTGCGGCGGCGGATCCCGGCGGCGATCATGGCGGAGCGGGCCGGCATATCCCGGACCACCTTGCTGAAAGTGGAAAAGGGGGATCCTGGAGTCGCTGTGGCAACCTATGCCACGGTCCTGTTCGTTCTGGGAATGCTTGACCGGTTGGCGGATCTCGCCAGTTCCCGAAACGACGACGTGGGTCTCGCGTTGGAGGAAGAGCGGCTGCCCAAGCGGATCGACTACCGGCCGAGGCGGAAGGCGGAGGACCGGACGGGGAACGGGTGAGGCCAGAATGGATGAACCGATTTTCGTATATGTCGATCTGGCACAGGTGCCGCACCTGGTAGGGCGACTGTGGATGCAGGTCCGCAAGCGGGTCGAAGGGGCCACGTTCCGTTACGACGACGGGTGGCTCCGGAACCCCGCCCGGTTTGCGCTCGAGCCGGCGCTCTCGATGGATCCAGGCCCGCATCACACGTCCGCGGGCAGGAGCCTGTTCGGGGCCATGGGGGATTCGGCGCCGGACCGGTGGGGGCGGGCTCTGATGGTGCGGTCCGAAACCATCCGGGCACGGCAGGCGGCCGAAGCTCCCCGCACGCTTTGGGAGGCGGACTACCTGCTCCAGGTCGATGACGAGACACGGCAAGGCGCCTTGCGGTTCGCAGCCCGCGAAGGCGGCCCGTTCCTGCGTCCGGCGGCGGACCGCCGAACGCCGCCACTGGTCGAGCTGCCGGCGTTGCTGGCCGCCAGCGAACGGGCCTTCGAGGGCACCGAATCGGACGACGAACTCCGTCTGCTGCTGGCGCCCGGCTCCTCGTTGGGCGGTGCCCGGCCCAAGGCTTCGGTGCGGGACCGTGGCGGGCACCTCGCAATTGCCAAGTTCCCCCATCACAGCGACCGCGTCCAGACGGTCCTCTGGGAGGCGGTGGCCTACCGCCTGGCGGTTGCAGCGGGCATCCGAACGGCTACGGCCAGGATTGTCAAGGTTGCCGCCCGGCCGGTTCTCATCCTGCGCCGTTTTGACCGGACCGGTGCCGCCCGGCGCCCTTTCCTTTCGGCCATGAGCATGCTTGGCGCCGGGGACCGGGAGCCGCGGAGTTATCTGGAAATCGCCGACGCCATCCAGCAGCACGGCGCCGCTCCCATCGAGGACCTCCAGGAACTCTGGCGCAGGATCGTTTTCTCGGTCCTGATTTCGAATACGGACGACCACCTGCGCAACCACGGGTTCCTCCATGCCGGCAGCCAGGGCTGGCGGCTGTCGCCAGCCTATGATCTGAACCCGGTCCCGCTTCTGTTCCGGCCCAGGATCCTGTCCACGTTCATCGACGAGCGGAGCGGGGAGGCCTCACTGGACCTGGCCCTTAGCGTCGCCAAGTACTTCCGCCTCAGCATGGCGGAGGCCAGGCAGATGGCCGGCGATGCGGCCAGGGCGGTCTCAGGATGGCGAGCCACGGCCCGTGCCGTGGGCGTACCGGCTGCGGAAATGGACCTCATGGCCTCTGCCTTCGACCATGCCGATCTGGCCCAGGCGGGTGCGTGGCAGGCCCGGGGCTGAACCCAGCCATTTTCATGACCCACTATTTCGTGAAGCTGCCTTCCGTCCCGTAGAGCTCTTCGATCTGTCGGGCAAAAGCTTCGCTCACGGCCTTCCGGCGGATCTTGAGGGAGGGGGTCAGCAGGCCGCTGTCGGAGGTCAGCTCCTTCTCAAGCAGGATGATCTTGCGGATCTGCTCGTAGTTGGAGAAGTGGGCGTTGATCCGTTCCACCCGCTGCGTGAGCTTGGCTTTGGCCAGGGGGTTGCGGGCCAGGTCGGCGTCGTTCTGGAAGGGAATCCGCTTGTATTCGGCCCAGCGGCGCAGGGTGGGGAAGCTGGGGACGATCAGGGCGCTGATGAAGTTCCGGCCGTCCCCGAGGACGACGGCCTGCTCGATGTACTTGTCGGCCCGGAGGGCGTTCTCCAGGGGCTGGGGGGCCACGTTCTTGCCGCCGGAGGTGACCAGGAGCTCCTTCTTGCGGTCGGTGATCCGGATCCGGCCCTGGGCGTCCCATTCGCCGATGTCGCCGGTGTGGAAGTAGCCGTCGGGGTCGATGGCCTCCCGGGTGGCGGCCTCGTTGCGCCAGTAGCCGAGCATGACGTTGGGTCCGTGGCAGAGCAGCTCGCCGTCCTCGGCGATCTTCAGGAACGGCTTGCCTTCCCACTCCTCGAGGATGGGGCGGCCGACGAACCCGGGCTTCATGTCGCCGCGGGTGGTCAGGCAGAGCAGGGGGCTGGTCTCGGTGAGCCCGTAGCCCTCGAACATCGCGATTCCGGCGGCCCAGAAGAATTCCAGGATGCGGGGATGGATGGCGGCGCCGCCGCAGGCGGCCATCACCAGCCGGCCGCCCAGGCGTTCGCGGATCTTGCAGAATACGAGCCGGTCGCACACCGCCCGGGCCAGTCGCAGATGGAGGGGCAGGGGCAGGTCCAGGTAGTGGTGGCGGGCGATGCGCCGGCCCAGGGCCATCACCCCGGAGAACACCAGCCGTTTCAGGGGCCCGCCGGCGGTCACCTGCTCGCGCACCTTGCTGTAGAACTTCTCGAAGATCCGGGGCACCGCCAGGAGCAGCTCGGGGCGCACCTCCAGCAGGTCCCGGGGAATGGTCTGCAGGCTCTCGGCGTAGTAGATGCGCACGCCGGCGTGGAGCATGGCGTAGTGGCCGCCCATGCGCTCGAAGATGTGCGACAGCGGCAGGATGCTCAGCGCCCGCTGGCCGGCGGTCACCTCCAGGACCTTCAGGGCCTGGACGATGTTGCCGACCACGTTGCCGTGGCTGAGCATGGTGCCCTTGGGGTCGCCGGTGGTGCCCGAGGTGTAGATGAGGGTCAGCAGGTCCCCGGGGCGCACGCCCAGGGCCCGGGGGCGGATCTCCGGGCGCCGGGCCTCGAGGCCGGCGCCCTCGGCCAGCAGCTCCGCCCAGGCCAGGATCCGGCGCCCGCCGGTCGCGGGCGGCTCGCCTTCCATGAGCACGGCGGCCTCCAGCTCAGGCAGACCCGGCCAGAGCTCCAGGACCTTGGCCAGCTGGTCCCGGGTGGAGCAGAAGATCCAGCGGGAATTGCTGTTCTGCAGGAGGAAGGCGGTCTGGGGCAGGTTCAGGGCGGGGTAGATCGGCACGGTGACGATCCCCGACAGGGCGCAGGCATAGTCGGCCACGGCCCATTCCGGGCGGTTCTCGGACAGGATGCCGACCCGGTCGCCGGCGTGGATCCCGTGCTGTTCCAGGGCCAGCGCCAGCCGCTCCACCCGGGCCTGGAGCTCCCGGTGCGAGATGGGCAGGTAGGTGCCGCCGACCCGGTGGGCCAGGGCGTCCGGGTAGTCCCATGCCAGGGCTCCGTAGAACAATTCTGAAATGGTCTGCACCACGACCGTGCTCCGGCGATTAGGATCGAGGCATGGTAACAGGTAACGAGGCTGGACCATCGGCAACCCTGGCGGAGGCCATCGCGGCCTTCACGCTCGAGCAGCGGGCCAGGGGCGTATCGTTGCACACCCTGAGGGCCCAGAAGGGCGATCTTGAAAAGCTCATCACCCATGCGGTCGGGCGCACCTGGCCGGACTGGGCGGTCAAGCCGAGGATCCTGCGGGGCTTCGCGCTGGAGCTGGGGGAGCGGGGCCTGGATCCGGCCAGTCAGGCGCGGATCCTGTCCACCGTCCGCTCCTTCTTCGGCTGGCTGTTCGAGACCCAGCGGATCGCCGCCGACCCTTCGGCGGGCCTGCACAACCCCAAACTGCCCAAGCGGCTCCCGGCCTTCCTGACCGAAGGGGAGAGCCAGGACCTGCTGGATCTGCCCGCCCCCGTGGATTTTCCCGGCGCCCGCCTCTGCTGCCTGCTGGAACTGCTCTATGCCGCCGGCCTGCGGGTCTCGGAACTGACCGGGCTGGATCTCCAGGACCTGCTCCGGGAGGCCCGGACCCTGCGGGTGCTGGGCAAGGGCCGGAAGGAACGGCTGGTGCCCTACCACGAGAAGGCGGCGGCCGTCCTGGAGATCTACCTGGAGCACCGCCGGGCCTTCCTGGCCACCCATGCGCTGCCGCCCACCGCCGCCCTGTTCCTCAACCAGCGCGGCGGCCGGCTCACCCCCACCAGCGTGCGCGGGTTCCTGGCCAAGGCCCTGGAACGGGCCGCGGTCCGGGCCCGGGTCAGCCCCCACGCCCTCCGGCACAGCTTCGCCACCCATCTCCTGAACCACGGGATGGACCTGCGGGCCATCCAGGAGCTGCTCGGCCATGCCAGCCTGAGCACCACCCAGCGCTACACCCACCTGGATCTGTCGGACCTTAGCCGCACTTACGAATCCGCCCATCCCCGGGCCCGGCGGAATACCGGCAGTTCGTCCTGAAGGGCCTCTAGGGTATGATTCCCTTTTCACCCCACAGGGGACCGAAAGGAAGTGCCGTGGAGTTGCTGGTTGATCGGATTTGTCAGGAACTGTCGTTGCCCCGGGCCGGGGTGGCGGCCATCACGGCTCTGCTCAATGAGGGGAACACGGTTCCCTTCATCGCCCGCTACCGCAAGGAGGCCACCGGCTCCCTGGACGAGGTGGCGATCCGCGCCGTCGAGGAGCGGCTGGCCTACTTCAAGGAGCTCCTGGAGCGCCGCGAGACGGTGCTGAAGACCATCGACAAGCAGGGCAAGCTGACCCCCGAGCTGCGGGCCCGGGTCGAGAACGCCTGGTCCAAGACCGAGCTGGAGGACCTCTACCTGCCCTACAAGCCCAAGAAGCGCACCAAGGGCTCCGACGCCCGGGAGCGCGGCCTGGAGCCGCTGCTGGACGCCCTGCTGGCCGACGAGGCCGGGGCCGATCCGCTCATGCTGGCCGCGCCCTTCGTGAAGGAGGACCAGGAGGGCCTGGAGACCCCGTCCAAGTGCGTGGAGGGGGCCGGCCACATCCTGGCCGAGCGCCTGGCCGAGAACGCCGACAACCGGGCCTGGCTGCGCCAGGTCTTCCACGAGACCGGCGTCCTGCACGCCGAGCTGCGCGAGGAGCGCAAGGACGCCGCCGAGGCGCTGCGCTTCAAGCCCTACTGGCAGTACCAGGAGCCGCTGCGCAAGATGCCCGGGCACCGGGTGCTGGCGGTGCGCCGGGGCGAGAAGGAGGAGATCCTCACGGTCAAGCTGGTGGTGGACCGGGAGAAGCTGGTCACCGAGCTGGTGTCCAAGGTGGCCATCGCGCCCGCCTCGGCCTACCGGATCATGCTCCATGACATCTGCGGCGATGCCTTCGACCGTCTGCTTGCTCCCTCGCTTGAGACCGATGTCCGGGTGGAGGCCAAGAAGAAGGCCGACGCCGAGGCCATCAAGGTCTTCCAGACCAACCTGGACCACCTGCTGCTGGCGCCCCCGGCGGGCCAGCTCTGCACCCTGGGCGTCGACCCGGGCATCCGCACCGGCTGCAAGCTGGCGGTCATCAACCGGCTGGGCCAGTTCATGGAGACCGCCACCATCTATCCGCTCGAGCCCAAGCGCGACCTCGAGGGCAGCCGGGCCATCCTGGAGGGCCTCACCACCCGCTTCCCCCTGGAGGCGATCGCCATCGGCAACGGCACCGGCGGCCGCGAGGCCGAGGCTTTCCTGCGCGAGTGGCTGCGGGATTCCGGCCGGGACGGGGTGCTGTGCGTGGCGGTGAGCGAGGCCGGAGCCTCGGTCTACTCGGCCTCGGACGTGGCCCGGGAGGAGTTCCCCGAGCAGGACGTGACGGTGCGCGGCGCGATCTCGATCGCCCGGCGTTTCCAGGATCCGCTGGCCGAGCTGGTGAAGGTCGAGCCCAAGTCGATCGGGGTCGGCCAGTATCAGCACGACGTCAACCAGACCGCCCTGAAGAAGGGCCTGGACGAGGTGGTGGAATCCTGCGTGAACCGGGTCGGGGTCGACCTCAACTCCGCCAGCTACCGGCTCCTGGCCTACGTGGCCGGGATCGGCGAGGGCCTGGCCAAGCACATCGTCCAGCACCGCTTCGCCAACGGCGCCTTCCGCCATCGCGAGCAGCTCATGGAGGTGGCGCGGTTCGGCGAGAAGGCCTTCCAGCAGGCCGCCGGCTTCCTGCGCATCCGGGATGGCGAGAACCCCCTGGACGCCTCGGCGGTGCACCCGGAGAGCTATCCCATCGTCGAGCGCATCTGCCAGGCCACCGGGCTGGCCATTCCGGCCCTGGTGGGCAATGACGCCGCGCTGGACGCCCTGGATCCGGCCCTGTTCATCGACGCCCAGTTCGGCGTCGAGACGGTCAAGGACATCATCGCCGAGCTCAAGAAGCCCGGCCGGGATCCCCGCCAGCGGTTCGAGGCCGTGGTCTTCCGGGAGGGCGTGCACAAGCCCGCGGACCTGGAGATCGGCATGGAGCTCCAGGGCGTCGTCACCAACGTCACCGACTTCGGCGCCTTCGTGGACGTCGGCGTGCATCAGGACGGGCTGGTCCACCTCTCGGAGATCTCCCATCAGTACGTCAAGAACCCCGCCGAGGCCCTGAGCGTCGGCCAGGCGGTCCGGGTGAAGGTCCTGGCGGTGGATCTGAAGTCCAAGCGCATCGGTCTTTCCATCAAGGCCCTGCTGCCCGGCGGCGGCCAGCGTCCGACCGGTCCGAGGCCCGAGCGTCCGGCCGGCCCTCGGCCCGAACGTCCGGCTGGTCCTCGGCCTGAGCGCACGTCCGGTCCCCGGCCCGAGCGTTCGTCCCAGCGCCCCCCCCGGCCCCAGGCCGCGCCCGGCGGGGAAGGCCGGCCGACCCCGGAAGGCCGCACCCCGGCCCCCCAGGATCGTCCGCCGCGTCCGCCACGGCCCGCCGGACCGAGGCCGGAAGGCCAGGCCGGCGGCCGCCCTGAAGGGAACCGCGGGCCCCGGCCCGAACGCCGACCCGAGCGCTCGTCCGAGCCGCGCGCCCCCAAGCCGGCCACCTTCTCCGGGCCCCCGCAGAAGCCGGCGCCCTCCGGCGCCAGCCTCACCGACCTGATGGCCAAGTACAACAAGGGCCTGCGATGAGGCACGCACTGGCGGCCCTCGCGCTGCTCCTGGCCGCGGGCTGCGACCACCTGGTGGACCACCGGCCCCGGGCGATCTTCTCGCCCTGGGAGGAAGGCCGGACCCTCATCTATGAGGATCCGTCCCGGCCCATGGAGACCCGCACCCAGGTGCGGGTGAAGAGCCTGACGACGACCCCGGCCGGCAGCATGGCGGTGAAGACCTTCAGCAACTTCACCATGCAAATCGACGCCACCTACCGGCTCCACGAGGGCCTGGTGGCCGAGCGGCTCGACAACGGCAACGAGATCATGATCCTGCCCGAAGGCTTCCCGGACAAGGTCTCCCGCTGGGAGAGCCGGGGGGCGATGAACTTCGTGGTGGGCTGGGCCAAGGTGGACCTGCCCGGGGTGAAGCTGCCGGATCCCGACGCCATGGGCGTCTGGGTGGAGATGGTGGCGCCGGGCGGGGCCCGCCAGCGGACCTTGTGGGTGCCGGATTTCGGCGAGGTCCAGGCGATGATCTGGGTGCGCGGCCATTGGCTGACGGTGAACCGGCTGGTCTTCCAGGGGTTTTCGGACGCGCCGCGGTTGGGGGGGGCAAAGTGAGCGAAGAGAAATTCCTGCCGGCCGGCGTGGCCAAGGGGGCGGTCCGGGACAACGTGGAAGTGGTGCTGTTCGCGGTGCTGCTGATCATCTTCTTCAAGACCTTCGTGGGCCAGCAGTTCACCATTCCCTCGGCGTCCATGCGCAACACCCTGATGATCGGCGACCACCTGCTGGTCAACAAGTTCATCTTCGCCCGGCCCCAGTGGGGCTGGGAGGAGAAGCTGTTCCCCATGCGCGCCCCCTCCCGGGGCGACATCATCGTCTTCCGCTACCCGCTGGAACGCAACAACGACTATGTGAAGCGCTGCGTGGCCCTGCCCGGGGACAGGCTGGAAGTGCGCAACAAGCGGCTGTTCGTCAACGGCAAGCTGGTGACGGGCACCTTCGAGCATCACGTGCTGGACCGCGCCGAAGGCCCGCTGCCCGGGCCCTGGCCGGTCAGCCGCGACGCCGGCGCCGTCCTGGAATCCGCGCCCATGCTGCTGTGGTCCTACGCCGAACCCGAAGTGCTGAACATGGATCTCCAGGACCAGGAGATGCGGGTGGACGGCAACCTCTACCGGGACAATTTCGGGCCGGTGACCGTGCCGCCCGGGCGGGTCTTCGCCATGGGCGACAACCGCGACAACAGCGCCGACAGCCGCTACTGGGGCTTCCTGCCCATGGACCACCTGCGTGGGCGGCCCTTCGTGATCTGGTGGAGCTTCCGGGAGGGCGGCAACGACGAGACCAACGCCAACGTGCCCCGCGGGCCGGTGGACGTGCTCATGAACTTCGTGGACGGGGCCCGGCATTTCCTGGTCTGGACCCGCTGGGACCGGACGGGGACCATTCCCCGCTGATTTCGGCTACCCTGGGTCCATGCGGATCGCGGCGATCGATGTGGGGTCCAACTCCATCCACCTGGTGGTGGTGGAGACCGATTCCATGGGCAACCAGCGCGTGCTGGCCCGGGAAAAGCACATGGTGCGCCTGGGCAAGGGCCTGCTGAAGGGCAACCAGATCGAGCCGCAGGCCTTCCAGGCCGGCCTGGAGACCCTGGCGCTGATGGCCGAGGTGATCCGCGGCCTGCAGTGCGAGACGGTGCTGGCCTGCGGCACCGCCGCCCTGCGCGAGGCCGACAACGCCGACCATTTCGTCCGGGAGGCCGGACTGCTGGGCATCCCCATCCGGGTGATCTCCGGGGAGGAGGAGGCCAGCCTCATCTACCTGGCGGTGAGCCGGGCCATCCCGTTCCCGGAGGCGCCGACGGTGCTGCTGGACATCGGCGGCGGCTCCACCGAACTGACCTGGCTGGAGGCGGGCCGGGCCGTGGCCACCCTTTCCCTGCCCTGGGGGGTCCAGCGCCTGGCGGACGCCCTGCCCACCTCCAACCCGCCGACCGCCGAGGACCTGGTCCGGGTCCGCAAGTTCCTGCGCAAGGTCATCCGCAAGGCCGCCAAGTCCCTGCCCGAGGGGGTGCCCAGGGCGGAAGGGATCCTGGCCACCTCCGGCACCCTCCTGGACCTGGCCGCCGGCGCCGGCTGCGGGCCGGACAGCTTCGACCAGGAGCACCTGGTGAAGTTCAAGCGCCGGCTCTGGAAGGCCACCGCCCAGGCCCGGATCACCGAGCTGGGCGTGGATCCCAAGCGGGCCGAGGTGCTCCATATCGGCGCCAGCTGGGTGGCGGCCCTGATGGACTGGCTGGGCGCGGCCCAGGTGCGCTGCCTGCAGGTGGGCCTGCGCGAGGGCATGGTCTGGCAGGCCCTGGCCCGGGGCGGCATGGCCCTGCCGCTGCTGGCGGACCGCCGCAAGGCCTCGGTGGAGGCCCTGGCCGCCAAGCTGGATCCGGACCCGGGCCACAGCCGGCACGTGGCCTACCTGGCCGACCAGCTGTTCATGGACCTGCGCCCGGAGTTCGAGCTGGGCGGCCCGGAGCGCGAGATCCTGGGCTACGCCGCGCGCCTGCACGACATCGGCCTGTCCCTGGCGGAGAAGGGCCACCACAAGCACGGCGCCTACCTGATCACCAGCGCCAAGCTGGCCGGATTCTGGCCGGCCGAGACCGAGACCATCAGCCAGATCGTCCGCTACCACCGGGGCAAGCCGCCCTCCGCCAGCCACGGCGACTACGCCCGGCTCAAGCCCTGGACCCAGCACGTGGTCGAGAAGCTGGCCGCCATCATCCGGGTGGCCGACGCCCTGGACCGCACCCGCCGGCAGACCGTGCACCAGGCGCACCTGGTCCCGGACGGCGAGGACTACATCCTGTCCGTGACCGGCGCCGGCGACCTCAAGCCCGAGCTGGAGAGCCTGAAGGAGAAGGGGAAACTGCTGTTCCGGCTGCTGGACCGGGAGGTGCGGGTCGAGATCAAGGAGGCCTGAGCTGCCATTCTGGCCGCCGGTTGACGGCCGAAAGGCCTTGCCCCTGAGCCGAATCGGCCGCATATTCGGATCAGGACGTGAGCCGAATATGGAAGCCAAATGGATCTGGGAGAACCCGCACTGGCCTGAATACACCTTCGAGGTTTCACGGTTGGTGGCGCGTCTGGGTGCGGCCCGGCGGGCCCAGGGCCGCCTGGAAATGGTCGTTCGCCTGCTCGACCCGGCCCTGGCCCGCGAAGCCCTGGCCGAAGCCATGAAAGTGGAAGGCCTGAGCACCAGCGCGATCGAGGGGGAGGTCCTGAATCCGGAATCCATCGCGGCTTCGGTCGCCCGCCAACTGGATCTGCCCAGGGATCCGGCCGTGCCGCTGGACCCGGAAGCGGAGGGGCTGGTGGCGGTCCTGCATGATGCGGTCCAGAGCTTCCGGGGGCCGTTGACCCTTGCCAGACTGTGCGGATGGCAGGGGGGCCTGTTCCCGGGTGGATGGTCGGACCTGCACCGGGTCGCGGCAGGGCGGCTACGACCGGGCGAAGTGGTGGTGGCCTCCGGTCCGGTGGGCCGGCAGACGATCCATTTCGAGGCCGTGCCCCGGATGCGCCTGGAGCCTGAAATGGACGCCTTCATCGCCTGGTTCAACGGCTCCCAGGGCAGCCTGGACGGATTGATCCGGGCCGGACTGGCCCATCTCTGGCTGGTCACCTTGCACCCCTTCGAGGATGGCAATGGCCGGATCGCCCGGGCCCTGACGGATATGGCCTTGGCCCAGGACGGAGGCCGGCCGGATGGCCTGATCCGGATGTCCGCCAGGATCCTCGCGGTCCGCAAGGAATACTACGCGGCCCTGCAGGAGGCCCAGCAGCCGCGGCATGGCCTGGACGCGACCGCCTGGCTGGGCTGGTTCCTGACCCAGCTGGAAGCCGCGTGCGCCGGTTCGGAACAGGTCATCCAGAAGACCCTGGCCAAGGCCAGGTTCTGGTCCGCACGGCGCGACCTGCAGCTCAATGAGCGCCAGCGCAAGGTGTTGAACCGGCTCCTGGACGCGGGCCCTGGCGGCTTCGAGGGCGGGCTCAGCGCACGGCGCTACGGCTCGATCACCCACAGCAGCAAACCGACCGCCACCCGCGACCTGAAGGACCTCCTGGACACCGGCTGCCTGGTCAGCCGTGGCCTGGGCGGGCGCAGCACTTCCTTCGAACTTCCGTGGGAGGAACTGCTCGGCTGATCATCCGAACAGCGGCCCCGGGGAGGTCTTGAGGCCGAGGTAGAGGTAGGCCTCCCCGGTGGCCTTGCGGCCCTGCTGGGTGCGGTCCAGGAAGCCGATCTGCATGAGGTAGGGTTCGACCAGGTCCTCCAGGGCGCCGCCGTCGCTCTCGCCCAGGGCCGCGGCCAGGGTGCGCACGCCCACCGGGCCGCCCCGGAACTTCACGCACAGGGCCTCCAGGTAGGCCCGGTCCAGGCCCTCCAGGCCCAGGTGGTCGACCTCGTGCAGGGCCAGGCAGTCGTCGGCGATGGCGGCGGTGATCACGCCCTGGCCCTTGACCTCGGCGTAGTCGCGGCAGCGGCGCAGGAGCCGGTTGACGATGCGCGGGGTGCCGCGGCTGCGCCGGGAGATGGCCTCGGCGCCTTCGGGGGCCATCTCCACGCCGAGCACGTGGGCGCTGCGGGCGGCGATGATGGCGAGCTCCTCCCGGGTGTAGTAGTCCAGCCGGTGGACCATGCCGAAGCGGTCGTGGAGCGGCTTGCTGATCAGTCCGGCGCGGGTGGTGGCGCCCACCAGGGTGAACGGCCGCAGGTCCACCTTCAGGGTCTGGGCGGAGGGGCCCTGGCCGATCAGGATGTCGAGCTTGCGGTCCTCCATGGCGGAGTAGAGCATCTCCTCGATCGGCGCCGCCAGCCGGTGGATCTCGTCGATGAACAGGAACTCGCCGTCCTCCAGGTTGGTGACGATCGCCGCCAGGTCGCCCTTCTTCTCCAGGGCGGGGGCCTGGATCACCTTGCAGGGGGCCCCCATCTCGTTGGCCAGGACGTGGGCCAGCGTGGTCTTGCCCAGGCCCGGGGGGCCGAACAGGAGCACATGGTCCAGGACCTCGCCCCGGCCCCTGGCCGCCTGGAGCGCGATCTCGAGGCGGGCCTTGACCTTCTCCTGGCCGATATATTCCTTCAGGCGCTGGGGCCGCAGCGAGTATTCGAAGGGTTCCTCGCGCAGGGCGGGGTCGAGGTCCGGGTTCCTTGCATGATCCATGGATTAGATTCCCTCACGGCAGAGGGGGCCGTGTCCAGCACGGCCTTTGGATCAATTGAGACCCTCCGGAACTAGTCTCGCCGCGGCCGATCCCCTATACTTTGGGCTTCGGGGGTCTGCAGTGCCTGAAAGGACATCCATATCCATCAGGGACCGCCACGGGTTCGAGCGGGCCGTGACGGCCCAGCCCTCGATGATCATGGGCCGGCAGAGCCAGTGCGACGTGGTGCTCCCGGACAGCATGGTCAGCCGGAACCACCTGAAGCTCTATTTCGAGGACCAGAACTGGTGGATCGAGGATCTCAACTCCTCGCACGGCACGTACTTCAAGGATGAGAAGGTCTCGCGGATGCCCTGGGAGCCGGGCAGCACCCTGCGGCTGGCCGACGGGGCCTACTACCTGACGCTGCGCACGGAGTTCACGGGCACCTCCGAGGCCAACCTCCAGGCCATCCTCCGCACGGCCGGGCTGCTGGCCGGGGAAGTGGAGCTGGACGACCTGCTCGAGCAGACCCTGGACCGCCTGCTGACCATCTCCGGCACCGACCGGGGCTTCCTGATGCTGCCCGAGCACGGCGAACTGGTCGTGAAGGTGCAGCGCAACCTGGGCGCCAACATGGAGAAGGACATCCATCTCTCGCTCAGCAGCGTGCACAAGGTGTTCGAGCTGGGCGAGACGGTGTGGATCCACAACGTGGCGGCGGACGAGGCCCTGATGGCCCAGAAATCGGTCATCAACCTCCAGCTCAAGACCATCCTCTGCCTGCCCCTGCAGGTGCAGGGCGAGCGGATCGGTGTGGTCTACCTGGACAGCCGGCGGATCGTCACCGAGCCGGTCGACCGACCGACCTTCGAGGCGATCGTGGCGCTCTGCGCCATCGCCATCGAGCGCACCCGCCTGGCCGAAGCCAATCTGCGCAACCAGGTGCTGGCCACGGTGGGGCAGGTGGCCAGCTCCATCGTCCACGACTTCAAGAACGGCCTGTTCGTGGTGGCCGGGCACGCGCAGCTGCTGGGCACCACCTCCCACGACGAGAAATCCAAGCACCACCTGAGCCAGATCCTCAACGCGGTGGAGCGGCTCAGCCTGCTCAGCGCAGATATCCTGGACTACTCCAAGGTGCGCGAGCCCAAGCGCGAGGCGCTGGACCTGGGGGAATACCTGGGCGGGCTCATGGAGCCGCTCCAGCCCCGGGCCGCGGAATTCGGCGTCAGCCTCCGTTGCCAGGGCCCCCCGTGTTCGGCCAACCTGGACAGCCACCGCTTCGCCCGGGTCGTGGAGAACCTGGTGGCCAATTCCATCGACGCCCTGGAGGGCCAGCCCGGCGGCGAAGTCCACGTGGAGTGGCTGCGGGTGCCCGGGGCCCTGGAGATCGTGGTGCGGGACAACGGCAAGGGCATCCCCCGGAAGGTCCTCAAGCGGATCTTCGAGCCGTTCTTCAGCCACGGCAAGCGCCGGGGCACCGGCCTGGGCATGGCCACGGTGAAGAAGATCGTCGAGGAGCACGCCGGCACCGTGGAGGTGGCCAGCGAAGTGGGCGCGGGCACGGTGGTGACCATCCACCTGCCGGACACCTCCGGGGCGCTGGACGACCATCGCGGGGTGGAGGATTCCACCGACGAGTTCCGGATCATGGGGAAGAAGTGATCCGGGTCGGGCAGGGCTTCGACGTCCACCGGTTCGCGGATCCGGCCGAAGGCCGGCCACTCATGCTCATGGGCGTCGCGGTGCCCCACGACCGCGGGCTGCGCGGGCACAGCGACGCCGACGTCATGCTGCACGCCCTCATGGACGCCCTGCTGGGCGCGGCCGGCCTGGGCGACATCGGCGAGCACTTCCCGGATACCGATCCGGCCTACCGGGGCGCCGATTCGGCCGGACTGCTGGCGGCCGTGATGGCCAGCCTGGCCGACGGCGGGTGGCGCGTGGTGAACGCCGACGTGTGCCTGATCGGCGAGCGGCCCAAGCTGGCCCCCCACCGGGAGGCCATGCGGGCCCGGATCGCCCCGATCCTGGGGCTCGAGCCCCAGGATCTGAACGTCAAGGCCACCACCACCGAGCGGCTCGGCTTCACCGGCCGGGGCGAGGGACTGGCGGCCCAGGCCGTGGCGCTCATCGAGCGGACGTGATCTGGATCCGCTTGGGCTGGACCTCCGGCACCTTGGCCAGGGTGAGGGTGAGCACGCCGTCCTTGAGTTCGGCGGACACCTTGGCGCCGTCCACGCCATCGGGGAGGTTGAAGGAGCGGGTGAAGGACCCATGCGACCGCTCCGCGATGAACAGGTTCTCGCCTTCCCGGCGCTCCCGGGCGTCCCGCCGGCCGGTGATGGTGATGCGGTTGCCGGTCAGGTTGAGATCCAGGTCCTCGCGCTTGATGCCGGGCATGTCGGCCTCGAAGACATAGGCCTCGGGGGTCTCCCGGATGTCGAAGGACGGGGTGAAGGACGACTGGACGTCGAAGCCGTAGTCCAGTTCCCGGAACGGGTCCCAGCGGAGCAGGTTGCGCATGAGTCCGAAGGGCTCCAGGGCGGGCGTGAAGGAGGCGGGGGTGGTGCGGTTTTCGCGGCGGATGAGGGTGGACATGGTTTTCTCCTTGGAAAGGGGATGGACCCTGAAGCCGGGCCCGGGCAATAGGATCCATCAACCGAAGAAAATATGCGTGTCTATCACTAATGGCGCAAGGGGTCTTTTGAAAAAAAATTAAACTCTTTAATTAGTGTTTTTAAGGACTGTTCAGCGGCCTTGGACGGCCTTCCTTGGCCCCAAGGCAGGGCCTAATCCCCCGGACGCCGACCCGCTAGTGCGCGGTCAGCCACTCCCGTGCCCAGGCCTCCAGGGCCGGCCGGACGTTCCCGCCGGGTTCGTCCAGGACCTTCTCCAGGAGGAAATTCTGCAGCTCCCCCAGCCAGGGCCCGCCCTTGCGGCCCGCCAGGGCCATGAGGGCGCGGCCGTCCAGGGCCAGGGACCTGACGGCCAGGGGCGGGTTGGTCCGGGCCAGGGCCTCCAGGCGGGCCATGGCCGCCAGGTGATCGGCCAACCAGCGCTCCTCCCCATAGCCCTTGCCGGATTGGTCGGCCAGACGGAAAGCCCCCCAGCTCTGCAGATCCAGGCCATCCTCCTGGAGACGGCGGAGGAACCGGCGGCAGGCCGGGTCGCCCCAGCCGGGCCCGGGGTGGGTGCCATGGTGGCGGACCAGGGCGGTGACCGTGAGGATCAGGGCGTTGCCGGCCCGAAGCCGCTGCAGGAGCTCCAGGGCCAGCCGCTCGGAGACCAGCTCGTGGCTGTAGAAATGGACGTCCCCATTCGCGTCTTCCGTGCGCTTGGTCGGTTTGCCGCTGTCATGGAACAGGGCCGCCCAGCGTTGCGCCGGCTCGGGTGGGGCGCGCCGCACCACTTCCAGGGTGTGCTCCCAGACCGGCCAGAGGTGGTGGCGGTTCTGCTGGCAGCCGATCATCGGCACCAGTTCGGGCAGCCACAGCCCCAGGAGCCCGGTGCCGGCCAGGGCGCTCAGGCCCAGGCCCGGCTCGGGGCCGCAGAGCAGCTTGGTCAGCTCGGCCAGGACGCGCTCCACCGAGACCTTCCGGGCCACCTCCAGGCGCTGCGGGATGGCGGCCAGGGTGGCGGCTTCGATTTCGAAGCCCAGCTGGGCCGCGAAACGGCAGGCCCGAAGGCCGCGCAGGCCGTCCTCGGCGAACCGGTCCAGGGGCTCGCCCACGGCCCGGATGAGCCCCGCGGCCAGGTCGGCGCGGCCGCCGAAGGGGTCCACGAGGGACAGGGCCCAATCGGGCCCGGCCAGGGCCGCGGCGGGCAGGGCCATGGCGTTGATGGTGAAGTCCCGGCGCGCCAGGTCCTGCTCCAACTCGACGCCCAGCCGGAGCGAAGCCGGGCGGCGGCCGTCGGCGTAGACCTCGTCGCCCCGGAAGGTGGTGATCTCGAACGGGCGGCCGTCCACCAGCACCGTCACGGTGCCGTGCTGCAGGCCGGTGGGGATGACCCGCAGGCCCGCGGCCTGGGCCCGGGCCATGACCTCCCCGGGCAGGAGGGCGGTGGCCAGGTCCCAGTCCGGGCTGGGCCGGCCCAGCAGCAGGTCGCGCACCGCGCCGCCCACCAGGACCAGCTGGGAATCGGCGCCCAGGGCCTGGTGGATGGTATCGAGTCCGGTCCGCATCACTCCACTCTAATGCGGAAGATGCCGGGGCGCTTCCCCGACCCGGGCCTTGAGGGCCGATTTGCGGTCGGCGATGATCCCGGCGGCGATGCGCTCCACCTGGAGCATGAGCCAGTCGGAGGTGGCGCTGCCCTCGCGGTAGTCGGCCGGGCCGAAGTGGTCGATCCGTCCGTCCCGGCGCAGCCGGTCCACCTGGCGCAGGCTCAGGGGATTGGCCGGATCGTAGACGGCGTAGCCGATCCCGCGGTTGTGCCGGATCACCGCGAAGGCCGGCACATCCGAGGGGCCGTCGGCCACGTAGATCATGTGCTCGAAGGGCACCCGCCGGTCCTCGTGGCGCATGGTGGCGTTGACCTCGATGCCGGGGTCGACGTTGCTGCCCTTGTTGATCTCGAACAGGGCCCGGGTCTTGCTGGTGTTGTCGTAGGCCACGGCGATCTGGGAGATGCCCTCGGCCGCGTCGGGCAGCAGGGCCTGCTCGCGGGGCAGGTCCAGGTCCAGGGTGGCCAGCGGGTCGAACCCGGGCGGGGCCGGGTTCTCCAGGAATTCCGAGGCCCAGATGTCCTTGACGTAGGGCCGGATGGCCGATCCCGCGATCATCTCCTTGAGGCCGGTGGAGACGATGTAGTTCTCCAGCCGCAGCTCGAAGCGCTGGGCTTCCGGGTCGGTCTCGAGCCGCTGCTGGAGCCGCTCGAAGAATTCCGGCAGGCCCGGGTGGAAGAGGATCTCCCGGCCCAGTTCGCGCAGGCGGGCGTTGGTGAGGCCCGGCATGTAGCCGTGGTGCACGTAGGTGAGCAGGTGGTTCAGGTAGGCGGTGTCCGGGTGCAGGGTCACACCCCGGCGGGCGAAGAAGCCCGGCAGCGCGTTGACTTCGCGCCAGAAGGCGACCTCGTCGATGCCGTAGGCCTTGAAGATGGGTTCCTGCATGTAGCCGGGGATCAGGGTCTTGTCGAAATCCCAGACGATGGCGATGACGTTCTGCGGATGGAGGGGCGTGGCCACAGGGCTCCCGGGGGACGAGGGTGTGAATCCATACTACTTCCCCCGGCCATTCCGGGGAAAATGGCCCATGGAACGGTACTATTTCGACGCCAACGCCACCACCCCGCCGCTGCCCGAAGTGCGGGCGGCCGAGGCCCGGGCCGCCTGGGGCAATCCCACCAGCACGCACCGGGAGGGCCAGCAGGCCCGCCACGAGCTGGAGGAGGCCCGGCGCACCGTGGCCGAGGCCCTGGGCGCCGCGCCCAGCCAGATCGTCTTCTGCTCCAGCGCCACCGAGGCCCTGCACCTGCTGATCCGGGGCCTGCGGCCGGCCCTGGGGGACCGGCCGGCGCTGGTCTTTCCCGGCGAGCACAGCGCTTGCCTGAACCCCCTGAAGGACTGGACCGCCGTGCGCTGGCGGCCGGCCCCCGCCGAGGGCGCGGCCACGGTGGTGCAGATGGCCGCCAGCAACGAGACCGGAATCCTCTACCCGATGCCGCAGGTCCCGGGGGCGGTGCGGGTCATGGACGCCGCCCAGGCCTGGGGCAAGGTGCCTCTGGACCTGGCCTGCGATGCCGCCGTCCTCTCCGGCCACAAGATCGGCGGCCCGCGGGGCGCGGGCGTGCTCTGGATGCGCCCGGAGCTGCCCTGGCAGGCGGTCATGGAGGGCCCCCAGGAGCGCCGCCGCCGGGGCGGCACCGAGGACCTGCCGGCCATCGCCGGCCTGGCCGAGGCGGTGCGGGCCCTGCCGGAGCGGCTGGCGGCCAACGCGGCCCTGGCGCCGCTGCGGGACGCGCTGGAGGCGGAGGTGCTGGGGTGGTCGAACGACTTCGAGGCGATCGGCCGCGGCCAGCCGCGCCTGCCCAACACCAGCGCCCTGCTGCTGCGCGGCCACAACGGCCAGGCGGTGCAGATCGCCCTGGATCTGGCCGGGTTCGCGGTGTCGACCGGCTCGGCCTGCCACAGCGGCGCCAGCAAGCCCAGCCACGCGGTCCTGACCTTGGGCTACTCCGAGGCCGAAGCGCGTTCGGTGCTGCGGGTGTCGATGCTGCCGGGGACGACCGAGGCGTCGGTGGCGGCCTTGGCGGCCGCGATGAAGAGGGTCTTGAAGATTTGACTTTATTTTATCCGTCTTTTATCCCCGTCCATCCCCGTCCATCCCCGGCAAATAAAGCCAAGGATGATGCCATGCTCATGAATCAATGCGGCCAGGCACCACTATTGGCTTTATTTGCCGGGGATGGACGGGGATGGACGGGGATAAAATAAGGATAAAAAATTAATACAATCATGAAACCTGATAATCGTTCTGGTCACTTCCTTTGAAGCATTCCCCGCTTTCAAGGAGCCCAACGTGATGAAAACCCCAACCCGTTTCGGCCTGGCCGCGTTGGCCCTGGCCGCCTTCCTCGGCTGCCTGCGCGTACCCGGCGGCATCGCCCCTTCCAGCACGCCCACCGAGGGCCGGTCGTACCAGGTGCTCGGCGACGCCTTCGGCAAATCCACTCAGCTCTTCGTCCTGGGCATTCCCACTGGTTCGGCGGCCCTGACCCAGGACGCCCTGGCGGACGCCCGCGTCAAATCGGGGGGCGACGCCCCCATCGAGGTCACGGTGGAGGCCTACGTAAAGAACTACATCCTGTTCTCCACCATGACCACGGAAGTGCGCGGCAAGGCCATCAAGTTCACTTCGCCGGCCAAGTGAGGCTGGGCCTCCGCCGGGGAGGCGAAGTAAGCTGGTTCCATGGAACCGTATTCGCTCGTGCGCCTGAAACCCGGCAAGGAAGCCCTGCTGTCCAAGCTGCATCCCTGGGTCTATTCCGGGGCCCTGGCCGAACCGCCGGCCACCCACCTGGCGCGGCTGGCCGACACCTTCGGCCACGTGCTCGCGGTGGGTACCGCCTCGGCCAGCAACCCCCTGGCGGTGCGGATCTTCCGCTATGACGACGGGCCGCTGGACGCGGCCTTCTTCCGGGAGCGGTTCAGCACCGCCCTGGCCGGGCGCAAGCTGCTCGGGCTGGATGGGCCGGAGGCCGGCTGCCGGTGGGTGTTCGGCGAGGGCGACCGGCTGCCGGGGCTGGTGGTGGACCGCTACGGCCCGGCCCTGGTCATCCAGGTCGGCACGGCCGGCCTGGAGGACCTGCGCGAGGTCTGGTGGCCGGAACTGGAGGCCCTGGCGCGGGCCGAGGGCATCACCGCCTTCGTCGAGCGCAGCCAGGGCGGGCGCAAGGAGGAGGGGCTGCTGCCGGTGAACCGGCTGCTCAAGGGCTCCCTGTCCGGACCGGTGACGGTGCGCGAAGGCGCCGCCCGGCTCACCGTGGACCTGCACAAGGGCCAGAAGACCGGGGTCTTCCTGGACCAGCGGGAGCACCGGCTGTTCCTGGGCCGGATCTCGGCCGGCTGCCGGGTGCTGAACGCCTTCGGCTACACCGGCGGGTTCTCCATCCACGCCGGCCTGGGCGGCGCCGAGCAGGTGGCCACCCTGGACATCTCCGTCCCGGCCCTGGACCAGGCCGAGCGCGACTGGGCCGCCAACGGCCTGGACCCGGCCCGCCACCAGCGCCTGGAGGGCGACGCCTTCGAGCTGATGCGGGAGCTGGCGCCGGAATCCTATGACCGCGTGGTGGTGGATCCTCCGGCCTTCGCCAAGCAGCGCAAGGACGTCGACAAGGCCTTCAAGGCCTACAAGGATGTGTTCCGTCTGGGGGCCCGCGCCACCGTGAGGGGCGGGGTGCTGGGCTGCTTCTCCTGCTCCCAGCACCTGGACCGCAACCGTTTCCAGGAGGCGGTCTGGACCGCCCTGCTGGAGGCCGGCCGGGAGGCCCAGGTGCTGGCCCATCTGGGCCAGCCCATGGATCACCCGTACGCCCTCAACCATCCCGAGGGTTTCTACCTCAAGGGCCTTTGGCTGCGGGTGCTGTGATGCGGAGGACGCTGCGGAACCTGACCCTGATCCTGGGCCTGGCCCAGGCCTGGCTCGCGGCGGGACCGCCGGCCCCGACCCCGGAATGGACCGTCAGCCCCGGGGCCAAGGCCATCTCGGCGCTGCCCCGGACCGCCTGGCTCAAGGACGGCACCCTGCTCCTCTGCGACACCCGGCGGCCCGAGGCCGAGCGGGTCCTGGAGCGCCTGGATCCGGCCACCGGCGCGCGCCGGCCGGCCCTGGACCAGGCCAAGGCCATGGCCGGGCTCAAGGAGCTCCTGGGCGAGGCCGCCCCCGCCGGCCTGCCCTGGCCCGAGGAGGTGGATGATCTGGGCCGCCGGGCCCTGGTGAAGGCCGGGGATGCCCTGCTGGTGCTGGACCTTCAGGCGGCCACCTGGAGGCGCCTGGCCGGGGCGCGCGCGGCCGCCCTCGCCCCGGACGGCCGGCGGGTGGCCCTGGTGCGCGACCACGACCTGCATATCCTGGACCTGGAAACCGGTACGGAGGTCCGGATCACCCGGGACGGTTCGGAGACCGTGCTCAACGGGCAGTTCTCCTGGGTCTATGGGGAGGAGATCTTCGACCACCGGGAAGCGGCCTGCTGGTGGTCGCCGGATTCCCGCAGCCTGGCCTTCCTGCGCAGCGACGAGAGCGCGGTGCCGCTGCATTCCTTCACCGACTTCCAGCCGTTCCAGGCCCGGGTCGTGGCCCAGCGCTACCCTCAGGCCGGCCAGCCCAACCCGCGGGTGACCCTGGGCGTCGCCTCGGCCCGGGCCGGGACGGTGGCCTGGATGGGCCTGGCGCCTGCCGCCTACGAGTACCTGGTGCGGGTCACCTGGCTGCCGGCCTCCGACCGGGTCGCGGTGCAGGCCCTGAACCGCGCCCAGGACACCCTCGACCTGCTCCTGGTGGACCGGGCGACGGGCGCCGCCGCGGCCATTCTGCGGGAGCGGGATGCGGACTGGGTGCACTTCTACGACCCCTGGTTCCTGGCCGACGGCCGGCAGTTCCTGTGGGCCTCCGATCGCACCGGCTATAACCACCTGTATCGCTATGATCTTGACGGCAGGCTGGTGAACGCGGTGACGGCCGGGGCCTGGTCGCTCACCCCCTGGGGCATGTACAGCGGCGGCCGCACCGGCCTGGTCGCGGTGGACGAAAAGGCCGGCCGGGCCTACTACACCCGCCACGCCGGCGGCGGCACCGCCAGCCAGCTCTGGCGGGTCGGCCTGGACGGTTCCGGGGCGGCCCCGGTCTCGTCCGCGGAAGGCCACCACAGCGTCACCTTCGCCCCGGACCGGCAGACCTACCTGGACGCCTGGTCCAGCCTGGCCCGCCCGCCCTCCCTGACCTTGGCGCGGGCCGACGGCGCGCCCCTGCGGACCCTGGCCGAGGCCCGGACCGGCCTGGACCTGCAGCTGCCCGGCCTGCTCACCATCCCCGCCGGCGACGGTTTCCCCCTGCCGGCCCGGATCACCTGGCCCCGGGCGGTCGACAAGGCCCGCCGCCACCCGGTGATCTTCAGCGTCTACGGCGGCCCCGGCGCGCCTTGCGTCCTGGACCAGTGGGGCGGCTGGGATCTGCTCTGCCAGCAGCTGCTGGTGGCCGAGGGCTACATCGTGGTCGCGGTGGACAACCGCAGCTCGGCGGCCATCGGCCGGAAGTTCGAGGCCGCCATCCGCGGCCGCCTCTACGGCGACGTGGAGCTCAACGACCTGGCCGACGCCGTGCGCTGGGTCAAGGCGCAGCCCTGGGCCGACCCGGACCGGGTCGGCATCTGGGGCTGGAGCGGGGGCGGCACCTACACCCTGGCGGCCCTGACCCGCACCCGGGAATTCAAGGCCGGCATCGCCGTGGCGCCGGTGACCGACTGGCGCTACTACGATTCGGTCTACACCGAGCTGGCCATGAAGAGCCCCGCCGACAACCCGGAAGGCTACCTCGCCACCTCCCAGGTGCGCACCGCCAAGGACCTGCACGGCCGGCTCCTGCTGGTCCACGGCAGCTATGACGACAACGTCCACCCGCAGAACAGCCAGGCCTTCATCGACGCCCTGGTCCAGTCCGGCAAGCTGTTCGAGTACATGGTCTACCCCATGCGCCAGCACAGCCTCTCCGACGATCCGGCGCGCATCCACCTGCTCCGGACCATGGTGGATTTCTGGAAGCGCAACCTGTAATCAGAAGCCCAGCTGGGCCCGCGCCGCGCGGCGGAAGGCCATGCACAGTTCGAGGCTTTCCTGCGCGGCTTCGAACGTGGTCACATACTCCGGGTCCGCCGCCTGGAACTCGAAGGTGGTGATGGCCCGCAGGTGGCTGCGGAACACGTCCCAGCGCGCGTCCTGCTCCAGGCACAGCTCCAGCAGCACCACCAGGTGGCGGGTGTACTCGGGAAACGGGATGCGGTCCTCCATCAGCCGGGCCTTGAGGTAGCGCTCCACGCACATCCCGGCGTGGTGGCAGACCGCGTCGTAGTTCGGACGCACCCGCACCGCCAACTCCCGCTCGGCGGTGGCGAGGGCCGACTCGGCCTTGGCGACCAAGGCGAGGGTCAAGGGATTCATGGGTGCTCCGGGAGGTGGAGAGGGAGAACGATTCAGCAGTTCCCATATCCTACCTTGAATTGGATGATTTGCTGTTAATAGTCGGTTTTATCCCATCCTTGCCAATTCGGGATTATGCCTTATCATTTGACCTGGAACTGGGGCATTTTTTGAGGCGTTCATGAGCGTTCCTTCATGGTCCTTTCTGGGTGAAGTCATGGGGCAGGACGGGCTGATCGAGACCGGCCGCCTGGCAGACCAGCTGCGCGTCACGAAAACCGAGCTGGCCCTGGCCGCGGGTCTGTCCCGGGACGCCGTTTCCAAACGGGCCCGCCTGGCGTCCCGGGCCACCCAGACGCGCCTGCGGGAAGTGGCCGAGATCATCAGCCGGGTGCTGCCCTGGGCGGGGACCGTGCCGCAGGCGTTCGCCTGGTACCGGGCCCAGTCCATCCCGTCCTTCGGCGACCAGACCGCCGAGGATCTGGTCAAGGAAGGCCGGGCCGAGGCGGTCAAGGCCTACCTGAGCCGAATCGCCGTGGGCGGCTACGCGTGAGGCTCCGCCAGACCGTTTGGCGGGCACACCATCCGCGCTGGGCCTTCGCGCCGGATTCCGGAGTGGGGGCGGCCCTGCATGGCGGGCGCTTCAACCGGATCGGCACGAAGGCCCTCTACACCTCGCTGCGCTTCGAGACGGCCTGGCTCGAAGCCCAGCAGGGCTTCCCCTTCAAGGCCCAGCCGCTGACCATCTGCGCCTACGAGGTCGACTGCGGGGACATCGCCGATCTGGCGGATCCCGCGGTGTGCGCCGGTCTGGGCATCACCTTGGCTGATCTGGGCTGCGGCTGGGCGGGCCTCCTGGACCGGGGGCTGGTGCCGCCGAGCTGGATCGTGGCCGACCGGCTCCGGGCCGCCGGCTTCGCCGGCATACGGGTCGGCAGCTTCGCCTTCGGGGCCGGGGCCGCGGACCTGAACGCCGTGTTCTGGGACTGGTCCCCCGATCCCCCCCATCAGGTCCGGGTGATCGATCCGGCAGGCATGCTGCCCCGGAATGATCTTTCCTGGCGATAGCAAGTGCCCGTCGCCTGAAATATCTGGAACACGGCTGATCCGATCGTTTCGGTAGCGTCAAGGAACTGATCATGCACAGAGCGCCACAGAGGCGCAGAGGTCGCAGAGGAGATCAGGGCTACTGGTTTCGCATGACCCCGGAGCCAGGGCTTGCGCGCCGACCCACACGGCCCAGGCCCTGCTCGCTGTGCTCGCCGAAGCACTTCGTGCTTCGCGGCCATTGGGGGGGCGGCCCTTCCGCATGCGAGCCTGTGGGTGACCGCCCCCCCATGTCCGTGACGGGCCTGGGCCCATGGTACGGATTGGCCCGCCCTGCCTCCTGGAGCACGGGTAGTTCAAAATGGTTCCCCGGCCCTGCAAAGCAACATGATCCTGGGGACCACTGCAGGAGCCAGGGCAATCCATCCCGAACTGTGAGCCCTGGCCCGTCACGGCCATGGGGGGGCGGTCACCCACATGCTCGCATGCGGAAGGGCCGCCCCCCCATGGACGCGAAGCACGAAGTGCTTCGGCGAGCACAGCGAGCAGGGCCTGGGCCGTGTGGGTCGGCGCCTAAGCCCTGGCTCCGGGGTCATGCGAAACCAGTTGCCCTGATCTCCTCTGCGACCTCTGCGCCTCTGCGGCGCTCTGTGCCTGATCAGTTTCTTGACGCCGCCGAAACGATCGGATCAGCCGACCACCACTAGCTCTCGGGCGGCAGCCGCGAATCCAGCAGGTGCGAGGGCTTGACGTTCTTCATGGCCTTGAGCAGGGAGAACTTCAGGTCCGGGATGGTCTCCTTCAGGCCCGCCACCAGGGCCTTGATCTGGGCCCGGCGGGATTCCAGCACCGAGGCGCCGCAGAGGGGGCAGCCGCAGGGCACCAGGGGGTAGCCCTTGAGCCAGGCCAGGCGGCGCAGGTCCTCCTCCTCGCAGGTGCCCAGGGGGCGGATCACGGTGTTGCCGCCGTCGTCGCTGACCAGCTTGAGCGGCATGGTCGACAGCCGGCCTTCGAAGAACTGGTTGATCAGCAGGGTCTCGATCAGGTCGTCCAGGTGGTGGCCCAGGGCGATCTTGTTGAAGCCCTCCTGCTTGGCGTGGGAGTACAGGACGCCCCGGCGCAGCCGCGAGCAGATGGCGCAGGGGGTGATGTCGGGCTTGCGCCGCACCAGGGTGTCGATGGGGGCGCCCAGGATGCGGTGGGGGATGCCCTTGGCCTCGCACACCTCGGCGATGCGGTCGGGGTTGAAGGCGGGGAAGCCCGGGTCGATGGTCGCGCCGTGGATCTCGAAGTCGATCGGCGCCCGCCGGCGCAGCGACATGAGCACGTCGAGGAGCGCCCAGGAGTCCTTGCCGCCGGAGAGGCCGACCAGGATCCGGTCGCCGTCCTGGATCAGGCCGAACTCGTGGATGGCCATTCCCACCCGGCGGCGGATCCGCTCCTCCAGCTTGGGCAGGGTCCGCAGGTCGTCCTCGCCTGGCGGCAGGGCGAGGCTGGGCAGGGCGCAGGGATTGCTCAAGGCCGGCTCAGCCCAGGGCGGCGCAGCGCGGCCGCGCGCCGGATTCCAGCTGTTCCTGGACGCCCTTGGTGTATTCGGGGCAGGTGCAGTCCGGGCAGGTGTTGCTGCGGCTCTCCACGCACAGGTCGGCCAGGGTGATGGTGTCCATGAAATTGGTGATCTGGCTGGACAGCTGCTTCCACAGCAGCTCGTTCATCTTGACGTCGGCCCGGAGCGCCGACTTGGCGGTGACCGGATCCTCCTTGGCGGCGGCGTAGAAACTGGAATCGGTGAGCCGGAGCACGTCTCCGACGGTCACCTGGTTGCAGGGCCGGGTGATGATGTAGCCGCCCTTGGGCCCGCGCACGCTGGCGACGATCCCGGCCTTCTTGAGGCGGTTGAAGATCTGCTCCAGGAAGGGCAGGCTCAGCTCCTGGCGCTGGGCGATGAGGTGGAGCGGAACCGGCTGCCCATGGCTGTGGTGGGCCAGATCGAACAGCGCCTGCATGGAGTACCTGCCGCGAGCTGAAATCTTCAAAGGGGCCATCCTGTCCAAACGGAAATAATATACTGTTCCTGATTGATTTGGTCAAGTTTTGAAATAAATGAAGGATTGTCACCAAAAAGGAAATTAAGCAAAAGGGGTAAACCGAATGCCCGGCGGACGCACTCATGGTGCAGACACATCTTTGAAAGGGGGCTCCGATGCCGAGAGGCGAATCCAGATCCATGGGCATGACCGCCAGAACCCTGGGTGCCACCTGCCTGCCGGGCCCCCCTCCGCCCCGCGAGGAATCGGCCGCCGCGATCCGGCGGGTGGTGCAGGCCTTCGCAGAGGCCTGGTACTGGGGCGAGGCCCCCGGGATGCTCCGCTGCCTGCACCCCGATTACGTGAACCGGCTCATCAGCCTGGGCGACGAGGCCCGGCCCCTGGGCGTCCAGGGCGCCCTCGGGGCCCAGACCCCGCCCGACCGCAGGACCCTGGAGGTGCGCATCCTGGAACTGCGGAGCGGCTCGGCCAGCGCCGTCGCCGAGGTGGCGGGGTGGGTGATCCACCTGCACCTGGCGCGCAGCTCCGGGCGCTGGAAGATCGTCAACGCCATGTGGGAGACCCAGCCCTGACGGCGTTCAGCCTTTGCCCACCGGCAGGGGGTTGCGGCACCACTCGCTCCAGCTGCCCACGTAGAGGGCGGCGCCGCCCAGTCCGGCGAGTTCCAGGGCCAGCAGGGTGTGGCAGGCGGTGACCCCGCTGCCGCAGTGGACGACCAGTCGACCGCGCGGGGTTTCGCCCAGCAGGGCCTGGTAGATCCGGCGCAGCTCCTGCGGGGAGCGGAACCGGCCGTCCGGGCCCAGGTTCTCGCTGTAGGGCAGGTTCAGGGCGCCGGGAATGTGCCCGGCGACCGGATCGAAGGGCTCGGTCTCGCCCCGGTAGCGCGGGGCCGCGCGCACGTCCAGGACCTTCCAGTCGGGATCCTGGCGCAGCCGGTCCACCATGGCCAGATCGGCCATCGGCAGCAGCCAGCGGTCCTCGGGGTAGGGCGGGGCGGGGGCCGGGTCGGCGCCCGGGGCCGGCAGCCCCTGGGCCTGCGCGGCCTGCATTCCGCCGTCGAGAACGGCCGAACGTTCGTGGCCGATGGCCCGGAGCATCCACCACAGGCGGGCCGCGGCGTTGCCGCCGCCGGCCTCGTCGTAGGCCACCACCGTGGTTTCCGGGGTGATGCCCCAGGCGCCCAGCTGGCGGGCCCAGGCTTCCGGGCTGGGCAGGGGGTGCCGGCCGCCCCGGGCCGGGTCCGCCCCGGGGGTGTGGGCGGTGCTCAGGCAGCGGTCCAGGTCCGCATGCCGGGCGCCGGGGAGGTGCACCCGGTCGAAGTTCGCGGGCCCGGGGCGGGCGTCGAGCAGGACGAAGGGGGCTTCGAGGTCGCGGGGGCCGAGCAGGGCGGGAAAGGGCATGGTGGTTCTCCGGGCAGCGCGGGGTATTTCACGATTGCGGAAATAGGATCACCGCAGGACCTGCTCCTGCGGGAATAATATACTCGCCCCGTCCTGTAATCCTTTCCTTGATAGCAGTCCCCAGACCGAGTTGGCCGATGTCCGCACCGATCCTGCGCAAGCTGGTCGCCCCCGCCCCGATGCTGGGGCTGTTCTTCATATGCTTCACGATCGCGGCGGTGAACCTCCTGCCGGGAGGCCAGCTGCATCTGCCGATCCTGCCCCTGGCCCTGGCCGGCATGGCTATTTCGGGCGTCCTGGGCATCCGCTCCGGCATGACCCGGGCCTCCGAGACCGAGCAGGCCCTGGTCGAAGGCGAGCGCTACATCGAGACGATCGCCGAACTGAGCCAGGACATCCACGCCCTGGTGGACCCCGGGACCGGGGAGTTCCTGTACATGAACCCGGCGGTGGAGGATCTGCTGGGCTATCCCACCGAGGCCTTCCTGAAGGGCGGGCGGGAGTACTTCCACTCCCTCGTCCATGCCGAGGACCTGCCGGTGCTGCGCCAGCAGCTGGAGGGCCTGGCGGCGCCGCCGGCCAAGGCCGGCGAGGAGGCCATCCAGGAGGAGGTGTTCCGGATCCGCAACCACCACGGGGCCTGGCGCTGGTTCAAGAGCCGGCGGACGGTGTTCGTGCGCTACCCGGACGGGCGACCGGCGGAACTGCTCACGGTCATGCAGGACATCACCCAGCAGCGGTCCTTCGAGGCCGCCCTGGTCCAGGCGCACAAGGTGGAGAGCCTGGGCGCCCTGGTGCGCGGCACCATCCACGACCTGAACAACACCCTGATGGGCATCCAGGGCTACGCCGAGATCGCCCTCGAGGGCGAGCAGGGGCCCGGGGTCCTGCGCGGCGCGCTCGGCAGCGTCCAGGAGAGCATCCATCGCGCCACCGGCCTGTGCAAGCAGATGCTGGCCTACACCGGCCAGGGCCGCATCCAGATCTCGCCGCACCAGCTCAACGACGCGGTCCGCGAGAGCCTGCAGACCATCGAGACCCTGGTGCCCGACGGCGCCAACCTGGTCCTGGAGCTGCAGAACGACCTGCCCCTGGCCAGCGTCGACCTGGCCCAGGCCCGGCACGCCCTGCTCAACCTGGTCTTCAACGCCGCCGAGAGCCTGGGCATCCGGGGCGGCGAGATCACGATCCGCACCCAGCTGCGCAGCCTGTCGGGCGCCGAGCCCGAGGCAGAGGGACTGGTCGGCGATTTCGTCTGCCTCGAGGTGAGCGACACCGGCCCCGGCACGCCGGCCGAGATCCTGGCCCAGGTCTTCGATCCTCTGTTCAGCACGCTGCACCCCGGCCGCGGCCTGGGCCTCTCGACCGTCCAGGGGATCCTCCAGGAGCACCACGGCGCCGTGCGCACCGCCCGGATCCCCGGCGCCGGGGACAGCACCGTCCTGTACTTCCCGCTGGCCGAGAAGAACCCCGAGATCGACGAGGGTGACGAGGGCACCCCGCTGACCGGCACCTCCGGGGTGATCCTCCTGGTGGACGACGAGCCCACCATCCGCGCCATCCTTCGGCAGGGCTTCGAGAGCGCCGGCTACAAGGTGATCGAGGGGGTCGACGGGGTGGACGGCTTCGCCGCCTTCGTCCGCCACCGCTCCTCCATCAGCGCCGTCCTGCTGGACCTGACCATGCCGCGCATGGGCGGGGACGAGGTGTTCGAGGAGATCCACAAGTTGGCGCCCGAGGTCCCGGTGGTGCTGATGAGCGGCTACAGCCAGGAGGAGGCCACCGCCGCCCTGTCCGGCCGCGGCCTGGCAGGATTCCTGTCCAAGCCCTGCAGCATCAAGGAGGCCCTGGTGGTCATGGGCCGGGCCATGGCCCCGCATCCCGGGCCGTGATTTGGACACGTTCGCCGCGACCCGCCGCCTGACCCGGTTCTGCGCCCGCCACACCCTGCTGCACGGACTGCTCGAACCCCTCTACCGCCATGCCCGCCGCCGCGGCTACAAGGACCTGGTGCGGGAGAACGGCCTGCGGCTGCTGGAGCAGGCGCACGTCGAGCACCTGACCGGCGGGCCCGAGGTCGGCGAGCTGGCCGGGCGGGCCCTGGACCACTTCGAGCACCTGGCCGGCCACGGCGATCCCGAAGCCGCCTTCCACCTGGCCGAGGCCCACCGCACCGGCTTCGGCCGGGTCCGCAACCACTGGCTGGCCCTGGAGCATTTCCAGAAGGCGGCGGACCTGGGGCACTCCGGGGCAAGGCTGCGGCTCCAGCAGATCCAGGATGGCGACGTACCCGAGGACACCCGCGAGCATTTCGCCCGCCAGGCGCTGCTCAAGGCCACCTATGGCCGGCGCCCGGGCCGGCTGCGGCCCCGGGAACTGGCCGAAAAGGTCCGGGAGCTCCGCCAGGAGGGCGTCGGCCTGCGGGCCACCCTGGCGATGCTGGCGGCGGCCGGCCTGATCCTGGGCTACATCACCCTGGACATGTACTTCTTCGGCATGGGCCACTGGCGGCCGGATCCGAGCCGGGTGGTCTGGGGCCTGTTCGGCAAGATCCACCCGGTCACGGGCCAGGGGATCGGCCGGGTGCTGCCGGGCTGGCTGCGGCCCGACGTCCGCAGCGTCGCCTTCACCCAGAAGGACCTTATCCGGGAAACCAGCGGCGCGTACCGGCTGGGCGATTTCACCGGGCGCCCGGTGTTCCTCCATGTGATCGACGGCCGGCATCCCCTGATCGCCGAGTCGGTGCGCTTCCTGCGCGCCCTGGAGGACCGCCGGGGCGGCCGCTACGAATGCCTGGTGGTCTACATCACCGGCCATGAGCATGTGGCGGACGCCAACTTCGGCATCCAGATGGCGGCCGAGATCGCCCCGGTCCTGGCCGACGGCCCCCGTTCCCTGCGGCCGCTGGGGGCCATCGAGACCTTCCCGATGAATTTCATGATCGACCGCCATGGCCGGCTCCGGCAGCGCTGGACCGGATTCAGCCCGGAACTCATCGAACGGTCCCTCGCCGGGGCGCTGGCCGAACCGTGAAAGCCAGGGTACCTTGGCCCATGGCCATCACCTACGAAGCCGATTCCGCCCCCCTGGCCGGGTCCCTGGCCCGGTTGACCGCCGTCGGGTTCCACGAAGCCGGCGTGGCGGCCCGGCTGGGCCTGGATGACCTGGACAGCCTGCAGATGCGGGCCCTGCCCATCTACCGTGCCGAACGCCTGGCCGAACGGGATCCCCAGGCCACGGCCATCGATCTGTTCCTGCTGCAGGCGGCTGTACCGACCGCCGAAGTCGAGGCCCTGTTCGGCCCGGAGGACCGGGCGGCCCTGATCCAGGCCGGCGTCCTGGCCCTGGATGGGAATTCGGCCCGGGCCCAGGCGTCCCTGTACCCGGTGGGCGCGCGGCTGGTGTTCTCCGACCACGCCTGGCCGCAGCTGGATCAGGGCGGCTTCTCCACCGTCCCCCACGACCAGGTGATGTACGTCGGCACCGACAGCCGCTGGCTGGCCCGGACCACCTTGCGCCGGCCCGTGGCCGAGGCCCTGGATCTCTGCACCGGCTCGGGCATCCATGCCCTGCTGGCGGCCGGCCACGCCGACCGGGTCACCGCGGTGGACATCAACCCGAAGGCGGTGCGCTGCACGGCCTTCAACGCCCGGGCCTGGGGCCTGGCCAATCTGGAGGCGCGCCTGGGCGATCTCTACGAACCGGTGGGGGACCGCCGGTTCGGCCTGATCACCGCCAACCCGCCCTTCGTCCCGGCCCCGGCCCAGGAAGTGGGGTTCCGGGATGGCGGACGCCGCGGCGAGGACGTCCAGGCCCGGATCGTGGCCGGCCTGCCGCGGCACCTCGGGCAAGGCGGCATCGCCCAGATCGTCACCGAGTTGGGCGAAGGCGACGGCGAGACCCTCGAGGCGCGCCTGCGGCGCTGGCTGGACGGCGCGCCCATGGCCATCCACATCCTGCGCCTGCGGGTGATTCCGGCCCAGGCCTACGCCATCGGCCACGCCGACGGCGACACCCACGCCGATTTCCTGGCCTCGGTCGCCAGCTGGGCGGCCAACCTGAAGGCCCAGGGCTTCCGCCAGGTGGTCTCGGTGCTGCTGGCGTTCGAATGGAACCAAGAGCCCTGGACCCGCATCGACGAGGCCGGGGCGCCGACCCGCGAGGCCGGGGCGGAGATCGCGGCCTGCTTCCAGGCCGAGCGCCTGGCCCGGGATCCGGCCCTGCCGGACCGGCTCCGGGCCGGCCGGGTGGCCCGCACCGGCCCGGTGGCGCTGCTCGAAGGCCGGGCCCTGGGCGCCCCGGGGCCGGCCACCGCCCAGGCGCGGCTGGCCGGCCAGGCCATGCCCATGGAGCAGGCCCTGGACCCCATGGAACGCGACCTGCTCGTCTGCCTGGACCAGCCGGCGGCCACCCGCGACCTCCTGACCGCCGCGGACCGCGCCGGCCTGCCCCACGCGGCGGTCCTGGAGGCGCTCAAAAGCCTGGTGCGCAAGGGCCTGATCCACCCGTTGCCCTGATGTGGCACCTCTACCTGCTCCAGTGCGGCCCGGTGATCTACACCGGCATCACCACCGATGTGGCCGCCCGGGTGGCCGCCCATGCCGCCGGCAAAGGCGCCCGCTTCACCCGCGGCCGCGCCGGCCAGACCCTGATCTTCCAGGCGCCGGTCGGCACTAGGGCCGAGGCGACGAAACTGGAAAGGGCGGTGAAACGACTTTCCCACCTGGACAAGCTGGCCCTGGCCGAAGGCCGGCGCGGGCTGCCCTGATTTTTATCCCTTTTCATCCCCGTCCATCCCCGTTCATCCCCGGCAAAAAAAGCCAATGATGCTGGCTCCTCGCATAATTCAAGGCGAATCGGCACCATCATTGGCTTTTTTTTTGCCGGGGATGAACGGGGATGGACGGGGATGAAAAGCGATAATCAAATAAGGCGATCTTCCGCGGATCAGGTTTTCCTGGCCGGCGCGGTGAAATCCTCGCCCGGGTTGATGTACTGGTCCAGTTCGCTGCCCAGCTGGCGGTCGTGGAGCTGCCGGTAGCGGCCCCCGAGGGCCAGCAGTTCGCTGTGGACGCCGCGCTCGACGATCTCCCCGCCCTCCACCACGAGTATCTGGTCCGCGCTCTGGATGGTGCTGAGCCTGTGGGCGATGACGAAGGTGGTGCGGCCGGCGCGGAGGCGGTGCAGGCCGTCGCGGATCATGGTCTCGCTTTCGCTGTCCAGGGAGGAGGTGGCCTCGTCCAGGATCAGGATGCGGGGATCGGCCAGGATCGCCCGGGCGATGGCCACGCGCTGGCGCTGGCCGCCGGAGAGCTTGACCCCGCGTTCGCCGACGATGGTGTCGTAGCCGTGCTCGAAGCGCTCGGCGAACTCGTCCACGTGGGCGATGCGGGCCACCGCCTCGAGCTCCGCCCGGGTCGCCGCGGGCCTTGCGAAGCCGATGTTTTCCGCCACGGTGCCGTCGAACAGGAAATTGTCCTGCATCACCACCCCCAGCTTGCCCCGATAGTCCCGCAGGCGGAGGGTCTGGATGTCCCGGCCGTCCACCAGGATCTGGCCGGAGCCCGGGCGGCTGAAGGCCATCAGCAGGCCGATGATCGTGCTCTTGCCCGAGCCGCTGGAGCCCACCAGGGCCACGGTGGATCCGGCCGGCACCTGGAAGGAGATGCCGCGGAGCACCGGCGAGCCGGCCTCGTACTCGAACCGCACGTCGCGGAACTCGACCTGGCCGGCCATGGCCGGCAGGGGGGCGCGGGTGAGGTCCTCCTGGTCCTCGGTGGGCCGGTCCAGGATCTCGCGGATCCGGTCCAGGCCGGCGAAGGCCTCGCTCACCTGGGTGCCGATGTTGGCGATCTGCATCACCGGGGCCGCCATGAGGCCGACGAAGAAGGTGTACATGACCAGATCGCCCAGGGTCATCCGGCCGGCGAAGATGGCCTGGCCGCCCACCAGCATGATGAGCACCCCGATCGCGCCGACGATGGCGGTGGAGAACGCGGTGATCGCGCTGGTCCCGGTGATCGTGCCGGCGACGTTGCGGAACAGCCGCTCGGCGCCGGCGGCGAAGACCGCCGATTCCCGGTCCTCCGCCACATACACCTTGAGGATGCGGATGCCGCCCACGGCCTCGCCCAGGCGCCCGGTGATCTCCGCCGTGATCTCGCTGCGGGCCCGGAACAGCGGCCGCAGGCGGTTGAAGGCCACGGCCATGGCCCAGCCGAAGAGGGCCAGGAAGATCAGCGTGGCCAGGGTCAGCTTCCAGTTCAGCCAGAACAGCACCCCCAGGGCCAGGATGGCCGTGAGCACTCCGCCGACCAGCTGGATGAGGCCGGTGCCCACCAGGTTGCGGATGCCCTCGGCGTCGTTCATCACCCGGGAGATCACGATCCCGCTCTTGGTCTGGTCGAAGAACCGGGTCGGCAGATGCAGGATGTGGTCCTGCACCCGCTGGCGCATGGCCATGATGGCCCGCTGGGCGGCCACGCTGACCACCTGGGCGTTGGCGTAGCTGGCCACCGCCTGCACCAGGGTCGCCAGGCCGGCGGCAAGGGCGAGCGGCACCAGCAGGTGCCGGTCGTGCTTGCCGATGACATTGTCGATGAGGTATTTGGTGCTGGCCGGCAGGACCAGTCCGGCCAGCCGGCTCACCAGCATCAGGCCGAGCCCCACGCCCAGGGACCGGCGGTGCTGCCGAAGGAGCACCCGTGCTTCACGCCAGGCCCTGCGGGTGTCGACTTTGGTCTTGGAATCGGGGTCGGCCATGCGGTTCTCTCAAGGATCGTCCAGATGTCCATGGGACCACGGATCAGGGCGATTTCCGTGCGCAATTTTCCCAGGGCGGCGGCGTGGACAATATTGAAGACCTGAAGTAGGCTTTGGAGCGACCATTCGGCCGAAGGAGATTCCACGTGCGCATCTTCCCTTACATCCTTCCGATGCTGCTCGTCGGTTCGGCCGTTACTTCCTTCGCCCAGGTGGATATGAGCATCACCTATGACGACGAAAGCATCGGCGTCACCGTGCCGGCCTTCCCCCAGCTGGCCCAGATCCCCGGCTACCCGGTCTACTACGCGCCCGGCATGCCGGCCAATTATTTCTTCTACGACGGCATGTTCTGGCTCTACAACCGCGACCAGTGGTTCGCCAGCGCCTGGTACAACGGGCCCTGGGACCCGATCACCCCCTATGACGTGCCCCTGTACGTCCTGCGCGTGCCGGTCTACTACTACGGCGCCCGGCCGGTCATGTTCGGCGCCTGGGATCCGATGGCCCCGCCCCGCTGGGGCGCGCGCTGGGGCCGGGAGTGGGAGATGAACCGGATGGGCTGGGACCGCTGGGACCGCCGGGCGATGCCGCCGATCGCCGTGCTGCCCTTCTACCAGCGCGACTACCCCCGCGGACGCTACCCCCGCTACGAGGAGATGCACACCCTCCATAACCAGTACTACCACTACCAACCCCGGGAGAACTTCGTCCGGGACCGCTATGAACACCCCCGGCCGATGGAACATGGCCGCCCGGAGATGGGCCGTCCCGGCATGGGCCGCCCGGAAGGCCGTCCCGAAGGGCGTCCGGAAATGGGCCGCCCCGGGTACGTCCAGCCCCCACGGCAGGAAGCGCCCAGGCCCGGCTTCGGCCGCCCGGTCCAGGAACCCCCCCGGCCCGGCTTCGGCCGCCCGGTCCAGGAAACGCCCAGGCAGGAAATCCAGCGGCCTCCCATCGGCCAACCCCAGCCGGGCAATCCCCGCCAGGAAGCCCCGCATCCCGGCGCCAACCCTCCTGCAGCCCCGGGCCGCGGCCCGGCCGCCGCGCCCGGCGCGCCCGGACGCGGCCCCGGGGCGGCGCCCGCGGCTCCGGCCAAGGCGCCCGCCGCCCCCAAGGCTCCGGAAAAGAAGGACGAAAAGAAGAAGTAGGTTCAGGCCGGCAACGCCCGAGGCCCGGCTCCGCCGGGCCTCGGCTCATTCCCCCCCAAGCCGCTCCGCCACCAGCCGCACCAGCAGGTCGGCTTCCGCTTCCGGCGCCAGCAGCGGGTGCTCCCCGGGCACCAGATCCCCCACGCCGATGAACGGCACGCCGGCGGCATCGGCGGCCTCCCGGTCATGCGGGCGATCCCCGACATACAGGTGGGGCCCCGGACACCCCTCCAGGGCCATGCGGATCAGGCCGGCGCGATCCAGCCGGGGCAGGCTGCCGGTCAGCGGGATGCGCGGGTCCACGCCCAGGAGCCGGGCCTTGAAGGCCAGCACCAGCGGCACGTTCCCGGACACCAGCCGGACCGGGTGGCCGGCCTCCAGCAGCCGGGCCAGGCCGGCGACGATGCCCTGGAAGATGACGGGAGCGCGGCCGGCCGGGTGGAAGGCCCCTTCGAACCGGGCCAGGCAGGCCCGCTCATAGCGGGCGTATTCCGGGTCGGGAAGCGGCCGGCCGAAGCGCATCTGGTGCAGCTGTCCGACGATCTCCCAATCGGTGGAGCCCGTGCAGGCCAGCAGCTCGGCGGCGGCCGGCGGCCGCCCCCAGAGATCGCCCAGGGCCTCCCTCAGCAGCACGTAGCCGCCCGTGAACTGGCCCAGGGTGCCATCGAGGTCGAAGCAGATCGGCATGGTTCCATTGTCGCGCAGAAAAGCGTGGAGGTGGGCCCGGGGTGAGCGCTACTCTGGGTTGATGAAGTATTTCCCAGTGATCTGCGGCCTCGCCTTGTCGGCCTTTTCCGCATTGGCGGCCGGACCCGGGGAGACGGTGCTCGACTACAAGGTCGGCGTCCGTCTGCGGGAGGGCGGGCCGATCCGGGAATTCCGTATGGAACTGGCCACCACTCCGCCGGTGGCCACGGCCAGCCGCCGCAAGCACAAGCGCCTGGTGGGCTGGCGCCTGCGCGCCCGCCCCGGCCGGGACGGCCTGCCCCCGGCCTCGGTGCTGACCCGGGTGGCCGGCCTGTTCTACCTGGCCGAACCTGCCCCCAGCCTGGTCCCGCGGGAGGGCGGCGTGCGGTTCGGCAACCGCTTCTGCCGGTTCTGGCAGGCCCAGACCCCCGCCTCGGTGGGCGCGTTCGTGTACCTGGTCGAAGTGGCGCCGGATCTCCTGGCCCTGGATTACCTGAGCGCCAGCCTGGCGGAGGGGGAGATCGCCACCCTGGAGATCCACCTGGAGAAGGTCGCGATGGCCCGGGAACCGGCCCCCGCCGAAGACGGGGAAAGGCTGCTCCACACCCTCCGGAAATGGGGCGCCCTGCTTGAGGCTGGTAACCAAATGATGGAACCAGAACAGATACAGTGATGCTCCCGGTTGGGTTATGCTGATGAGGGGGCGTACATGGCGTTCAAAGACGAGTGCGGGGTGTTCGGCATCTGGCCCGAACTGGAGGCCAGCCGGCAGACCTACCTTGGGCTCTACGCCCTCCAGCACCGGGGCCAGGAGGCCGCGGGCATCTGCGCCCGGGCCGACGGCAAGCTGCGTCTGCACAAGGGCCAGGGCTACGTGGCGGACGTGTTCACCGAGCCGGTGCTGGACCAGCTGCCCGGCAACGGCGCCATCGGCCACACCCGCTATTCCACCACCGGCGGCAATGTGGCCTCGGCGGCCCATCCCTTCCTGGTGGAAGGCCGGTTCGGCCAGATCGCCCTCTGCCACAACGGCAACCTCACCAATACCGAGGAGCTGCGGTCGAAGCTGATCCAGGCCGGGCAGGTGTTCTCCAGCCCCTCCGATTCCGAAGTCATCCTGGCCCTCATCAACCGCGCCGCCGCCACCGACGTGGTGGACGCGGTGGTGGAGGCCCTGGGCCAGGTGGAAGGGGCCTATTCGGTGCTGATCCTCACCCGCGACAAGCTCATGGCCGCGCGCGACCCGCACGGCTTCCGGCCCCTGTCCATCGGCCGCCTGGGCGGGGCCACCGCCTTCTCCAGCGAATCCTGCGCCTTCGACCTGCTCGGGGCGGACTACGTGCGGGAGGTCGCGGCCGGGGAACTGGCGGTCCTGGACCAGGACGGCCTGCGCTCCCTGTTCCCGCAGCCGCGGGTCCAGGCCCGGCCCTGCGTGTTCGAGCACGTCTACTTCGCCCGTCCCGATTCCCTGGTCTACGGGCTTTCGGTGATGGCCACCCGGCGCGACATGGGCCGGCTCCTGGCCCGGCGCCACGGCGTCCCGGCCGACCTGGTGGTGCCGGTGCCGGACTCGGGCGTGTCGGCGGCCCTGGGCTACTCCGAGGAATCGGGCATCCCCTTCGACTTCGGCCTGATCCGCAACCATTATGTTGGCCGGACCTTCATCGAGCCCAAGCAGAGCATCCGCTCGTTCGGGGTGAAGGTGAAGCTCAACCCGGTGCGCGAACTGCTCCGGGGCAAACGGGTGGTGCTGGTCGACGACAGCGTGGTGCGCGGCACCACCAGCCGCAAGATCGTCTCCATGGTCCGGGCCGCCGGCGCCTCCGAAGTGCACATGCGCATTTCCAGCCCGCCCACCACCCACCCCTGCTTCTACGGCATCGACACCCCCGACCGGGAGCACCTGCTGGCCGCCACCCGCAGCCTGGAGGAGATCCGCGAATTCATCGGCGCCGACACCATCGGCTACCTGACCCTGGAGGACCTCCAGGAATCGGTCCACGATCCGGATGGCCACTCGTTCTGCTACGCCTGCTTCACGGGGGACTATCCGGTCCCGCCCCGGGGCGCCGGCAACCACTGCGGATGACCTTCCCGGCCGGGCCCGGCGGGCCCCTCCCATCCCAGTTCGAGGACGGCCTGCGGCTGCTGGCCGCGGCCCTGGCCCTGAAGGGCGACCACCGCAGCGCCGCCGCGGCCACCAGCGCGGCCTGCGGAGCCATCCAGTGCTTCCTGAAGATCCTGGAGGCGGCCGCCGCCCGGCACTGCCCCGATCCCGACGGCAACGTGGCGCGGCTGCGCGGCCAGTGCGCCGCCCTGCTGGACCTGGGCCAGAACGCGGAAGACGCCCTGGAGCACGCCCTGGCCGCGGCCCGGCTGGCCCGGGACGAGGCGGCGCGGGTGCTGGTGGTCCTGGCGGCCGGCCAATGACCCGGATCGCGGTGCTCGGCCCGACCGCCTCGGGCAAGTCCGCCCTGGCCGTGGCCCTGGCCCAGCGCATCGGCGGCACAGTGGTCAACGGCGACCCGTTCCAGGCCTACCAGGGCCTGCCCATCGGCACCGGCCAGCCCGACGAGGCGGAACGGGCCGGGGTGCCCCATCTCGGCTACGGCGTCCTGGCGATGGACGAGCCGGTGAACCCGGGCACGTTCGGCGAGAAGGTCCGGGGCTGGCTGGCCTCCTGCGCGGACCCGGTGCTGGTGACCGGCTCGGGCCTGTACCTGCGCGGCATCTGGGACCAGCTCACGGAATTGCCGGAAGTCCCCCCGGAACTGGCCGCCCGGGTCCGGGCCTGGGTCGACATCCTGGGCGCCAAGGCCCTCCACCGCTATCTGAAGGCCGTGGACCCGCAGCGGGCCGCGGCGCTGCACCCCAACGACCGCTCCCGGGTCCAGCGGGCCCTGGCCCTCTACCTGGCCACCGGCGTGCGCGCCTCGCGCCTGCTGGACGGCGTGGACAAGGGCGTGCCGGAAGGCTGGCGGGCCATCCTGGTGCTGCCCGGCCGCGACCGCCAGCGGGAGCGGGTGGCGGCCCGGGTGCGGAAGATGATCCGGACCGGCTGGCCCAAGGAAGTGGCCGCCCTGCGCGCCGCCGGCTTTGAAGCGGACCTGCGCCGGCTGCGCCCCCTGGGCTACGAGACCTGGATGGACGAACCCCGGTCCGCCGGCGCCCGGATCATCCTCGACACCCGCGCCTACGCCAAGCGCCAGGGCACCTGGTTCCGCAACCAGTGGCCGGAGATCCCGACCTGGGATCCGGATTTGGAAACGATGGAAGCGGCCTTCGAAAAGCTGGGCATCTGAACCCTGGCTAGGGCCGTTCCGCCATAAGCAACTGTTTTTCGAGTCTCCCCCCGGTGTGGGCGCGCGCCACGGTGCGGAGCGCTTCGATGCGATTGCGGACCTCGGCCTGCAGTTCTTCCTTGGATGCGAAATCGCTGGGATTCACGGGCGCGCCCACGACCACGGTGTAGCGGGCCGGGCGGACCAGGACCTTGCCGGGGGGCAGCATCTCGTAGGCCCCGCCGATGCCCAGGGGCACGATCGGGGTGCCGGCGTCCATGGCCAGGGCGAAGCCGCCCTTCTTGAACGGCAGCAGTTCGCCGGTGCGGGTGCGGGTGCCCTCGGGGAACAGGACGACGTTCTTGCCGCCGCGGATTTCCAGGGCGGCCGCGTGGATGCTGCGGATGGCCTGCTCGCGGTTGCTGCGGTCGATGAAGATGGTGCCGGCCATCATGGCCGCCCAGCCCACCGGGACCATCCACTTCAGTTCCTTCTTGGATAGGTAGACCGCGGGGATGGGCAGGACCGCGATCAGCACCGGTGGATCCAGGACGCTCTCGTGGTTGGCCATGAAGATCACCGGCTGGCGCTCGGCGCGGATGGCCTCGGGCAGGTCGTCCCAGCCCAGGAGCTCCATCCGCAGCCCGAAGCACCGGAAGATCGACCGGGCCCAGAGCGGACCGAAGGTGAAGAAGGACCGCTTGGGTCCCAGGAAGGGCGCCCCCAGGATGATGGCCACCGCGGTCAGGGGCAGGCTGAACAGCCCCCAGGCGCTCACGGCGGCGCGCCAGATCATGTTGCTTCTCCATCCACCCAAAGGCTTCTCCATCTAGCTATTTAAGCCTGGATCGGAGATCGACGCCAGGATCCGGCCGCCTATCGTGGCAGGGCCCGGGGGAACAGGATGTGGTTTTCCAGGAACAGGTGGAGGTGGAGGTCGTCCTCCAGGTTGCGCAGTCCCAGGTAGATGGTCCGCAGTTCCGGGCCGGTCGCGGCGGTGATGGCGTAGTCGGCGGTCAGGATCCGGATGTTCCGGAACAGCTCCTCCACGGCCTGGTGCTCGGCCGAGACCGTGCGGGCCTGCTCGGAGGGGGTGCTGAGGGAGATCGGGGTGACCCCGCCGCTCTCGGCCGCGCAGATGGCCGGGAACAGGTTGCGCTCCTCCATCTGGAAGTGGGCGGTGAGGTCCCGGGCCAGGGCGGCGAAATGGACCTTGATCCGGATCAGGATCGCCTGGTCGGGGCCGGGGGTGGCCAGGGCCTGGTCGATCCGGGCCTGGATCCGCACCAGCTCCTCCCGGGTGAAGACATGGTGGTGGGTGACGATGTGGTGGACCAGATCGGGCATGGTGGCATGCATCCAGTCCCGCTGGATGGGGGCCGGCAGGGCATCCAGGTCCTGGGCCACCTTGGCCGGGACCAGTCCCTGGGCGGCGCAGGCCTCGTCCAGGGAGAGGCCGCCCTGGGCGTCCACGTCGATGCCGACGCGGCACAGGAGGCGCGCCGCCAGGACGCTGGAGGAGGCCAACTGGTCAATTTGCCGGGAGAGATCGAGGGGCATGGGGCATTCCGATAAAAAGGGGCTGACTCCAGAATGGACGGTTGATTGAAATGATTCAATGAAAGGCATCACAAATCAAGGCACCGGGTCATGTCCCCCGTGGGTGAAGGGGCTGCAGCGGAGCAGGCGCCAGCTGGTCAGCAGGCCGCCCCGGAGGGTCCCGTACTTCCGGATGCAGCCCAGGCCGTAGTGGCTGCAGGTGGGGGTGAACTTGCACTGGGTGGGCAGGGCCGGGCTGAGGGTGGCCTGGTAGACCCGGATGGCGCCCCGGGCGGCCCAGGCGGTGGGCTGGCACGGCACCGGCAGGAATGCCTCCAGCACCAGATAGCCGCCCAGGGCGAGCAGGGGGTGGGCCAGCAGCGCGTCGATCACCCGCGGCGCCCCCTTCACGTGGCCTGTTCCGACTTGAACCTGCGGGCCTCTTCCAGGAACGCCGGCACCAGGTCGGCTTCCTTGACCTTGCGGATCAGCGTGCCCTTGCGGTAGATGAGCCCCTCGCCGGCGCCCCCGGCCACGCCCAGGTCGGCATCCCGGGCTTCGCCGGGCCCATTGACCACGCAGCCCATGACCGCGTAGGTGACATCCTCGTGGTTGATCTCCCGGAGGCCCTCCTCGATCTCGTGGGCCACCCGGTTCAGGTCGATCTGGACCCGGCCGCAGGAGGGGCAGCTGACCATGTGGAAGCCGCCGGTGCGCAGCGCCAGGGCCCGGAGCATCTCGTGGCCGATCTTGCACTCCTCGGCCCCGTCGCCGGTGAGAGATACCCGGATGGTGTCGCCCAGGCCCTCGCCCAGCAGGATGCCCATGCCGATGCTGCTGCGGATGGTGGCGCCCCAGGGCGTGCCCGCCTCGGTGATGCCCAGGTGGAAGGGGTAGTCCACCTGCCGGGCAAGCAAGCGGTAGGCCTGGACGGTGCGCACCACGTCGCTGGCCTTGAGGCTGATCTTGGTGTTATAGAAGCCTTCCTTCTCCAGCATCTCCAGGTGGCGCAGGGCGCTTTCCACCATGGCCTCGGGGGTGGCCGTGCCGAACTTCTCGACCAGGTCCTTCTCCAGGCTGCCGGCGTTGACCCCGATGCGGATGGGGATGCCCTTCTCGCCGGCCTTGTCGACCACCGCCCGGACCCGGTCCTGGCCGCCGATGTTGCCGGGGTTGATGCGCAGGCAGGCGGCGCCGCCGTCGGCGGCCACCAGGGCCAGCCGGTAGTCGAAGTGGATGTCGGCCACCACCGGGATCGGGCTGCGCGCGGTGATCTCGTGGAACACTTCGCCGGCCTTCTTGGTGGGGACCGAGACCCGGACGATCTCGCAGCCGGCGGCGGCATATTCGTAGATCTGGGCGACCGTGGCCTCCACGTCCCGGGTGTCGGTCTTGGTCATGCTCTGCACGGAAATGGGGGCGTCGCCACCGATGGGCACGCCGCCCACCAGGATCTGGCGGGTCTTGCGCCGGGGCGAAAGGGACTGGATTTCGGAATCGGACATGGGGGGCCTCACCCAGCCTGGTGGCTGGCTCCCCTTAGTCTAATCCTGATCGGCCGGGTCGGTAATGGGGGACCGGCTGGACCGGGCCAGGTCCAGGATCCGCCCCAGGGCGTACGGCTTGGTGATGTAGGTGTGGAGGTTCTGGATCTGGTTCAGGATCTTGTTGGTGCTGGCGAGGGCGTCGCGCAGGTCGTGGAGCTGGGCCGTGGTGGGCGGGGCCGGCGACTTGAGCAGCTTGTCCAGGAGGATCTGGGCCGCGGCCAGGGGCTGGGCCAGCTCATGGGCGGTGCCGCCGGCCACCTCCAGCAGGGCCCGGTGGCGCTCGCCGGCCAGGGCCGCCTCGCGCTGGCGGGAGAGCCGGACCATCATCCGCAGCTTGACCAGGAGCTCGGAAAGCACATAGGGCTTGGTCAGGTAGTCGATGCCGCCGGATTCGATCCCCTCCTTCACCCAGTCCTCGCCGATCCGCACGGCGCTGAGAAATATCAGCGGGGTGGTGGCGTTCAGCTGGGACTGGCGGATCTGCCGGCAGGCCTCGATGCCGTCCATGCCGGGCAGGCTCACGTCCATCAGGATGCCTTCGAACACCAGCCGCCCGCAGGCGTCCAGGGCCTCCTGGCCGCTCTGGACGAGGGTCAGGGTGAACGGCTGGGACCGCAGTTCCCGCTCGTGGACCTTGAGGTTGCCAATGAGATCGTCAACGATCAGGATCCTGCCGGGCGCTTCGGGGGTGGGGACATACGAATCAATCATGGGGCTCCCGGGTAGCAGCTTAAACCCGGGAGCCCCATGCCGTCAGGGGTAAAAGAAAATAGACTTCAGGCCCGGGCTCCGCCCGGGCCTGAAGTGGGGGTGTGGGGGGACGGAGAGTGAACAAAGCGAGCGCGCGGTCCCCCCATGGCGAATCAGTGGATGAGGTTGAGAACTTCCTGGAGCAGGTTGTTGGCGGTCGTCACGACCCGGCTGTTGGCCTGGTAGCCATTCTGGTTGATGATCATGGCGGTCAGTTCGGTGGCCACGTCCACGTTCGAGAGTTCAAGGTTGGATCCCAGGATGCTGCCCCGGCCGCCGGTGTTCGCGGCGCCCACGGCCGCCGAGCCGCTGGAGACGGTGGCGATCCAGTTGTTGCCGCCCTGCTTGGACAGGCCGCCCTCGTTCAGGAAGGTGCTGATGGCCACCTGGGCCATGGGGATGGTCTGGCCGTTGGTGAAATTGCCGATGATGGTGCCGTTCTGGTCGACGGTGAGGCTGCTGACCGTGCCCGCCCCGAAGCCGTCCTGGCTGGTGGCCGAGGTGGTGGAGGTGGAGGCGTAGCTGGAAAGGTACTTGGTGAGGGCCGCACCGGTGCCGGCGGGCGACGTGAGCAGCCAGGTGGTGGCGTTGGGAGCGGCGCCGTTGCTCCAGCCGGAGATGGTCAGGGACGGGTTGGTGTAGGTGGCCGGCGTGGAAACGCTGTGGAAGGCCGCGGCGGAATCGGTCCAGCCGGCGAAGTTGCCGGACTGGTCGAAACTGACCGAGGCCGGAAGGCCCGCGGTGACGGTGCCGCCGTCGGTGACCGCCGCGGCGATGGACCAGTTGCTCATCGGGGGCGGTCCGACCGTCGCTGCGGCGGGGGTGAAGGTGATGTTGACGCTGTGGGTGGCGCCCAGGCTGTCGTAGATCTGCACCGTGGAGGTGAAGGCGGCCGCCGAGGTGGAATCCAGGTTGGCGATGACCTCCATGTTGGCGGTGGGCGCCCCGCCGCTGGTGCCGGCGAGGTTGACCTGGATGGCGCCCGGGAGGCCGTTGGTGGAGATGGTCCCGTTGGTGGCGTTCCAGCCCTGGACATGGTCGCCGCTGGAGTCGACCAGGTAGCCGCTCTTGTCGATGGTGAAATTGCCGTCCCGCGTGTAGAGGGCGCTGCCGGCCTTGTTGGCGACGGTGAAGAAGCCGTTGCCCTGGAGGGCCATATCGGTGACGCTGCCGGTCTGCTGGAAGGAGCCCTGGGAGAAGTCCTCGGCCACCGAGCCCAGGGAGGCGCCCAGGCCGACCTGCATGGGGTCGCCGTTGCCCTGGGTGCCCTGGTTGGCGATGGCGGCGTTGAACAGGTCCTGGAACTCGGACGTGGAGCCCTTGAACCCGTCGGTGTTCAGGTTCGCGAGGTTGTTGCCGATCACGTTGAGCGCGCTGGCGTTGGTGGAGAGCCCGGAGAGGCTGGCGTAGAAGGAGGAGTAGAGGCCCATGGGTGCTCCTTAGCTGGAAATTTCGGTGACGTTGGCGAGTGAATACTGATTGCCGCCGGCGGTGACCATCACCTGGCCGTTGACGAAGGAGACTGCGGTGACCACGGCCTGGGTGGAGGTGGTGGTGGAGATGGCCGCGCCGCTGGCGGTCTGGGCCGCCACCGAGACGGTGTAGTCGCCGTCGGGCAGCTGGAGGCCGTTGTTGCCCTTGCCGTTCCAGGTGATCGGGTTGTCACCCGCGGACAGCAGACCGGGCCCGATGGTCGCGACCACCTGGCCGGTGGCGTTCTTGATGGTCATGACCCCCGTGCCGGCCGAGGCGGCGTTCACGTCGACGGTGGCCGTGCCGCCGGACAGGGTCAGGTTGTTGGACGTGGCCTGGACCTTCTTGCCGATCAGGTTGGCGCTCTGGGCCTGGTAGAGGGCCGCGTTCTGGGCCTGGATGCTGGCCAGGAGGGTATTGGAGTTCTGCTGGGCCTCGAGCTGCGAGAAGGTCGCCATCTGGGAGACCATCGTGCTCGGGTCCTGGGCGTTGGTCGGGTCCTGGTTCTTCAGCTGGGTCACCAGGAGGGTGAGGAAGGCGTTCTTGTCCAGCGTGCTCGAGGCGGGCGTGGTGGCTGCGGCGCTGGTGTTGCTGACGTTGGATGGGGCCTGGACGGCGCCTAGGGTGGACATGGTCAACTCCTCCGGGAGAAGGGAAGCACGAGTCGTGCCGTCATGCGATGAGCTCGATGCGGTGCGGATCGGGGCTGGCGAGGGGGGCGGTGCCGGGCGATTCCTGCCCGGCCGGAATGGCGCTGGAGGCCGCCAACGTGGGCATCGCGGGCGCCTGGGTGGGCAATTGCGCCTGGTCGCCCTGGCGGCCCTGCTGCAGATCGAAACTGCTCAGATTGAGGCCCTGCTGCTTGAGCGAGGCCTCCAGGAAGGCCCGGTGGTCCTGGAGCACCGGCAGGGCGGCTGGATCCGACGCCCACACCTTGGCATGGACGTCGTTGCCGTCCATGCGCAGGCGGATCTGGAGGGTGCCGAGCGATTCCGGGTGCAGCTGGAGGTCGGCGCCCTGGTCCTGGTTCTTGAGCAGCCAGCGGATGCTGCCATCCACCTGGGCGACCAGGCTGGGATGGGTCGGGGGCGGCGCGGCCTCCGGAGCGGCCGCGGCGGTTGCCGCCCGGGCCGTGGCCTGGGCGGCGGGCGCGGCCAGGAGCGCGGCGGCCTGGGCGGCGCTCGGGTCCGGACCGGCGGCGGGTTGGGCGGCGGGCGGGTTGGCCGGGGCTGATCCCGGCTGGCCCGCCAGCTCCGCGGCGGTCTGGGCCCTGCCGGTCGGGGTGGCCTGCAGTTCCAGGTTGCCCTGGGCGGTCAGGATGGTGGGGGATTCCACCGGGTTCCTGGGTTGGCTGAGCAATTCAGAGAGGGCGGATTTGGCCGGGGCCGGAGCTTCCGGGCCGGCCTTCACCTGCAGCTTGGCCGCGGGAACCGCCAGGTCCAGGGCCACCTTGGCCTGCGTCTGGGTCAGGCCGACGGCGGCGGTGTGGGCCATTCCGGCCGCGGCCGCGGCCGGGTCCGGGGTGCCGGGGGATCCGGAACCGGCGTTGCCGGGCGAGCCGGATCCGGAACTGCCGGGCGAACCGGACCCGGCGTTATTGGATGGGGTTCCGGCCGGGCTTGGGGCGCCGGCCAGGAATTCACGGCCCGAGGTCGGCGGCGCGGCCGAACCGGGCAGATCAGGCCCCACGGTCCGGCCGGGCGAGGCCGGGGCGGACCCGGGCTTGGGAGGGACCAGGGGCTGGGGAGCGGCGGCGGCGGGGAGCGCGGCCAGGAACGGCAGGGCGGCGATGGCCGGCGCCGCAGGCAGGGGCAGGGGCGCGGCCTTGGCGAGGGCGGTGGCTTCGCCCGCCGCAGCCTGGGTCGGGGCGGTGGCCTCGCCCGCCGCAGCCTGGGCCGGGGCGGTGGCCTCGCCTGCCGCAGCCTGGGCCGGGGCGATGGCCTCGCCCGCCGCGGCCTTCGCCGGGTCGGGCGGCGCGGGATCCGCCGGGATCGGCAGGGCCAGGGTTGCCGGCTGGGGGACCGGGGCGGCCTGGGTGGCGACCACGCCCTGGGAAGAGGCGGCGGCAGGCTCCGGGCCGGGCAGGGATCCCAGGGCGGCCGCCGCCACGGGGGCCGGGCCGGTCGGGGAGGCTGCGGAAATTGCCGTGGCGGGGTCGGTCCCTGGGACGCGGGCGGGGGCCGGAACGGCGGCCGGGAGGGGCGGGCCGTCCATGGGGATCTGGGCGGCCGCGGCAAGGGTTGCCGGCATCGGATCCGGGGCCGGGGGCGCGGCAGGCACCGGAGCCGCATCTCCCGGTTTGTCCGTCTGTTCGTTGGTTCGGGGGGCGCTCCGGTCCTTGCCGGCGGGGGCCGGGGCCACCGGAACCGGATCCGGAGGATCGCCCGACAGGGTGGTGAGGAGTCCAGAGAAGGAGCCCGCCCCCTTGGGGGTGGGCTCCTTTCCGGTGGGGCCGGCGGTGGGTTCCGCGTGGCTGGCGATGGCCTGAAGCATCTATCCTCCACCCAGGCGATGGGCCGGGTGGTCTTGCATCGCATGGTCCGTGCCGAACCGACTGGGCGGATTTCGCCGGGTCATTCCTCCAGAGGCTTGCGGCTGCGGGCGGCCTCTCCGCCCTTGCGGCCGATCTCCTCCATGTGGGCCCGGTCCTGGCTCACCGATTCGCCGCCTTTGCGGCCGATCTCGGCCATGTGGGAGCGGTCCTGGCTGACGGTGGTGCCGCCCTTCCGGCCGATCTCCTCCATGTGCGTACGGTCCTGGCTCACGGATTCCCCGCCCTTGCGGCCGATGTTGGCCATGTGGCCCCGGTCCTGGCTCACGGCCTCACCGCCCTTGCGGCCAATGGCGGCCATGTGCTCCCGGTTCTGGCTGACCGACTGGCCACCTTTGCGGCCGATCTCCGCCATGTGTTCCCGGTCCTGGCTGACCGACTGACCACCCTTGCGGCCGATTTCGGCCATGTGATGGCGGCCCGGAGCATCTTCCTTGTGGGGGGAATTGGGGTTTAACTGGAAATTTTCATCATTGCTGGCCATGATGACCTCCGTTTGGTTATTTTCTGAGCCAAAATTGAAAAAGGTTTCAATTCGGGTTCGAATAAACTACAAAAAATTAATATAAATATATCGTATCAGCTTAAAATCTCGTTTTCCTGTTCATGGTCTCCTTGAGAAAGGGCCCCGCGAAGCCAAGCCTAGGGCTTGGGCCGGGTGATTCCGACTTTTTCCGAAAGCAGGGCCGCCAACTTGGCGTCCTTCATGGTGAGCCCCGCCAGCTGATCGAGGATGTGGGCGGCCTTCTTGGGCTGCATTCCGGCCAGGAGGCTGACCGTGACCTCCTGGTTCAGGGCCGCCAGCTCCTTGACGGCGGGGGCGGCATTGACGGGATCCATGTTCTCGTAGGTCCGGATCAACTGGGGGTCGATGGGCGGCCGGGTGCGCAGGGCCTCCAGCTTTTCGGTGCTTTCCTGGAGGGCCTTCTCGCGGGCCTGGAGATCGGTCCGGTCCTTCTCGAGGGTGCCCTGCAGGGTGGCCAGGCGCTCCTCCATCTGGCGCAGCTCGCCCTCCTTCTGGGTCACGGCCTTTTCCCGGGCCTGGACCTTCTCGACCAGCTCCCCGACCTTCACCCCCTCCACGGGCTGGGGGGTCTGGGCGGAAAGCCAGATGACCCCCGCCGAAAGGGCGAGGGGGGTTACGATCCACATCATGGTCTTGGCATTCATGGCAAACCTCACGGTCAGGAGACGGCAGGGTGGGTTATGGCATGGCGGAGCACGGCGATCTCATCCATATCCCGGGTCTCCTCATGCAGCACCTCCAGGGCGTGCTGCTCCTGGCGGCGCTCCTTGAGCCGCTGCAGGATCAGATGATCCTGGTGGGCCTTGAGGAGGGCGGCCCGGGCGGCCTCGACCACCGCCTCGGCCTGCCGGACCTCATCGACGGCCAGCTGGATGCGCCGCTCCATGACCAGGAGGTAGCGTTCCGTGGCCCGCCAGAGGTCCAGGTCGACCCTCTGGTGGGGGGCGGTCTGACGGTTGTCCAGGGCGCCTTGGCGGGCGGTCCTGAGGGCCTCCACCTGGGCCTGGGCCCGGTCCCGGGCGCCGATGGTCCGGGACAGGTGGCGCTTGGCCTCCTCCTCCAGGGCCTTGCGCACCCTGAGCAGGGATTCCAGGCGGAACTGAAAGCGGGCAGCCATGTTACGCCGTCCCGGACTTCAGGAAGGGGGTGAGGTCGATCCCGAAGATCTGGCCCATGGCCAGCAGGGTGGCCCGGTACTCGGACCCCTCGGCCACGGCCTGGCGCAAAAACGCCTGGATGGTCGGCTGGAACTGGATCGCCTGGTCGATGTGGGCACTGGAGCCCTTGTTGTATGCGCCGATCTGGATGAGGTCCTCCGCGTCGTTGTAGGTGGCCATGAGATCCCGCATCTTGGCGGAGAGCTGCTTCTGCTCCGGGATGGCCAATGCCGAGAACAGACGGGAGATGCTGGGAAGCACGTCCACCGCCGGGAAGTGATTCTTTGATGCCAGCTTCCGGCTAAGTATGACGTGCCCGTCGAGAATGCCCCGCACGGCGTCCGAGATCGGCTCGTTCATGTCGTCCCCTTCCACCAGGACGGTGAACACGCCGGTGATCGAACCCAGGCCCTCGAAGGTGCCGGCCCGCTCCATGAGCCTGGGCAGCAGGGCGAACACGCTCGGGGTGTAGCCCCGGGAGGAGGGCGGCTCGCCGGCGGACAGGCCCACTTCCCGCTGGGCCATGGCGAACCGGGTGACGCTGTCCATCATCATCAGGACGTCCTTGCCCTGGCGCATGAAGAACTCCGCCACCGCCATGCCGGCCAGGGCGCAGCGCAGGCGCAGCAGGGGGGTCTGGTCGCTGGTCGCCACCACCACCACGCTCCGGGCCAGGCCTTCCGGCCCCAGGTCGTTCTCGATGAATTCGCGCAGTTCGCGGCCACGCTCGCCGACCAGGGCGATGACGTTCACCTGGGCCGAGGTGTTGCGGGCGATCATGCCCATGAGGGTCGATTTGCCCACCCCGGAACCGGAGAAGATGCCGATGCGCTGGCCCTTGCCCAGGGTCAGGAGGCCGTCGATCGAGCGCACCCCGGTCGCCAGGACCTCCTTGATCATCCGCCGCTGCATGGGGTTGGGCGGATGTCCGTGGACCGGCACCCGGTCCTCGATCTCGATGGGGGGGCCGCCGTCCAGGGGCCGGCCCAGGGGGTCGATGACCCGGCCCAGGAGGCCGCTCGACACCGGCAGCAGGGGCTGGTGGCCGCGGCCTTCCACCAGCAGGCCGGGGCGGATGCCCTCGATGTTCTCCACCGGCATGAGGAGCACCTGCTGGCCGTGGAAGCCCACCACTTCGGCGATGACCTGGCGGCCATCGCCCATATGGATGATCATCTGTTCACCCACGGACCCCTCGGGCCCCCGGGATTCGACGATCAGGCCGACCACCTTGGTCACGCGCCCGAGCACGTCGCCCATGGGCAGCCTGCGGACCTCCTGGGCCAGGGCGCCGAGGTCCATCAGGGGGCCTCCTGTTCCCGGGTCTTCTGGATCAGCTCGAGCAGCCGGTTCTGGCGCCGTTCGACGGAGGCGTCCAGGACCCCCTTGGGGCTTTCCAGGCGCAGGCTGCCGCGGCTGAGGTTCTCATCCTCCCGGAGGGTGACGCCCGGGTGGGCCCGGGCCGCTTCGCCCAGCTCTTCCAGGTCCTTGGGGTTCATGAGGATGGTCAGCCCGGGCTGGCCGGAGTCATGGCCTTCGGGGAAGGGGTGGTTCTGGAGCAGCTCCTCCAGCAGGGGGGCGACGGTCTGGATGCCGAACTGGATCTCCCGGCCGGCTAGGTAGGTCCCCACCGCCAGGGCCAGGGCCACCAGTTCGTCCTGGCTGGCCTTGCCGACCAGGGTCAGGGAGCCGGTGAGCTCCTTGAGGGCGCCGTCCAGGCGCTGGATCTGGGCCTTGTACTGGCTCTCGCCGAACACCCGGCCTTCGGCCTCGCCGGTGGCGTAGCCCTCCTCGTAGGCCTTGCGGGCCACCTCCTGGGCGTCCCGTTCGGCCTGCTGCATCTTCTGATAGATGATCTGGTCGACCGAGGCCAGCCGCCGCGCATCCTCTTCCGGGCTGGTGAGGCCGGCCGACATGGGCTCGTCGCCGGCGCCCTCCTCGGTTTCCGGCAGGGGCGAGAACTGGGCCGCGAAGTAGGGGAACGCCTCCAGGCTGTCGTAGTCCACCGCCCGGGCGGGAATGACCCGTTCAGCTGACATAGTCGTCTCCGCCGCCGCCGCCGATGCTGATGACGCCTTCCTCCTCCAGCTGGCGGACGATCTCGACGATCTCGTGCTGGGCCTTCTCGACGTCCTTGAGCTTGACCGGGCCCATGAACTCCATCTCCTCCTTCATCAGCTCCACGGCCCGGGAGGACATGTTGCGGAAGAACTGGTTGCGCAGCTCCTCGCTGGTGCCCTTGAGGGCGGTGGTGAGGGATTTCTTGTCGACCCGCTTGAGGATCTCGGCGATGCCGAGGTCGTCGATGAGCAGGATGTCGTCGAACACGAACATCAGGTCGCGGATGCTGGCGGCCAGCTGCGGGTTCTCGTTCTCGATCTTCTCCAGGACCACCCGGCCGGTAGTGCGGTCCATGCGGTTGAACAGCTCCGCCACGGCCCGGACGCCCCCGTAGGCCTCGGTCGCGAACGAGCCCAGGGCCTCCAGCTTCTGTTCCAGGATCAGGGAGATGCGGCGCACCACCTCGGGGCTGATCTCCTGCAGGTTGGCCATGCGCATGGCCACGTCGGCGCGCAGGGCCTCGGGCAGGCTGGCGATCAGGTCGCCGGCCTGGGATGCGTTCAAGTGGGCGAGGATCAGGGCGATGGTCTGGGGGTGCTCGTTCTGGATGAACTTGGAGAGCTGCTGGGGGTTGGCCCGCTCGATGCTGGAGAACCCGGCGGAGGATTCCAGGGCCTTGGTGAGCCGGTCGATGATCTTCCGGGCCGCCTCGGGGCCGACCGATTTGATGAGCAGCTTCTTGGCATATTCGATGCCGCCCTGGGCGATGTAGGTCTTGGCCAGGGTCATGGTGTGGAATTCTTCCAGGACGTCGTCGGCCGTCTCGGGCTGGACGTGCTTGGTGAGCGCGATCTCCTTGGAGATGTTCTGGATCTCGTCTTCTTCCAGGAACTTGAATATGGAGGAGGCGGTCTCGTCGCCCAGGGCGACCATGAGTACCGCGGCCTTCTGGGCGCCGGAAAGCTTCGACATGCTACCTCCCGTCCTCGATGATCCAGGACCGGACCAGGGAGGCCACGGTCTCCGCGTCGCCCAGGACGCTCTCCTGGATGCGCTTCTTGATCAGCCCGCGGCGCTGGGCCTCGGGGGCCGAGGAGGCGCCCTCGGCGTTCAGCTCGGCTTCGATCTCGGCTTCCATCTCCGCCATGGACTTGAGGGGGGTGAACTTGCGCGGGGCCGGGGCGCCCTCGCCGTTCTCGCCGCCGCCGACCCGGACCCGGAGGGGGGCGGGGCGGTTCAGGGCGGAGGAGAGGCGCTTGAGCATGGGCAGGATGATCAGGAAGAAGATGACCAAGCCAAGGATGATGTAACCAACCTTGGGCGCCAGTTCCCAGCCGAGGTTGTAGAGGCGTGCCTGCTTGGCCTCCTGCTCCTCCTTCGGGTTGGTGGTCGGGGCGAAGGCCAGGTTCTCCACCGTCAGCTCGTCGCCCCGCTTGGCCTGGAAGCCGATGGCGGCGGCCAGCTGGTCGTGGAGCTTCTTGATCTCTTCGGGGGTCCGGGGGCTCAGCTTCTCGACCGGATTGCCCTTGGCATCCTTGTCCCAGTGGGTGGCGTCGTCGACGATCACCGCCACGGACAGGCGGCGGACATTGCCCGGGGCCTGTTCGACCGACTTGAGGGTCTTGGAGATCTCGAAATGGGTGTCGTTCTCTTCCTTCTTCTTGGTGTCCGTGCCCGGTTTACCGGCCGCCTGGTTGATGGGCGCCACATTGGAGGGCGTCCCGGGGACCCCGGCCACCCCCTCGGTCTTGTTCTCCTCCTCCTTGATGACCTTGGTCTCCCGCTCCACCTGGCCGGCGGGATCGTAGGTCTCGGAATTGGTCTTGACCCGGTCGAAGTCCAGCTCCACCCGGGCGGTGGCCCGGACCTTGCCGATGCCCACCACCGGCTCGAGCAGCTGGGTGACCTGCTGGACCAGATGGTCCTCCTCCTCCCGCTGGGCCTTCTTCTGGGAATCCGAGGCGCCCATCATGGGGTCCTTGCCGGTCCGCGACAGGATCCGGCTGTACTGGTCGATGACCACCACCTGCTCGGGCTTGAGGCCCTCGACGCTGGCGGCCACCAGGTTGACGATGGCCTGGGTGTTCTCGTCGGGCAGGGGCCGGCCGCCCTTGAGCTTGAGCAGGACGGAGGCCTTGGCCTCCTCCTTCTCGGTGGCGAAGGGGCTGTCGTTCTGGGGGGTGACGTGGACGGTGGCGCCGGCGACCTGCTGGAGGGCCATGATGGTCTTGGCCAGGTTGTTCTCCAGGGCCCGGCGGTACATGATCTTCTGGGTGAAGTCGGTGGTGGTGAGGCTGGTGTTCTCCAGCTTCTCGAACCCGATGCCCTCGCCCTGGGGCAGGCCGTCGCCGGCGAACTTCAGGCGCAGGTCGCCGACCCGCGGCTCAGGCACGGACACGGTGCGCTGGTCCTGGCTGAGCTCGTACTTGATGTTCTGCTTCTTGAGCTCCTCGACGATCCGGTTGGCGTCCAGGGGCGGCAGGTTGCTGAACAGGACGCCCATCGTCTCCTGGCTCGCCCAGAGGCCGAAGCCGACCAGCACCAGCAGGACGGTCAGGCAGATCGCGGCCACCATCCCCTTCTGGGTGGCGGTCATGCTCTCCATCGCGTGGGTGAATTGGGCGGTGAGGCTGTTGTTCTCGTCGGCCATGGCTTCCTTTCGATGGCCGGCAAGTCAAGCGTCACATCTGCATGCGCATCACTTGGTTGTATGCGTCCACCAACTTGCCCCGGACGGCCATCATCATCTGGAAACTGACATCGGCTTTCTGGACCGCCAGAATGGCCGTGTGCATGTCAGTGGAGTTTCCACTAATCAAGTTCCGTGCCTCTTGCTCGGAAGTGGTTTCGGCGGCATTCACTTCCTGCAGGGCCTGCTTGAGGATGTCGGCGAACTGCGGGCCGTCGCCCGCGCCAGGGCTGGCGCTGGAAGGCTTCGCCGGCGCGCCGAGGGCGTCGAGGGAGGGCAGCGGGTTGAGGTTGAGGGGGTCCATGCGGGTGGCCTTGCTGGGTTCGGATTCAGGATGCGGTCGTTCGGGTTCCCTGGCCAGTCAGATTTCCGTCACTGCGGTCGGCTGGGCGAAATCAGCCCAAAAGAGCGGGGCTAGGTTACCCGAAGCAAATCCTGGGCCGATAATTCCATGGTCCGGACCGCCCGCACCACCGCCACGTTGGCGTCGAACCCCCGGCTGGCTTCGGTGAGGTTCACCATCTCCTCGACCGGGTTGACGTTGGGGTAGCTGACCACGCCATTGGCGTCGGCGTCCGGGTGGCTGGGCTCGTACTTGGTGACGAACGGCTCGCTGGAGGCCTGGATGCCGGCGATCCTGACCCCGGTGACCTCCATCCCGTCGGCGGTGGCGCCCAGGAGCGCGGTCTGGAACACCGCGTCCTTGCGCCGGTAGGGACCGCCCTGGGGGGTCCGGGTGGTTTCGGCATTGGCCAGGTTGGTGGCCACCAGCTGGGCCCGGAGCCGCTGGGCGGCCATGCCGGAGGAGGCGATGTCCTTGATGGCGTCGAAGGAGCTCATTATTTGGCCGCCGCGTCACGAATGGCGCCCAGCACCTTCTTGAGCTCGGTCTGGGCGAGGTTGGATGCCAACTGAAAGGTTTCCTGGGCCTTGGAGAGGTTCATGGTCTCCCGGTCCAGGTGCACGTCGTTGCCGTCGTTGCGCTCCGAGGTGATATCGACCGGGTCGATGATCTCCGGGTTCAGGGCGCTTTTGGAATCCTTGAAGTAGCTCGGGGTCGAGGACGTGGGTGAAAGTTGCCTATCCATGTCGGCCATGGCGCTGTTGAAGGCCGCCTCGAAATTGAAATCCTTCGTGCGGTAGTTCGGCGTATCGATATTGGCCAGATTGGCGGCGATCAGGCCCATGCGCCGGTTCGACAGGGTCATGGCCGCGGCCGACAGCTGGATCATGGGATTCTGGGAAACAAGGTCGATCATGGCGCCACCTGGATGGGAGTGTCCGGAATAGGGGTCCCTGTCCCGGTGCTTGCAGCCTTCATGCCGGTTCGCCCGGACCGGTCTTGCCGGTTGGGTTTGCCGCCCCAGGTTGGTAGACTCCAGGGACACCGCGAGGATTGCCCATGAAGATCACCCAGCGCGACCACCAGGGCGTGACCATCATCTACCCCGAGGGCAAGGTCACCCTGGGCGACGGGGACCAGGAACTGGGCGAGGCGGTGCGCACCGCCCTGGCCGCCGGAAGCCGCCACATCATTATCAATTTCAGCAAAGTCAGCTACCTGGATTCCTCCGGGGTGGGCGAGCTGGTGGGCTGCTACACCGCCGCCGCGGCCGCCGGCGGCGAGCTCCGGATCTGCGGGATGAACGCCCGGATCTTCAACCTCATCACCATGACCAGCCTGCACTCGGTGTTCGAGGTCAAGGAGACGGAAGAAGAATCCCTCGCCGGTTTCTGAGGAACCCATGCGTTCCCTCCGTCCCGTCCTCCTGGCGGCCCAGGTCCTCGCGGCCGGGCTGGGGGCGGTGGCGGCGGAGGGCCTGCAATTCCAGGGCGGCAGCGGCGACGACAAGGCCTTCGCTTGGGCGGCTGCTGGCCTGAAGCGCGGGGAGGTCCCTTCCGAGGCGGCCTTCCAGACGGCCCTGGAGGCCATCCGCCGCACCGACCGGTTCCGGGCCGTGGTCGCCGCGGCGCCGGACCAGGTCCTGCTGGACCCCTGGCCCACGGTCGCCCGCATCACCTGGCAGGGCGACGCCCCCGCCGCCCTGCGCAGGACCCTGTGTCCGGAGCTGCACAAGGGCGACCGGATCGGCGCCCACCGGCTGGAGACCCTGCGGGCCCAGGCCGAGGAGCGGATGGTGGCGGCCGGCTACCCCCAGGCCAGGGTCACCGCGGTCCGCCGGGCTGGCGACGCCGAGATCGTCCTGGCCGTGCAATCCGGCCCGCCCAACCGGATCATGGAAGTGCAGGTCCTGGGCCGGATCAGCCCCTACAAGAGCCTGGATCTGGCCGCGCTCACCAAGGTCGAGCCGGGGCGGACCCTGTGGACCCGGGAATTCGAGCTGGAGTGCCTGCGCCGCCTGCGCCGGCGGATGGTCAGTGACAAGCGCTTCGAGAGCCGGGTGGACCTGGCCTGGGAGCCCGGGGGGGTCCTGCACCTCCAGGTCGAGGCCGGTCCCGTGGTCCGGCTCAAGTCCGAAGGTAGCGGCCTGGGGCTGGCCACCTCCCTCAAGGAGATGGTGCCCTTGTCCCGGGCTGACCGCTACAGCCCCGAACTGCTGGACGAGGGCGAGCGCAGGCTGGTCCGGTTGTTCCGCTCCCGGGGCCATCTGGAGCCCCAGGTCAGCTACAAGCGGGAAGTGGTCCGGACCGGTCCGGACGGTCCCGAAGAGGTGCTGATCACCTACACCCTGAAACCGGGCCCCAAATCCAAGATCGGCAGCTTCTCCTTCGAGGGCAACGCCTCCGTGGGCGAGGCCGAGCTGCGCAAGGCCGCGGAAAGCGCCGGCGGCCTGTGGGCGGCCAAGGCCCGGCCCGAGGCCATGGACGCCATCGAAAGCCGCCTGGAGGGACTCTATGAAAGCAAGGGGTTCCCCCAGGTCAAGATCCATCGCCAGGTGGAGCAGGTCAACGGCCGCGCGAACCTGCATTTCCGCATCCGCGAGGGCCGCCAGCGGCTGATCAGCTGGGCCCGGCTGGAGCTGCCGCCCGGCGGCTTCGGAGACCCCTGGGGGTTGGGCAACTGCCTCCCCCTGCTGTTTTCCGACCAGCCGCAGAAGGTCGCCGAGAAGGAGGGCGGCAAGATCGTCTTCCACACCGACCGGCCGGGTCTGGCCGGGGTGGAAGGGGTTTTGGAGCGCACCCCGGTTCCCGGCGGGCTGCACATGATCCTGCGCTTCAGCCGCCCGATACCCCTGCTCAAATCCAATCTAGCCAATGTCTATACGGCCCTTCGGCAGCAGCACCTGGTCGCCCTGGGGGTGCTCCGGCCGGTGGTCAACCCCCAGGCGGTGGAGGAGGACGGCGTGGCCGGGCTGCGCATCGAGGTCCCCGACCGGCCCCTGGAGACCATGAGCCGGCTGGTGGTCCAGGGCGTCGACCGGACCCGGGCCCGGGCCGTGCTGCGGGAATTCCCCCTGGGCCCCGGCGACCCCCTGGACCAGGACAAGCTGTCCCGCGCCCAGGGGCGGCTGGGAAGCCTGGGGGCCTTCCAGCGGGTCGACCTGGCCAGCCTGGCCGAGCCCGATCCGACCGCGACCGCCCCGGCCCCCGCCGTCCCGGGCGAGATGGGTCCGCCGTCCCCCTGGAAGGCCGGCGATCTGGTGCTCCGGGCCCAGGAACGCTCCCCCTGGGTGGTGACCAACTCCTTCGGCTACGACCGGACCCAGGGCTACTACCTGGGCATGGGGGTGCAGCGGCTCAATGTGGGCGGCATGGGCCGGACCCTGGATTTCGACATCCGCGCCGGCGACGGCACCATCCACAACCCGACCCTGCGGGATCTGTTCTCGACCGGCCAGTACACCGAATCGCTGAACTCCTACTCGGTGGCCTACACCGACCCCTGGTTCGCCCCGGGCCGGCTGGGCGAGATGCTCCCCGACCGCACCGGCTTCCGCACCGAAGGGGCCTACATCCTGGAGGAGCGCTACATCTACCAGCTGCACCGGCGCCGGGTGCTGGCCTCGCTGAACTGGCCGGTGGTCCACAGGATCAACATCGAAGCCGGGTACCGGTTCGAGCGGGTGGAGGTGGCGTCCAACGTGCCCGGCATCTCGGCCGACGAACTCGGCATCATCGCCCATTACCCGCCCCGGGCGATCATTTCCGCCCCCTATGTGCAGGTGGTCCGGGACACCCGGGACAATGCCTTCGACCCCACCCGCGGAACCTTCTCCCAGGCCCGGTTCGAGGTCGCCGGCCAGTTTCTCGGGACCAGCGACAACTCCAGCTTCCTCAAGCTGGACCTGCGCAACCAGTGGACCTGGCCGCTCGGCTACAAGGCCGGGGCCGGGGTGGTGGCCTTCGGCATGCGGATCGGCATCGCCCGCCCGACCGCCAACAGCTCGGAGAACCTGCCCCTGTCGGAACGCTTCTTCGGGGGCGGCGCCGGCACCATGCGCGGGGTCGAGCCGGGCCTCCTGGGCCACCTGGAACCGCTCCCTCTCTATGGCCCGGATGGGCTGCCCACCGGCGCCACCCAGCTCATCCCTCTGGGCGGCCAGGCCATGGCCATCGCCAACCTGGAATACCGGTTCCCCCTGTTCAGCCAGAAGGTGTGGGGCGAACTGTTCGTGGACACCGGGCAGGTCTATGAGCGCCTGAAAGGCGCCTACCTGCCCGACTCGACCGGCACACTCCAATACAACCCCGCCAGCTTCCCGCCCCTGCGGACGGCCCTGGGGCTGGGGCTGATCTTCAAGATCGGGATCCCGCTCAAGCTGGAGTACGCCGCGGACGTGAACCGGGTCCTGGGCCGGCCGCGGAGCGAAAACGATGTCAATTCGCAGCTGAAGAACGTGATGGTGTCGGCGGGGTTCCAGTTCTGACGGGATGCCGGCGGCAATCGGAAGGCCATCGATTTGAATTTCCGCATCCCTTCAGCTGGGGTTGCCAATTGAAATTATAGTTTTATCTTTTTCCCATCCCCGTCCATCCCAATACCATTTTTAGGTTCTTCACGGATTTCAAGGAAGACCTCGACCCATACTGGCGATGCCTTTGTTGGGGCAGACCTGCCGGGTCCGGCCTCCGGGGGCCGGCAATATGGGGCATTTCGGCCACTTGAATAAAAAGACTTAACGCGGAGATCGCTGAGATCTCGCTGAGGATCGCGGAGAAAAAGCAGTTTTTAACTCCGCGATCCTCCGCGAGATCTCCGACTCGACGCAGTGCGTCTCGTCCGCGTCTACCTTCGAGGAATTGATCGATGCGGTTCCTGGAGTGCGCCATGGCAGGGGGAGGCCACGGCACCGATTCCGGAAGCTGCATGCGGACAAAGCCTACGACTTTCGGCGATGCCGGATTGCCTGCAAGGT
>Ga0316223_1000228_pt1 | contig 77046 bp, 64 predicted proteins | sample TBH18009metaG_FD_206007 | JGI IMG/M metagenome (GOLD analysis project Ga0316223, IMG submission 206007) | Freshwater microbial communities from Trout Bog Lake, Wisconsin, USA - TBH18009 | ecosystem: Environmental > Aquatic > Freshwater > Lake > Hypolimnion/Profundal zone | place: USA: Wisconsin...
TCACGGGGTAATATCAGCTCAAGGATACTGAGCATTTGGGCTTGTGTTGCTTCCATTAAATCTGTGTTTTTGAAACAAAAATAACAGATTTAACAAACTCGCTCCACCTAATTTTTAAATTGATCCGCTATTTTTTTATCCTCCCAGACCGGAAACGGAGAAGCCTTCGGTAGCGTATTGGTGTGTAAAATTCCAATTGATAATGAATCCGAGCGATTACAAGGCGAATTGTCTCTGACTAAAACCTGAATTTTTTAATCAGAGACAACTTTCTGTGCCATACCGGAAGCATTTGTCCGATCCTCCGTGTGCCTTACCGGTAGCATTACAGCCATATTTAATATTGATCCGCAGTGAAATACAAAATCGATTTAAGTTTAAACGTTTTCGTACACGGAGACATTGATTCCCGTTACTTTGGTAGTCGGTTATTGCGAAAATAAGAATGTGACTCCCACATATATCAAATGTCGTTCGTCTGTCAGTGATCTTATTTTTGATGATTTTTAAATAATATCCGCAACATTGAAGGGTAGACGATCAGCAACAGTGGCAATGCGACAATAAATCCGCCAATTACTGCAATGGCTAATGGCTGATGTAATTGGGCACCTGTGCCAATCCCAAGTGCGATTGGAGAAAGGGCGATAATGGCGCCTAAGGCAGTCATAAGTTTAGGACGAAGCCGTGTAGAAATTGCGTAAACAACTGCGCCATGAGCCGAGTCAACCTTGAGGGTTTGTTCAAACTGCAGGAAGGTAAAAATGGCATTTTCTCCGATAATTCCGATTATCATGATAATTCCGGTATAGCTTCCTACATTCAGAGGCGTATTTGTCAGAAAGAGGGCAATCATACTTCCGGAAGTTCCCAATAAAGCAATCAAAATGATTAACAGGGCCACATGGAATTCTTTAAACAGAAAGAGCATGGTGGCAAAGACCAGCAACACCGCAGTTATCAGGATCATCATCAGCTCACTGAACGATTTCTGCTGCTCTTCATAAGCTCCTCCGTAGGTAATATGATAGCCCTGGGGGAGATTTAACTGAGTTTGGATTTTCTGCTGTATCTCTTTCATTACGCTTCCCAGGTCCCGATTATTAAGTCGCGCAGTAACCGGGATCATGGTTTGCAAATTCTCCCGGTTAATTTCCGCACTACCAGGATCGACTGTAATATGGGATAATTGCGCAAGAGGATGAAGTTTTCCTTCCGGAATAAAGATCGATCCTTGCTTGATTTTTTCAAATGAAGTATTTATGGCATCCGGATATAACATTCTAACTGCAGTTAATTGCTCCTTTTCATAAATATTTCCAACAACCACCCCTTCCAGTTGCGTTTGTAACTGATTCTGGAAATCAGATGGGGTAACGCCCAAAAGTGCAAGCTTCTTATTATCAGGCTCAAGATTGATTGAAGGTCCTGCAATTGTTATGCCGTTAAACACATCAGCAGTACCTTCTACATTTGAGGTGATTTTAGCCACCTGCCGGGCCAGGCCCTGCAAAATATTGACATTATCACCGTAGATTTTAATCTCTATTGGTTGTGTAGAACTCATCAGGTCACCCAACATATCGCTTATCACCTGTCCAAAATCAATTTTAAGTGCCGGCTGAGAAGATTCCACTTTTTTTCGAATTTCATCAATCACCTCATCTGTTGTACGTTTCCTCTCTTTTTTAAGCTGAATCAGGTAGTCACCATAATTGGGTTCAGTAATAAAAAAGCCCATTTGCGCGCCGGTTCTCCGTGAATAGGTCTCAATTTCAGGGATCGAAGGGAAAATCTTTTCCACTTCACCCAGCAAGCGATCGGTTTCCTGCAACGAAGTTCCGGGAGGTGAGGTGTAATCAAGTACAATGCTACCTTCATCCATATCTGGCAAGAATCCCGTCTTTAATCTGGCAGAAATAAAGATCACGGCGCTGACAAGAATGATCATAAATACAAAACTAATTGCTGGTCTTAAAATAAAGTAAGAGATCCATTTTTCACTTTTCTTATGCGCTTCCGGATGCGGAGTGGAAACTCGGTTGGTTTTTCCGGATAAGAAAAGATAGATCACCGGCAATCCAATCCATGTAACTAAAAATGAGCATATTAATGTGATCATCATCGTGTTGGTAAGGATCTTGAAATATGCTCCTGCAACACCACTTAAGATAACAAAAGGGAGGAATATGACGATTGTACTTACCGAGGAACCAATCATGGCAGGTAATAGAAAGTTAACGGAACCACTAAGCAATTCGCGGGTCGGCTTCTCTGGAAACTCTTCATGAGTCCGGTGGATTTGTTCCACAACCACTATTGCATCGTCAATAATTAATCCTATGCTGGCCGCAATAGCACCCAGGGTCATGATATTAAAATTGTAGCCGATAAGATAGAGTACCACGAGGGTTAGCGAAAGGGTGATGGGAATGGTGATCAGGATAACGGCGCTTGATTTAAAGGAACGGAGAAAAAGTATAGATACCAGTATTGCCAGCAATAAACCGATCCAGAGGCTGTCATTTACACTTTTAATGGAATCATTAACAAATTCAGCCTGAACATAATAGGGAGATAGTTTGATCCCTTTAGGCAGGATATGGTCGTTTAATTCCTTCACTTTTTGTGATACCCCCTCGGTAACTTCAATCAGATTGGCATTCGGTTGTTTAATAACAGCCATTAAAATTGCACTTTTTCCGTTGGCATTTATTCTTACATACTGGGTTTGTTCCGCAATTTTAACAATGCCTACATCTTTTAGCTGCAACACCCTTTTCCCGTCATTACTGATTACCAGATTTTCAAGTTCCTCGGGATTTTGGACATTTGCATCGGTAACAGTCAGATAAAGACGTTTATAATCAGTCAGAAAGCCATTGCTGCTGATAAAATTTGTCTGACCCATTGCTGCGGCAATCCTGGCCGGTGTTACCCCTAATGCAGCCATCCGTTGAGGTTGCAATTCGATGTGATATTCCTTTGTCTTACCGCCGATTACCCCCACTGTGGCAACTCCTTTTGCTTGTGACAGGAACGGCTTAATGGTATAGTTTGCGATTTGGTTCAGTTCAATATTGCTGTGCCCTTTCCCGTCGATGACATAGCCAATTACAGGCAGGATGGACGGATTCATTTTCTCAACACTGAGGTTAGTACCAACCGGAAGGTCATTCTTGATTTGATTGATCGAAGATTCGATCTGCTCCTTGCTTAAATCAATGTTGGCATTCCATTCCATAAATGCCGAAATTTCGCAATTTCCACGGCTGGTAATACTGCGTACAACTTTCAGGTTAGGAACCCGTTTGATGGCATTTTCAAGGGGTTTTGTAACGGTCACCATCATCTTTCCAATAGGCTGTAACCCACTGTCAGCAATTATCTTAATCTTTGGGAAAGTCACCTCGGGGAAGAGTGAGGATTGCATATTCGAATAGCTGTAAATGCCAGCTGCCAGAATGATGAACAGCACAACCAAAACCGGATTCTTATGGGAAACGAAAAAATCTCTCATCGGTTTAATGTTGAATTATATTTACAAAAGCGGTGTCTGCCAAACCATAGTTTCCCTTGTTGATTATCCGGTCATTGGGAGAAAAAGCAGGAGAGAGTATTTCAACTTTATTCCCGGCAGTAATCCCCGGTATGATCAATGTTTTCACAGCCATCGAATCGTTGATAAGCTTCATCACCCAGAATTTCTCCATGGTTTCGTCCGCCAGGACACAAGCTTTATCGATTATTTGGGCGCTTGCTTTCGAGTTTTTATCCAGTTGGACCAGAACCGAGAGATTTTCAGGGAGAATTGCTGTTGTTAAGGGTTTAACAATGAAACTTTGAGTCTGGGATACAGGATCAACGGTGGATAATTTGCTCGAAATCGTTCCATTTAAAAAAGTAGAATCGGGTAAAATTATCCGGCACTTTTTTCCAATACTTGCGTATTTATTTTGCTCGAATGGGACATTAAGGACAAAAACAAAACTACTTTGAACGGCAAGAACACAAAGTTGCTCTCCATCGCTTACATAATCATTGGTATGCTTACTGGCTTCAATGACAACACCCGACGCGGGAGCAACAATGAACAGTTTACCTTTAAAAACCAGCGACGAGTCTTTAGGGGCAAATTTACTCAGGGCATCACCCTCTTTGGTCTTCACAGAATACAATGGCTTTCCGGCTTTCACCACATCACCCTGATTCACAAACGAATTATCAATATATCCGATGATCGTCGATTTTACGATGTTTTTACGCTGATAAGTTGATATGGCATTGAAACTTAATATTTCGCTGATGGGGGCGTTTTGGACTGTTATCGTTGTTACAGGAGTGGACACATGAACAGCTTCTTCGTTTTTTGTTGATGTGTTTTCACCGCAGCTTACCAGGTTTATCAGCAGAATAATTGCGGAAATTGCTTTTACAGGGTTCATTTGAGGTAATTCAATTGGTTAATAATCTGGAGGCGGTTCACCTCTGTAACCAGGAATGTGACTTTTGTTGCTGTATAATTATTAAATACTGCGATAAAATCCAGAAACCGCACTAATCCTTTTTCTAATTCAATCCGATATAATTCAATAAGTCGCTCTTGTTCAGATATTTGACTATTTATTTCGCCAAGCAGATGTTCGGTCATCTTCAGCTGGTTATTCAGTTGGTCAAATTGAATTCGATATTGCGAAGAATAATATCGTTTATAGTTGATTCTCGTATTCTCAGCGAGATCGATCTTCTCATATTGTAATTTACGCTGCCTTCCATCAAAAACAGGGACCGTAAAGTTCACCCCTATACTCGCTCCAAAATTGTGAGGAATATTCTCGGGGGCGATTCCATTGAAACCGCCGTCGGCAAATACATTTAGTTTGGGGCGGTAATTCAGATCGATTAACAGCCTGCTATTCCTGTTCTTAAGACTGTCAATCCGAAACTGAGCCAGAACGGGCGAATTTTCCTGACCGGGATTATTTGGAACGGTTAGCACAGGTTTTACCAGTTTTATTTCCTGCTGCTCCGAGATGCCACACAGTAAATTAAGAAGTGCAAGATCATTTTTAAGCTGAATTAAGGATTGCACGATTGTAATGGACTGGGCCCTGATTAAGATTTGTAAGTTCATATAATCGGTCACCAAATAAATACCCTTGTCAACCAACGCTTTAACCGTCTTTTGTTCCCGGGTCAGCAGTTCAAGAACTGACTGATTAAATTGATTCTGAGTAAAATCAGTGTAAGCGGTCAGGTATTGAGCCGTAATGCTTTTTTTCAGGTCCAAAATAGTTATTTTCGCATTTAATTTTAACGATTGATTCAGTAAATCAATCGTTTGAAGTTGTTCATTGATCCGTTTTTTTGTAAACAATGGCTGAGTTACACTGACAAGCGAAGAGTAAGTACCTCCGTTGGTAATCGCCTCATCGTAGCCCCATCCGTTTCCTGAGGGGTAATGTATCGCTTGTGTTACCTGATTAACCTGAGGCTTAAAAGATGCCAACAATAGAAGACTATCCAATTTACCGGCAAGTTTTTGATTGTTATAATCATAAAGTAGGGGACTGTTTTTTAAGCCACGGCTGATATAATCTTCAACAGTTTGCGAAAGTGCTTTCCCTAAAATACATGTTGTGAAGATAATAGTAATCAGGATTGTTTTTATCATTGCTTTTGTAGGCCTGAGTATTTGAAAAAAAAATATTACGGTAAAGTTAGAAATATATCGATATTGTTAAAAAACATTTGAATTTCATTTTTATTTTTGGGGTTATAAATTCATTCATCCCAATTTTAATTATTTAACATTATTTTTTCTAAAACGTGTCTACTAAACAATTAAGCCCCTAATTATGAAAAAGCTAATTCTGATCATCGCTTTTTCCGGATTTACACTATTCGGGATGGCCCAGGTAAGTGATTCTACCACTTTTAGACCCAGAAATGTAGTGAAATTTCTACCGCTTAACCTCCAGTTTAATTCCGTTGCATTCGAATACGAGCGGATGATTAACTTCAAAAATTCCCTCACCCTCGAAATTGGGTTGCCTTCCCAGAAATCAATTATTGGGAAATATGGGATTAATTCAAATTCGGATCTTAAATCGGCAGAATTCGGAACAACGACCATCATGGCTGCCTATCGTCATTATACCGGAAAACGTAAGCTTCCCAAAGGCTTTTATATTGCACCATATCTTAAATATCAGCAGCTTACAGGAAGAGCTGGTATTACAGGGGTTAATGATCAGTCAATACCCTATGCCGGGAATATCGATTTTAAATTAAATACCATAAATTTGGGATGTCAGTTGGGCGTGCAGGTTCTGATTGCCAAAAGAGTGAGCATCGACCTCTATTTTCTGGGATTGGAAGGCGGATATTTAAGTGGAAATATCACCACTACACCATCGCTTACTGGTCAATCCCAGGCGGTTGCTCTGGGCGTTTTAAATGACGTGATTTCCCAGAATATTAGCAAATTACCATCTTTCGCGAAAAACAAAATCTCGGTAACTGAAACAACTACTCAGGTGATTGTAAAGGCAGACAATATTCCCTATCCCTGGTTTCGGGGCGGGATAAGTATCGGTTTTGCGTTCTAAATAAAAAAAGGAGCCCATACGGTTATTTGTATGGGCTCCTTTTACTTATTTCTGTCTGTGGCTAACTTTATTCCGGCACACAATTGATGATCTGGATATCCATCAGCATTCCGGAACAACGTCCCTTAAAGCTCCCTTTTGATCCGGTTTTAAACTGAACAAGCTTCGAAGAGTAAGTTACAGCATCCGCACTGTCCACGGTGCAACTAACACCTTCCATTGCATCTTCAAGACTAAATACGATACTGTGGTTTTCCAGATTCCGAATGCCTTTGATTTCTCCTGAAACGGAGATAGCCTGATTCAGGTATTTTTGTGTTGCGATCGTCTCATCATTTCGGAAATCAGATATCAACTGTTTGGCTGATAATATGTAAGAAGATTTTTCATTCGCAAGATTTCTATGTGGCATGTTGAAGGCATAATAAATGGCAGCGAACGCAGCAATCAATCCAATCAGGAAAATCCAAAGTACCCATTGTACCGTTTTTCTTTTTGTCATAAGGGGCTGTTTTATTGTTGATAAGGTACGTAAACTGCATCTATTTTGATGGTCACTTCTTTGGCAATTTTATCCCTTACTGCGGAGGGTATTGAAATGCCGAAAGATTCAGGAGCGACTTTTACTTCCGCTGATGCGAGAATTTTACTCTTGCCAGGGGTAATGTGAGCCTTCAACAGGATCTCATTGCTTACCCCGTGCATAGTCAGTACCCCCTTAATATCCACAATAACAGACTTTTCACTGGTCCAGTCTATCGATGATACTATTTTCCCGCTGAATTTTGCCTTGGGAAATTTTGCCGACTCCATGTAGTTTTCATTAAAGTGCTCCTCCATTAATGCCCGACGGAACTTAAAGGAGGTGGTTAAAACCGAAAATGCAATTTCGTTTTTAACCAAATCGATTAACGTGGTGGCCTGATTTGATTCAGCAATAATGTCCTCGACAGGGGTGGAGGAGTTGAAATTGATTCTGGCATCTTTGGTGAAAAACCGATTTTGGGCCCCGACGTTTGAAAAAACCAGACCCAGAAGCAATAAAATTATTAGCTTATTCATAGTCAATATATTTATTATTTATTAAATGAGAAAACCCGTGAAATATTAAAGCCCAGATGGATACCCATGTTGCTCCAGGTCTCTGTTGTTTTGCCAATAAATCCACCTTCACGCATAGCCTGCGAATTAGTCAGCATAATCTGAAAAACGTGTCCTCCAGTTTCAATATCGATACCAATGGCAAGCGGATTGTAATATTTTACCGGAGTAGGAATGGACTGACTGATAGCCTTTTCATTTGCGCGATAGACATAGTAATACTCAAAGTTAAGGGCTATTCGCCTGGTTAACTTATACCTGCCTCCCAGCCCCAGCGCGAAAAGATCATTTTTATCGAGTTCTGTCGGAACAAGATTCCTGTGAATAACCGTAGGGGTCAGCTGCAATGAGAGACTCTCATTGAATTTTCTGGCAATGAGGATTTGATGAATATAGGACATTCGCGAATAGGGGTTTGTCATCATCGTATCGGTATTTAATGAAATATACTCGGTACTAAACAAATAGGACAAATGAATCGGCATATTTTTAGCACCCCTGCTTTGCCTTAAAATCGAGACTTTTGCGAATCCATCAAATGTTTTTTGATAAGTACTTCGTCCAACTCCGACTTCAAGCCAATCGGTCAGGCCATATTCAAGTGAGAAATGGATTAAACCATTGTCCAATCCATAAAGATTGTATGAGCCGGAGTTAATATCTCCAAAACGGTGTGAAATCCTGAAATCGAGTTGTTTTTTCTTCATCTGCTCCACTGAATGCCCATTGACAATTCGGGTTGCCTTAAAAGTTGCAGCAGAATAAATTATTTGTGGTTTGACCTCTTTTTCGAGCAACGAATCAAGGTCCTGACTCAAGGCAGGCATAGCATGGAATACCATTATTCCGGCTATAATTATTGACTTTAATAAATTGATTTTCATTGTTTTAATTGTTTAAGGCCCCTTTAGTTATCCATGTCTGAATCTTAAGTATCTCACAGTCACTAAGTTTCATGCCCCCTTTAGGCATTTGATTATAACCGGACAACTGTTGAATGTCACCCATTAGTTTTCCGTTCAGCACATAGGTTTTAACGTCCGAGTAATTTTGCAATAAAACACCGGCCCCACTGGATGGCCCTGCTGAGTTGGAGTGACAGGCCCAGCAATTGGCCGCAAGGATTGGTTGAATCACGGTACTGAAATTTGTAACGGTAGTATCGCATACTGTCGATCCGGGCTTGCCAAATAAAGCCTCTTCGCTGTCATAATAGCAGCTGGTCAGGATAAAAAACACAATTGGTAAGATAAATTTCTTCATTTGTTTGAGTTAATTCTGTATTTCACCGGTAGTTTTCCAAATTTTAAGCTGACGCATTTCACAGGTGGTTATTTGACCTCCAGGTGGCATTTTAAGGGTTATCCCCTGAACAGCTGAAAGGATGGAACCATTATCCATATTGGTTTTAACATTTGCATAACTATCCAGGAGTATTCCCTTCTGGGCTGATGATCCACTATGACAGGATACACAGTTTGCATTCATAACAGCGGAAATTTGATTCTGATAGGTGACTGTTCCTGTGGTATCGCATGATGTTGAACATGTTCCGTTTAGCGCACCGTCTTTTATCCAGTTATAGATACTGTCCTTTTGAGCCGTTGTCAGTTTGGTATATGAACTGGGGGGCATATTATTGTTGGCCACCACAGTGTAAAGCCTGCTTGAATTTGGAGCACCTGCCACGACCATATTACTCATAACTGAGGCATAACTTGTGATGATATAACCACTTCTGGCTGATGTTTGGTTATGACATCCGGTAGTTCCGCAGGAGGAGGTCAATACAGGTAAAATATCCCGCTGGAAACAAACCTGCAGGCCGGTTCCACCTGTTCCGCCTGTTCCACCTGTTCCACCTGTTCCGCCTGTCACCGGTGTTGTGCAAATGGTATTTAAGGCTCCCTGATCAATCCAGACTCTGATTAATATCCGTTCATTTTCCGACAATGGAATACCAGGAGGCATTAGCTGAATAAAAGATTTTCCTGTAATTGCCTGATATGCAACACTTTTATCGGCATTATGCGGAGTTACTGAAGCCCGAATAGAAGCGTAATCGACAAATGTATACCCCCCTTTTCCCTTGGATGCATTATGGCAGCTACCACAATTATTTATAAAAATCGGAGCAATTTGCGTGTCAAAACAAACAGGTGTAAGGGTTGCCACATTCAATCCCTCATGCCGGCACTGAACCAAAAGAAATGCAAAGATCATTATAGAAAGGAGCAATTTCAAAGATATTCCAATGGTTTTTCCCCTCCTTATGACATGTTGTTTTATTTTTATAAGCATGTTAAATTTAACCTCGTTTTAATTAATTGAAAAATAACCTGAACCTGCCTTTATTACCAATTGATGAATTATTCCGCTGAAAGGTTGCAAATAATTCAAAAAAAGGCACATAACTTAACAAATAAACATGATTATTCTGTGATTGTTTTCAAAAAGGTCAATTGAGTTACTCCGGCACCTCAATTTTGAACCTTTCTAAGTTAAAAGCGGATTTCACCGATGGGGATCACCGGAGATTGTTCAATCGAGACCATGGCATTGATCATGCGTGCTTCTGAAAATGAAGAAAGGTCTTCAGGACGGAGCGGGGCAGGAGTTATTCTGCCCTGTTCCAAATAGCTTCGGAGCCGGGTACCTGAAAGAAGCGGCCTTTCCGGCGAATACCATCTCTTTTCAAGTAAAAATATAATGTTCGCGTAAGAAATATCGGTTATAAATCCGTTTTTAATTATCAGTATATCATCAAAATAGTCTCTTTTTTGAGTCAATAGTCCCAGTTTGGACCTGTCTGCATATTTAAATTCGTATTCTATTGTATCGTCTGTAATCATGCGTAACGATCTGATCGGCCGGATTCGGTATATAACATATTCAACATTCACAATTTCAATTGCATAGGTAACGGTGAATTTTAACGTTTCTGACTTTAGATGGTCAGGAACCGAAAGGTGCCAATCGATCCGGAGCTCGGGTTGCCTTCCAAAAAAATGGGTGCGGGTACGGTTGCAACGTTCATTATGCAGCTCCATATGCTGGAAGCTCCCGTTTTCATAACAGATGGTCTCAATGAATTGGTACATACACTTTGTCAATTAGTTCCTGGTACTCCTTTCGGGCATCGCTGTAAAATGTGATTCCACCCCCGCTTTTAAAAATTAAATCCGATCCATTCTGCTCAATAAACCGGATCATAACCGCCGACTCGAGTTCGGCGCCGTCGAAAACCCCAAATACCCCGGTATAATACCCTCTTTTGTAAGTTTCTGATTTGCAGATTATTTCGAGCGTTTTTTTCTTTGGAGCGCCACAAATAGATCCTGCAGGGAGCAATTTTGATAGCATATCACCCAAATGAGCCTGATAATCGGCAGGAAGTTGACCGGAAATTTTGGAACTTACCTGCAATAAGGTTTTATTGGATGTTTCAATTCTGTTGATGAATCTGAATTTTTCAACCTTCACATTTGTGGAAACCATTGAAAGATCATTTCTAATCATATCTACAATTGTATGATGCTCAGCAGTTTCTTTAGGGTCATTTAAAATCTTTCTTTCGGCATCTGGAACCGATGAATCGATGGTTCCTTTCATCGGATAGGAGGAGATGGTCTGTCCGGATATCGTAATAAATAGCTCTGGTGAAAAAACAACGAACTGGTCCTTAAACAGCAATTTATAAGGAGCATCGCTCCTGTAAAAAATCTCACTCAGCGACAGATCAGTTTCGATTGGGGTTGGAAAAGTAAGGTTTGTGAGGAATGAATTCCCTATCTTAATTTCGTTTGAAACCTGATCAAACGATTTTTTAAAGTGATTAAAACTGATTGGAAATTTTCTAAATGTGAATTCAGTTTGTTTAATATTCTGATTATTAATATTATTCATATTTGGCAATTTGAAATAAATTTCATTTTCAGCTGCCTGGTTCACGGGGAGAACCACCGGATTTAAATTTTCGAAGTCGATGATGAAAATAAAGGGCTGACGCTGTTTTCCCCATTTGTTCATTTTTTCAATATAGCTCTCAGGCTGATGATCTTCCATGATTATTTGCCTAATATAGACTGAAGTGATTGATAGTTAATGATTATAACCTGATTTCTTTCCCAACGAATGATATTATCCTCTTCCATTTGACTGATTGTTCTTGCCAAAGAGGGTCGGGCGACACCAAACATCTCTGCCAAACCTTTTTGACTTTGGTTCAAAATCAAAATCGAGTTGCCCGATTTAATATTCTGCAACAAAAAGGATGCAATCTTTTCCCTGATGGTTTTAAAACTCAAAAATGAGATTTTTCGTGAAAAGAATTGGGCCTTGCCTGAAACAATATTCAGGTAATTGTTTAAAATCCGCAAATCACTGGATAACAGCTGAGTAAAATCATTTTTGTAGATAATTAACAATTTTCCTGATGACAGGGCTGATAAATTGACCGGAAAAAAGCTTTGGGGCCCATAAAGAAATGCCGGGGCAACCATTTGCGGTGGTTCTATCTCCTCAATTTTCAGACTGCCTCCTGCATAATCGACCATTTCACCCTTTAGCTTACCTTCCAATAAAATCATCGCTTTTTCTATCCGCTCACCTGAAAAGGCGAGAACTTCGTTATTCGAAAAGTGCCTCACCTGATGCAGTACCTTATTAATTAATAATGTAATTTCCTGAACGTTCAGTCCGGCAAATAAGGGGGACAATTTTAAAATATCAAACATTATTTTTTTGCAAATATAATGATAGTGTCACAAAGGTTACACTTGTGACCATTTCCTTATCGTATTTTTGCAAGCATAGGATGAAGAATATCATTCACATATTTTTGGCAACTTATTAATCTTGTATAAATGGAACGTGATATCATAAGAATTGATGAAGAAAAATGCAATGGATGCGGGCAATGTGTTCCCAATTGTCATGAAGGTGCGCTACAAATAATTGACGGTAAGGTTCGTTTAATTAGTGATATAATGTGTGACGGACTTGGGGCCTGTATTGGTCATTGTCCTGAAGGGGCAATCACCATTGACAAGAGGGAAGCCAAGCCTTATGATGAGTCTCAGGTAATGGAAATCATGGTTTCCAAGGGATTTAATACTGTTGTTGCTCATCTGAGGCATTTAAAGGAGCACAATGAAACAGTATTTTTAAAACAAGGGATGAAATACCTTATTGACAATGAATTAACACTTTCATTTATGGTTGATGATGTAAAGAAGGCTGTCCATCAATTGGATCGTACGAATGAGCAGGCTGGTTGTGGCGCAGGGTGTCCGGGATCAAAAACCGTAATATTTGATCCTGCCAGCATTAAAATGTCTGGTAATCAAAATATTGGATCTGTTCGGTCTGAATTAGGGCAGTGGCCGGTTCAACTCCATTTAATCAATCCGGGTGCTTCCCATTTTATCCACTCAGACTTATTGGTGGCGGCCGATTGCAGTGCGTTTGCCCTGGGCGATTTTCACCAAAAATGGTTAAAAAACAGAACCTTGGTCATTGCATGTCCAAAGCTTGATCACAGCAAGGAGATCTATTTGCAAAAAATCATTTCGTTGATTGATCAGTCCCGGGTAAATACAATTACGGTATTGATAATGGAAGTGCCTTGCTGTGGAGGATTGCTTCAGTTAGTGGAGATGGCAATGGCACGCACGACGACCAAAGTCCCTCTGAAAGCCATAACAGTAAGCATCAGGGGTGAAATTCTTAGCGAGGAATGGATATAAATGATAACCGGTAATGAGTATGGCAGAACTTAACCTGCGACGTTTAAACCCAGCCAACTTTTTTGTACATTCGCGGGGAAAATAAAATGCTGCAGGGATGAAGAAGTTGATTACCTATTTTATTCAGGGACTATTGTTAATAGCTCCATTGGGAATTACGGTCTATATTGTTTACCGCATCTTTATCTTTACTGATGGATTGTTATCGACCTACCTGCAGGAAAATTTTGAGATTAAAACCCCTGGCCTGGGGATTCTGATTATTTTTGTTTTTCTGGTCTTACTGGGTTTGGTTGGGGAGTCTATTTTGGCCAGACCCATAAAAAATCTGATAAACGGGATTCTGCAAAAGACCCCTTTCCTGAAATTAATCTACTCATCAATCAATGACCTATTTTCTGCCTTTATCGGCAAGGAGCGAAAGTTTCACCGTCCGGTATTAATATTGATTAATAAGGAGAATGATTTATGGAAAATTGGGTTTATAACACAGGATACCCCCATACAGATTAATGACAAGGAATTGATTACTGTATACTGTCCTTTTTCGTACGGATTTTCAGGCGAGCTTTACTTTATCCCTTCAATAAATGTAAAACCGCTGGAAATTCCACCCTCTGAGGCGATGAAATTTATTATTTCCGGAGGTGTTTCGGGGATAGATTTTCAACCCAAAGCACTTTAATATTTATGGAATATTCCGTTGACGGACCGTTTGTGGCAGATTCTCATCGACCGAAACCTTTTTCACTTTGGTATTCTTGTCAATTGACCGTTCTTTGGCTTCAATCTCCTTCTTTTTCACTTCCCTGGTTAGTTTCTCCGAATTGGCATCCTTGATTTGCGTCCTGGATGATTTTTTTTTCTTAAGATTTTTCACCTCCAGTTTTTGATTTTGAAGCTCCTGCTTATTCTGGCTTTGAATGGTGTTTCCCGCCCATGCCGGAATATGCCAGAAAATAAATCCGGTAAGAAGGAGAATTGAAATAGATTTTTTCATGATGATGGTTTTAATTTTAAAAAATCCAGGTTAAAGAATAACTTTCCTGAAAATACGAAATTTCAATTTATTAGTAAGCAAAAAGCCTGTTTTTTTTATTTAAAACCAATGCAACTGCCAAATTTGCAGAAATGCGTATTTTGGCCGGAAATTTGATACGTGTTTTTGTAATTAGTTGAATGAATTTAAAACTTTAAGCTATGATTGGAAGTTGGATAATATTTATCGTTTTTGCGCTGGTGAGTTGGTTAATCAGCCATCAGCTAAAGCGTCGTTTTGAGGAATATTCTGAAATTGCCACTTCAAACGGGATGTCCGGAAGGGAAGTTGCTCAACAAATGTTGCGGGATAATGGTATTCAGGGTGTTACCATTGAATCAGTGGAAGGAAAACTGACAGATCACTATGATCCGACAACAAAAACGATCAATCTGAGTGAGGATGTTTATAGTGGAAGGAGTGTGGCTGCCGCTGCAGTTGCAGCCCATGAATGCGGACATGCCTTACAGCATGCCGCTGCCTATCAGTGGCTTGGCTTGAGATCGGGGCTCGTTCCTGTTGTGAGCTTCGCCTCTCAATGGATGCAATGGATTCTGCTGGCGGGAATCCTTATGGTTAACACATTTCCGGCCATCTTACTGGCAGGAATTGTCCTGTTTGCGATGACCACGCTGTTCAGTTTTATTACCTTGCCCGTTGAAATTAATGCAAGCCATCGGGCTTTAATCTGGATCAGGACATCGGGTGTTACAAATTCCCAGACGCACCTTAAAGCTGAAGATGCCTTAAAATGGGCGGGGTATACCTACATTGTTGCAGCATTGGGTTCGCTTGCAACGTTATTGTATTACATTATGATCTACATGGGAGTCAGAAGGGATTAAATTTAATATTTAGAGGCAAGAAATTTATCTTGCCTCTAAATATTAAATTTAAAACAGATTATTAATAAAATCACGTTCCGGGGCTATTGGAAATTGACCATCAAGTGCAAATCCCGGATGGCGTTTAATCCATTGTCCGCGTGTGAAGTCCGGGAAATCAACCAGTTCACCCCCTTTGGCCACTGACATTTCGGACAAGGCTGAAACAGCACTCCAGGCCGCAGCATCATACGCATCAAGGGGAACCTGCCTTTTATGGCGTACCGTTTCGAAAAAGTCGTTTAGCATGATAAAATCCATTCCTCCGTGGCCTGAACCGGTAGCCTTTTCCCCCTTATCCCGCCAATATTGATGATCGTACTTCTTTAACCAATCTTCGGCCTTGTCCCAGGTATGAGGTTTGCTTTTCCCTTCCACATAAATCTGTTCACCGGCATCCTGCCAATCTCCGCCACCTTCCCCCTTCCAGAGGCCATTGGTTCCCTGTACACGGAAACCGAGCGAATAAGGACGCGGTAAGTTGGTATCATGGGTAACTATAATGGTTTCGCCATTGGCACATTTAATCATGGAAGTGACAATATCTCCAAGATTGAAATTTAATTGATGGTAAGAATTATCCTTACTGACATGATCATCTACAAATTTCTTTAGTCCTCTGGATTTTGTTGCCATAGCTGACAAGGTCAAAAACCGGTTTCCGCGGTTGATATCCAGATAGACTCCGATGGGGCCGAGTCCATGAGTAGGGTAGAGGTCCCCGTTTCTCCTGACAGCGTGAAGCCCCCGCCATTGTGCTTCAGAATGTGCCTCTTTGCCGATTTTCAGGTCATTGGTAATCATATCAAATTTTACACCCCTCAAGTCATGCTCATAACCGCAGCGACAATGGATCAGCTCTCCAAAAAGATTTGTGCGAACCATATTAAGTATCGCCATTACGTCCCGGCGATAACAAACATTTTCCATAATCATGACCTGATTTCCGGTTTGTTCGTGCACATTCACCAGATCCCAGCACTCTTCCAGGGTATTTGCTGCCGAAACTTCCACACCCGTATAAGGAACTCCTGCTTTCATTGATGCGATAGCCATGGGTACGTGCCACTCCCAGGGGGTTGCAATAATTACAGCATCAAGAGCTTCATTTTTCAGCATCTCCTCAAAAGCATGGTCGCTTCCGGTGTAGGCTTTGGGAGCCTTCATGCCATTTTTGACGACCATGGCCTGAACCTTATTAATCGCCAGCTGGCTTATATCGCAGACAGCGACAATTTCAACTCCGCCAACAGCCATTGAATCATGCACATGACCACTTCCGCGACCTCCAATGCCAATATAACCAACCCTCACAATATTAGGGTCGTGCTTATCGGGCTCCTTACTCTTCCCCTTATTTGCCCCAAATACATTACTCTCAGTCAAAACCATCCCTGCCACACCTACGCCGGCAGCAGTTCCCATTTTAACAAAATCCCTGCGGTTTGTTTTCATTTGATTTTTGTTTGGTTGTTACCTTTTCATGCTTACATCCTTTTTTGGCAGACTGCAAAAACGTTGCATCAAAACTATAAAATAAAATCTTTGAATACCTTTGAGCCGTTAAATTTTAAAAATTAAAAATTATGAATCAAAAAAGTCTGGTGCGCCAGGCGAATCATGTTGCGACTTTCAGAAAATTTGGCCGGAAGGGGTATTCTATTTTCCAAAGCCTCCACAAAGTGGTGAGAATAGGGTGCCTGAGCGTGTGCTATTTATTATTCGCGATTCCTGCCAACGCTGAGAGAAACATGATAATTGCCGGACACGACACTATCAACACAATGAAAGACATTGCGGTTGAAGAGGTTGTGGTCAGCGCACAGCGTGCTCCTGTTGCCTTCTCACAGGTCGCCCGCATCGTAAAAGTCATTGGGAAGGAAGAGATCCAATCTGCGCCGGTTCAAAGTCTTCAGGATCTGCTCCGCTATGCTTTAGATGTCGATATCAGGCAACGCGGGGGCTTGGGGGTACAATCGGATATCAGTATGCGCGGAAGTTCGTTCGACCAGGTACTCATCCTGCTCAACGGAATTAATATCAATGATCCGCAAACGGGACACCATTCCTTGAATCTCCCGGTTAGTTTTGATGCCATCGACCGCATCGAAATTCTTGAGGGGCCAGCATCCCGCATTTTCGGGCCCGACGCTTTCAGCGGTGCAATCAACATTATTACAGGGACTTCAGACCGGTCAAATGTAAAAATCCGCCTAAGCCACGGACAAAATGGGTATTATGATGCCGGACTTTCGGGTACATTTATTTCCGGAAAGGTGACTAATTTTGTATCTTTTGACCACCGTACTTCTGACGGATACATCAAAAATACCGATTTTAAGCTCACCGATGCTTTTTACCAGGGAAAACTGACCACCAAGGCGGGTAATCTGGATTGGCAACTTGGGCATACAGAGAGGGGATTTGGGGCAAATAGCTTTTATACCCCCGCATTTCCCGACCAGTACGAACATGTAAAAACAACATTTGCCTCCATTAAACTGGAGACGGGCCATAAACTGCATTTTACCCCTTCAGTTTACTGGCGAAGAAATCAGGATCACTTCGAGCTTTTTAGATATCCTGATTTGATTCCCTCCTGGTATACAACAGATAATTATCATCTTACGGATGTTTTTGGGGCCAATTTAAATGCGTGGATAACCTCACCTTTGGGGAAAACAGCATTTGGAACCGATTTTAGAAGCGAAAATATTCTGAGTAATGTGCTTGGGACCCCTTTGGAAAAGCCACTTCCAGTCCCCGGGGAAGAGGGCCATTTTTTCACAAAATCAGCTTCCAGATCCAATTTCAGCCTCTTTGCGGAACATTCGGTCACCATTCAAAAATTCAGTGCATCAGTGGGCCTAATGGCAAATTGGAATTCACAACTGGAAACAGGATGGAAATTATTCCCGGGGGCCGATCTTGCCTATCAGATTTCAAATTCCCTAAAATGGTATTCATCAATTAATTCTTCACTTCGAATGCCTACTTTTACCGATTTATACTATTCGAGTCCGACGAACAAAGGTAACCCCTTGCTGCTTCCGGAGAAAGCTGTGGAGTACGAGTCAGGATTTAAATATCAGCTGAAAGGGGTGGATGGTCATCTTGCCTATTTCCACAGGGAAGGGAAGAATATGATCGACTGGGTCAAAATGCCCAATGACAATATCTGGTACGCCGAAAATATCACAAAATTAAATACCGACGGATTTGAATTTTCAGCGAGAATTTATCCTGAAAAACTGCTGAATAAAAAAATATTTATCCAGTCGCTGAACCTCACCTGTTCGTGGTTAACCCAAAACAAACAATCAGGAGTTTACCAGTCTCAGTATGTTCTTGATTATCTGAAATATAAAATAAATCTTGGAGTTTCGCACAAAGTTCTGAAAAATGTAGGAATCAGCTGGCAAATATCCTGTCAGGAGAGAAATGGAACCTACACCTACTGGAATGGTTCCCAGTATGGACAGAATGTGGAATACCAGCCGTTTATCCTGGTTGATAGCCGGTTACACTGGAATAGAAGACGTTCAACTTTTTACCTGGAGGCGTCAAACCTGTTCAATAAATCGTATTTCGATTTTGGGAATATCCCGGAACCGGGACGGTGGCTGAAATTTGGCTTTATCCGGCAACTAAATTTATAACGAATAAAAGGGAGGTGAAATAGTTCCATTTCCCTTTTATTATTGTCATCGATTTAAAAATTGCTATCTTCGCCAAGCAAAAAATAAATGAAAAATTTATGTTAAAAGGAATTTTGGCCATTTCCGGACAACCCGGACTTTATAAAGTGATTTCCGAAGGGAAAAACAATGTTGTGATAGAATCATTGTTAACAGGTAAAAAATCTACTGCTTACGCTGATGCCAAGATGTCATCGCTGGAAGATATCGCGATTTACACATCATCCGAGGATGTTCCATTGAAGAAAGTTTTTCGAAAAATTGCAGATAAGGAAAATGGAGGGCCGGCAATTAATGTCAAATCATCGCCCGAAGAACTCAAGAATTATTTTGAGGAAATTTTGCCTGAATATGATAAGGAACGCGTGTATGGCTCAGATGTAAAAAAGGTCATTTCATGGTATAATCTATTGAATGAGAAAGGCTTATTGGACTTTGATGCTGATGTAACCGATGAAAATGGGGATAGTGAGCCAACCATTGATCCAGCAGCAACTGCGGAATAAGGTTCAGATTTCAAAAATCCTTTTAATCGAAGTGGATAAATAAAAAAAGCGCGGAAATCGAAAGATTTTCGCGCTTTTTTATTGGTTGCATAATAAATTCGGATAATCCGGAGGAGTAATCTTCAATCAGATCTGTGAATTTACTGCTGGAATAGTTTACCTGTTTTTTTCCGCAATAAACTGACGGATATTCTTTTCTATCCGGCTGCCGGCATTTGCCACATCTCCCTTGACAAATTTGTCTCCGGTTATATTTTCAAAAAGTTCGATATAGCGTTCCGATATCTGATTGACCAATTCAGGGGTCATTTCAGGTACATTTTGTCCTTCAAGTCCCTGAAATCCATTTTCAATCAGCCATTGGCGCACAAATTCCTTGGAGAGCTGCTTCTGATTTTCTCCTTTTGCCAACCGGGCTTCGTATCCCTCTGCATAAAAATAGCGGGATGAATCAGGGGTATGTATTTCATCGATCAGGTAAATCTGGTTACCCTTTTTACCAAATTCATATTTGGTATCCACCAGGATTAAACCTTTATCCGCAGCTATTTCAGTCCCGCGCTGGAACAGCGAACGGGTGTATTTTTCGAGTATTTCATACTCTTCGGCCGAAACAAGTCCTTGTTTAATAATCTCTTCGCGCGATATGTCTTCATCATGTCCTTCCGCAGCCTTTGTGGTGGGTGTAATGATCGGAGACGGAAATTTCTGACTTTCTTTCATCCCTTGGGGCATTTCAACACCGCAAAGAACCCTTTTTCCGGCACGATACTGACGCCAGGCATGACCTGTCAGGTAACCCCGGATAACCATTTCAACTTTAAACGGTTCGCATAAATGGCCTACTGTAACCATTGGATCAGGGGTCGCAATTTTCCAGTTTGGGACAATATCGGAAGTGGCATCCAGGAATTTTGCAGCTATCTGATTCAAAACCTGACCTTTAAAAGGAATTCCTTCAGGTAAAACAACATCAAAAGCCGAAATCCGGTCGGTTACAACCATAACCAGGTAATCATCATTAATATTATAAACATCTCTCACTTTTCCCTTGTAAAAACTCAACTGTCCAGGTAGCGAGAATTCGGTGGAAACTATTGCATCACTCATATAAATTGTATTTAACGGTTATTAATAATCTTCATTGTGCAATACATTGTATCTGTCATAAGCATCAACAATTTCGCGGACTAATTTGTGACGTACGATGTCGCTTTTGTCGAAATGGATGGTCGAGATCCCTTCCACGCCGTTTAAGATCTTTAAGGCCAGGATTAAACCGGAATGTTGCTTACGCGGTAAATCAATCTGGGTGATATCACCCGTAATTATGTATTTGGTATTCAGGCCCATACGAGTCAGAAACATTTTAAGCTGCGGGATTGTGGTATTTTGGGCTTCATCGAGAATGACAAATGCATTGCTCAGGGTTCGTCCCCTCATAAAGGCTAGCGGGGCTATCTGAATGATGCCATCCTTAAGGTACTCCTCGAGTTTCTTGGGAGGAATCATATCCAGTAATGCATCGTAAATCGGTTGCAGGTAAGGGTCTATTTTCTCCTTAAGATCACCGGGAAGGAAGCCGAGGTTTTCACCTGCTTCAACAGCGGGGCGACTAAGAATTATACGTTTGATCTGCCTGTTTTTTAACGCACTAATTGCCAAGGCAATAGCTACGTATGTTTTACCGGTTCCTGCAGGTCCGATTGCAAATATTAAATCATCCTTTTTTGTGCCGTCAACCAGTTTTTGCTGGTTAGGGGTTCTGGGGCGGATGGGTCTTCCGGTATTTCCAAAGAGCAGTACGTCGCTTGCATTCTGAATACTCTGATCTATGGAGCTGATATCATCCATCATAATCTGGTGGATGGTTTCATCGGATAAAGAGTTAAAATGGTAGTAATGTTCAATAATCAATTGAAATTTACGGATAAAATCACTGACTTCGCGCTCTTCACCTTTGATTTTTATGGTGTGACCCCTTGCAACAACCAGGATTTTTGGGCAATACGATCTGATGAGCTCCATTTTGGAGTTTCTAACGCCGTAAAATTCTGTCGGTTCGATCCCTTCCAACTGAAAACTATGTTCGATCATACTTGCCTTTTTTGGTTCTACAAAATAAACATTTTTTTGAACCATTTGCTTACCTTCGCTGCCACAAAAACCGGTATAAAGTGAAAACCAGGAAAGAACAATTGGAGTCGTTTGAACGGCTGCTCGACATCATGGACGAATTGCGCGAGAAATGTCCATGGGATCAGAAACAGACCTTTGAAACCTTGCGGAAACTCACGATCGAGGAGGTTTACGAACTGGGTGATGCGATTCTGCGCAGTGACAAGAATGAGGTGAAAAAAGAGCTTGGAGACCTTTTGCTCCACATTGTCTTCTATGCAAAGATTGGATCAGAGTCGAATAATTTTGATATTGGAGATGTTATTAATAACCTGAATGAAAAGCTTATATATCGTCATCCTCATGTTTTTGGCGATACTGAGGTAAGCAGTGCACTCGAAGTTGAGCAGAATTGGGAAGCGCTTAAGTTAACTGAGAAGGGTAGAGGGCGACGCGTTCTGGAGGGGGTTCCCGATGCGCTGCCTGCACTGGTGAAAGCCAACAGAATTCAGGAGAAAGCCAGGGGCGTAGGTTTTGACTGGGAAGAAAAACAGCAGGTTTGGGACAAAGTCAAGGAGGAGCTTGAGGAGTTTGAGGCAGAAGTTCGTGTGGATAATCGCCCAAACATGGAAAGCGAATTGGGAGATTTTATATTCTCGATCGTAAATGTTGCCCGATTGTATGAAATCGATCCTGAAAGTGCTTTGGAGCGAACGAATCAAAAGTTTATCCGAAGATTTAATTATTTGGAAGAGCAAACACTTTTAAAGGGGAAATCACTTCATTCAATGAGTCTTGCCGAGATGGATCAATATTGGGAAGAGGCCAAAATGGGGGAGAAGAAGGGATAGATAAAGAAAAAAGCGGCTATTCGCCGCTTTTTTCTTTATCTATCAAAACCGATTCATGAGGGATTATTTTCACGATAATCTTCTCCTTGGTTTCATCCATATCGATGGTGATGGTATCACCTTCATTAATCACATTCCCGATAATCGTCTCTGCCATCTCATCTTCGAGATACTTTTGAATAGCCCGTTTAAGTGGCCTTGCTCCAAACTGAGGGTCAAATCCCTTATCTGCAATAAAATGTTTTGCATCTTCGGTTATGTCGAGCTTGTATTTTAAGGTTTCCACCCGCTCGTATAGACCTTGAAGCTCAATATCAATAATTTGTTCGATATGGCTTTTTTCGAGCGGATTAAATATCACCACGTCATCAACCCTGTTGAGAAATTCGGGGGCAAATGCACGTTTTAAGGCTTTCTGAATTACAAATTTAGCATATTCATTTTCTTCATCTGCCGTTTTACGGGTTGAGAAACCTACCCCTTGTCCAAACTCCTTAAGCTGCCTGGTTCCAATGTTGGAAGTCATGATGACAATCGTATTGCGAAAATCGATTTTACGCCCCAAACTGTCGGTCAGACGCCCTTCATCCATTACCTGAAGCAAAATATTAAACACGTCAGGATGTGCTTTTTCTATCTCATCAAGCAAGATGACCGCGTACGGTTTTCTCCTGACTTTTTCAGTCAGCTGACCACCCTCTTCGTACCCAACATATCCCGGAGGAGCTCCGACGAGCCTTGAAACGGAGAATTTCTCCATGTATTCGCTCATATCCACACGAATCAGGGCATCTGAAGTATCAAACAGATACTTGGCCAAAACTTTCGCAAGCTGAGTCTTTCCAACGCCAGTAGGCCCCAGGAAAATAAATGAACCGATTGGTTTATTTGGATCCTTCAGTCCGGCACGATTACGCTGGATCGCCTTGGTAATTTTAAGTACTGCGTCATCCTGGCCAATGATATTCTGCTTCATGTCATTGAACATGTTCTGCAGCCTTTTTCCTTCAGCCTGGGCAATCCGTTGAACGGGAATCCCCGACATCATGGCCACGATATCTGCCACCTGCTCTTCGCCCACAATTTCGCGATGATTTTCAAGTTCTTTTTCCCAAATCTCCTTTTCCTTGTCGACCAGTGCGAGCAGATTTTTCTCCTGATCCCTAAAACTGGCTGCAAGTTCAAAATTCTGGCTTTTTACCGCCTGGATCTTCTCACCTCTGGCCTCCTCAATCCGCTCTTCCAGCTTAATGATCCTTTCAGGGACTGTAATATTGGTGATATGGACTCTTGATCCCGCTTCGTCGAGTGCGTCGATGGCTTTATCAGGCAAGTGACGGTCGGATATATACCTGGTAGTGAGCCTGACACATGCCTCAATGGCTTCTGGGGTGTAGGTTACATTGTGGTGATCTTCATATCTCTCTTTAATGTTATGAAGGATTTCAATCGTTTCCTCCACAGTGGTCGGCTCTACCATCACTTTTTGGAAACGACGTTCCAGAGCGCCATCTTTTTCAATATGTTGCCGGTATTCATCCAGAGTGGTTGCGCCGATGCACTGAATATCTCCGCGGGCAAGCGCAGGTTTAAGCATATTGGCTGCGTCAAGCGATCCGGTAGCGCCTCCTGCACCAACAATGGTATGAATTTCATCTATAAATAAGATGATATTATCCACCTTGGCCAGTTCATTTAATATGGCTTTCATCCGCTCTTCAAATTGTCCGCGGTATTTGGTTCCGGCTACTATAGATGCAAGGTCCAGACTAATTACCCGCTTGTCGAACAGCACACGGGAAACCTTTCGCTGAGATATTCTCAATGCCAGCCCTTCAACGATTGCCGATTTCCCAACTCCAGGTTCGCCAATTAATACAGGATTATTTTTTTTCCTTCTGCTCAGGATCTGAGCAATCCGCTGGATCTCCTTTTCCCGTCCGACAATCGGATCAAGGCTCCCTTCAACTGCGGCTTTGGTTATGTCTATTCCGAAATTATCCAAAACAGGGGTATCTGTTTTGGGAGCCGATGTACCTTTGGAACCGGAAGGACCGCCACCGGTTCCACCACCTTTTCCGAACATATCATCCTCGTCGCTGTCTTCCGGAAAATCAGATTTGTTTTCTATCCGGGTCAATTCTTCGATTTTTGATTTAATTTCCTCATATCCAACATTATAATGCTTAAAAATAGAACTGATAAGCCCCTGTTTCTCCTTTAGGATTGCAAGAAGCAGATGGCCGGTATTGACCGTGCTTTCGTTCATGGCACGTGCTTCCAGAAACACGAGTTTAAGCGCCTTTTCAGTATTCTTAAGTAATGGTATGTTAGCTTCGAACTGAAGTGAATTATCTTTGCGCAACTGAATTTCAAGGTCCCTGCGCATTGTCATGTAATCGAGCTGCAATTTATTCATCACATCAATCGCAATTCCTTCGCCATCCCTGATGATTCCAAGGAAAAGATGCTCAGTGCCGATGTAGTCATTTCCCAATCTGATCGCTTCCTCGCGGCTATATGAAAGCACATCCTTTATACGGGGAGAGAATTTTGAATCCATAATATATTTGTTGTCTTTTGTTTTACACCCATTTTATATTTTGCGACTAAATTAATTAATAATTCACAATAAACAGGCCATTACCAAAGAAATAAGTTTTTAATAAAAAAGAAATATTGCAGTTTATCTAATTAAATATCATGCATATAACTACAATAAATAAAATGTTTACTGAGCTAAACAGCAACCCGGATAGATTATTTTCCAATTCATTATTCCGTTGCACGGTCGACCCTTATAAAAAGAACAATTTATACTCACTTTAAGTTTAAAATTACTATTTTTGTGTGACTTTACACAAATTAAACGAATAAGGCATATATGTCTGATTTAGAAAAGATTATACAGATCAATATTGAGGAGCAGATGAAAACAGCTTACATCGATTATTCGATGTCGGTGATTGTTTCCAGGGCTTTACCCGATGTCCGTGACGGACTTAAACCCGTGCATCGCAGGGTTTTATATGGAATGAGTGAATTGGGAAGTGCTTCAAATAAGCCCTATAAAAAATCTGCAAGGATAGTAGGAGAGGTACTGGGTAAATTTCACCCTCATGGTGATTCATCGGTCTATTTTGCCATGGTCAGAATGGCACAGGAATGGTCTCTGCGTTATCCGCTGATAGATGGTCAGGGAAACTTTGGATCTGTCGACGGAGATAGTCCTGCTGCAATGCGATACACCGAGGCCCGGCTAAAAAAGCTCGCCGAAGAGGCACTGGCTGACCTGGATAAAAACACCGTTGATTTTCGTCCCAACTTTGACGAGACTCTTCAGGAGCCTACGGTGTTGCCCACGAAGATTCCGATGTTGCTTGTCAACGGCACCTCGGGAATTGCTGTTGGTATGGCCACCAATATGCCACCTCATAATCTTTCGGATACTATCGATGCAATCATTGCCTATATTGATGATAATGATATCGAAATTAGCAGGTTGATCGATATTGTCAAGGCCCCCGATTTTCCAACAGGTGGAATAATTTATGGTTACGCTGGTGTTAAGGAAGCTTTTGAAACAGGGCGAGGCCGAATTGTTGTCAGAGGAAAGGCTGAGATTGAGGCAGTTGAAAATGGGCGTGAAAAGCTCATAATCACTGAAATACCTTATATGGTCAATAAAGCAGAATTGATTATCAAAATTGCTGAGTTGGTCAATGAGAAAAAAATTGAAGGAATTTCGAATATCAATGATGAATCTGACCGCACGGGTATGCGGATTGTGGTTGATATTAAGCGCGACGAGATGGCCAGTGTGGTCCTGAATAAACTGTATAAGTTCACGCAGCTTCAGAATGCTTTCAATGTCAACAATATCGCCCTGGTCAAGGGGCGTCCGCAAATGCTGAACCTCAAGGATCTGATCCATTACTTCGTCGAACACCGTCATGAAGTAGTGATTAGACGAACAAAATATGATCTTGAGCAATCGGAGAAAAAAGCCCATATTTTACGTGGACTCATCATTGCTATTGACCATTTGGATGCGGTAATTTCATTGATCAGAAGTGCCAAAACACCCGAAGAAGCCCGTGAAGGGTTGATGCAGAATTTTGAACTTGATGAAATTCAGGCCCGGGCAATCCTTGATCTTCGTCTGCAAAGACTCACAGGTCTCGAACGCGATAAAATCCATGCAGAATACGAGGAGTTAAGCAAATATATCGATTGGCTGAAAGAGATCTTGGCAAACGAGTCTATCCGAATGGGAATTATCAAGGACGAATTACTTGAGATTAAGTCCCAGTATGGGGATGCAAGGCGGACCGAGATTGTTTATGCCTCGGAAGATTTTAATCCGGAAGATTTTTATGCCGATGAAGATATGGTGATTACAATTTCCCATATGGGCTATATCAAACGGACACCGCTTACCGAATTCAGGACTCAGGCCCGCGGAGGAACCGGATCCAAGGGTTCCAGTACACGCGAGGAGGATTTTCTTGAACATATGTTTATCGCTACCATGCACAACACATTGCTCCTTTTCACCGAGAAGGGGAAGTGTTTCTGGCTCAAAGTATACGAAATACCAGAAGGAACCAAGGCTTCAAAAGGGCGGGCCATTCAAAATCTTCTGGGGATTGAGGCAGATGATCAGGTAAGAGCCTATATCAATGTAACTTCACTTAAAGATGAAGCCTACATTAACAATAATTATATCATTCTCTGCACCAAAAAAGGGGTCATCAAAAAAACACCGCTCGAAGCGTATTCCCGCCCAAGACAAAATGGGGTCAATGCGATAACGATACGTGAAAACGACCAGCTGATTGAAGCGCGGCTCACTAACGGGAATAACGAGATCCTGCTTGCCATCCGCTCTGGAAAGGCAATTCGTTTCCACGAAAAACATGCAAGGGCAATTGGACGAACTGCTTCCGGAGTGAGAGGAATTAGTCTTGCCAGCGAAAGTGACGAACTGGTGGGGATGATTTGTGTCGAAAACGATGCAGAAGATGTCCTGGTTGTTTCCGAAAATGGATATGGAAAACGTTCTAAAATAGAAGATTACCGCATTACCAACCGCGGCGGTAAAGGGGTGAAAACAATCAATGTCACCGATAAAACCGGGCATCTGGTTGCTATTAAAAACGTAACTGATACGGATGACCTGATGATTATTACCCAGGCGGGAGTTACAATCAGACTACCCGTATCCAAAATCAGGATGACAGGTCGTGCCGCGCAGGGAGTCAAACTGATTAACCTTCGGGACGATGATTCAATTGCTTCTGTTGCACGTGTTGAAAACGAAGAGGTCGACGAAATTGTCCCGAATGATACCGAACTTCTTCCTGAAAATGAAGAAGATGCTGAACAGGATTAATTCCTGACTATTAACTTTCGGAATTGTTATTTTGTATTTTTTAGAATATGGTTCATTTTTGCATTAATTTATAACAAACATTTTTTGATCATGAAAAAATTAGTTTTTGCAGTTCTAATATTACTGGCAAGCACTGCAGTCTTCGCACAGAAGGGAAAAGTGGCAACCGCACTTTCCTATAAGGATGATAAAAAGCTTGATAAAGCGTGGGAAGCTATTAAAGAAACAGTTGACCCGGCAAATCCCAAGGCAGAAAAAACCATAAAATGGAGTGGTGCATGGCAGGCTCGCGGTGAGATCATTGAGGCTATTATAATTTCAAAAGATGAGAAATTACTAAAACTGGTACCAAATCCTGTCGAAGAGGCTTATAATTCGTATATGAAAGCCGTTGAACTGGATGAAAAGGGTGGAAGTCAGGTACTGAAAATCAAATTGTTATCTTTTACAAATACCCTGATCACCTCTGCAGTTGCTGCTTATCAGGCAAATGATTACGTCAAGGCATCCGATTATTTCGAGAAAAAACTTTTGATCGATAAAACTCCCTTGTTCAAAACTGATGCCTCAATCGATACGGCCATTTATTACAATACCGGTCTTGCAGCAATGAATGCAAAACAGTATGCCAAAGCAATTAAATATTTCACCGAATGTACCAAATACGGATATAACGGAGGATCTTCCTTTGCACAGATTATCAGCGCTTACCATCAGCTTGGTACCAAACAGGATACCGTTAAGGCTGTGGAGATTATGAAACAGGCATTTGAGAAATACCCTAACGACTTAAGCATTAATGTTCAGTTGATCAACTATTATATTATGTCTGGTCAGCCCAATGAGGCGATTAGCTACCTCGATAAGGCGATCGCCAAAGAAAAGGATAACTCTTCCTTTTATCTTGCAAAGGGTGTGGCACTCGACAGACTTGGCCGTCAGGATGACGCAATTGAAGTATACAAAAAGGCAACAGAAATTAAGCCTGAAAATGCTGACGCTTATTACAATATTGGGGTGATCTATTTTAACCGGGGTGTAAAACAGTTTGATGTGGCTAACGCGGTGCCAACAACTGATCAGGTTCGCTACGACGCTGAAAAGAAGAAAGCAGACGACTTTTTTAAGCAGGCAGTACCGTATCTGGAAAATGCAGTTAAATACAATCCAAAAGATACCTATATTCTTGACCAGTTAAAGAATTTGTATTACAGGCTTAAAATGATGGATAAATTTGAAGCTGTCAATAAGAAATAATAAAAAAGGGGATTTACTCCCCTTTTTTATTACAAACTATAATTAACATAATATTAATTATAAGACAGGTATAAATGAGAGCATCAGCCATAAACAGACCAAAATAGACGGAAAAATTCGCCCGTGAACAAAACTGCCTCTATGTTCGTTTAGAGAAAAAAGATCGATATGAAAACATTTCTTTCAACCCTAATTCTTCTCTCCATTTTAACAAATTTCCAGATTATGGCACAAGGTGATATTCGAACGAATAATTTAAAGGAACAACATTTTACGCCTAAGGTGATAAAAACAGCTGATCAGTGGAAAGCTGAGCTCACGCCTGTACAATACGAAGTTACGCGAAATAAAGGGACCGAGAGGCCATTTACGGGACAGTATTTCGATTTTTATGTCAAGGGAAATTACTATTGTTCCAATTGCGGTGCACTGCTTTTCAATTCGGAATCAAAATTCAAATCGGGTTGCGGATGGCCCAGTTTTAGCGATGTGGCAGACCTGAAGTCGGTCAATGTAATTACAGACAAGAGTCATGGGATGGTCAGGACTGAAATTACCTGTTCAAACTGCGAAGCCCACCTTGGACACGTATTCGATGACGGTCCGCCTCCAACGGGGCTTCGCTATTGCATTAATTCGGTATCACTTAAATTTATTCCTCTGGAGAAAAAATAGGAAGACAGACTATCAGGCTGTTAGGCTAATAGCCATTAACCTTGTCTGCCCACTTTACTCTACCTTCCGGGTGATATAGGCCGTATAATCCTTTATAATAGGCTTATAATCAAGATGAAACAATGGCGATGAGATAATAAAATCGGCTGTTGAACGGTTTGAGGCTGTAGGAATATTGTACAAAACTGCAATTCTCAGCAATGCTTTAACATCTACATCATGAGGTTGTGGCTGCATTGGATCCCAAAAGAAGATCAGCAGGTTTACATTTCCTTCACAGATCATAGATCCAAGTTGCTGATCACCACCCAAAGGACCCGATTTTAAGATAATGACCTGTGGTGGCATGGAATCAAACTCCTTGCATTTCAGTGTGATTACATCTTCAACCATTTTTCCGGTTGTACCCGTACAAACCAATGTGTGCTGAGCCAGCTCTTTCCAGTTATAACCCACCCACTCAGCCATATCCTTCTTACGGTTATCGTGCGCTACAATGGCAATAGTCTTTTTAATTTTCATTCTCATATTTTCAATATTTTCCTGCAAAGTTATAAGAGTGTGGGTTTAAAATATCATTAGTTTGATTATCAAAATATTAATATTTCATTAAGAAAGACTTCAGAGTCATTGTTTCGATATAATGGCGATCGATGGCAATATTATCGTACCTTTCAAGATTATTGCTGGCAATGATTGACTGAGCCATCTCGGCATATTGATCAGTATTGTCGTGATATCTGCCCAGATAGCGCACCAGCTGCGCCGAAGTTCCTCCCTCCCACCGTTTTTGTCTGAATTTTTTGTAGGATGATACTGTTGAAATAAAGAGAAAATAATGTTCAACTGACTCTATAATAGAATTATAGGTTCGCAGATATCGCTCATCATCCCCTTCATTATAGGGGCTTTGGGACCTTGGATCGTCACTCGAGAAGGACATTATTCCAAAAATATTGTTCCCGTGCCTGAATATGGATGAAGTTCCCCAGCCCGATTCAAGCGCTGCCTGGGTCAGTGCAAGACTGACTGGATGGGGATAAATCCGTTTTTTTAATTCACTTAATGAATCTGTTTCATACCTTTTTTTAATGGAGACCAGGAAGGATGAATCAGTTTTTGCGATTGATTTTTTCCGGTTCATCCGGTCTTCAATAAAATCAACCCGATGCAGATCGTCAAGCAGCCTTTCCCGGGTAATTACGATAGCCGGCAATATATGCATGATAAATAATGCCTTTCTCTTGTCCGGATTTACCTCCCGAAAATCCACGGAGCCCTTATAATTGATTGGGATTAATGTTGAATCTGATTGAATAACAATAGAATCATCCACTGACAATTGTACATTATTAATCCTTACAATTTCAGGCCAGTATCTTGAGTGGTAGATCTCTACCTTTACCACGATATATAGGGCCAAAACCACCAGGCCAATAAATATTACCTCGCGAATTCCTCTCAACATAAATATGCAGGGTTAAAATGCTCCAAATTTATAATTGATCAGTATTATTAAAATTAATAAGATTGCAACAATAGGAGAATCAATTAAATTCCCTTTTGATGATTTCGACCCAATTTTCAATTCGTTTGTGGGTTAACCTTGCCTGGTTCTCCTGGTCAAGTGGCAAACCCCTAAATTGTCCGTCTTTAACAGCCTTTGACTTTTCGAAGGCATATCCATCCAAAGGAAAATTACCAACGACCGAGGCCCCCTTTTCTTCGAAGAATGCAGCCATTATCCCAATGGCGTCACAAAAATTCTCAGCATATCCTTTTTGATCTCCCAAACCAAAAACGGCAATTTTTTTATGCGAAAAATCGACATCTTCGAGTGCCGGGAGTAATTCATCCCAGTAATTGGGCAATTCTCCGTCAAACCAGGTTGGAACACCGAAAATCATTTGGTCAAATTCCAGAAAATGTTCCTTGTGAACTTCATCAACATTGACAAGCTGAACATCAACTCCAGAGAACGCATTGTGAATGATTCCGGCAATTTTTGCCGTCTTTTTTGATTTAAAACTATAAAAAAGGCCAATTTTTCCCATTCGATACTTCTTTAAAATAATTACGGATGTGCCTGTTTTAAGAGAAATTCACCCGTTTGTTATACGAATATACTATTTTTTTATGAACTTTTGCAATTAATACTTTAACAGGTCCAGTGCAGCAGTAAAAATCTTCTCTTCGTTAATCAATATGGCCGCTTCCAGAATTCGGTTAAAGCCGACAGGTGTAAATGCAGAACCAACCCTGCGAACAGGAGCATCTAAAAATTCAAATGCCTCTTCGCCGATGATGCCGGCCAATTCGCCGCCAAAACCGCCAAATACTTTATCCTCATGAACGACCAGAACTCTTCCTGTTTTCTTTACGGATGCGAGAATTGCCTCTTTATCCAACGGAATCAATGACCGAATATCCATGACTTCAATATTGTACCCCTCCTTTGCAAGCCGTTCGGCTACTTTGAGTGAAAGGTGAGTTGTATTGCCATAAGTTATTAGACTTAAATCAGTTCCTTCTCTGCGAATTCTTGCCTTTCCAAACGGAACCTCAAAATCGTCTGGTATTGGTGTTGCAGCGGCAGGGGAATTGTAAAGGGCTTTTGGTTCGAGGAAAAGTGTTGGACCCATCGAGCGGATCGAAGTGCGGAGTAATCCGGCTGCATCATCTGCAAAGGAGGGATAAACGATCCGAATACCTGGGAAAGTGGATAACGTCCCTTCGGTAGTTTGTGAATGGTACAATCCACCGCCAATATAACCACCTGAAGCCAGGCGAATAGTCACATTTGGGCTGAACTTTCCATTTGTTCGCCAGTATTCATGGGTCATTTCAACATATTGTTCCATTGCCGGCCAAAAATAATCGGCAAATTCAGCTCCTTCGACAACAATACGAATTTTCTGATTGTACCGGGACATTCCGTTTGCTGTACCTGTAATGAAATCTTCAGCAATCGGCCCATTAAATACCCTGGCAGGGCCAAATTCCTGCTGCAATCCCTTGGAGACATTAAATATTCCCCCTTTTTCCTTATTCGCCATGTCCTGCCCCCAAATAAAGGTATCCGGATTTAAACGGAACTCAGCTTTAAGCGTTTCATTAATCCCTTCAATTAATTTCTTCTTTTCGCCCGTAAAATCATGAAGACCTTCAGGGTATTTTGATGCGGGATACGGATCTGGAATAATAAAATCGTAAATTGACGCGGGATCGGGATCGGGGGATGCCATAGCACTACGGTGAGCCAGCTTAACCTCCTCTTTTGCCCTCTCTTCGATTGCATGGACCTCCTCCTTGGTCAGTCGTTCATAACGAAAAAGCATCCGCTTAAACTTCAATAGCGGATCAGACTCCAGCACATAGCCTAATTCTGCTTCATTGCGGTACAAATCATGTCTGTCCGAGTTCGAATGAGAGTGAATCCGGATACAATTAGCCTGAACGATACAGGGATGCTGGTTTTCCAAAGACCACCTTTTTGCTTCAGTCATTGCATTGATCGAATCGAAAACATCCTTTCCATTGCAATGAATGATTCTCAGGTTTTTAAATCCTGTGAAATTATTGGCAACCTTGCGGTTGGCGGTCTGATCTTTTTTAGGTACCGAAATACCGTATCCGTTATCCTGAAAAACAAAAATAACCGGCAGCTCTTCGGTGGAAGCTCCATTAATTGCCTCATAGACATATCCTTCCGAAACAGAGGATTCTCCCTGAGAACTGATTGCCACCCCTTTGCCCTTGTAATACTTGATCGCGCGGGCAACTCCCACAGCATGCAGCGTATGATTTCCGGTAGCTGAGGATACATTATGAATATTCCATTCCGGTTTACCGATATGATTTGACATATGGCGTCCTCCGGAGGTAACATCTGCAGCCTTGGATATACCGTTGAGAATAATCTCTTCGGCCGTTAGCCCTGCCGATATGTTGGTTAGCATATCGCGGTAATAGGGAAACAGGTGATCGTTTTCCCTATTAAATATCTGTCCTATAGCTAGTTGAATTCCATCATGACCGGCATAGGGTGCGTGGTACGACCATCCGATGGCTTGTTTGAGATAATTTGGCGCCTTTTCATCGATAATACGCCCAACCGTCATCAGATAGAGCCATTTCTCCAAAAGCTCTTTATCTGTATTTTTAATCGTATAGATTTTGTCTACGGGCGTATCGTGTATAACTTTCATATTAAGCATTTTAAATTCTAAATCAAATATTTTGCGGTTGTTCGAATTGTTCCAGTAAGTCGGCGATACGGCGTAAAAACTTACCTCCCAGCATTCCATCTACCACCCTGTGGTCGTACGAAAGGGATAAAAACATTTTATGCCTGACTACAATGGCATCTCCGGTCGGAGTCTCCATGACTGCAGGCTTTTTCTCAATGATACCCACTGCAAGAATGGCAACTTGCGGCTGGTTGATAATCGGAGTTCCAATAAGCCCACCAAAAGATCCAAAATTGGTGATGGTAAAAGTCCCACCCTGAAGATCATCCGGACTTAGCTTATTTTCACGTCCGGCTTTGCCATAGTTATTGACCTCGCGGGCCAGTCCAACCAGATTTTTGGTGTCTGCATCCTTAATAACCGGAACAACCAGATTGCCGTCGTTTGTGGCGACAGCGATTGCAATATTGATATGTTTGCGTAAAATAATATTATCCTCATCTACCGAGGCATTAACCTGGCGGAATTCAGCCAGTGCTTTTGCAGTTGCTTCCACGAATACAGGCATAAAAGTCAGCTTTTCGCCATGTTTTTGTTGGAAGCCGTTTTTTGCGGCATTGCGCCAAAGTACAATATTGGTGACATCGGCCTCTACAACGGTTGTCACATGGGGTGACACCTGCTTGGACATCACCATGTGGTTTGCAATTAACTTCCTGATGCGATCCATTTTCAGGATGGTATCTTCTGCTCCAATTGAAACAGAAACTTTAGGGCGTTCGACCTGGGTAACCGGGATAATTGGAGTTTTAATCACCGGGGCCTGGTGCGAAGAGGGTTCCTTTGCTCCACTATGACGATGTTCGACAAAATGTATAATATCACTCTTCTGAACCCGACCTCCTAAACCACTGCCGGTTATTGAATCTAATTCGGATAGAGTAACCCCTTCCTTTGTGGCAATACTCTTTACAAGCGGCGAATAGAAGCGCCCCGTGCTTTTGAGCTCATCTTTGGTAACAATCTGGGGTAATTCTATTTCTGCAACAGGTTCAGGCTCTATGGCTTCCGGTTTTTTCTCAACAACCGCAGCCTCAGGAATTGAGTTTTCATCACCCTCAAGGCCAATTACAATCACGATCTGACCCACAGGAATTAAATCATTCTCCGCACATCTGATCTCTTTAATGATTCCGGCTACAGGGGATGGAATCTCTGAATCTACTTTATCAGTAGCAATTTCAAAAAGAATTTCATCCTCAATTACGGTATCTCCCTGTTTAACAAATAATTTCGTTATTGTAGCCTCCTGGATGCTCTCTCCCAGTTTTGGTATTAGTACATGAAAATCAGACATCTTTAACTATTTACATTATAATATTAGCATTCATAAAATGAACACAACTTCGTGTGCCTATTCTTATCTAACAAAAAAAATAAAAATTAGTTTAATCTTAGCTGAAAAATAGTTTAATTTCCCAGGAAAGAAAAAAGATTATAGTCAGGCCACTGATCCACTTTAAGTAAAATATGTGACATAACACGGTCCATCTCCTTAGTCAGGTGAGGTCCTTTATAATTGCTGGTATTGGACAAAATAACCCACGAAATTCCGTCAGGCTGCCGCTTGACAAGGGCCGAAGAGCCAGGCAGGGTGCCAGTGCGCCACCATTCGCCTTTATTGTTAGTTCCCCTCCATCCCAATGGGTCTAAACCTGAGGGGTCCACATGAGTCATTTCATTGATACTTTCTGCAGTGAGGATGTCTTTAATTTTAGGTTCATTATCAATGACCACAATTAATTTCATTAAGTCGATAGGTGAGGCAAGCCATCCACCGGCAGATCCGAGCAGGTGAATATCATTTCCCCCATAAAGTTTCGATACCATGCGGCCGCTTCCGTCAAAAGATTCAACCGGCTGGCCATCTTCAGGCTGGTAATATCTAACCTCATTGGGAAGGGCTTCATTTATAAAGCTGCCTCCGAGCCGCATATCGGTTATTCCTGCCGGAATTAAAACTTCTCTCTTCACAAACGATTCATAATCTGTTCCGGCAACTTTTGAAATTACTTTTCCCAATATCAGGTATCCCAGGTTTGAATAAACGCTGTTTGATCCGGGCTCGAAGTGTACCCTGTGGGTTGTGACAAATTTAATATAGGAATCAATAGTTACCGGTAACGGATCGCCAACCCCTTTGGAAACGGTTTTTGGGAGAAAGGCCAGATCTCCGTAATGCTGCGTCCACCCTCCGGAATGGTTGAGCAGGTTCCGGACCGAAATTTTTTCAAGCCTTTTGTCTTTGATATTTAAAAATTGTTCGTCGTTGAGAATCCCGTATTTGCCAAACACTTTTGATTCGAGCGTAATTTTTGAATTCTCAACAAGTTTCATTATCGCCACTGCAGTAATCAGTTTTGAAACACTTGCCAGACGAAAAAGGTTATTGGGAGTAACCTGGATCTGATTTTCCTCATCGGCGTAACCGTAACCTCTGGCAAAAACCAGTTTTTCATCTTTTACAACCGCTAAAGCAACACCTTTTAAACCATTCTGAATTCTGAATTTTTCCATGAAGGCATCGATCACTCCGGCATTCTGCTCCTCGATTAATTTATTGAATACCAGCTTATTAAATGACTCATTCAGAGGTGACAAAAGTGAATTACGGTTAGAGAAAGAGGCTTGTCCGCAGGGAGAGAACAGAAATAAAACGAGCCAGATTAAACAAACACGATTCCTTATTTTATGCATAGAGTACCCTGATAATTATTTGATGAATAGCTTTACGGTGAGTTTACAATTGTAATTTACATATGTAAACCACTGATTATTTCGGTTAACTTACTGAATTTATGTCGGTTAAGGTATGAATCAATTCCGTCAATAATTTTCAAGGTTACTAAAGGATCGATATAATTTGCAGTTCCTACCTGAACAGCTGATGCGCCGGCCAGAAAAAACTCTATCGCATCAGTGGCATTCATGATACCACCCATGCCAACCAAAGGAACTTTAACGGCCCTTGCAACCTCCCAAACCATCCTCAGGGCAATTGGTTTTACTGCGGGTCCTGACAGCCCCCCTGTAATTGTAGCAAGAACCGGCTTCCTGGTTTCAGCATTTATTGCCATTCCCAGCAATGTATTTATCAGCGATAAACTGTCTGCACCGCTATATTCTGCCGCCCTGGCCAATTCGGAAATATCGGTAACATTGGGGGTCAGTTTAACAATCATGGTCTTGCGATAGACCTTACGAACTGCGCTGACCACATTCTCGACCGAAACACAGGAGGTCCCAAATGACATTCCCCCCTCCTTTACGTTGGGGCACGAAATATTCAATTCAATTCCGGCGATATGCTCCAGCTCATTTATTATTTCAGCACAGGCAATATATTCTTCAATGGTTGATCCTGAGACGTTAACCAGCACATTGGTTTTATATTTGGTCAGCTTTGGATAAATATCCGATGCAAAATAACGGGCTCCGCGGTTTTGCAATCCGACTGAATTTAACATCCCTGAGGCTGTTTCTGCCATTCGCGGATAGGCATTTCCCTGCCGTGGATGGATGGTTGTCCCCTTAACGACAATTCCTCCCAACAGGCTGACATCCAGGAAATCATCATACTCAAGTCCGTAACCAAATGTACCGGAAGCTGTTAGTACCGGATTTTTAAGCTCTAGCTGGTGGATGGTTGTGCTTAGATCTGCCATTTTAATTGGTTTATGTTAAATACAGGTCCGTCTGTGCAAACACATTTATGGCCCTCGATGGTTTCGGTTACACAGCATAAACAAACGCCGAAGCCGCAGGCCATGGTATTTTCCAGAGATACTTCGCAGAATATCGATTTTGTCCTTGCCTTTGCGGCTACAGCCCTCATCATCGGCTCGGGCCCGCAGCTGTAAATCCGTTTAAATTGGCCAAATTCATCCCGGAGAATAGGATGATCGGTTACATAGCCTCTTTGGCCATGTGTTCCGTTCTCTGTTGTTGTATAAACCGTTCCGTAACTGGAAAATTGATCCAGCTCGACCAGGCCTTCCGAAGATCGGGCGCCGATTAAGATGGAAATATCATTTAAATTCCGGCTAAGTTCCCGGGCCAGGTTCATTAATGATGCAACACCACTTCCTCCGCCGACAAGCAGAATTTTTTCAGGTTTGCCGGGAATTGTAAAACTATTTCCAAGCGGAAACATGCCGTTAATATAGCTGTTTACAGGTGTTTGGGCCAGCGCGCGGGTCCCTTCACCAATTTCCTTTATAAAAACAGAGATTGTATTCTTAAGATAATCAACTGAATAGATAGAGAATGGCCTGCGCAGGAAAACGCCCGGAGTATGGTTAACCAACAAATTGGCGAACTGCCCCGGATAAATGATTTCCAGCGGGTCAGGAACCTCTAATTGTAATAAATGATGATCCTCGTTGAGTTGAAGATTTTCAATGACCTTCAGATTCTGAACGGTTTTTCTCATCTGCATGAAATTTAAACATTCTTGGATGGCAGTTTAAGGTTTCCGGCTCAACTCTTTTGGCTGATAAACTTAAAACTGCGCTAATTCACGCAAAGATAGGTCAAATTCTATTTTGAAGGAGTATACGACGCGAAAGTTTTATCTTTATAGAAGAATACAATGCGTTCAACCTCTTTAATATCAACTAAATAATCAATCAAATCCGGGGATGGCTGCACCGAATTTAATCCGGACGATTGATTTGGTTCTGCAGGCTGCAAATGCTGAACAGACAGGTTTTCAAGTGGTTGATCGAAGACTCTTTGGGGCGGAATAACCGCTGTTTTGCTCCCTAAATTGGAACCGCCTGGAGAGTTAGTGGGTTCAGCCAGCTCAGTAAACAGCGACGGTTCATTACCCGGCAGTTTTTTAGTCTCATAGATCGGCCCCTCTCCCAGCAGTAGCCAGCGCGAATTAAGGGTCCTGTAGACTTCAAGCATCTTTTGTATAAAAGAGGCGCTTGGATAATTCCGGCCGTTAAGTACATGGGAAACGCTCGATCGCTGTACACCTATCTTGTCCGCAAACTCTGCTGGTGAAATCCCCTCACCTTTAAGAAATTGTGTGATCCGGTCCTTCATATCTGTGCCATTTGTCCTTTAATTGTTGTTTGTAATAGCCTGATTCAGAATATTCCTTCCATGGACGCCTTAAATTGCAGTTATATCCCCGTTGATTCTAAATCCAGTTGCATCCCGGTGAACTGCATTACAAATGTACAATGTTTTTAGTGATAAATGTGAATACTGTAAAAATAAATCGTGAATTACATTAGTGAATTACCAATAGGAATTGTACATTAGTTAAATCCTGCTGTATTTCCGGAATTTTTGTAACATTATTTTTATCACTCTGTGCAATTCACTGAAAATCGGAAAAATATACGTGTAATTATCAGTATAATAGTGGCTTGAACCAATCTGCCTGAAGTACCCTGCTATATTAAAGTATTTAATTGATTGAATCTTGTATTTAACTGATAACTAATTATTTAAATTAATATGTTGAACTTAAAACCGGCTGTTGTTGCAATAATTAACAAATGTTATTTGCTATTTTAAATAATAACTTTATATATTGCTCTTAAAAAATTGATTATCTCTGTTTTAAGTAGTTTTTATATGGGTTATGCACAGAGATTATCAGGGCTGTATTTCTGCAGGATAAACAGTGTAGTATTTGATTTTATTCATGAAAACATATGTGATTCGAATACAGTCTGGTTACTTATGTGATCACACATTATCGAGTTACAAATGTAACATGTCCGGATTTGTCTCTTTAATGAGGAAATTACTTAAATGATGGGAATGTTTCCTGTGGATTTGGTAAATTATAGCTGGTATACATTTTATAAACCTCTTTTCAGGGTCTATATTGCCCGGCCCAGTCATAATCACGCGGCTATAAACTATCTGAGGCATTTGGGCTGATCCAAATATTGGGCGCTAATTAGCCCTAACTCATTATTAATATGATATATCGCAAATAAATAGCCCGCCTTTAACCCTTTGAGAATTGAACAAATTGAGATTATCCTACATGTGCCGGGATATTTTAAATTCTGAAAAGGAATAATCCCGGATAATTTATCACTCAAAGTCAGAGCGCTCCAAAATTAATAGAGAGAAGGAGCTCTGAATAAAATTTATGTTCAGAAATCAAATAGGAAGTTCTGGCTCCAATTTTTACGGGGACATACAACCGGAGGAAATTACAGTCAGCGGTCCACTCTCCGCCTGCAGAACCAAATGTGACTGGATATGATTTCGTGTTTTGATTTATTACTGGAACCGTGGCCCAGGCCTGATCATAAAACATCCTCAGGGAAATTCTTTTCAGGAACGATACCCTGCCAAGGCTCCAGTCAGGGTAAAAAAGTGGTAAAACATAATCTGACTTTAAACAAAATAGCTGACTATTTTGCAGATTCATGTATCCACGGGGGTAGAAAATATAATCTGATGAAGAACTTCCGGAGGATCGCTTATGTTGATAGCCGCCGTAAATCCTTATACCATGATGTCTCACTAAACCAGGAAAATAGAAAGTGCCTTCCAGAGTCCAAACCGGATATGAATTATTACCCGCAGTTGGCGAAGAGTGATAATTCATATCAATAACCTGCCCGATCGCCGGCTGAAGGTCACGAAGGCTAAGTTGCAGCGTATTGGCAGCATATAAACGGGAGGTGAGCAAAACATAGCTGGCGTTACTGAATGGAGTTGATGCGTCCTGCCAAACCTGGGTAAAACCAAGTTGGAATTCCGGTTGAACAAGCCGGTTCCAGGTTCCGTTTGATAAGTTGAGTGGGGTATTGATTATCCCATTGATATTTAATATTTTATATGAAAATATAACTTTTTGGGTATCACTTCGGACCGTATGGGAAACTGGATTAGTATAGGTATTAATCCGGTAATATTGCGATTTTTCACCCCCATAATCACCTCTCAATTTAAATACCGGGAAGAGGCCGGTATAATCAAATTCAGCTACCCATTTACCTGATTTATTGATCGTCGAATAGTCGTACCCCAGTTGAGTAATTGCGGTGCTTAATTTATTCTGTGACATTAACGACACGCCGGGTGTAATCTGGTCATTGGAAAGATCGATATGGACCGGCGCCCAGCTATGGAAATTAAAAAGGTGATTAAATTTTGAATAGGCTGCTGATTTAACGTTTACAGTGTCGGTAGGTGAAAAGTCGACCACCCCTTTTTCCTGCGAGAAAAGCTTGTCAGCCAGCTGGTATTGGAATGAGCGTACTGAATCTAAAGCATTGAATTTAAACTGATTTAGCTCGGTTTTAACCACTTTAAAACCGTCTGAGGTGTAATTACTGTAAACTAAAGATTTTCCATCAGGGGTCGGCTGCACATCTCTGACTCCAAATCGTGATCGTGTGATCCGGAAGGTTTCCTTTGAATTCAAATTTAAAGCGTACACTTCGTCGGCACCTTCGATTGAACCCGTGAAATAGACCCAATTTCCGCGCATGACAGGTCTTTTAAGTTCATTGTAAGTAAAAGGCATCACTATTTGTACAGCCCCCGTAAAAGGGTCTATTTTAGCTATTGATTTACCCTTGCCACCCAGTACCACAGCAACTAATCCGGCATTATCCCCAGACCAGGATGGTGTAAGTATAAAAAGATCTGAGGATAACTTTGTCTCCTTCTCAATTCTACCCGATTCAGGGGACAATAACACAATTGAGCATCTGTTGTTCTGATCCACTTTTACCGCCGCAAGATGCTTTCCGTCAGCGGATAAGCAAGGAGCATAGATTTTCACCTGATATTTTTGTTCGTGAAGCATCCCTGTATTCAGATCAAGAATCCTGAGCAAGGAGAATTCACGGTGAATCCAGCGGATATCGGGCTTGGATTCGATCCAGAGCACTTTGCTGTTTCCACAGGTAATCGATTCCTCAAATAGATTACCAGGTGTAAAAATTGTCTTTTCCTTGCCATTTGAACCAATCAAAACGAAACGGGTCAGATCATCCATTGAATATTTCACCGAAAAGAAGGTGGAATCGCTTAGGGGATATGGATATTGATAACTGACATAGCCTCTTTCAGTCCCGGAAATCATATTAAATTCAGATTTGTGCAAAGCGGCGTCGCTTGCTACCCACTTCTTTTTCAGTGAAGTGAATATTGTATCATAAGTTGTTGTCAGGGGCATCCCCGTAACCTGTTTTATTCCGGCTGAAAATGCATTGAGCGATAATGGTTTACGCGCCACCCGATTTAAAATGGCTGACCAGCTTTCGGGACCATATTTACTCCTTATGCCAGCAACCAACTGGTATCCTAACTGATAATAGTCAGGAATATAGTTCCTGTAGGATCCGAGATAGGCTTTGTCATAACTGTATAATCCTTTTTCGATACTTTGTGCTTTTAGTTCCATCTCGAACGAGGGAATCCTTCCCCTTCCGGAATGGCTAAGGGCTGTCTCAGTCGCCACAGCATCACCCTCGAGAAACCAAAACGGCAGATAAAATCCAATAGCCAGAGCTGCCGCCTGCTCCCCTAAGATTACGCGTAAGATCCCGGGTAATTCAGAGTCAATCTTATCAATTTGAACAACATGCCTGAGTTCATGAATCGCTAACTGCTCCAACCAATCCTGGGCATAAATATCCTGAAAAGGGGTTGTAAAGAGTTCTACCCGTGCAGGTGCCCATGCGACAAATCCATTTGAACGAACTGTATTGGTATGGAGAATGACCGAGATTTTTGCCGGCTGATGTTGCAGCGTTTTTCCGGCGAACAAATACGACTCTTCAAGAATTTTAGCCATTCGCTGAGCTTTAATCTCGAAAGACGATGGATAGAGTATTTGAAAATTAGTGGTATTTATCTGCTTCCAATGAATGCCGGACGGATCATCACCAAGCACATAATATTGAGCTATAGCTATATAGCCTATATTAAAAAATAAAAACAGCAGTAAATATCGCTTCATTCTGAGTGCGGATAATTAGATTTATGGCAATGGGGCACATTGCTTCTTTAGCCAGATTACAACTTCACCGTTTAAATGAGGTGTGAGTGTTGCAAGGACTTTTTTATGGTAATTGTTTAGCCAGTCTAATTCCTCACTATTCAACATCCCCCGATTGATTAGTCTTCTGTCTATCGGACAAAGCGTCATGGTCTCGAATGAAAGGAAATGTCCATATTCCGAGAAGTCTTCATTTTTGCATAACAGGACATTCTCAATACGAATGCCATATTTCCCTTCCCGATACAGGCCAGGCTCATCAGTAATAATCTGTCCTTTTTGGATCGGCTCCCTGTTATATTCAGGCCGGATACCTACCGGTCCTTCATGTACGGACAGGTAATGTCCCACACCATGTCCGGTTCCGTGACCATAATTTAAACATCTTTCCCACAAACTTTTACGTGCCAAAATATCGAGCGAATACCCTTTTGTTCCGGCCGGAAAAATGGCCTTCGCCAGAGCAATCATCCCTTTAAGAACTAAAGTGAAGTCGGTTTTTTGTTGTGTGCTTATTTTACCAACTGGCAGTGTACGGGTAATGTCGGTGGTTCCATCGAGGTATTGTCCCCCTGTGTCGATCAGCAGAAATCCATCAGCCACTATTTTGAGGTCAGTTTCCGGAGTTGCGCTGTAGTGGACGATTGCGCCATGAAGTCCGAAAGCTACAATTGGACTAAAACTCTCATCCATAAAATTTTTCTGAGCTGCACGAAAAGACCTTAATTTTTCTGCAACCGATAACTCTGATAACTTCTCTTTCCCGGAACAGGTATCAAACCAGTGAAGAAAATTAACCATCGCTGCGCCATCACGGCGATGAGCAGCTCTCATGCCGGCGATCTCCACCCCATTTTTAACTGATTTAAGGAGCGTTGGTACGGCTAATCCGTCAACGACAGCCGTTCTTTCGGCAAAAAACTGATACGCAAGTGAATTTGTGTGATCGGGGTCCAGGTAAACTGTCGATGGAATTTCTTTGGATAGGACCTCCCATATTGAATCATAACTTATTACATCAATCCCTTCACTATTCAGAATATTGCAAAGCGCAGACGGGATTTTTTCTTCATTTATGAAAAGAATTGCTTTTTGTTGGCTGATGTATCCATATCCCGTAAACAATGGATTATACTTAACCTCATTTCCTCTGAGATTAAAACTCCAGGCCAGATCGTCCAACTGGCAAATCAGGGTAGCCTCTGCCTGATAATCAGTTAACTTATTTCTTATTTCCAGTAATTTGTTTGCACGGTTTTTGCCTGCAAATCGGAGAGGATAATCAGTTACTAAACCCTGAGGCAAGGGCTGTCTGTTTTTCCAGACCGGGGATACCAGATCATTGGTTATGGTAAAATGTATGCCCTTCGCACCCAATTCTTCTTTGAGTTTGGTGGCTTCACCGGCAGAAATGGTCAGTCCGTCTATGGCGACAGAACTTCCCGGTTCCAGATGCCGTTTAAGCCAACCGGCAATCGAAATACTATCTGCCTGGCGATCCTTCATCAAGACAAAGCCGGTATCGTTTAACTGGGTTTGTGCCTGAAGGAAATAACGAGAATCAGTCCAAAGCAATGCCTGATCGTGCGTGATCACCACCCGCCCATAAGAACCTGTAAAACCGCTGATCCATTCAATGCTACGCCAGTTATCCAGAACATATTCACTCAGGTGGGGATCCGTTCCGTAAATAATTAACGCGTCTACCCGCTCTGATTTCATTAAACTGCGGAGCGAGGTAATACGGTTTACAATATTCATTTAGTAGTTTTTATATAGTAATTTATAATTTCAGACATGCTTTTTGAGCATAAGGTTTCCGCTCTGATTTCTTCCGGAAAAGCATATTCAACAGCGGATACATCATCAGCAGGCACAATGGCTTGGTGGTTATCGATTTCACAAATAAAAGCCATGTCTGCTGTAAAAACGGAGAAACCAGAGTAGACATATTCGTTTGGAAATGAAACTAAGAATTCCGCTTTGGTAATGCGGACGCCAAGTTCTTCCCTAATTTCTCTCACAACTGTATCCTCCACCCGCTCCATCGGCTCCACAAATCCGCCGGGAAGATCAAGCATTCCTTTGGCCGGTTCGATAGCACGCCGGGTTAACAGTAGTTTACCCTCCTCGTTAAAGATCAGGCAGGCCACCGCAGCCGAATTATTAATAAAATAGACAAAGTGACATTCTTCGCAGCGAAAAAAATGACCTAGATCGCTGGTTTTGAAGTTACCCGATCCACATCTTGGACAATACCTGATTACATCCTTAGGATGAGTTTTTGGGTTCATTTTAATAAATTTTGGCCAAACTTCTGAAATTTAGGTTCCGATTATTTTCTGTGCCGTCATCCAGTTTATTAGCATCAGCGGCCATTGATCATGGGGTTTGCCCGTTTTGTTCATTCCAAACCCATGGCCTCCTTCGCGAAAAATATGGAGTTCTGCAGCGATTCCGTTTTCCTTCAGGGCGCTGTAATATTCGATACTGTTTCGGGGGGAAACACCGTTGTCATCATCAGCAAGTGCTAAAAATGCAGGTGGAGTTTCAGGTGTTACCTGGAGCTCGTTTGAAAAGTACCGGATTAATTTCAGATCGTGATTTTTGCCCATCAGGTTTTCCCTGGATCCCATGTGTCCCCAAAGTTCGTTAAAAGTAATCACGGGGTAAACCAGAACTGAAAAATCGGGGCGGCAACTCACTTTTTCTATTGGATTTGTCGTGTTTTCCTTGCCTTTGTCGAAGTGTGTCGAAGCGGTGGATGCGAGATGACCGCCTGCTGAAAACCCCGAAATTCCTATTTTTCCGGGGTCTATTCCCCAGGCGGCAGCATTAAAGCGGACAGTTCGTATCGCATGCTGCGCATCAATCAGCGGAATTTCATAATGTCCATAAGGGAGACGGTATTTTAATACAATCCCGGCAACTCCTTTACTTTTTAAGTATTCTGCATAAGCATAACCTTCATGATCCATTGCTTCAGTGGCATAGCCACCACCAGGACAGATCACTATGGCTGCACCTGTATTTTTATCTTTGTCAGGTAAATAGAGTGTCATTGTAGCTTCGGAAACAAAACGAACCATCTTGCCATTAAAAGTCTCTTCGGGCTTGGGGCATTCATTGTTACCGGGCGCTCCGTCGGGCCATAACTTCATAACATTCTGGGCAACAGCTAATTGAAAAGTAATTAATAGAAAAAACATAAGTGGCAGTTTTTGTTTCATATTTACGGTTTTATTAAAACTTCGTAGCGATAAAATTAGAAAATATCAGCTCTAATTTTAACTTTGTTTTTTTATTTTGGACGCCAAGATCATTTATTTCTGTTATATTTGCTTTCATGAGTTTTAAGCTGCTTTGGGAAGGTTTTATGATAGGCACTGCAGTGTCACTTCCGCTTGGTCCTTTAGGGATGTTATGCATCAAAAGGACAGTTAATAAGAACTGGAAATCAGGGTTTATTTCCGGTTTGGGAATTGCCACATCTGATGCTATGTACGCGATCATCGCCGGATTCAGTCTGACGATTATCATTAATTTTATACATCGGTTTGAGATCTATTTCAAGATCCTTGGTGCCAGTATGGTCATCTTCCTTGGCCTTTATATATTTTTATCCAATCCAGCGAAAGAGATTCAGAAATTCAAACAGAAAGGGACTTCGTATTTACAGGATTTTCTTACTGCATTTTTGCTTACCGTCACCAATCCACTCTCCGTATTTATTTTTATTGCCATATTTACCAGCTATAGCCTCGTCCTTCAGTCTTCCCAACTCCTGGAAGCCCTTTTGATTGTGGGTGGAATCTTTGGTGGTGGCGCCACATGGTGGTTTGTTCTTACGGGATTAGCTTATCTTTTTAAACATAAACTGACCATAAATACCTTATGGTGGGCAAATAAAATAATCGGACTAAGCGTTATTTTTATTGCCATTGGCTTGTTTATATTGCTGTTATTGAATGAGATATAAATAGATGTTAAATTTGTCGCGCCGGGGCTGTTGATTTTCAGCTGTTCACCCAACGATTTTCTCCAATATTGAAATTATAAATGGAGTCCTGCAGCGAGTAATATCTGAATAAATTCTTCCGGAGCCCGCCGTGGTTTTCCCGTGAGGCGGTCCATAAATCCAAGCACTACCTCCCCCTCATTGATCAAATCACCACGCTCATTGTATATTTCCGAGAACATTCGGAATTTTACTTTGGGAATATCTTTAATGATGGTTCTGATGGTGAGTACTTCATCATAGATGGCCGGTTTATGATATACCGCATTCAATGCCCGTACCGGGAGTATAATCCCGCTTTCTTCTACTTCACGGTAAGATTTCCAGATATCGCGGATCATGTCGGTCCGGCCAATCTCATAGAGCCGGGGATAGTTGCCATAATACATCACACCCATACGATCTGTGTCGCCGTAACATACCCTGTATTTTGAATCGTAACTTAGCATAAAATGATGAATTCGTGTAATTTGCTATTCGAACGCCAAAGGTAACCGGAAATCATATGAAATTCGGACTCCTGAAAATTCGGACTTTCTAATCCAAAACGGTCAACTTTGGGGTTAAATCCGGTTTACTATCTCTTTATTTTGCCGCACAATGTACCATGAAAGACCCGCAATCCAAAATATTCCATGTGCTATAATTATCGCAACGATCAGTAATACAGTTAAAAACGAGGCATTACTTCCGGTTGAAATAAAGTTCGGAAGCACCGCTACCGTTGCTGAAAAAAATCCGATTATCACTCCCCAAATAAGTAATACTCCATATTCCCGGACCAATAATAAAGTAACCAGCTTGCGCGTAAATCCAAGAGAACGCAGCAGAATCATCTCCGAATTCCGCTCGAGTAATGAACGGGCTAACACGACCGCAAGGCCTACAGTTCCCAAAATCAATCCCAATGCACCAAGAGCAAGGAAAATAGAGAGATAGGTATTGGCCACCGAATTGAACTCCATCAATCGCTGATCCGCCGTGGTCATCTGCCACCCATAATCCCGAAAAACACTTGCGAGCTCCTCCCCTGTTTTTGAGGCATTTTTTTCGGGCACATCAATTAAAAACAGCTGAGAACCGCTGTTTGTTGGAAAATTTCTTAAGAAACTGCCATTCGAAATCAATATAAAACCCTGAAATACAGATGGTGATAACCCTGCGATAAGTTTTACTTTTAACGGCTCTCCACGATAGTTCTTATAAGTTATCGTATCACCAATTTGCAATCCGAGTCCCCATTCGATAACCGTTTGATCTGCAATTGCCGGAACCACTCCGTCGGGCGAAACCTTATTTAACGCCTCCCATACCTCTTCATTTTTAATTTCAGGGCATTTGGTTTCGAAACTGAACCGATCCCTGAAAATATTGCAATCTGTGCCCAAAATGGCCGGATTGGTTGCCCTGTTCAGATTTAAACAGCTTGCATCGTCTCCATCTATCTTGCTAAACTGATCGGCTCTGAAAAGGGGGCTTAAGCCTTCTTTTAAACGACTGGCGGGGTCATTCAGACTGAATAAAACAGGAACTGTGGTCTCGGCAAAATATTGATACCCTCCGGTGCCACTTTTCTTCTCATTTCCACTGGATAATGAATCCTCGCGGCTGGCACCTGTTGCCACAACCAAAAAGGTTCCAAGGGCAAACAAAATAATTACCGTCTGCGATCGCCCAATATTTTGGGATCTGTTTTTCCGGTTAAGTGAACCAAGCGAAACGGTGACAGACGGCTTTTGGCGGTGACGACGCAGCATAAAATCGGAAAGGATCAATAACCCCGTTAACATTAAACCTCCGGATATAAAAAAGAGAGTTGAATTTAAATGGCCCGAGCTAACAAGCTGGTAAAGAATCAAGCCAATTGCTAAAATCAATGAAACATACATGACCCAATTTTTAATTATACGAACACGCACATTTGGCATGGGATCCTGATGTTGTTGCAATTCAACAGTTTGTCTTTTAAAATTTCGGTATATCGCAATCAGAATTGTGATCAGGGCCATTAAAACACTAATAATCAGACCAATTAAAAGTGTTGATGATTTGATGTCCGGAATCAATACCGAGGTACGGACTGCGTTCCACCAAAGTAAATTGAGGGCTAAAAAGATTAGTTTAGTATACAGAACAGCAATTACGAGACCGAAGAGTCCCCCTACCAGGGATGTTAGCGCCCCTTCGCCAAGAAACAATGTCCTGATTTGATTTCGCGTAAATCCGATCATCAGGAGCGTCCCCATCTCTGCATGACGGCTTTCAAGGTTCAAAAGCGATAGCAGGGCAGTCAATACCAGTGCCGCGGCAAGCAGGAAAAAACTCAGACTAAGAAATAACTGACTAAAATCGACACCATTGCGTGCCGCTTTTAATCCATTTTCCCTTACTGAATTCACCCAAATACCCAGATTGGACGGTTTTATGGATGCTGAAAATAGCGATTTGTAGCTCTTATCAGAAAAAACGGTACTGTTAATTCGGATTGCGGTGTTGTTTCCAAATCTGTTTCCCCAGAGCTGATGCGCTCTTTTCGCTGAAATAAAGGCTTTTGGTGTTCCTTTATAGTGATTCCAGTAACTTTCATCTTTGGTACGTATCGCTCCAAGCCTAATCGGAATCCCAGTTTCCCAATCACGGCAATGACCTGCATCCGATAAACCCGGAAGTGAAGGCATTAAATCTTTGTCCGCATATTTTCCTGCAATGGGTACCACCTTTTTAATAATGAATTTGGCCTGCTTTTCAACCAGCTGACGCAAGGGCCCTATCTCGAAATATTTTATGCAAAGCGAATCTCCGGACCCGGCACTTAGGTCTGAGGCCACCCAGCTATTTATTATTATTTCATTATCATTTAAATCATTATCATAATTTGTCGAAACAAAAGAATAAGGTGTGGATTTTCCATTGAATTCCAGGCTATTCGCAAAATAGGTTAAAACCGGATAGGATTCTTTCAATGGTTTAAGCGCTTTTACGATCTGATCTTCAATAAATACCCTCTCGGAAGTGATTTCCGTTTCGTTTAGAATTGGAATCTCTTTTACCCTTAAACCTGCATCTTCAGTGGTAAAACAACTGTCAAGCAAATCGCTGATTCGTCGGTTATCAAATTCCGGAGCAGATATCAACAGGCAATTTGCTTTACCGGAAAACTTCATCAGGGAATTCAGTTTGCCGAGTGAAAGAAAAAGGTTAAAGGGTGCAGTTTGGGAATTTTTAAGGTTGAAAAATCCCAAAGTTTGCTCGTTAGCAATCTCTTTAACTGTAGCCTGAAAAGAGACACTTGTTTCGGCATCGGACGATAAAGGGGCGTTCAGAGGGATCAGACTCGCTTTTTTGATCCTTGCAATGAAGCTATCCCCTCTTTTTAAATGGAGCAATTCAGCCATATTATTGCTGATAATTACCTCATTATCTTTTAAATTACGATATTTTTCGGATTTGGCTATCTTTTCAAAACGGTCATCAACTCCGGTTATTTGAACTTTGTTGACCCTAATATTTCCGCCGTCAGCAACAGCGATCCCCTCGAGCAATAAGACCGGTGCCACGACAAAGCCACCTTTGTTTGCCAAATCAACGGCCAGCTGAGTCCGAAAATAGCGGTCTGAGGTTGTAACGGAGTGGGTTGTGCGTCCCAATCTGTACAATGTCGATTGTTCAAGACTGAAAGTCACCGAATCGCCGATAATCAGGGAGCCGGTCAGGACAGCTGTGCTGATCGACACCCCCGCTATCATCAGCAGGTTAGCCTTTATGTAATGACCAAAGCTCTTAAATATCAGGAATAAACGTGTCATATCAGCAGACCGTTTTTCAGCGTGTAGGTCTTATCCATTTGGGATGCCAATTCCGGCGAATGCGTCACAATAATCAAGGAGACACCCTCTTCGCTGCTTATGTGGTTTAACAGTTCGGCCAGGTTACCCGCATTTTGTTCATCCAGGGCACCAGTGGGCTCGTCAGCCAGAATCAACTGCGGTTTATTGATCAGCGCTCTGACGACTGCAGTCCGTTGACATTCACCACCCGAGAGTACAGAAGGTTTTTGGTTCCGTTGCTCCCAGATTCCGACTTTCCGGAGCAAATATTCTGCCCAATCCTTTTCGGCTTTCCCGGCTGCACCTTTCAGTGGTAACGTTGGGAGCAGAACATTCTCCAGCAAAGTACACTGAGGTAAAAGATGATGCATCTGAAATACGAAGCCAAGTTCCCGGTTCCGGAAATTAGCCAGTTGCACCTGCGAATACCCTGTAATATTCTTCCCTTTGAAGATGATCTCACCGGAATCAGGCTGATCGAGTGTCCCGATCAGATTTAACAAGGTTGTCTTCCCTGAACCGCTGGGTCCTGCAATTGCGATTTTCTGGTTGGTACGCAACTCCAGATTAAGGTCTTCAAGAACTTTTCTGAAATTACTCTTAGTTGGATCGCCGTAACTTTTGAAAATATGTTTTAATTGCAGAATCATCTTTACTGAGGGATTGAGAACTTGTTTAAAACAGATGGTTAAAGTAATTGATAAACGGCTATCATTTGCCGGGCGTGATCATGAATATTGAAATTTGACGCTACCCCTTCCCTGGCTTTCAGACTGATGGTATTTAATTTTGCTGAATCAGCGAGTAATCCGGCTAATGTTTCACAAAGTGAATCGGGCGTATTTGGCTGATAAATAATCCCGCCGCCAGACAGTTGAACGATTTCGGGGAACGCCCCCAGAGCCGGCTGAACAACTGCAACTCCTGATGCCATTGCCTCCAAAAGGTACATTCCGAACGCCTCGCCATTTCTGACAGGAACGGAAATGACAGAAACACGGTTAAAGAATTTCTGTCTTGAAGCATCCTCAAAATCTACCAGAAGTTCAACCTGTTCACTAAGCTTTTCTCCGTTCAGCTTTTTCCGTATTTCCCTGATATAGCCCGTATCCGATCCGGTGGAACCGCCTGTTAATAGCAGCTTGACATCCTCAAAACCAGGTTTCTTCTTTAATTGAATAAAAGCGTCAACTACGATGTCCAGTCCGTTTTCAGTACACATGCGGGAAATAAAGCCAATATTGCGTTCCTTTTTACTTGCAGGAATAAACGTATAATCATTCGGATCTACGCCAAGGTACAAACATTTTAATTTTTCATCGGACAAATTCATCCGTTGCTTCATTACATCTGAGAAATAATGGCTTACAGAGATGAACAGATCAACTTCCCTGGCTTTTTCACTCATCAGTTTCCAAATCTGATCCTGATAGGCAGGTTGCATGGTATCGACCCAAACATCTTCATCCTGCAGGGAACAAACAACTGGTACCTGAAGCTTTTCCTTAATCCGGTGAACCAATCCAAGGAGCAAGGCATTAGATATATGAACGATGTCAGGTTTACAATGCATTACCATCCAGTCAACCAAACGATCCAGCTCCTCCTGTTGTTTCCCGTCTTCGCCCAGAAGCATTGAGACGGTCATCTCCTCAAGCCCTTTGGCGTTGGTTGACCCAGCCATAGAGGCTGCCATTTTGAGGATGGGCTTGGTATTGAGAAACCGGTCAAACCATGCCGGAGCCTTTCTGAATATGGGATAAAGCTGTTTCAAATAGATACTGACAGCGCCATAAAAAACCGGAATTTCGTTTATATCCCGCTCATCAGCAAATATTGGGAGATACATCGGAATTTTAATTACCTGATGACCCTGCTCCCGTAGCGCAACGACATATTTACTGTCACGCAGACAGTTTCCACAGTAAAAGCTGCCACCTGAACCTGGGATTATATGAACTATATTCATCTAAAAGCAGAATTAAAATAATATATTTAATTGAATATCAACTAATAACCAATGTATTTGATATGTTCCAACCCAGAGATTTCACTATTTTCCAAAACAATAGACGGTTCCATTTAAAGCACAGACGATCATTAAATTTTCGATCACAGCCGGATTATGGAGGATAGCATTGCCCACCTCATATTTCCAAATCGGGGAACCATCCGAAAGTTTAATTAAAGCCAGATCACCCCGCATATTAGCTGTTAGCACTTTATCCCTGATAATAACCGGCGAAGCTTCAACCCGGCTTCCGCTATTGAAACTCCAGATCAGTTTTCCCGAATTTTTATCCAGGCAATAGACGAACTTATCGCGATTGCCCGAAACTACCCGATCGCCGGATAAAGAGGCTGAAGCGATAAACGGTTGTTTTAACTCTTTGTTCTCCCAACTCCAAACTATTTTCCCCGTTTGAATATCGACCTTGGAAAATTTGCCATCGTAATCGCCGATATAGGCCATTTGATCATTTACCGGACAAGAACCGGCAACGTAGGTCGCCACGTTAATTTTAGAGTCGAGTTTGCCCGTTTCAATGTTAATCATGTGAAGGAAGCCATCACAGCCTCCAAAAATAGCCTTGCCGTTAAAACAGGCAGCTTCGCCATTAATAAAATTGTCCGACTCGTATTTCCACTTCAGTTTACCCGACTGGGCATCTACACAATGGAGATTATAATCATAACTTCCAACAATCAGATATGTCTTAGATTTTGATTTCCAATAATTTACAGATCCCATTATCTGGTTGTCCGTTTTATATTTCCAGACAAGCGACCCATCCGAGAGTTTCAGCGCGAAAAGTGTGCCATCGAGGTTTCCGATAAAAACTTTATTATTCAAAATAAGGGCAGGTGCCTCAATGGAATTCTCCGTTTTGTGCTTCCAAACCAGCTTTCCCTTAAGATCGAGGCAATAAATCACCCCGTCGGTATTACTGACAACTATTTTTCCGTCAGCAATCACTGCAGCTGATTTGATATTGTCGCTCACCTGATAGCTCCAGATCAGCCTGGGCTTATCCGGAAAGTTAACCTGGGTAACGCCTAATAGATTCTGGCTTCCGCGAAAGTTACTCCAGCTTTCTGAGGTTTGGCCATTCGCAGCAGAAAAAACTTTCACAACAAGTATTAATAACAATAATAATCTCATAATTTATCTTTTACTGAAAGTGCACCCGTTGGACATGCTTTTGCAACAATTTCTGCCGTTTTCGCGAGCCCTGATTCAACTGATTCATTAAATGGTACCCCAATCACAACATCAAATCCGCGGCCAATATATGAAAAACCATATTCCTCCTGGTATTTTGAGGTCATCCGGACACAAATACCGCATTTAATACATTTTAAGGGTTCGTAAACGATTGAGCTGGTAAAATGTTTGGTCATTACCTTCCGTTCATTTCCTGCATAATGGCGTTGATTTGCCATATAGCGGCCGGATAAATTCCTCAGTCTGCAATTATCAATATCCCGGCAATCGCAATGCAGGCATCTCCGTGCCTCCAGAATTGCCTCTTCGCGAGTAAATCCGTTTGAATTTACATGATCTGAAGCTATTCTGTTATAAGGCACTGATTCTTTAAGATATTCAGAAATCTCTTGTTGAACCAGCTTTCCGAACCGCGAATTAAATAATTGTGGTTCTCCCGTGGGCTCTTCGCCCGATAAATATTGCGACACAGACCAGGCCACCTCTTTCCCCTGTCCCACTGAACGAACCGCCAGTCTGGAGGTTCGAAGTGAATTTCCAATCGCAAAAACACCTCTTAATGAAGTTGAATAACAATTCGGATCAGCGTCAATTCCCCGGGAATTCACCGCAATACCCCAATTTTTGATTTCATCACCAATGGTTCCCATTGCTACGATTAGGGCATCAAATTCATCCCTAAGTTGATTAAACAGAGTGCTATTTATCTCTTTTTCCCCTTCAAAGAGAACTCCTGTTCTTATAATGGCATCAATCTCCCGGTCTAAAAGGTTCAAGGGTAGAATGTCCGCCTTAATTTCAGTCCGAAGCAAACCACCGGGTTTTTTATTTTTATCGTATAATACAGTTTGATAACCATTTAACTGCAAATAATATGCTGCAGCCAGTCCCGCTGGTCCGGCACCGATTACAGCGACTCTTTGCCCGGTCAGGGGAAGCGGTTCAAAAGGATGCAGGTCATTTTCATCACCCACAAACCGCTTTAACAAACAGATCGATACCGAAGAATCTACCGTTCGCCGGTGGCAGGCCCCTTCGCAGGGTGCCGGGCAAATTCGTCCTAAAACAGCAGGCAAGGCAATATCTTTTTTGACCAGTTTCAATGCGGCTTCAAATTTACCCGCTGCAATCAACCGGTTCATCTGAGGAATATTCATATGTGCCGGGCATGCGACCTGGCATGGCCCCTGACAATCACCAACATGTTCGCTGAGAAGAAGTTCCAGCCCGGTCTGCCGGGCCTCCCTGATCTCCTCATCTTCTGTGATGATCGACATACCTTCAGTTGCTGTAACTGAGCACGATGGAATCAACCGGCCATTGGCGAGATCTTTTACCAGACATACCATGCACGACGTAAAATGGCCCAGTTCTTCATTATAACACATGGAAGGTACCGTGAATCCTGCATTCTCTGCAGCCTTTAGTACAGAAGTCCCCTCTTCGACAATTGTTTCGTGACCGTTTATTTTAATCTGGACCATTAATTAATTTTCTAACAGATGTTTAGGGTTATTAATAATATAATGTTTGATTCTGTAATATTCGTCAATATCCTGGATTATATGGTCATGAAAGCGAGATTGCCAAACTGGTTTTCCCTGTGATTGGCGTAATTCGTTAATCCGACGTCCTGAAAACGTTTTAAATGCACGAATGAATTCAAATAGACCATGACGGTTTTGGATTGGGATGATGGTATTGGTTGGGATGACGGGTTCTGTTGGGATGACGGGTTCTGTTGGGATGACGGTATTGGTTGGGATGACGGGTTCTGTTGGGATGACGGTATTGGTTGGGATGACGGGTTCTGTTGGGATGACGGTAGAGACGGGTTTGAAACCCGTCTCTACGCCACCGATAAAATTATGATTATCGATAAAATCATGATTATCAATGACAATAATCCCATGAACGTGGTTTGGCATGATAACAAATGCGTCCAATCGAATATTTTTATAATGATTTGGCAAATCCAACCAACATTGATTTACAATATTACCATATTGATTTAATTCCATTTGACCTTTAACAACCCGTCCGAATAAATTGACACGATCGAAGGTACAAATTGTAACAAAATATGAACCTGTGGATGCATAATCCCATCCTTTAAACCGTGTTGATTCAATCCTGTATTTATTTTGGAACAGCGTCATTCAGAATTTTCCCTTTTTACATCTAAATATACAATAAAAAATTATCTCACCACAACAGCATTAACCGGACAGACCTGACGGCAGGCATCACATTTGATACATAAATCCTTATTAATCAAGTGTTTTTCATGAGGCTGAAACGGTATTGCAGCAACGGGACAGCGCTGAACACAGAGGGTGCAGCCAATGCAATCATCTGTAATAGAATAATTTATTAACGGAATACATTTACCGGTCGGACATATACCATTTAAATGTGCTTCATATTCTTCCCTGAAATATTTCAGGGTGCTTAACACCGGATTGGGAGCAGATCTGCCCAAACCGCAAAGAGAACCTTTCTTAGTCCAGTCAGCCAGCTTCTCAAGCTTTTCAAGATCACCGGGTTTGCCCTTCCCCTGGGTCAGGTTATCCAGCATATCCAGCATTCTTTTTGTCCCAACGCGACAAAATGTACATTTACCGCACGATTCATCCTGGGTAAATGACAGAAAGAAACGGGCAATATCCACCATGCAATCGGTATCGTCGAGAACAATTAATCCACCGGAGCCCATCATGGCACCCAGACTCGTAAGTGATTCATAATCAATGGGCGTGTCCTGAAGGCTTGCCGGAATGCAACCTCCAGAAGGGCCACCTATCTGAACGGCTTTGAATTTCCTGACGTTTGCTATTCCACCCCCGATTTCTTCTACGATCTGGCGAATTGTCATTCCCATAGGTACTTCGATCAATCCACCACGTGCCACTTTTCCAGCCAGGGCAAAAACTTTGGTCCCCTTACTTTTCTCGGTCCCAATGCGGGTAAACCGATCAACACTGTCGCGCATGATAAAGGAGATCTGGGCAAAGGTTTCCGTGTTATTTACCAGTGTGGGCAGACCAAATAACCCCTTGACTGCGGGGAAAGGCGGCCTTAAATGGGGAAATCCCCGGTTCCCCTCAATGGATTGAATGAGTGCGGTTTCCTCACCACAGACAAATGCACCCGCCCCTTCATAAACTTTAACATTGAAATCAAAACCAGATCCCAGTATATTATTACCAATCAGGTTATTATCCTTACATATTTCAAGTGCAGCCCTGATTCTTTTAACTGCGAGGGGGTATTCAGCACGGATATAAAAATACCCTTCGCGCGTATTTACGGCGTATGCGGCAATAATCATCCCTTCAATCACACGGTAAGGATATGATTCCAGTAACATACGATCCATGAATGCGCCCGGATCACCTTCATCCCCGTTACAAATCAGGTATTTTGTTTCACCTGGTTGTTTTGAAACAAGTTCCCATTTAATCCCGGTAGGAAAACCGGCTCCTCCCCGACCCCGGATTCCACTGGTTTTGATCTTTTCGATCACTTGTGATGGTATAAATTCCTTAAAAACTTTTTTTAGTGCTAAAAAACCACCATGTTGCTGATATTCATCTAAATCCAAAGGATTAATTAAACCTCTGTGTTCGGTTGCAATCGGAAATTGCTTGCCAAGAAACGAGGAAACATGTTTCTCGCGGATATCAAGCTCATACCTCTCAATTCCATTCCATTTCTGATCGGTTTGAATGTTTTCGATGGCATTCAGAAATTTATTTTTTATTCTGGATAAGCGTCCGGAAGGTTTGAAGTGATTTTCGACAATCTGCTTGATATCTTCCGGTTTCACTTTGGAATAAAGGGTTGTCTCCCCTTTGACCGGAACAATTTCAACGAGAGGTACCTGGTGACACATCCCAACGCAACCGACACTTTTCAGCTTAACCTGCAAACCGGACTGATTGATCGTATGTTCAACCGCATCTTTAATATCACTGCTCCCGCTTGCCACACAACATGAACCAAGGCCAATCCTGATCTCCCCCTGAATTTCGGAACCGTCCGTTTTACGAAAGAGTCTCTTACTCTTGTTATCCTTCAGGTTCTCAAAATCCTTGATGATCTGATCAGCTTTATCGGAAGTAACATGACCATAAGTTACATGATCAATTTGAACAACAGGGGCTAATGTGCAACATCCCAGGCAACTCACCTTTTCGATGGTATATTTTCCGGAGAGGTCAGTATGCTGACCATCTTTAAGTTTGAAGGCCCTTCGCAGCGAATCATAAACCTGACCGGCACCCTTGACATGGCAGGCAGTTCCCACACAGACCCTAACGATATGCTGGCCAACAGGTGCCAGACGGAATTGTGAATAGAAGCTGGCAACACCTATGATTTCGGCTGGTTTTATATCGGTGGTTTCACTTACCCGTCGCAAAGCTTCTTCGGGCAGATAGTTAAATTCGCGCTGGATCGCCTGAAGGATAGGAATTAAAGCCGTTCTGCTTCTCCCCTTCTCCGAAATGATAGAATCTATTTTATTCTGTTCAATCATTGAAATTTATTTGAACTGATTTAATGCTGAAATTCACTTTTTGCCGATGCAATACATGAATTTCGGAGTCCTAAGGTACATCCTGCCGTCTTTAAAAGCCGGAGTTGTGGTAACCTTCTCTGCTGCATCTCCTTCGCCAAGAATCTTCTCTGTTTTACCTACCTCGAAAACCCTCATTTTTCCGGCCGTATTAAATGTATAAAGCTTATTATCAACGATGACCGGTGAAGAATAGAATCCGGTGCCGTCTTCCTTTACCCAATACTTCTGACCCGTTTTTGCATCATAGCAGGCGATAACGCCGTAACTGGTTGCAATGAAAAGTAAGCCATTCGCAGTCACAGGACTAGCGACTTCAGGCATGTATTCGTCACTTTCCCAGACCTTTGCATTTTTAACAGGATCAATTGCCACCAGTTTTGCATATTCGTTGGCTGCAAAGATCAGTCCGCTTCCAAAGGCCGGTGAGGGACCCACCTCGCCCATCATACAATTCAATGACCAGAGTTCCTTTCCGGAATCTGCATCATAACCGGCTACCATTGGATCGGTCGACAATACAACCTGGTATTTCCCATTGATCTCTGCAAGAATCGGACTGGCCCACGATATTTTTCCCTTTCGTTGCGTTTCCCATACAGTTTGTCCTGTTGATGCTTTCAGCCCAATCAGTTTCCGGCTCTTATTGGTATCATACTGAACAAATATTTTATCTTTCAGCATCATCAGTGATGAGGCATGTCCATAATGGTTATCCGGAACACCCAGGTTTCTGGCCCAGATGCGATTACCATCCATATCAAAACAGATAATATCGCCGGTTGCAAACATTGCATAAACCTTATTCCCGTCGGTAGTAAGCGAAGGGGCAGAGAAACCGGTATCGTCAGTGACCTTCGGCGGAGCCTCAGGACTGCCTTTGATCTTATCCACAGGCTGTTTCCAAAGTATCTTTCCCGTAAGCCTGTCGAAACAATAAACCTCACGCGAATGATTATCAGCTCCTGAAAGGAATAATTTTGTACCCCAGATAACCGGAGAATTATATCCCTTCAATGGAACAGGTGTTTTCCAGATCACATTTTTGCCGGAGGTCGCATCCCAGGAAACCGGACTCCCTTTTTGGAAAAAAACACCATTCCCAAATGGTCCACGGAAAGAGGGAACATTCGCTTTAATCTCAGCTAAACCAGGATAGCTGGCTTTGACTATCGGCGTCTGGGTAACTTTGGCAGGTACGGAAGAACCCGGAGAAACTGCCGTTTTAACAGTCAAACTTTTTACCGAATCAGCAACTATAGGGGTATTGCCAACCTGAATCATTTCAATCTTATCGCGATTGTCAGCTATTTTCACATTTGACGAAGAATCGCCTACCGAATATTCCTTGAGATGGTCTACCGAAGCATAAGACGCCACCAGACCGAGCATGACCAGTAAAGCACCAGTCAATAATACCCATCTTTGCGTCAATAGCCGGCCCACCATCTCATTAGAATCTTTAATATCAGGTTCTTCTATTTTAGATCTTATACCAATAATAATCCGTAATGCGAATGCCAGAACAATTGCCCCGAATAACAGAAGATAACCTCCGGTTTTAACCTGCCATTGGCTGTTAAAATAAGCCTTCCGGGCCAATAAATCAAAATCACGTATCTCCTGTTTCAGCTCATCGCTGTTAGGTTCCTGGCTAAGTTGTTTGACCAATGAAGTAAGCGCCTTGCTTTCAAGTGGCTTATTCTTAGTCATCTGCATATAATTCAAAAGCAGTAATAAGGCTACAGTCAGGCAAAATATGCCGGAAACAAGCGCAATATTGAGGAATAACTTCAGTTTAGCATCATTTTCCATTCAACCACAGAAATTAAAAATATTATTTTTTTACCGGACAATAACTGATGCATCTTACACAGCTGTAACAGTTTCCTTTATCCGGTTGATAGTCTTCTTTTCTTCGATAAATCACCTGGCTTAGCAACGTCATTCCGATGACCAGTCCCATAAAACCACCTGCTATAAAGCACCCGATATAAAATTTATGACGGATTACTGATGCCTCATTCACAAGAGTTTCCAATGATTTTCCTGAACTCAGGAAGGCCTGAACATCGAGATTTTTATCATCATTCCGAACTTCAGGTTTTGTAATTAAAAGTTCAGCTAAATAAACTTTGGAATTCGCCTTTGAGATCCAGGTATGGGCTTTTGATCCTGCAAATCCGCCAACCACGATCCAGATCGGGATCAGCAGCGCATAAACCAAAAAGCGATTCACTCCCCAGATTCTGTTTTTTATTTGTTTCTCGTCTGTCGGATAATCGATTGCATCAAAAGGACAAGAATCGGAACACAATTTACATTGAATGCATGCAGCCGGAGTGATTCTCAGATGCCATTTGGAAAACCCGGACATCCAGTTTAGCAGGACACCATAGGGACATAAAAACCGGCAATATGGACGGGCCACAAACATACCCATCAATAAAAACGCAATTCCGAGGACAACCATATGAAATGGAGCATCCATTCGAAAGATTCCGACAAACGGATCATAGCGGCAAATAATAAAATCGGTGCCGGTGGCAGCGAACAAAACTGCCAGTGACAGATACAGATATGGAAGGAGACCTAAAGTTTTGCGAAGCCATTCAGGCAAAGATAAAGGTTTAATTATCAATAAATCCTGAATTGCACCCAGCGGACAGGCGCCCGCACAAAAGGTTCTCCCGAAATACAGGGTAAAAACCAGTGGGAGGAGAAAAAAGAGCAAAGTGGTGATGGATATCGCATATCCCGGATCAAAAATGGTAAGTGCCACATTTTGAACTGAACCAATCGCGCAAATACATCCATTCCGGTAGAACCCAAAATAGAGCAGGGTGAATACCGATAACCAAAGCATTCCTTTCCGTGACCGTTTTCTCAAAGCCAACCAGCTGGCCAGCGAAAGGACAATCAGCAAAATTACAACATCGGAATATTCAAGGACCAAGGCACGCGGCTCAGGAGTTACAGGAGTTGGCTGATGATACCCGGTACCAAATTCCGGTTTAGGGAATCGTTGCTGCTGAGCAATACCTGCCAGACTGTAGAATAGCAAAGTGAATATCAGCGATAATTTAATCCAGTTTTTCATATCAGCCCTTTGCATCTTTGGTAAAACTTCCTTTAACCAGATATGGTTTGCTTCCCTTAACGCGTGAAATCGCATCTGAAGGACAGAGCCGCGCAATGGAACACTCGTTGCAATTCAGACATATCCGGTGAATAATCTGCAGGTGAAGTGAACCGTTTCCAAATGAAGTGCATCCCTTCACGCATTTGGCACATCCAATGCAGAGATCTTCATTGATAACATATTCGAAATAAGGTTCTTCAATAAATTTTCGCTGAATAGCTGAAGTTGGACAAAGTTGATTCTCGGCGGCGGTTGAAAGTTTATTCGGATCCGGCTTCAGATATCCGCCGCACAGGTCACAATAACCGCACAGGTAATAAGCGTGCAGGCATTTAACCGCCGAAGGGGTCATCACGCATGAAGTTGCACAACGTCCACATTGGGTGCATTTGAACGGATCGATTTGCCAGACATATTTTTCATGAGTAAGATTCCTTGCCGCAAATCCTCCAACCGCTCCAAGAGTAAGCAGTAAGGATAGCCTCGTTCCATTCCTGATAAATTCCCGTCTGCTGTTTTTAGGATTATTTTCCATGGTTTCTCTCCTTATTTGCCTGTGGCAATTCACATTTACCGAATTTGCCACAGTTTCCGCATAATGGTGAAACCGAACAATTTTCGGGAGTCACCACTTTCTGGTGTGTTGTAAGAAAAAAACTCATCAATCCGATTCCCGATAATATCACCACACGCCCGGTTTGCCGGATAGCATCTCTTCTGTTCATCGGTTCTCTTTTTTAACAAATAGTCTTATCATTTTCCGATCAATATCCAGTGCATAAATATTTCCCGGATCGTCCACGGCAACATCAGGTGCATGAATATTGTCTTTAAATTTTGAAGGATCGGCCACAACACCAAGAAATTCACCCGAAGGCTTATAGACCTTTATGCGTATCATCCCTTTTTCACTGGTCACAAAGCTGCCATCGGGTAAAAATGCAAAATGGGCCGGATTACAACATCCGCTAAACCCTTCAATTCTTACAGAGGTTGCCTTCCACCATGTCCGAAGTTTCCCATCAGGGGTATAATTTTCCAACGAATGTTTGCCGGGATTAACAACCCATAAATCGCCGTCCGAATTAAAGGCCACATCAAAATAGGGACTTGGAATGATAAATCCGTGAATCTGGTCATTCCCCGATTTGCCTTCAATCTCTCCTGCCGGTTTTCCGGTCTGGTCGAATTTACGCACAATTCGCTTTCCGGCATCCGCAACATAAATAATTCCCGATTTTTCAGTAATCGAGGTGATTACGGTACTATCTGAAAAAGAATTACAATTGGCAATTTTTATTCCTTCTCGATTTAGTATTGTCAACGATTTACGAAATCCAATATAAATGTTATCCGGGGATGCAAAAACACAGGTGGGTTTCATCTCAAAATTGATTTCTTTCAATAAGTTCCCGTTAGGTTCAATGATTTGCAGTTTCTGATCACCAACAACGAAGATTTTTCCATCGCTAATGCATAATCCTGTTGGTTCGGAGAAGTTAATGGAGAGGTTCCTCTTTTCATTGAACATAATCAACGTCGTGTCAGTCCGGGAGAATGGATCCATACCAAGGGCATAAGGATTCGCAGGAAGCTCACCGGGTTTGGAAGAGATATAATCGATGGTAACCACCACAATTATAACTATTGCCAAAGAGATCAGAAAGAGGACGATACCTTTGTTCTTCATGATGATGATTTAAAGGTTCATATTGATACAAATCATTGTTTTTGAATCTCTTAACACTAAATATCCATTGGCAATTGCCATTGGGGCCCAGGCATCCGCGCCATCCTTGATCACTTTTATACGATCGAGCTGGATGTATTTGGATACGCTCGGTTTTGCGATTGTCAGGGTTCCCTCATCGTCCAAAATAAAAAATTTATTATCCGCAATAAAGTAAGGACCAAGCCCGAATCGGGTCGTCTGGCCGCTTGACCAAACCATTTTCTTACAATCAGATGGATCGACGCAAACAAACTGGTTGCGCAGTGATCCGGCATCTTTAGGAAGTATTGCAAAAAGATGTCCTTCCCAATAGACAGGAGTTTGTTGTTCACAGGCGAGCCCGAAACGCGGAAGATACTGTTGCAATACATTAATGGTAAAGTTACTGCCATTTCCTTTAAGTTGTAGCAACATGGCACCCGCTCCATAACCGGCAGTCATGAATATTTTTCCGTCAGGCATACAAACCGGAGAGGGCGCTACCACCGAATGATTCCAGGCGGCCGTTTTCCAAAGCACCTTTCCGACATCCGGACCATCGGCTGCTATACCCGCCAATCCACCAATCGCACTGTAGACATACATTTTCCGCCCCCCAAAATTGAATGGCATAATAGAAGAATGTGACATCTTCCAACCTTCAGGATTAGGTGTTTCCCATAATTTCTTACCTGTTTCACAACTGATACCGATAATCAATGCCTTTTTTCCACCGGTGGCTATGACGGCTACATCATTGTCAATCAAGGGGCATTGGCCTGTATACCAAAATGGGATTTCCGAGGAATACTCCCGTGCAACATCAAGCCCCCACCGGTAATTTCCGGTAATCCGGTCGAGACACATGACATGACAGCGAGGTCCCATTGTCACAATGTATTTTTCAGTAATAGCCGGAATGGTCCTTGACATACCATGATTCCGTTTAATAGTAACATGATACCCCCTCTTCCATAACTCCCTGCCGTCTGAAAGTGATATACAACGCAGGAGATCAGCCTTCTGTTTTTCATTGTAATCAAGGAGATAAACCAAGCCCTTGTATATGGCGGCTCCGGAGTGCCCCTCACCCAGAGGAACTGACCACCGGATATCCGGACCTTTGGGACCAAATTTTTCCTTTAATCTGACCGTCGATTTTGAGATATTATCATAATCATCTCCCCGGAAACGGCTCCAGGATTCTGACATCTCCGTATATGTCAGGTTATTGGTTTCAAATATCTTTCCGATTTGGACATTTTCTGACACGGTATCTGCCACTCCCCTTTTGTCAAGTCCGGGTAGACTTTCGGTGAAACCGGACGTAGGATCTCTCATCAGCCACCATAGAAGAGCCACTATGGCTGCCAAAGCAAACGAGTAAAAAACAATATTAAGTGTCCTGTTTTGAAACATTTTTAGTCTTGATTAATAATCCAAGTAAGAGGAATGATTTAATGTCGTAAATATAACTTACTATGTCACAGATAATCAATTCGTAATAACATTGAAAATTAAACATTATTCATTAACAACTACTTAAGCTCCTTTTAGATTATACCTCCGCAGGATATTACCATGTCTCAGATACAATTTGCCGTCATAAATCGCAGGATGTGCCCAGTAGGGACCTTCACCCCCTTCAAATTTAAAGGTACTGATAATTTTAAAATCTGATATATCCGGCTGTACAAGGGCGATGTTACCCCCTTTTTCTTCATAACAATAGAGCAGACCATCGGCAGCTATAATTGAACCCTTTGTATTCCAATCTTTTACCCAATTAGTTTTCCCGGTTGCCCAGTTTACTGAGACCCACTGTCCTTTGTTATTGCTGACCCAGTTGGTACCATAAATATTACCATCTATGAGAACATCCCCGCCGATCTGGGTGTCTATGATCTCATTTTTCCATTTCAAAGTTACCGATTTCCCATCCGCCGATAGCGAAACCATCACGGCAATATGATCATAACCGCTGGTTACAAAAATATCCCCGTCATAATAAATTGGGGTGTTCGGATTAATTCCCTTTCCCATATTCCCCGGTTCAAAAGGCTTGAGATCAAAGTTCCAGAGGATTTCCCCGTTGGTGGAATTAATCCCGATCAGGTTATTGGCAGTTTCAGCGAGGATAATTTTCAATCCGTTTCGCTCGATAAGCAGCGATGAAACATACGATCTTTCGTCCCCGACACTTCTTGTTTTCCAAAGCAATTTCCCGGTAATCCTGTCGAAAGCAACAACAGTGGTCTCTTTTCCCCCCGTTACATAAAGCGCTGCCTGGTCAGTGAGGAGCACCGATTCTGAAATGCCCCAGCGTCCATACTCTCCTTTAAACTGGCTTTGAGCATCCTGAAACCAGATTTTTTTACCACTTGCTGCATCAAGGCAGCAGACTTCACCCATTCCGCTAATCAGATATACTTTGTCATTCTCTATAGTAGGAGTACATCTGGTATCGGGATATGAATTTACCCAGGCATGGCCATAGGTTTGATCCCATAGCATTTTGCCTGATAAATCGTAGGCAGAAATAACATCCATCGAATCCTTCTTAATACCGGTTACAAAAATAACATCCTTACAAACAACCGGTTGCGAATATCCTTTTCCAAATCCTGAAATCTCCAAATCAGCAGCAGGCCCAGCCTCAGGCCATTTCTTTAACAGGTTTTTACCGGGGTAAATCCCATCACGGGAAGGTCCACGCCACTGAACAATCTCCTGTCCAAAACCAGTTGTAACCGATAACATCAGCATGCAACCCAGTAATAATTTCATTATCAATTTTATAAACGTTATTAATTAAAAGCTTTTTAGCACGTGAAAAATACCGGTTCCACTAACCGCCTAACGCCCTGCAGCATAATAACCTAAAAGCCTACAGCCTAACAGTCTACAGCCTATTTAATATTAAAAACCATTAAAACATCACCATGCCTCAGGTAGAGTTTGCCATTACTGATAAACGGGTGCGCCCAGTGAGGACCAGCTCCGTTTGTCACCTTAAATGAGCTGATCACCTCCCATTTTTCGGGGTTAGGTTTAATTAAACCAACAGTTCCAGTCTTCTCTTCGTACACATAAAATAGACCGTCGGCCCCAATAATCGAACCTTTATTGATCCAGTCGGTAACATATTTTACTTCACCGGTATCCCATTTCATGCATACCCATTTCCCTTTACCATTACTGATCCAGTTTGAACCATACATATAATCACCGGAAACCATGATGCCATGATGATGATTATCAAGGGTATGGTCCATCCATTTTTCCTTAACCGAGGTGCCTGTGGAATCCATTTTCAACATTACCGCGGGATAGTCGTATCCCATGGACAGGAAAATCTCATCCTTTTTAAAAACCGGTGTATTTGTAAGGATCAGCGATTTATCATCATCCTCAATTAATTCCTGTTTAAAATACTGGTAGCTCCAGGCCGTTGTTCCGCTCCCGGGATTGAGAGCCACCAGGTGAGTGCCGGTAAGAGCCAGGATGAATCGGAAATTTTTATATTCGTATATGGTAGGTGAAGCGTAAGACCTCGGTCCCCCAACAGATTTGCTTTTCCAGACCAGCTTACCGGTCATTTTATTGAATGCAACAACCGTAGTCTCATTTCCTCCGGGAGTACAGATCACTTTATCGTCAACGATCAGCGGGGATTCAGATACACCCCAGTTATGCCATTCAGACTTAAAATCCTTATCAACATCAACGGCCCAGTTCTCTTTACCGCTTCCAGCATCAATACAAACAAGCCTGCCTAATCCACTGATCACATAAATCCGGTCACCCTCCACAGTAGGTGTTGAACGGGTGTCGGGGAATGACTTTAACCAGGATCTGCCATACGGAACCTGCCATTTAATCTTTCCCTGAAGATCCAGAGCGGTCAGATAATCAAGGGTGTCGATCATACCAGTAATGTATATGGTTTGATTTGCAACCACGGGTGAAGAGTAACCCTTACCCAGTTTTTCAACCTTCAGAATCATTTGCGGGCCCTCCGAAGGCCATGATTTCAATAACCCCGTTTCATTAAAATAACCGTCACGCTTAGTGCCTCTCCAATGAACAATCTGACTGAACGAGGAATAAGCAAGACCCAAAATCAAAGAAAACACAACTAATTTCTTCATAATTTTTAACCGTTGAAAATTCAAAACGGGAGAATTGTTATTTTTCAATTTCTCCCGTTTTGAACTAAGTAATAAGAACAAGATAATGTCGTAATTATTTATTTCCTCTTTTGACCTCCCCCCAACCCCTTCCAAGGAGGGGAGTAACGTACAGATTACTGGGCTAAAGTCTCCCCTTTGGGGAAATTTTGAGGGGTCAAATGGAGAAAAGCAGAATTATAAATAGTATATTATATCTTTCCGATTACTTATTTCCATGAACTTAAATATTTTTAATCAATTATTTTAGCTTATACACAATTAATGATTTGCCGTGCCTGACAAAGAGCTGCCCATTATTAATTACCAGGTGAGCCCAGTGTTGGCCACTTCCAGATTGGACCTTTGCTTTTCCGGTAATATTGAAGCCCTGTGGTGTTGCCTGAACCAATGCGAGCTCCCCCTTTTCACTATAGCAGAACAGCATTCCGTCGGCAGTTATGATATTACCTTTTGCAATGGCCTGAGAGGCATATTTTTGTTCACCAGTTTTCCAGTCGGTGCACTGCCAATCTCTGGTATTATCGCCACATCCATAAATATATCCATCCACAACCACTGCCCCGCCAATACGGCAATCGACTTTTTGACTGAACCATGCTTTTGTAACCTGACTCCCATCACCATTCAGATCAAGTTTAACTCCACCCTGACCATAACCACTGAAGCAAAAAAGACTGTTTTGATAGAATACAGGAGTATTGGCATGGACAGCATATTGATTGGTATGTTCATAAGACCAGAGCATTACTCCGGTTTCGGCATCCAATCCGATGATATGTTTTTCGGTATGGGTAACCAGTAATTTGCGGGATGGCAGTTTTACCAGCAGTGGGGTACAATAGGCCGATTTTTCGCCAGCGCCTTTACTACTCCAGATCAGTTGTCCGTTTAACCTGTTAATTGCCACAACGTTATTTACAGGACCACCGGCAGTTACAAATATCTTATCGCCATCGACCACTAATGTTTCGGTTACCCCCCAGACAATATTCCGTCCATCCAAATCCTTTAAGACATCTTTTTTCCAGAACATATTGCCATTATTGGCATTCATGCAGGTAAGTACTCCGTTTCCGGAATATATATAAAGCATATCTCCGATAACTGAGGGTGTTGCTCTGGCACCCGGGTAATTTTCGACCCACTCCTCACCATAAGTTGCTTTCCACAACAGTTTCCCATCCATACTCAATGCATAAATGTAACCTATATTGTTTACCGCGGCCGATACATATATTTTTCCATTCGCAAAAACCGGAGATGAAAATCCGTCACCAAGCTCATCAAAATGCCAGATGATTTCAGGACCCATTGCAGGCCATGATTTTAGTAAACCAGTTTCGGAATAATTACCACTCGATCCCGGGCCGCGCCAGGTTGTTGGTTCTTGTGCTTTAGCTGTGACAAGGGTTAAAAGTCCAGCAATCATCAAAGTAAAAACGCCTTTGTTCATATCTGTTTGATTATAAACTATTGGCTAAAATTAGAACCATTCCCTTGGATACGCAAGGGATGAATAAAATTTAGTTTAGGTCTAAATAACAGAATTCGTTATAAAATCCAGTTCAGGATGTAACCGACAATCATAATTCCTGTGGCCATGATGGCAATAAAAGTAAGGATAAAGGGAAGTTTCAACACTTTTTTTAAGATGATCAGTTCGGGAAGTGAGATCCCGATGACCGACATCATAAAAGCCAGGGCAGTTCCAAGCGGAACACCCTTTTCGATCAAAGCAAACACAATCGGAACAGCACCCGGAGAGCAGGTGTATAATGGGATTCCAATTAAAACAGCTACCGGTACTGAGTACCATGTCGATTTATCCAAAAAGGAAGCCAGGTAATCACTGGATACATACCCGTGAACCAATGCACCTACCGCGATTCCTGCAATCATATAGGGCCAGATATTGACAATAATCTCTTTTACAGCCACTTGCCCCGCACGAATACGTTCCTCGAATTTAAGCTTATGACCAACTTCCGGCATCTCTCCCAATTTCATGTCCAGGACCCAGTCCTGAAGCCATCTTTCGAGGTTCAGTCGACCGATGATCCACCCCGAAGAGATCGCAATAATTAGCCCCATCAGGATATAAATCGCACCCACCTGCCATCCAAAAAGGCTGAATAACATGATTACAGCCACTTCATTTATCATAGGAGCAGCAATCAAAAATGAAAAGGTTATACCAAGAGGGATTCCGGTTTCAACAAATCCTAAAAATAAGGGGATTGCCGAACAGGAACAAAAAGGGGTCAGAATTCCCAGAAATGAGGCTATGACATTCCCTGCAAACAAGGATTTTCCCTCCAATGCTTTTCGGGTTTTTTCAGGGGAAAAATACGACCGGATAATCCCTGCCACAAAAATCACTAAAATAAGGAGGAGAAATATTTTTTGGAGCGTACTGAGGAAGAACCAAATCGTGGAAGAGAGATTGGATTCATAGGGGAGCTGCATCCAGTTATATACGATGAAATTTGTGGAGGCTTCCTTGTAACAGAACAGGAAGACCCAGAACAGAAGTAAAAATATATATACAATTGATTTTTTAAGCATTACAATTTCCTGGAAAATGATGGGAAAAGATTTAAACTTGATTCATATCTCTTTTCACTCTGGATTACAAAGTTATACAAGGAATTTACTATCGGCCTTCCTTCCAACAGATAATTTATGAGGATTTTAAATATCGTCTCAAAGCTTCAACGTAATAGATTAAAGGAAACAATTTTTCGTCATACCACAACATGGCGAAATAGAGACCAATCGGAATGGATCGCAGCCCACTCTTTTGGCGCTCATGTTCAAGCCATTCAAAAGCCAGGAGACAAGCTTCATTATCCTTTCCGGCCAATGCACACACAGCCAGGGCACTCTCCTCTATGGTGCCCTGAATACCAATTTCGCCACCCCAGCTTCCATTATCGTTCTGTTGTTTTAGGAGGTAATTTTGAGCCCGGATAAGTAACAACCCAATATTCTCCTTCATCCTGTCTTCCAGGGAATCACACAATAAGCTATCTTGCAAATAGATAGTCACTTTGGCCGTTCCATAAACACGATTTTTCCGGTCATTGGTATTTTGATTTCCGAACCAAAGGGGAACCCATGAACCGTTTTTATGCTGAGCTTTCCACAAATAGCCAATTGAACGTGCAATCCCTAAGTTTAGCGCATTCTTTAAATCTGATGGTATTTTTTCTCCAAGAGTATGAATTGATTTGGTCATCGCAAGAACAGCATGTCCGGTCAGATCTGCGCAGCTGCTGTCAAATGGAAGCTTTCCCCACCCTTTGCAAAATGTCGGAAATCCTCCGTCCTTGTTCTGAAGAGTATTCAGCCACTGGCAACCATTAATAATGGCCTCCGATTCATCAGCTTCAGCGCGGTACATATCCAACAATGCCAATATTGCGCCGCAGGTATCATCCACGTCGGGGACGGAACCCGATAAATTGGTCCATCCCCATCCACCCGGCTGGGCAAGATTAAATGGATGTATATTTTTATATTGAGTTACCTTTAAATGAGTTATAAGCTTCTCAATTTCCATGGATGAAAATTGAGAGTACATTTGATCGCCAAATGCTTTAACGCTTAAAGTGGTAACCCATGTTGAAAGGTCACTATCTATGGGCCAACTCCCATCCGGTCGTTGTTGTGCCCTCAAAAACTGTATGCCTTTAACTTTCACCGGATTATTGCCATAGCCGGATGTAATCAGACACATCGAAACAAAAGCGGTCAATGGAATAGCCTCCAGGAAACCCCCACTTTCGGGAACAATTTTCTCCAGTTTTCGTAAGGAGGGTTGAATTGACCGATTTCTGATCCAGCTCATTACGGGATTATGGCGCTTCCTCGCTTTAAAGACAAATATTCCGACGGCAATCAAAGCGGGAATAGCATAGCTGACAACCCGTAAATTGAACAGGCTGTACCAGGAGGCAGGAAACAGTGTGAATTCAAAGGGTAACTGAGGAATTTTGGTGCATGCCCTTTCGTCCAGTACCCCACATATAACGAGCATGGAAAGGATGGGTACCGAAAAAGTGAAGTCATTACCATAAAATGATAATATAGAAGAGGTTATATGATCATTTTTCAGTTCAATATTCTGTTTTCCAAGAAAAGATTCAATCCTGGCCAGTGAAATAACGGCAGTTTCATTCTCTTTTCCGCAATAGCTGATTGCAGCATAACATAGCAGTGATGTACTGACATTACTGCCGCTTTCCGGAGTGTCTCCGAAACCGCCATCATCGTTTATATGGGTTAAAAGCCAATTTAATCCCTCAATAACATACTGATTATCTGAATTATCTGCATTAATTTTTAATGCAACTACCGAAACTGAAGTTGCCAGTGCACTTGAAGAGAGTCTGCCACTCCAGAACCCGCCCCCGTTCATTTCGGATTTAAGCTGAAGAACTAATTCATTATATTTAGATTCAAGGCTGCTCTGCATAATTACCTGATTTTTCGTTTAGAAAAGGATCAACACATCGAACCTAATGCCAACAGACCATAAAAGGTATATTCCACATCGGTCATGTAGTCCTCCGGAGTGGAACGGAACCCTCCATTATCATATAAATTGTCTATAAAACCAAGGCAATCCGGCTTTATCAACCGAATGTCTGCTTCCAGAAAATGAAGTGCATACAACGCCACACCTGTCGAAAGCAGGTCGTCAGATGGGGCCCTGTGCAGTGCTGCAAATCCGCCATTTTCCCGCCGGAACGAATACATAGCTTCCGCATTCCCTGATGATTTTATTCCGCCCATTGCCTGAATAACAGCATTAGCTGCAACTACCGGGCAAGGGGTATTCTCCTTTATTGTGACCGATCTTTTATATTGATTGACAACATGTTGTATATTCCGGTAATCTTCGAGGTAATACAGGGCAAGGATTCCCAGAAAGCCTGAATACTCAGGTTGCTCAGAGATTGAAATCCGGAGATCTGAAATAATTTGTCTTCTTAGCTTTTCACTTGTTTCGTCAGACCCAATAAGTTTTGAATAGAGAATTGCGCCGCAATACAAATGAACACCTGTCAAATGACTGTTTTGCACCAGATTTTTTACGTAATTCCGTGCAGGCTCAAGCACATCCTTTACCGAAAGTGCTTCTGCAACATAGATCCCAAAGAGGGTATAATAAAGATCAGTTTTACCGCCCCGGTCAGCAAATCCTCCCTCATTGGTTTGTTGGCGAATTACAAAAGACCGGATTTCGGAAACCATCTCATCATCCAGTATTTGAGGTGCTTTTGCCAAAACCGGTTCCAGGAGCTTGGGATAAATTTTTTTTATCCTTGACCTGGCCGCATATTTATAGATACTCCTTGAAAATCTTTCCCAAAACCTCATACAATGCCAGTTTTAGCCCTAAATTGGAAAGATTATCGAGACAATCTTTTGCATCATTGATTATGTTGATTAACAGATCTTTTGTGGCCTCAGGTATCTGGTTTTGATCAATCAGATGATACAAAACTTCCAGATCACCAGATTTATAGGCAGCCTGAAATTTTTCCGCTTCGGTCTCCGGAAGTTTTTCCTTTAACATCGAAAGTAGAATTGAAAATTTCCTGATTGCAATATCCCCTTTATGACCCTGATAATCGGACAAATCATCTTTTATCTGGTAACCGATGCCAACGAGCTTGCTAAAATGACTTAAGGCCTTCAGTATTTCATCGGAAGCCCCGCCAATGGTCGCCCCCAGCAGAAGCGAAACTTTGAATGCTGCAGCAGTCTTGTTTTCAAATAGTTCCAGCATCTCATCCAGGGAAAGGATCTCATTTGCATGAATTGAAATCAATTCTGTACCCTGTCCGATAGTCAGACTCCGGTGACCTCGTGAGACAATTTTGATCCCTTCGCGGATCATCTCAGGTGAAAGGGAGCTTTCCGAGATCAGGCGGTACCCTTCACCAATCAGGTAATCCCCTACATTGATCGCAACGGGTATTCCACGTTGGGTATGCAACGTTTCGACACCATACCGCAGGTCATCATTATCCTCAATGTCATCATGAATCAGTGAGGCTTTATGGAAGCACTCTACCGATAATGCGAGCATATTAAGGATTGACGGGTCAGGCTCCGGAACAAATGCTTCATACGCAAGAACGGTTAAAAAAGGGCGTAATCGCTGACCTCCCGAAAGCAGGGATTCAAAAGCAATAATTTCAGTTTTACTCTTTGCAACTCCCAGAATACGAATCAATTGTTCCTCTCCGAAAATTGACGAGGACTTATTTCTAAGATAGTTTAAGTTGAGTAACCGGACAGCAGGATCTTCGCGAAAATTGTAAATCTCATGCTTTATCCAGGCTGAATCTGCAGTCGTTTCAACACATCCGCAGGTAGTCAGGGGAATCCCGATACCCGGGATGCTATATTTACTGACAGAGGCAAACATTTTTTGCAAGACCTCCATACACCCCACACCAATAACAGCATCTACCTTGCCACTTTCGATGAGTCGTGTTGTGATGGTTGTACCTTCGGTTACCAACGCCACATAGCCCAGGTTTTCAGCCTCCCGTAAAAATCCCGAGATGCTGCAATTGCCACACTCATTGCATAATAATCCTAATTCATCCTGCTCAGCAGTGCAAAATGCCACATTACGAAGACATTGAGGCAGCAGAAAAATCCGGCGATTGAACGGAATAGCCCCAACGACCGATCGCCAGATAGCATTGCCGCAACAAACCATGATGAAAGCCCGATACCGCTCCTCCCACCTTTCAGCTTCCATCAGCGTGCTGGCAAAATGGAATAAACGATCATGACTAACCGGCGGCATTACCTGGTGCTTGATAAAATATGAATCAATCGCAGTGCGTATATGGGTACGTTCAGATTTCTCCGATGGTAAGTCGAGTGTAAATATCGATTTGAACTCTGATGATTTCATTTATATTATTTTATTATCCGTATGCCCCCAAACCAAAGAAGGCTCTTTTTTTAGCCATTCGGTAAATCCAGCTTTTTTCAGGGATTTTAGGGCAACTGCCATGACTGCAAACCGTGCATCCATTGAAAAGCTCTTCAGGTAATCCGGGACGGTTTGACGTATTCACAGCCTGATGACTATCGGTAAACTGCATGAGCCAACGGGGATTTTCCATTAAGATACATCCTTGCGTTTGCTGGTTCACCCGGGATTTGAAATCCTTTAAAAAAGCTGAACCTTCATAAACCGCTTTTAAATCGCCCCCGCTGATGTTGTCACAGGAAAATTGGATCACCGGACACGGTTCGATATCCCCGTTCGGATTGATATGGTGGCTCAGCCCCTCAGCTGCCGGACAAAATGGTTCGCCTTCAGCTCCCCAGTACGAATCGATCAGCACAAGTGGGTATTTGGTCCGGCCGTCTACCAAAAACTGTCTTAGCCTCAGAATATCCTCAGGTGAAAGTGCAAGTTCATAATGGGGATTCTCTCCCGTAGGCCGATAAATATAATACCACAGATAAATCACTCCACGGGAATGTAACATCTCAATAAATTCTTCCGAAAGTGCCATCTCAATATTTGATTTACAAACACTTATAGCAACTCCGGTAATTAAGCCCATGGACGTGGCCGTTTCAATGGCCCGGATGGTTCGCTGGAAAACCCGGTTACTCCCCCGCCTGACATCTGCAATTAATTCATTACCTTCCAGACTAATTAGCGGAGTGACATTCGCCAATTCCTTAAGTTCCGCGGCAATTTTATCGGTCAGCAATGTGCCATTGGTAAACAACTGGAAATAGCAATCAGGGTTATCCCTGAAGATGTTCATTAATTCGCTGTACATCAAAGGCTCACCACCAAGGATTCCAAAAAAATAGGAACCGTATTTTTTGCTGTCAGATATAATCTTATTAATTGCATGAATATCAAGACTGGAACTCTTAGCTCCCTTCGTGACCCAGCAACCCTGACAGGCTAAATTACAGTCATCAGTCACTGAAATAAACTGGAATGCCGGAAAAATTTCCCCGCGAAGCTTTCTTTTCTGAAATTTATTAAATCCTGAGATCCCCTTCCATCCCATATTATAGGAGAATTTCCAGATGCACCTGAGGTCTGACTTTAAAAAATTCCGGAGTAGAGACATCTTCAGTCTAATTATGATATTTGGTTTTTTCTTCTTTAGCTTGTTCCCGCTCATTTATAGCCTGCTGCATCGCTGTTTGGCGAATAATCGACTGACGCTTTGCCTTTCGCATTTCAAGCGCTTTATAAATATTACTTCCCAAAATCGCATCAATATCCAGGGTTTGCCTCCTTTGTTCAGCCATCTCATCAATCTTCTCTGACCCTGCAATGGCGCCTGAATGCTCATATTTTGGAAAGACTATGGCTGTCTGAGGACAGATGCGTGCACAGGCGGGACAATTATTTTTGCATCCTTTGGGATTCACCACAACAACCCGATTATTGCCCTTTTCATATACACCAAAAAGACAAAAATCGGCACATTGACCACATGCAGTACACCTGGAATAATCGATTACTGGGTACCATGAAGGCCACGAACTGCCATATCTTATTTCAGAAATATCCTGACTGATAGATCCTTCAGAGAAAAACGAAGTAATTGAACTAAAAATCTGATCATTGTTAAGTTCTCTGAAATTAAGATAACTGATCTTCCGGGTTTGACAGTCAATACCACAGTTTTCCAGCAGCAGCCTGACTCCTCTGGGGAAACATGCTATCACTAAAGCCTCTTCAGCAGCTGAAAACAATTCGCGGGTTTCTTCTTTGCGTTCTACCGCACAACCACACAAATCGGAAATCACGACATAAGGACGTTCCATTTGTTTCAGGTAGGCTTCGATATCCTTTAAACGCTCTGTTCCTATCAGATTCGCACCGCAATTACAAAAAAATACTTTTTTTATCATCTCAAAGAGGAACAGAATTTTCAGTGTAGAAACAGAAACAAAGATATATTTTCAAAGGATATAAACAAGGGATATTAAGAACCGGCGATAAAGATTTGCGGCCAATTCAAAAGAATCATATCTGGCAAATTCAATAAATTTTAGTGGGCGGAGACCTTTAGGAAAAATTAAGGATCAATTTAAAAATTAGGTGGAGCGAGTTTGTTAAATCTGTTATTTTTGTTTCAAAAACACAGATTTAATGGAAGCAACACAAGCCCAAATGCTCAGTATCCTTGAGCTGATATTACCCCGTGAG
>Ga0316223_1000239_pt1 | contig 74351 bp, 173 predicted proteins | sample TBH18009metaG_FD_206007 | JGI IMG/M metagenome (GOLD analysis project Ga0316223, IMG submission 206007) | Freshwater microbial communities from Trout Bog Lake, Wisconsin, USA - TBH18009 | ecosystem: Environmental > Aquatic > Freshwater > Lake > Hypolimnion/Profundal zone | place: USA: Wisconsin...
TTTTTCGTGTAAAAGTAAAGGTTGATTATGAATATATATTTTAAATGTGTGTTTTATTTTTTATTATTTTTTGGTGTTGAGGGGTTTTTGTTGCCAAACTTATTCTCTTCAGAATCAGATTATGGTGTGTTACTTGGGTTAATGATCGCTGTATTGTTTATCCCAATTTCTTTTTGGTATATTAAGTGGAGTTTTAAAAAGTGAAACAAATTATAATATTATGTTTAGCGTTATTTCTTGTTGCGTGTTCTGATGTTCCTAATGGCTATGTTGGAATTAAAATAAACAAATTGGGTTCTGATAAAGGTATTGAAAATCAAACCCTTCCTGTTGGTAGGTATTGGTTAACACCTAATGAACAACTGTTTATTTTTCCAATGTTTACTCAAACACATGTCTGGACTCAAGATGTAACTGAAGGATCTCCTACAGATGAAAGTTTTTCTTTTCAAACTATTGAAGGGATGACTGTTAATACAGATATTGGTATAACATATTCTCTGGACCCAAATAAAGTTTCTATTATCTTCCAAAAATATCGTAAAGGTATTGATGAAATTACTAGCTCTGTTCTGAGATCTATGGTTAGAGATTCTCTAATTAATGCTGCTTCAACAAAACCTATTGAAACTGTTTATGGATCGGGTAAAGCTTCTCTTATCAAAGAAGTTGAAGATTCTGTTAAAATTCAATGTGTTGAAATTGGGATAAATATTGAACATGTATACTGGGTTGGTGGATTAAGATTGCCTGAATCAATTATTTCTTCTATTAATGCAAAAGCAGCTGCCTCTCAGATGACTGCTCAGAGGGAACAAGAAATCCAACAATCTAAAGCGGAAGCTGATAAGAAAATCCAAGAAGCTAGAGGTGATGCGGAATCAACTCTTCTGAGAGCAAATGCTGAAGCTCAAGCAATTTTAATTAAAGGTAAAGCTATTTCTGATAATCCTCAGATTATTGAATTGTCAAAAATTGAAAAATGGAATGGAATTTTACCACAAATCACTGGTAATGCAGGCACTTTAGTCCAGCTAAGTCCAACTAAGTCCAGTTCAGATCAAATAAATAGATAAAATAAACGAAAAAAGAAAGGATTCAAATGAAATATCAAATAATCTGTGAAGAATGTGACTCTGAATATATTATCTTCTCTGAAGATGATCTCTATCAAGATGATCCCTCTTTCTGTGCAATTTGCTCTGAACCTATTTCTCCTGATATTATTGAAGAAGATGAAGAATAAAATCTTCTAATGAATTCTAATGAAGAATAAAATCTAACCTTCTCCCGAGGTCAGGTAATGGGAGTAATCTCCTAGTCCTTTTGCTGTTTCGACTATAACTAAACAGTATCCCTCTAAATCTCTCCTCTGAGGCTAAATCTCGACTCTTCTATACCTTTCTCCCTCTACTAATAAATCACCACTCCAATCTCTCCTAAATATCTCTATCTGAAACTTATATCTCTCTCTCTATCTAATGGAAAATCTAATCCAACCCTCCTGGATCTACCAATCTCTTCCTCTTCTATCTCCTCCTGAAAATGCTATTGCCTTTGTCTATCTTATCTATAATCCCTCTACTAATAAATCCTATATCGGGAAAAAACAATTCTTCTCGAAAAAAATCTCGCAAAAATCTATTACTCAAATTGATGGCTCTAAATTTGTAAAAAAGAAAAAATTGACTGTGGAATCTGATTGGAAATCCTATAATGGCTCTAACTCTTCTCTTATTGAACATGCTAAAATACATCTTCTTGAAAAAACAATTCTCCATATCTGCTACTCAAAATCTCATGCTTCCTATCTGGAACTGAAAGAACAAATGTCTAGGGATGTTATTCTCTCTTCTCTCTACTATAATGACTGGGTCTCTGCTAAAATTACTAGGAAACATCTGCAAAAATTTCAAAAATTCTGATTTTTATTGCTTGACTTTTCTATCTTCTTATAGTATAATATCTCTATGAATTTGATAATTGTGTCTGTGATAATGGTGTCTGTGATAATGGTGTCTGTGATAATGGTGTCTTTGTATGATCTGAATCTTTGAATCTTTGAATCTTTGTTCGAATCTTTGAATCTTTGTTCGAATCTTTGAATCTTTGAATCTTTGTTTGAATCTTTGAATCTTTGAATCTTTGTTTGAATCTTTGAATCTTTGTTCGGGAAAATATTAATTAAAGAAATTATAAATAGGTCTAAGTCAACTAAGAACTATTTACAGTTAGATCCAGTTAATTACAGTTAGATCCAGCTATTTACAGTTAGATCCAGCTATTTACAGTTAGATCCAGTTAATTACAGTTAGATCCAGTTAATTACAGTTAGATCCAGTTAATTACAGTTAGATCCAGCTATTTACAGTTAGATCCAGCTATTTACAGTTAATTACAGTTAATTGCAGTTAATTACAGTTATTTACAGTTAGATCCAGCTATTTACAGTTAGATCCAGTTAGATCCAGCTATTTACAGTTAGATCCAGCTATTTACAGCTATTTACAGATAGATTCAGATAAATACGATGTTATCTTTCTCTAATATATAAAGAGTAATTGGTATTTATTCAGGTTAAATCAAGAAAAGAACAATTGCGGGACAATTTCCGCTAAAAGATATTAGAATACTAGATATAGTGTTTGTGCACTAGATATAGTATTTTATTTTAGGCAATACTATATGTAGTAGTAGACCCTTAGGGGTAGATACTAGATGTAGTAGTAATTTATAAAAACATTCAGAAAAAGGTGAAAAATTATGGCAGAACAAGAGATTAAAACAGAAGAAGCGACAATCACATTCCGAGGAAAGGAATATTTTGTGAAGGATTTAAGCCCCGAAGCAAACAGATACGTTGAGCAGATATTAGATTTAGAGAAGAAGATCAGAAGTACAGGATTAGAATTAGATCAGTATCATTTCGCCAACGAGTATTTCAACGAGATGTTATTCAGAGCATTAGAGCCAGTAGAAGAAGAAGAGTAGAAGAGAGAGAGAGGGGAGTTATAGAGACTCCCCTTTTTTTTATTGTTGATTAGTTTTATAGAGAAAGCTCCTAGATAGAGATTCCCCATTAGATTTAGTAACTTGATTAGTCAATTCAAATTGAGTAATCGAGGAGTCGAAGGGACCGATATTAGTAGCAGTTTTAGCATCACTAGAATCAGAAGACCGTATATTCACATTAGCAGAAGCAGACCAAGTTGACAGAGTAATAGATTGATTTGGGAGAAGCCATAGATCCCAAGGAGTTGCAGTAAACACCGCAGTACCAGAAGTAGTATCCCCTTGATTCCAAGTAGGTTCAACCGAGCCAGAGACCCCATTAGTAGTACAGATATAGTAATAGCCATTATCTACAGAAGGACGAACAACATCATCCAGACGATAGACAGCATTTGGCACAACTGTTTGCGCACCCCAGAAAACAGATACAATAGTAGTATCATCAGGATCAACAAACCCAGATATTTTCAGAGGACCTTTTTGGTTAGGAGAATATGTTTGCATAGAATTATTCCAATTTAATTAGTATGTTATTATCAGGTTGTTTAATTAGAGCAGATTGTATAGAATACGTTATAAGAACAGGATCCATAACAGAGACTGCAACATAGGGTATAGCAGATTTAATAAGATACTTATTATCCCCTTCTAGGATTTTAACAGAGGTATCTAAAGGTTTAATCAAGTAAGTATAATCAGGAGCTTTAATTAATATTCCGTGAGTATTACCATAACTAAGATTAACTAGAGCTACTGGAAATACATTACAAATAGCAGAGATATTACCTGCTAAAAGAATATTTGTTTTTAGATTCGATGTAGCTGTAGAAACTGCAGCTACATTAGAAGCTAATTGTATACTTGTTATTAAATTAATTGGCCTAATAGTAGAAACTGCAGATAGACTATAAGGTACTAATAAAATACTTGTTTTCAGAGAAGCACTAATACTAGAGAATACAGATACAATTGATGCAAGTTCTATACTTGTATGTAGAGTAGCATTAGTTGATACAACACAAAGATCAACAGAAGCAAGTTGAATATTTGTATGTAGATTAGCATTAGTCGATACAACAGAAGTAACAATAGAAGCTAATTGTATACTTGTATTAAGAACAGCATTAGTTGATACAACACATAAATCAACAGAAGCTAATTGAATATTTGTTTTTAGATTCGATGTAGTTGTAGAAACTGCAGATACATTAGAAGCAAGTTCTATACTTGTGTGTAAAGTGGCATTAGTCGATACAACAGAAGTAACAATAGAAGCTAATTGAATTTTTGTTCTTAGATTCGATGTAGCTGTAGAAACAACAGTTACATTTGATGTTAGTTCTATGCTTGTATGTAGAGTAGCATTAGTCGATACAATACATAAATCAACAGAAGTTAGTTGAATGTTTGTATTTAAATCAATTGGGTTAATCGATACAACAGATGTTATACTAGAAGCAAGTTCTATACTTGTATGTAGAGTAGCATTAGTAGATACAATACATAAATCAACAGAAGCAAGTTGAATATTTGTTTTTAGATTCGATGTAGCTGTAGAAACTGTAGATACATTAGAAGCTAATTGTATGTTTGTATTTAAATCAATTGGGTTAATCGATACAACAGATGCTAAAGTATTTGATGCTAATACAATATTTGTATTTAACGAAGCATTTGTCGCTACAACACACAGATCAACAGAAGCTAGTTGAATATTTGTTTTTAGATTAGAAGAAGCAGTAGAAACAACAGATACATTAGAAGCTAGTTGTATGTTTGTATTTAAATCAACAGAAGTAACAGATACAACAGATGTTAAGATATTTGATGCTAATACAATATTTGTATTTAACGAAGCATTAGTAGATACAATACATAAATCAACAGAAGCTAATTGTATGTTTGTATTTAAATCAATTGGGTTAATTGATACAACAGATGTTAAGGTATTTGATGCTAGTTGTATGTTTGTATTTAAATTAACAGGAGTAACAGATACAACAGATGTTAAGATATTTGATGCTAATACAATATTTGTATTTAACGAAGCATTTGTCGCTACAACACACAGATCAACAGAAGCTAGTTGAATATTTGTTTTTAGATTCGATGTAGCTGTAGAAACAGAAGAAATATTTGATGCTAGTTGTATGTTTGTATTTAAATTAACAGGAGTAACAGATACAACAGATGTTAAGATATTTGATGCTAATACAATATTTGTATTTAAATTAACAGGAGTAACAGATACAACAGATGTTAAGATATTTGATGCTAATACAATATTTGTATTTAACGAAGCATTAGTTGATACAACACACAGATCAACAGAAGCTAGTTGTATAGCAGTTGTTAGATTCGATGTAGTTGTAGAAACAACAGATACATTAGAAGCTAGTTTGATATTTGTGTTAAGAACAGCATTAGTTGATACAACACATAAATCAACAGAAGCTAGTTGTATAGCAGTTGTTAGATTCGATGTAGTTGTAGAAACAGAAGAAATATTTGATGCTAATTGGATAGCAGTTGTTAGATTCGATGTAGCTGTAGAAACAACAGATACATTAGAAGCCAGTTTGATATTTGTGTTAAGAACAGCATTAGTTGATACAACACACAGATCAACAGAAGCTAGTTGTATAGCAGTTGTTAGATTCGATGTAGTTGTAGAAACAACAGATACATTAGAAGCCAGTTTGATATTTGTGTTAAGAACAGCATTAGTTGATACAATACATAAATCAACAGAAGCTAGTTGTATAGCAGTTGTTAGATTAGAAGAAGCAGTAGAAACAGAAGAAATATTTGATGCTAATTGGATAGCATTTGTAAAAGAAGCAGAAACAATAGTTGATACTGATGCTACACTTGAATTTATTTTTATCGTTGTCGCTAACGAAGCACCAGATACAGCTAATGATGATGCAGAAGCAGCAAGAAAAATTTGTGTATTTAGTCTTATTGTTCCTACAACACTAATTGTATTCGCTGTTCCGAATAGTGTTATGTAAGTTGTTAAATTTAATGTAGTAACAGATGTTATACATGTTACTGTAGAATTTAACGAAATTCCAGTTATTAAATTGATAGAAGATGCAACAGCAACACAGTTAGGTGCTGTTGTGCATAATATTTGTGTTGTAACATTTGATGATGTTGTAGAAACAACAAATACAGATGCGCTTAATTGAGCAGCATATTTTTCTGTTCCTGATGAAGATATTGGATTTGAACTTATCGGGAAAAACCCTAACATCGCATCTCTCTATTTATTGTTGGATATCATCTATTTATTTAATAGAAACTTTCTAATTATAAATACTGAATAATGTTAAGGCTTAAATAGGAATTTTTATGTATTTTATTTTTAGGGGTGTAGAATAAATTATGACGTTATTAATAAAAGATAGAGTCAAGGAAATATCAACTACTGTTGGGGTAGGACCTATATTAGTAGGGACAACTCCAATTGCAGGTTGTTTTATTAACATTGGCGGTTCAGCTACTATTGATAATACTACAGGCACTTTGTTTTCAGCTGGTGATTTTACTGCAGGGTCTAAAACTGTAACATCTGGTGATACATTATCTATAACTTATACTGCAACTGCGGTTTAATAGGAGCTACTTATGACTCTTGCACTTAATGACAGGGTTAAAGAAACAACTACCGTTACAGGTACAGGTCCAGCGACTCTTTTGGGCGCTACTACAGGGTATCAGTCTTTTGCGGTTATTGGTGACGGGAACACTACTTATTACTGTATAGCTGACCAAGGCGGTGCTAACTGGGAAGTAGGCTTAGGCACTTACACTGCATCAGGTACAACACTTGCTCGTACAACTGTCTTGTCATCATCAAACGCAGGGGCTTTAGTTGTATTTCCAGCAGGGACTAAAGACGTATTTTGTACTTATCCCTCTGAGCGTTCTGTATACCAAGATCAGACATTAACTGCCTATGTTCCTCAAGTAGCTGCCTCAAATGGCCTAGTCTTAAACAACAGCACAGTCTCAACTTCTTACACAATACCTACAGGCTATAATGCAACAGCAACCGGACCAATGACAGTGGCAAGTGGTGCAGTGGTTACAATTCCTTCAGGCAGCAGATGGATGGTACTTTAATATGGCTTCTACGATAAACGCAACATCTACGGGGGTTGGTGGCATTAATGCTTCAGGTGATGCGTCAGGTATTTTACAGCTACAAACAGGTGGCACAACCGCACTAACTATAGATGCCTCGCAGAATGTTACGTTAGCAAAAGGTTTGACTGTAGGTGCTACAGCAGCTCCAGCGTTTAGTGCTTATGCTTCTGTACCACAATCCCTAGTTAATGGCACCCCAACAAAAATAGCATTAAATACAAAAGTTTTTGATACAAATTCAAACTTTGATAGCATTACAAATTATCGGTTTACACCAACAGTAGCAGGGTACTACTTTGTATCTGGGGTTGTTTTTACAGTAAATAACATAACAGGTGCAGGGGTTTATGTGTCAATTTTAAAAAATGGAACATCTGTTGCCGCAGCATCTTCAACTGCTAACCCTAATACGTACAGTGGAGCAACAGTAACGTCTGTAATTTATTTTAACGGCTCAACTGACTACATTGAGTTATTTGGGAATAGTGTAGGTGGAACATATAATACTGCAGTTACTATATATGCAACCGGAGACGGTTGTAGACTCTCAGCCTTTCTAGCAAGGAGCGCATAACATGAGCATAATTCTCGATGGAACAAGTGGTATCACATCACCAAATGAAACGGTTGTAGGGCAGTTTAGTTCAGGCTCAACTATGGGCTTCAAAAACAGGATTATTAATGGCAACATGGTAATTGACCAAAGGAATGCTGGGGCGAGTGTTACAGTAACTGGCGTTAATTATGTTACAGATAGATTTTTTGGGTATGCTTCTTTAACATCTAAATATACACTTCAACAAAATGCTGGTTCAGTAACTCCACCAGCAGGATTTACTAAATATTTAGGGGCAACCTCATCCGCAAATACAACACTTGGTGTTGGTGATTTTAATCTTATAGTTCAAAGAATTGAAGGATACAACATTGCTGATTTGGCTTGGGGTACTGCATCTGCCGCAACAGTAACTTTGTCGTTTCAAGTTCGTAGCTCACTTACAGGAACATTTGGCGGTTCATTATCAAATGGCTCGGCAAATCGTTCATATCCATTTACCTACTCTATTCCAACAGCAAACACTTGGACAACAATTTCTGTAACAGTAGCTGGCGACACTAGCGGAACTTGGGCGACAGATAATTCTAATGGAATGTCAATTAACTTTGGTCTTGGTGTTGGCACTACATATTCAGGAACTGCTGGTTCTTGGTCTTCAAACAATTACCTATCAACCACAGGAGCAACCTCAGTAGTAGGAACATCAGGCGCAACATTCTACATCACAGGCGTACAACTAGAAAAAGGCTCAACCGCCACGAGCTTTGACCAACGTGCGTATGGAACTGAGTTGGCGTTGTGTCAGAGATATTTTGAAAAGTCTTTTAATGTAAGTGTAGCCCCAGCCAACGGTACAACGGCTACGACTTTAATTGATAATGCTGGTTGTTTTGCTAGCATGGTAATAAATGGCACTATTGATGGTGGGTTTATATCGTTTAAAGTATCAAAGAGGGCAGTTCCTACTTTAACTATTTATGGAAATAATAGTGGGTATTGGAACTATTATAGTGGTGGAGCATCTTTATGGGGGTCAAATGCATATACCCAAGGTACTTTGGGTGAAAATGGATCTGCTTTTTCGCAACAAGTTGTAAATGCCACAGCTATTGCTATTAGAGGGCATTGGACAGCAGCATCGGAGCTATAAATTATGTACAAACTAAACCAAAACTCCACACAAATCACCAGAATTTCAGACGGTGCGAACATTCCCGCTGACCCTGCAAACACCGATTACCAAGCCTACTTAGTGTGGCTAGAAGAGGGCAACACGCCAGAACCTGCTGACATACCACCTGTAGTTATACCTGACATCTCAATGCGACAAGCGAGATTAGCATTATTAGCTGATGGTTTACTTGATGGTATTGAAGCTGCTATGTCTACACCTGAATATAAAATCTGGTGGGAATATTCAACGGTTGTTGAGCGTAATAATCCGCTTGTTGAGCAAGTGCTAGCAACCCTCGGCAAAAGTAATGCTGAGATAGATCAAATGTTTATAGGAGCATCACAGTTATGAGTTCTATCGTAGTTGCTGGAGATACCAGCGGTTCAATCACATTACAAGCGCCTGCAGTAGCAGGGAGTACGGTTTTAACTTTGCCCACAACTTCAGCAACTTTAATCACGGACAGCTCGGGAATATTGAACATAGGCTCAGGTCAAGTCTATAAAGATGCTTCAGGCAACGTGGGGATTGGGACGAGTTCGCCAACAACAAAACTTACAGTCGCAGGTGCAATAACTATCACGGGTGGATTTGCGCTCAGAGGCTCATATAGTGCTGGTGCAATAAACTCAAACTTTGCGGCTGGAGATGGAGCTTTAACATCAAACACCACAGGCTACTCCAACACAGCTAGTGGGTTGGGCGCACTCCAGTACAACACCACAGGCTACTTCAACACAGCTAGTGGGGTGGGCGCACTCAACAACAACACCACAGGCATCTCCAACACAGCTAGTGGGTTGGGCGCACTCCAGTTCAACACCACGGGCAACTACAACACAGCTAGTGGGCAGAACGCACTCAACGCCAACACCACAGGCTACTCCAACACAGCTAGTGGGTTGGGCACACTCCAGTACAACACCACAGGCTACAACAACACAGCTAGTGGGCAGAACGCACTCTATACCAACACCACAGGCAGCTACAACACAGCCAGTGGGTGGAATGCGCTCCTATCAAACACCACAGGCAACTACAACACAGCTAGTGGGGCGGGCGCACTCAACAGCAACACCACGGGGTCAGGGAACTCAGCGTTTAATCCAATAAATTCAGCAGGTACTTATGCACCTGTGTTTAACCCAACCGTAGAAAACAATCGGTTCTGTATGGGTTCAACTGGGGTGACTAATGCCTATATTCAAGTCGCTTGGACAGTCGTATCTGACGCACGTGATAAAACGAATTTTGCTCCAGTCCCCCACGGCTTAGAGTTTGTTAATCAACTTAAACCTACTGCCTATCAGTTTAAGGAAAATAGAGAAACTGATGTACCAACTGGTATTGTTAGATATGGTTTTAAGGCACAGGATATACTTGCTTTGGAAGGTGATACTCCTGTCATTATTGACACAGAGGATTTAGATAAACTTAGATTCAACTCTGATAGTCTTATCCCTGTATTGGTCAATGCAATCAAAGAACTCACTGCTCGTCTTGAGCTTTTGGAAGGAAAATAAAATGAATGAAATCACACCAGCACAACGATATACATCAACTATGGACTCAGTAAACCTAATTAATGGTGTTAAGCCTGCGATGATGACTGATGTGGAATGGGCAGATTGTATCAAAAGAAACAAAGAACACATTGAAATTATGTTGGCTAAAGATTTCTGGACAACTGAAGATTTAACACCTTTTAAGGAAGCTGTAAAATGATTACAAACACTTGGAACATCACAGCACTAAATTGCAACCCTGATGTAAATGGTATGCTTGATTACGTTGTAACAGCGCATTGGACACTAGCAGCTACAGACGGTACTTACACAGGTTCAGTCTACGGCACAGCATCTTTTGAGGTTGATGAAACTAAACCAAACTACACACCATTTGCTGACTTAACTTTAGATGAAGTAATTGCTTGGACCAAAGCATCATTGGGTGAAGAACAAGTAGCAGCTTATGAAGCAAACGTAGCAAGTCAAATTGAAGCTCAAATAAATCCAACAATCGTAACACCACCTCTACCTTGGATTGTATAAAAATGATTGATTTAAACTTAACAGTACAAGAAATAAACTTAATCCTACAAGCATTAGGTCAAGCACCTTATATTCAGGTAGCTGAACTTGTAGAAAAAATAAAAGCACAAGCTGTGCCTCAAGTTGAGGCTTTGCCAAAAGAAGAAACTCCAGAATGAACACCCTCTTTAAACCCACTGATGAGCAGTTGCTAGGCTGATGTATGGTATATCTGCTTTCGCTCAGTCACCTTATGCCTCTTTAGGTGGTGGGTTTTATGATATTATTGTAAACGAAACTCAAACTTTAACAAATGCCCAATCTGTACTCGCGGCAGTTATATCGCACAAAACGAAACTCAAACTTTAACAGACACTGAAGTTGGCGGGTTCCAATACATAGTAAGTGCTATAGAGCCCCAAATACTAACCGATACTAATGTTTCACAGTTTGCTTTCTTAGGTGCAACTTCTGATGTATTGGTCATAACAACTGTTGAAACGGTATTAGCACACTGTATATATGGAATGTAATTAGCATTATAGTTAGTACACAGGCATTCATATCAACAAAATCAAAGAAGTTGGAAAGAGCCGTTATAAGAACTTAAAAGTTGATTACAAAAAAGATGGGCAAATTAATTTACCCATCGTATTAAATCAAATTTTAGTTGTCGATTTGGATTTGTAGAGTGTTAGCTGAGAAAGTTGGAGCAGCATCACCAGAGTTTATAGTTTTTGCTTGTGTTAGCTGTCCATAAAATAATGTATTTCCTGTTCCTACAGTTGCAGTATCAAGAAGTACGAAAGAATTAGCAATTCCCCAGTTTCCTGTAGGCGCAGGAAATGTTATTGCAACATTATTTGAAACAGTACCATTTGAACCCACAGAAGCAACACCTTGAGCATAATTTGTTCCCATCCAACTATTTAAATTTGATGTTAATTGTACTCTTGCATAACTGCCTGTCGCTGCAAATTCAGTAATATTCGCGCCTGTGTTAGAATCTGTCACAGGTGTTGTTGTTAATGCAACCCAAATGTTGCTTATTGTTGGTAGCGGTTGTCCTCTAAAAATTGCGTCCACTACTTTGTTTTCTAAATAATCCGACATTGCAGCCATTTTGTAACTCCTAAATTAAAATTGATTTTATATGTATTTATACTATTTATAATATTATATTGCTTTATTAACTGCTATTGAGTTTCCTGATGCTATATCTACAATATTTAATCTACCGTATGGCCATGGAGATGTTACAGTAGTAAAAGCAGTATTTGAATTCGCAGTAGTAAGTGGAAGAGTTGCTAAATCCACCCAATGTGCTTGATCTGTAGACGCTTGGATTTTAACATTCGCAGTTCCACCAGTAGAAAATGCTTGCAATATAACACTAGGTGGATTTGTTGTTTTAAATGTAAACGGTTGTTGTGGTCCAGTTAATCCAGAACCAAAATTCGGTGTAATAGCAACAACTCTAGTACCATCATATTGTTGGTTAGAAAACGCAATTACTGCATTATTTCCAGATACTGATGCGACTGTATCAGCATATCTAGAATCATTATTTATGAAATATAATGTTAATGTATTATTCGCTAAAAGATATGGATTTGTGTCGAATACTATCGTAGTATTAGCAGCATAATATGTGCCACTTATGTTTCTAGAAATCTCAGTAATCATTATGTTGATCCTTAGTAAAAATGTTATGTATTTAATACTTATTTATAATAACTAAATAGTCTAAAATGTTAATAAATACAATAATTTTAAAGAGGCGATTTAATGACAACAGGTTATTATGAAATAGATTATACTCCTGGAATAACAATAAATTCCAATTTACAACTTGGAAGTAATGTCTCATTTAATTTAGATGGAACTTTTAATCTTGATGGTAATCCTGGATCATATGGTCATATATTGGTATCTATGGGAGCGAATGTTGCTCCAACATGGATGTCAATGTCCAGCAGTACATTAGCTAATAATTCGATTATATTAGGAACTTCTTCTCTTGTATTAGGAAGTACAATTCCAAGTCTTGTTGGTTTGACTAACTTGGGGATTGGGACGAGTAGTCCTCAAGGTAAATTTGATGTTCTTGGTGCAGACGATACCGCTGTTTATTTAAGAAATGCAACTGCAGCAATTAGATTTAGACCTTATATTCCGTCAGTTGGGTTTTCACAAATATCAGCAATGAATGGAGCTTTAAACACTTACGCTCAATTAAATATAGGTGGAAGTGTAACTGTATTGGAAACTGGAGGCGCAGAACGCATGCGCATCGACTCCAGCGGCAACGTGGGGATTGGGACTAGCAACCCATATAGTGCTGGTGGGTATGGAAATTTAACTCTTAATGGCACCACTGGAGGGATATTAAGTTTTAGAGCAAATAATACTACAGAAACGTTTAGGATACAGTCAACTACAGGGTCTACACAAATAGGCACTCAAACAGCATTGCCAATACAGGTAATGATAAATGCTTCTGAGGTTATGCGCATCGACTCCAGCGGCAACGTTGGGATTGGGACGAGTACAACCACAGCTGACAAACTTACAATTTCTGCAGGTTCAGGTGGAGGATTAACAGTAGATGCTTATTACCCGACAATTACTCTTTCAAATGGAGGCACCGCTTTATGTAAGATTTTAAGTGGCGTCCCAGGTGCTCCCGGATTAACTGTTAATTCCTCAAGAGAGGTGACCTTTAACACAGGAAGCTTGACATCACCAACAGGATTTGCGCAATTAGGACCTAATGGTGGGATAAACATTGGATACTCCGCCGTAAATATGTACAGTATTCCTGCCAACGGAGCTATTATTGCCGGCAACGTTGGTATTGGATACTCTAATCCAAGCGCATATGGAACTTTAGCTGTAAATGGTTCCGGATACTTTTCTGGAGCATTGACCTCAGCATCATTAACATTAGGGACTCCTCTTGGACTATCTTCTGGTGGTACAGGTGTAACAAATCTTCCTGATCTTAGAACTGAAATATATCCAGGATCACCAACTCCTGGTTATGTATTAACAACAGGCGGAGCAGGGTTTTTTTATTGGGCAGCACAAACAGGAGGTGGATCAACTCCTGGAACAACAATAAACTCGACTTCATCTGTCACCGCAGCAACAGCAAACCAAGTAGCATTTACAACTCCTACATATGTTCCTGGAGCAAATCAATTGCGTGTTTATATAAATGGTGTTAGGCAGTTTCCAACAGAATATGTTGAAACAAATAGCACTACTGTTACATTAAATAATGGTTGTGTTGCTGGTGCTAAAGTATTCTTACAAGTTGATGGATATATTAATAACCCATATACATCTAGTACGGTTTCTTTTGCTGCGCCTTTTTCTGGAATTTCTTCTGGACAAAATACTGTACAGCTTGCAATTCAAGATTTAGAAATAAGAAAAGCTACAATAGCAGATCCATCTTTTACTGGTACAGTTACTGCCAACAACACATCTTACACAGGTACGCTTACAGGCGGTACAGGCATACTGAACATAGGTTCAGGTCAGGTTTATAAAGATGCTTCAGGCAACGTGGGGATTGGTACGAGTAGTCCTTATCCAAACTCTCTTACTTTATCTGGAAATACGTATCCAGTAATGGGATCAGATGGTTCTTTTCTTGGTGGTGGTGTTTATTGGGATTCTGGATGGAAAAATACAGTAGCATCTCAAGGCGGTTGGGCAATAAGAAACACTAGTGGGGTATTTACTTTATATACTGGAACTAATGCTGGTATAGCGGGTAGTATTTCTGCTGATTTTGGCGAAAGACTTAGAGTAGATAATACTGGTAGGGTTACTATGCCTTATCAACCTGCTTTTAATGCCACCACTACCACCTCAAATGCCTCAGGAACAGACATTACTTATACTTCGGCAGTGTTTGATATTGGTAGTAATTTAAATTTAGGTACAGGGAGATTTACCGCACCTGTGGCGGGTACATATTTCTTTAGATATCATCAGTTGGCCAATAATGCAGCTGCTGGCGAATACAGAACTGCTATATATGTAAATGGAGCAGGATATGGTGGATTACGATTTATCACACAAAAGGCTGCGAATGTTTGGTGGACTTTAATTGCTGAAGGTCATGTAAAATTAGCCGTAAATGACTACGTTACAATAAGATTTGAATCAGGTCCAGGTGCTATGTACACTGATGGTAATTATGCCAGTTTTACTGGTCACTTAATAGGATAATAATATGATATACACAATAGAGTACACAGAAGCAGAAAATATAGCAATGGGTTATGTTACAGCCTCAGTTGATGAATGGATACAAAATGCCGCGCATGAAAGAGCAAGAATTGCTATTGATGAGATAGTTAAAATTGCTGTAGAGAAGTTTCTTGAACAAGGCTCTACAATTCCTAGCAGTAAAGAAGAAATTGTTGTAGCGGCATTTACAAATAATTGGGTTCAAACTGTAGAGCAGAGAAATGCAAACTCAGTTATTGTACCAACTCCTGTTAATTAAATCACTCACAGCCAGATTGGAAGTTTTTGAAACTAAGTAAAACACAATTAATGGTGCCAATGATGTCCGTGCCCATATCCATACATCGGATATGATGGATAACTATAAATTCCATAATTATAATTTGGATAAGTATATCTTGGATACGAATATACAGGATATTGATAGCCTACAGAATAATTTGCTGGAACATATGCAGTACAACCTGTAAGAAATAAAACAACGAATAGATTAATTATTTTCATTCTGAATCCTCTGATTCTGTGTCAAGAAGTTCACACAAAGAATTAATGGTAATTTTGACTTTTGTATCAAAATCATCAGAAGTTGACTCTGCTATATTAATGCAAGTATTTAGTGTATCCCAATTGTCAATATGTATCATTGATAACATAATGTTAAATTCTCTATTATACATTGCTGATTCTGCAACAATACTTAATAATGCATCGGTTTCTAAAATACTTGATTTAAAATCTGTATCATCAGTTGAAATGTCTACAAATTCTCTATCTAAAAGAATCTGTCCTGAATAATCGGTATCTTTTGTGAACTACCATAACCCTAAAGGATTATGGCTTCTTGGGCTGATTCAATACCTTGAATCATATTTCCACAAGCGTTAATTTCCGTAGTTCCTACGGTATTGTAAAATTTTAACCCTTCATTTAAAATGTTAATTGAAGCATTTAAATCTCGATCTAATTTTAATCCACAAGAACATTCATATATTCTATCGGATAATGTTAAGTCTGATTTTATGTTACCACAACAAGAACATTTTTTACTTGAAGGTATCCATTGATTGATTTTTACAAATTCTTTACCTTGCTTTTTACACTGCCATTGTAAATCTTGATGAAATTGATACCAACTCACATCAGCAATGGATTTAGCAAGTTTATGATTTTTAATCATTCCTTGGATATTTAATGTTTCAACAGCAATCAAATCGTTATTCTTGACTATCGAATATGCGTTTTGTTTGCTAAAATCTTTTCTTTGGTTTTTTACTTTTAAATGTATTTTTGCTAATTTTTTTCTGGATTTTTCTCTATTAGAAGATCCTTTATTTTTTCTTGATAATGATTTTTGAGATTTTTTTATTTTCTTTTCAGCTTTACGGTAAAATTTTGGGTTATTGATTATTTCTGCATCAGATGTTATTGCAAATTCTTTTAAACCAACATCTATACCAATAACAGATTTTATTTCTGTTATAGGTTTTGAAAAATAATCATCAGAAATTTCTACCAAAATTGAAACGAAATAATTACCAATTTTATCTTTAGATAATGTTAAAGAACCTTTTTTGCCTAATAATTCTCTATGGAGTTTGATTTTTATACCAGATTTCATTTTAGGTAAAACTATACGATTACCTTCAAATTTAAATGAAGGGAATCTTATACCCGATTCATCAATCTTTTTTGATTTAAATTTCGGAAAACCTTTTCTATTTGTTTTACTTTTAAATGATGATTTTAAAGCTGTATCTAAATCTTGACATTTTTGTTGTAAACATTGCGAAGGAATTTCTTTTAACCAATTATAATCAACAGAATCTTTTAGTTCTGGTAACATATTATTCATATTATATTTAAATATGAAATTTTTTGTATCATTATACGATTCAATATTTTTAGACAACATGTAATTCCAGATAAATCTGGCTTGACCTAACCATTGGTTAAGTGTAGCTGATTGCTCTTTATTTGGATAAATTCTGTAATTTTGTCTAATAAACATTGTTTTACTAAAAGTTATTATATATACTATTATTTAGTAAAATCAAATTTTCGCTATGACAAACAAAACAGATTTAAATTATCATTTGATAATAGTAACAAAATATAGAAAACCAATTCTTAGACCTGATATAATGGAATATACAATTTCAATAATAGAACAAGAATTGAAGAAAATTCATTGTGAAATAATAGCAATCAATGGCGATGAAAAAAACCATATACATATATTACTCAAGATCAAACCTATGCAATCAATATCGTTGATTGTAAAAATTATTAAACAATATTCAACATATCATGTTTGGCAAAAATTTGGGGTTGACTTAAGACGAGATTATTGGTATAATAATATTTTATGGTCATCAGGATATTTTTGTTGTAGTATTGGAAATGCGTCAGAAGAAACAATCAAAAATTATATTGAAAACCAAGGAAATTGAACGGCAATTCATCCCTAAACCTAAAGGTATAGGGTTTTCTTGCCGAAAAGATATAAAAATGTATCGACCTAACCTACGATTTTCTAATTGCGCTCCAAATAGAAATGGAACAACTGTTACATAATCATTCGCCTCAAAAAACCGTTTGTTGTTTCTATTTTTTTGTATCAAATTTTTAATCTGTCCAAACATAATTTATTCCTCATTATTGAAATTAAATATAGTATAACTGATTTGAAAATTAAATACAAGCACTTTTTATAAATACTAAAAAACATAGGAATTTGTATGGTAACAAAAGAATTAATACAAAAAATAGCACCAAATGCTCCAGAAAATATAGTTGATATTTTAAATATTATGTTACCAAAATATGGTATAGATACAAAAGAAAGGATTGCTTGTTTTCTTGGTCAAACTGCACATGAGTCTGGAGGATTTACAAAATTTACAGAAAATCTTAATTATTCATCAGAAAGGTTGTGTGTGGTTTGGAAAAAAAGATTTCCAACTAAAGCATCTGCAGAACCTTATAATAGAAATCCTGAAAAGATTGCAAATAAAGTTTATTCAAATAGATTGGGAAATGGTAATGAAGCTTCTGGTGATGGGTGGTTATATCGTGGCAGGGGTTGCATACAAACTACTGGAAAGGCCAATTACGAAAAACTAAGCAAAGCTATTGGTAAAGAATTATCAGAGTGTGTGGAGTACTGTGCAACTCTGGAAGGAGCAGTTGAAAGTTCTTGTGTCTTCTGGAAACAAAACAATCTAAATCGATTTGTTGATTCTAACGACTTTGAAGGACTAACAATTGCAATTAATGGTGCGCTTCTTGGCTACACCGAACGAAAACAACTACGAGATTTATCTTTAGGATTATTATGAAAAAACTATTAACATTATTCCTGTTATTACCTGTATTGGCTTTAGGAAATCCTATCGATGACAAATGTCCAGAAAAGGTAATATGGGGAGCCCCTATTATAAAAGATGGAGATAATCAATATCTGTGTAGAAATGGATATGCTGTAAATTATTCATATAAAACAAAAACACCAATTTATGTTGTAGAACATATAACAAAAACTAATTTAATTGGGACAATAAAACGGCAAAATAATTTTCATGAAGATATAGAAATTCCTTATAATTATAGATCAAAATTATCAGATTATTCTGGAACAGTTTATGATAGAGGTCACCTTGCCCCAGCAGCAGATTTTGAATATTCCAAAGATGCTATGGATGAATCATTTTTAATGACAAATATGATGCCACAAAATAAAACACTAAATCGTGGAACATGGGCATATCTTGAAAGTTATGTTAGAGATTTAGCTCATTTAGGTGATGTTTATGTAATAACAGGAACTATCTATAATAAAGGATATAAAACTATTGGGGAAGGTGTTGGAATTCCAGATAGCATTTATAAAGTCGTTATCCAGCCAAGTATAAATAAAATCGTAGTCTATAAATTTCCAAATACAGGTATTCATCTTAAAGATTTTAGAAAATATTTGGTTAGTGTTAAATCTATAGAAAAAACAACTGGATTGAATATTTCGCCTTTGATACCAAAAAATCTTGTCGATTTGGAAAATTAAAATATATCAGGGACGGATATAAAAGCGAGGATTAAAAACCCTCGCTCCAAGGATGGATCTACATCATACCATTCATACCAATATCAACATTATCCTCTGGGATAATACCAACCATAACTTCAGTAGTTAACAATAAACCAGCAATAGATGCTGCATTCAATAGCGCAGTTTTTGTTACTTTCGCTGGGTCAATAATACCAAATTCAAACATATCGCCATATTCGCCAGTCGCTGCATTATAACCATAATTACCACATTCTGATTTAACTTTGTTTAATACAACAGAAGCTTCTTCACCAGCATTACTAACAATAGTTCTTAATGGTTCTTCAATTGCTCTGCGGATGATAGCAATACCAACATTTTGATCTTGATTAGCACCTTGTAAAAATTCTAGGGCAGGAAGAGCTCTAATTAAAGCAGTACCACCACCAGCAACAATACCATCCTGAACAGCTGCACGAGTAGCATAAAGAGCATCTTCAACACGATCTTTCTTTTCTTTTAATTCAAGTTCAGTTGCTGCACCAACTCGAATTACTGCTACACCGCCAGCTAATTTTGCTAATCTTTCTTTTAATTTTTCGCGATCAAAATCAGAAGTAGATTCATCAACTTGTGCTCTTAATAAAGCAACTCTTTCTGAAATTTTATCTTCATCTCCAGAACCATCAATAATCGTTGTAGTATCTTTTGTGATAGTGATACGTTTCGCGGTTCCTAATTGTTCAACCGTTGCTTTATCTAAATTTAAACCGATATCTTCAGTTAATACAGTTGCACCTGTTAAAATTGCAATATCTTCTAAAATTGCTTTTCTTCTATCACCAAATCCAGGAGCTTTTACTGCAGCAACTTTAACAACACCTCGCATATTATTAACGACTAATGTTCCTAGAGCTTCTCCTTCGATATCTTCTGCAACGATTACTAAAGAACGACCTTGTTTTGCAACATTTTCTAGAACAGGTAATAATTCGCGAATATTTGAAATTTTCTTGTCTGTTAGAAGAATATAAGGATTATCTAATTCAGCAGTCATTGTATCTTGCTTATTAGAAAAGTATGGTGATAAATAACCTCTATCAAATTGCATACCTTCTACAACAGTTAATTCATGATGAAAACCAGTACCATCTTCAACGGTGATAACACCCTCTTGACCAACTTTATCCATCGCCTCTGCAATAATATATCCGATCAATTCATCAGAGTTTGCAGAAATTGTACCTACTTGTGCAATAGATTGTGTATCAGTACAAGGAATGGCTGATTCTTGAATAGCTTCGATTGCTGCAGCAACAGCTAAATCGATACCACGTTTAATGTCCATAGGATTAAATCCAGCAGTAACTGATTTCAAACCCTCATTGACAATAGATTGAGCTAATACAGTTGCAGTTGTAGTTCCATCACCAGCAACATCTGCTGTTTTTGATGCTACTTCCTGGACAATTTTTGCCCCCATATTTTGGAATTTTCCTTCCAATTCAATTTCTTTAGCTACAGAAACACCATCTTTAGTAATTGTTGGAGCACCAAATCCTTTATCTAAGATAACATTTCTACCTTTTGGTCCCAATGTAACTTTTACAGCATCCGCTAATACATTAACACCCTCAGCCATTAATACACGTGCATCGTTTCCAAATTTTACTTCTTTTGCCATTTTTATTTCCTCTTAAAGTTTAACTAATGTTACAACTTACTTCCAAATCTCTTTTGACAATTTGGAGATTAAATTACTTCCAATTCTTCAGCTTCTAGAATTGCTACAATATCTTCTTCTAAAACAATAAAAAGTTCATTTTTTACTTTTTTTGCTTTAGACCAATCAAGAATTACTGTTTGACCAAGTTTAACTTCTTCAACTTGTTTTCCAAGTCCCATAACTTTTGCATAGGTACTTTCTTCAGTATCAACACCCTGAATCAATCCAGAATATTCTTGTTTTTGTTTTAAAATCAAAACATTTTTATTTAAAACTATCATTTTATTTCCTTTCTTTAATTGAAAAACTTTATCTCTTTATAGACAATAAAACCCTTTAGGCAACAAGCCTGTAACTATTTAGTGTTATTTTCCATATAAAATTTGTAGAACATCAAAACAAATATCATCGACTGGATGATGTTTGACAACTACATTTTTATCCCATATTCCAGGGTATTTTTCTGGATCAATTTCAGCATAACCTCTAGCCCCAGTTTCTGTGTTAAAATCAACAAATGTTCTAACATCTCTATAATTCCAAAATGGAAATAATCTTTCAATTCTCATAGCATTAAATAAAGAATCTATTGCTACTTGATCAATTGAACCTCGAACCCATACAATATCTTTGTCAGGTTTTTTTGATTGCTCTGTTTTATATTTCTTAAGAATAATTGCAGCTTCAAGAGCAGTTAGATCAGATTTTTTTGGAGTAAAAGAAGCGTCTCTTGCAATATCAGATTGTATTTTCCACCACTCTAATGTATCTTTATTTAAAGTTCTTTTGTAATTATCAATCTGATCTTTAGCAGATAATTTTACAAATATTGAATCTCTATATAAAGATTCCCATGTGTGATCGTCTCGAGTTTCGTCAAAATACACAAGAGCAACAGAAAGAATGACAGTTGTACTTTCAACCGATAAACTTTCAATATCCAGACAGAACATAATTAATTCCTTGTTGCTATTTGGTGTTGAAGCACTAAATTTGATTTAAAATTCTTTTCGCTTTCTTCAATTAATAACATTATTAATGTATCAGACACTTTCAATAAATCATCTTTATCTAATTCTGTCTGATTCTTCTTAGTTTTTAATTGAAGATATTTTAAATATAATGATTTTACATTTCTATTAAGATAATTTTTTTTCACAATAATTCCTCTAATGTGTTTGCAATATCTTTATCAAATCTGACACAAGAAAAAATTGGCAAAAATAAAGATTTTTTGTCAGAATTTTTATTTCCGATAATTTCGTTATATTTCACCTCAATAATTTTACCAACATAAGATTCTGGATCATCTCTTTCACCATTTAAGTGTTTAAATCCAGAACCAACTTTTACTTGTAGTAAACCATCAGAAGTTTCACAAATTAGACAACCTAACATACTTTCAAATTGAGAACCAACTGTTCCCATATCATAACCAATTACTCTTAAATCAGCAGTTGATTCATTTTTTAATTTTAAATAATCGTTGCTGCGTTTAGAAGACCAAGTTGCATTAGGGTTTTTAAGAATACATCCTTCTAGACCTTTAGCAAGATTTTCATTATATTGTTCAAATGCTTTATCTTTCGAATAAACAATTTTTGACTCAACGATTTTAATTCTATTAGTATTTTCTCCAACAACCTGTTGTAATTGAAAAAATCTATCAGAATATTTAATTGGACATTCTCCTTTAAGAAAGTCCTCATAAGGAATAATATCCCAAGCAACTAAATTCAATAATTCTGACTCTTCTTTAGAAATTGTTCCTTTAATAGCTTTATTAATTATACCAGAAGATGTTTTTCTATCAAGATCTTTTCCATCTTTTGAACACATTAATTCACCATCAAGAATGAAATGTTCTTGATTATCTACTGTAATATCTTCAAATGGTGTAATATCAATAGTTGAACCATTTCTAGTTGTAACAGAAATTACGTTACCTTGATCGAATTCAAAATTGATTCGACTTGAATCCTGTTTAGTTTGAATTATTTGACCAATAGACCAAACAACTTTCTTTTCAGTTTTCTCATTAAATTTATTACAAAGAAGAACAGGATAGTCTGGGATAAGTTTTGGCCAAACTTTATTGGCTAAAGATGCTCCTGTACCACATTTTAAATCGCGTTCAAGAACTCTATATAAAACTTCTCTATCATCTGTCTCAAGTAATGTCAATAATCCGCCAATATATTCTATAGCTTTATTGCCAGTAAATTTTCTAGATGCTATATTAGTTACTAACAAATCTAAAGCTAACGATAACTCAATTCTTTTTCCAGTTTCAAACGTCAAAGTTGGACGTTTTTTAATCCAGAATCGAATCTGAGTCGAATACGCTAAACGAAATACATCTTTTAGGGTTTCATTATCAAAATTCAGTTTGAGGAATTCAAGTTTTTGATTTGTAGAACCAGTTGTTGCCAAACGGTCTAATTTTTGCAATATACTCATGCTACACCCTTATCAGGTGGATATCCAACTGGATTGTTTGCATCTTCATCGGCAAGAAAAAGAATATAATCTTCTTCTTCTATAAGAGTGACAATTTCAAAACGATTAAATCCACATTGAATATAAATTGGTTTGTTCATTGACGAAGGTAATTCCTTGATCAATTGTTTGAGAGTTGGTGATGTCATAATTTTTTAAATGTTCTTCCACGTGTTGAAAAATTCATAGGTTTTTTAAATATAATCTCTTCAGTTTCGCCATTTTTAATATAACCAAAACATTTATATTTGTCATCTGACAATAAGTATGTGTGTAATATTCCAGAAGAAAACGATTTTGTAGTTTCTTGCATTTTTAACATAATATATCCCAAATTCAAAGTATAATATATTGTACTAAATTAGACGAAATATATCAAGCACTTTTTTTCCAATCAACAGAAACAATTAAAGATTTTTTATTATCATATTGAACAACTGCTATTGTTTTATTATCTTCAGATAAATATGTTGTGACATCATTAATAGAAAAATGTTTTCCTTTCCAATTTAATGCAGTTAGTTCTTCGTATAAATCCCATGTATTATATTTTTCAGAAACAAACATATTATTCTCCTATAAATCTTGGTCAAACCATTTTGTAAATTGGATTGTAGTTTCTTCTTGATGTCCATCTTCTGTAATCATTTCTGGAATATAAACTGAAATGCCAACAATATCAGGACCAAATTCTAATAACTCAACATTTACATCAAATTCTGCATTATATTTTTTTAATAAATTACTGAAATCTTTTCTAAAGTTTTCTTCTGTTGTCATAGGCATTAATCCTTAAATTAAGATAGATGCATCTTCCATGTAGTATTCTCTTTCTTTCCCTTCTGGAAGATCATCAAGGTAAAGGCTGGAAAATTTATTTCCTGACGTTATTTCTTTGTAATTATCCTGAAGAAATTTACTTACAAATCCTGGATAATCAAGCAGAACAGATTTGTCTGTTTTATAATAGTATTCAACACACCGTTCTATTCTTGCTGATTCCGTTTCTATAGAATCTGTATTTCTTTCTTTCTTTTGGTTTGTAAGAGAAGCTATAGCAAGAATTTTAAATGCTGCTTCCATGCCTTCTTGAATTGATTTTGTTTTCATGATAATTCCATATTATATAGTTAAAGAGTATAATATGATTATACTCTTGTTTAAATTAAAAATCAAGCACTGATAAGCTTATGCAGCCATATCAAGTAATGTTTTCTGAGTTTGTAATTTAATTTTCTCAGCAGTACCGTAGAAAGAATGCCAAAATTTTGCACTTTCAGTTTTCGATTTTATATTATTACTAAAATAATCTGTCACACCTTGAAGAGTGTTGTATAGAGTTCCTTGACCGAAATTTGAACCATTACCATATTTGTAAAGTTGCATAATATCATTAACTTTTTTAACTGTAGTTCCATGTTGATCTTCTGCAGAAACATCTTTGTTGTAAAATATTTCATTATAAATCTTACGAACATCAGAATCGGAAACAGTTACTGAAGCCAATTTACGCATATTCTCCATAAATTTTTCTTGAGATTCTTCAATTAAACCCAAATTTAATTTTGCACGATTTACATTAAATTCAGTAGAATGTGGAACCTTGACCATATTAGCTGATTTCTCGTCAATAGCCATAGTTAAGGTATTTGAACAAACTGTTCTAACAGAAGTTGTTTTAGCAGTTGTAGCCATCGAACCATCTAATGAAGTTGCCAATAAAAGATATCCAGTGATTTTATCTCCTTTAATTATTTCAATATCGTTTAGTTTGGCTGTAGCGAAGAATCGTTTACCGCCAAATAAAGAACCACATGATGACATCTCCATACCATTTTTATCTAAAAGATCAGCAAAAAAGTCCACAACTTCGCTTGGTTGAACGATTTTATAAGAATCGCTCACTACTGATAAAGGTGCGTTATTATCGCTGCGAAACAGTGCCATTTTATCAGGAAAGACTGTTGGAATATCATCGCGGTTGTTGAATAAAATAGGACTAGATACAGCTTCCCATTCTAAACCTGCTTCGCGTTTCCATTCAGTTAGGGGTGCATGTAAAGGAAGGACATTACCTTCTCCATGCCAAACACTTCCATGTTCAGCAACATAAGCATAATTCACACGGTCGTTAGAGTAGTCAAGATTTGCAGCCATAATATATTCTCCTTAAGAGGTTTTAAATTAATTTCAAAGTATGACTTATTATACTAAATCTGATGGAAAGTGTCAAGCACTTTACTTATTAAATATTTGAATTAAATTTATTCCTGAAATGACATAATCATAATTGCCAGAACCTTGTGTTGCAAGACCCACACCAGCAAACAATTCTAAATGTCTATTAAACATAACTGTTCCTTGTATGACCGTTCCAGAAACATTAGATCTTCCATCATAGAAATCTAAATTCAATTTTAATCGTTTCGGCCAAAGGATTGCTTCCATACCATACATCATACCCCAATATGAAGTCGTTGTTGTCAATGCTTGATTGGCATAATATGTTCCCATATGATATGCTAATCTATCTTTAATAAATTCATAATCATTATCAATAAAATAAAATTCGTGTAATGTAGAGGCATTAATTTTATTTGGATCCAAACTTTTTGACATTGGAAAAACTAATCCAGTTTGGGTTCCAAATGTTGTGGAAGAATTATTAAGAACTTCAGAAAAATAATTACAAGCAGAACCGCAATCTAAATTATCAAAAACATAATTATGTTTAAAAGTTTTATTGATGTTTATATAAGTATCATTTTCAAAATTTTGAGCTTGTTGGAGGTTTCCTGAATATTCATTTATATTCTGAGAAATTATTCCAAAATCCCATCCATGTGTTGAATAGTTTATAGATGGGTTGCCATATTGAGTTTGGTTATATTGATAAGAATCTTGTTCATAATTTATGACTAATCTATTTTTATCTTCGTCATTGTCTTCAATAGATAAAGTATTTGTAACAGGTCTAGATATTTTATGTCCGCCTTCAGCAAAAACTGTATTTGATAACAATAATAATATTAAAATTAGATATTTCATAATTTTTCTAAATTTCTTATATATCTTGTCATGTCATGATTAACAAAAAAATTTACTTCCCCTTTAGACAATCCAACAAAAAACCCTTTAATTCTGTCTTTGGCTATTTGTAGAGCTGTCATATTTGCAATATTTCCATCATGATCAAAATACATTAAAATTCCATGATGCCAATATGGGTATACTGGATTCCTTGTTATAATATCAGCATTATTAACCCATCTTACATGTAAAATGTTTAAAGAATTTAATGATTGAACATATTCTTTGTCTCCAACTTTCGGACTGCCGAATGTGTACAATAAAGGTTTTGGTAATTCTTTAAATCTGTGACATCGAATTGCTATGATTGTTGCCATAGCAGCACCTAAACTGTGACCAGTTAACCAAACACGTCTACTAGGCGCATATTTTAAAAATAAATCTCCAAGATCTCCCCAGATATTGTTTACCTTTTCTTTAAATCCAGCATGAACGTGTCCAATACCATAATTACTTGGTACCAATGCAAATTTAATATCAGAAATTATATCTGCAAGTTTTGTTGGTCTAGTTCCTCTACAAACGACAATTACATCAGTATCATTATACAAAAAATATGCTTGACTGTTATTTTTGTTTATGCAAATACTTTTATAGCCAAATTTTTCAAAAGATTGATTGTCATTATATGCAAGATTTGAAAGTTTAGCAAATAATAATGATATTGATGCAGTCGATTTATGTTCTAACATCATTTAATACCATGAGTATCTTTCCCTTTAAGAGATTTTCTTAAAGTTTTAAACCAAAGTTTTTTCTCTTTCACTGTATCGTGTTCTATACACGCTTTGTACATATTTTTAATAATTTTTTTAAGTTTCATTTATCAATCCCAATGGTGCTGAAAATATTTTCCAAAAAGTCTAAACCCATTATCAATACGTTTTTGATATTCTTTCATACCATCATAATCGCATTTATATGTATCTTTTGGACCTCGTATAATTTGACTTAAACCATTTTCACCTTTTATTATATCTAAGTCATGTTCACCAGTTCTAAACTGGTCTTCCCAATCAGTAATTAAAGATTGAAAAGCAAATATTTCTTCATCAAGAACCCATTCCCATCGTTTATGGAAATTTTCGTCAGTATCCCATTCACATTCGACTCTTGGAGCGTTCATTGATTTTAAATGGTAAGGAACATCTTCATCATCAACAAAAGGGGATCCTTGTTTACCCTCTTTCAATTGTTTTAACATCGGTAGGATAATAGGAGCTAACGTCGTGTCCATAGACCAAACATCCCAAGGATCAATTTTTATATAATTAATTCTTGGGTGAATAAAATCTAGAAAATTCTGATTCCATTCACAAATAGTTTGTAACCATTTTGGTGGATCTTTGTCGTATATATCATAACCCTTTCTCCAGAAGAAAAACTTCTCTAAAATAACATAGGGCGACAGCCAATGATTTCTAAAATTTGAAGTATATATTTTCATTTTTTAATTAAGTTCTCTTTAAAGATTTTCCAACAATTTTCCCATGTCCATCTACTGCTATTTTCGTAAACTTTATTTCTATCTAAATATAAACAAGCTTGTACAGCATCTTCAAGATTTTCATTCATAAAACCTGTAACACCTTGTTCTAAAATATCAATCGGTCCTGGAACAGGATAAGCAGCAACGGGTGTTCCTACACTTAGACTTTCGATGATAACGATACCAAATGTATCAGTCTTGCTCGTAAATACAAAAACATCAGCTTCGTTAAAATATGATGCTAATTCTGATCCAGTTTTCTTTCCGACAAATGTAATATCTGGATATTTCTTTTTCAATTCATTAAGATAAGGACCATCACCTACAATTATCTTATCAACACGATAATCGTTTAACTGTAGTTCGCAAAAATCGTCAAGCCCTTTTTCTTTACTTACTCTACCAACGCTTAATAGTGTGATTGGTTTTCTAAATGTTCTATCAGTTCTTTTAAAAATAGTTCTATCAACCCCTCGTGTCCATGGGATTATATCACCATCAAAACCGTGCGATTTTAGATCATCAACCATTGTTTGTGTGGTTGTAAGAACCTTTCCGGAATGTTTATGGAACCACCTAACATATGAATATGTAATTGATTCTGGAATATTATATAACTCTTTAAGAAACTCTGGGAATTTTGTATGGTATGCGGTCGATTTGTTTAACTTATCAAGTGATGAATAAGCATCTTCTATATCAAGAAATGAAACGTGGTTTTGGTGATAATTTGATTCGTGATAATACCACCAAATCCCCCATGATTTTGTTTGAGGATAATACCAAATTATCCCATTTTCATCCATTTTTGAAATTATTCTATGCTGTGCCATCACTATTCACCTTTGTTACAAAAATATCAAGTTTTTTATCATCAGACCAATTTTTACAATAATTATTATCTTTATCACAAATATTTAATAATTCTTCTTTTGATACTACTCTATGCGATACAATAGTTTCACCTAAATCTTTTTGAGAAAACTCTGAAGCTTCTTCCATAACTACAGTATCTAATGCCAATTCAGATTTACCTTTAGGAACTTCTACCATATATCTCATTCTATATTGTTGTATACATTCTACTAATACGAATTCAGTTTCTTCTTTTTCAACTCTTTTCAATGTAAAACTTCCATCACTATTATCGATAAACTCTACAATATTATTTTCTGATAATTCAGCTTTAATTAAAATATCTTCTGGTAAATCGATATATAAATCACCGTTTATATCTTCTTTAATTGTTGTAATTGTCATAATGTATTTCCATGTATATCAGTTTTTCTACCGCCAGTTTGAATAGATCCACCACTATAAGATGATTCTCTAGGAGTAAATTGAGGTGGTGAGTTATTAGACGAAACTTCATATGTCCATTCTACAACAGCATTATCTTTAGTAACAGTTATTTCAGCATTATCAGGAAGAATTACTTTCTCCTTAACATAATTTCTTATTGCACATTGTACATCTTCTCGTGTTAATATCAATTTCATAATCAAATCCTAATGTGGTTTGTCAAATATAAGGTCTAAAATCTCTTGGAATATATGAAATGAGTAACCGACTACTGCATAAACTACATTGTTTTCGATATGAAAATGGTTATCCATAATTACAAATACACCAATCCAACTTATACAAAATATTATACATTTCATTTTTCATCCTATAATTAAAAATATAGTTTATTATACTATATTCGTATCAAAATATCAAGCACTTTATTCAGGAAAATTATCAGAATTGCACATTGATGGGTTTTTTGAAAATGAAGAACATGGATTTTCTGAAGCCACTTCTATTTGTATGTAAACAAAAATTAAAATTCCAAGAATTATAATTGCCAATGTTCTCATAATACCACCTCTGTTAAAAAATTAAAGTTCTACATAATACAATTTAAAATTAATGAATGATTGCTCGTGTCTATATCCTCTTGGGTTACACAAAATTCTTGTATCGCCAACCATATAATCCCAATTGTTGTGAGTGTGTCCTGCTATCCACAATTTTATTTGTGGTCTATTTTCTATAAATTCAGTTAAATCTGAACAATATCCACCATTCATTAATTCGTCATCTTTAAATTCATCTGCGATACTTAATGGACTTGGTTGGTGGTGAGTAACAACAACTATTTTATTATCTGGTTTTGTTGCATCATTAAGAAACCATAAAGTATTGTTATGTTCTTCAATAGCATGATTTGGGGTAAATTTTCTGCCGTTTTTTTGGATAAGTCTAAAATCTCCCATATATCGTTTTATAATTTCTTTTGACGATTCACAATTATCATTCATATCTGTCCACAAAGTAGCACCAACAAATTTAACACCATCAATAATAATACTTTCTTTTTCTAATATATGAAGGTTTTTAATATACTTTAATTTGTTTTTAATATTTGGAATTGTTTTATCAAAATCAGAATGATATGATTCATGATTTCCGGCTACAAAAATGACATGTTTGAATAATTTTGAACATTGTGAGAAAAAATTGTGGATTCTAAATGAGCGAATATTATTAATCAATTCAAAATCATCAGAATAATCTATATTCTGATCTTTAAGATCATTTGCTACAAAGATATCTCCAGCAAGAACTAAAATGTCTGCCCCATTTGTATTGTTTATTTCTATGCCACTCGACTCCAAATGGAGGTCGGACATATACGCAATTTTCATCCAAAATTCCTATTAATTAAATTTTTTCCTATTATTATATCCCTATCGGATAAAATATTTCCGTATACTGTACTAAAAAATTCATCATCTTTAACCATTTTTAATAATTGGTCTTTTGTAAAATCCAATTCTATATTCTTTTTCATATGAGAAAATTTGTATGATAATTCTGTATTATATTCAACTGTTGTATCATCAAATTGTATTAAATTTAGTTTCCATCGACTATTAAACATGTTCAATTATTTCAATTGTAGATATTTCTTTTACTGTAATTTCTGATTCTTTTAACACAACACAATCTTCTTTATTGACCCATCGGATTCCATCACATTTTACATTATAAACTCCTTCATGGATAATTTGATATCCAGAATCTTCAGTTATTCTAAAATCTACAGAAGCCCAATATATTTCATCAATGTGATTTGCATACCAATATGTTGGAAGTTTTGCTTTAATGATTTGAATTTGATACCCTTTCATCCGACCCTCGTCAATTTACTATCTGGTAGTATTATAAAATTGGTGTTATTAAATCTGATAATTCTCTATCGATTGCATCGATCTCTTTTTGTATGTTATACTTTTCTTCTTTGATATATAACATTTCAATATCAAGTTCCGTCATCAATGCTTCGAGTTTGAACTTTTCAACCAATAATTTGCGTTCCGTCATCTTCCTTTCCTAAATTTATATTCAGATTCTAAAATCGCATATACAATTAGGGGTGATAATAAAAATGCTACTGTTAAAATACAAAGTTGTAGAGCTTTTGTAACAATCCAATCTATCATAATATGACCCCTAAACGAAACTATTTATATAAATGCTGGCGTTTCTCTATTTTTCCATTTATGTAAATGAATTTTTCCCTCGCGAACATATTTTTGATAACTTGCTATTGAATTATTTTTAATGATATATTGTGGAGGCATTGCAGGAGTTGGTTCTGTAAATTCTTTTTGTTTAATATTTTTAGGAACATTGGTATACAACATATCAACAAGACCAATCTGTTCACATTTATGAACCTTACCATATCTGTAAGTATATTCTTTACATAATTCAGATAATAATTCAACTAACCACATATAATTAGATGCTGATTCTCTAGCCCAAATAGCACTGGGATGGTTTATGTGAGTTGCTTTGTAAAGTAAACTATCCAATTTTGGATCATCAAGTTTCCAGCGTTTGATTCTACGACCAGAAGAAGAATCGATATATTCTACACCATCTAATGCTCGATGAGCTATAGATAGTAATTGTACGCTTTCTAATAGTTGTTTAATAACATGTTTATCACAATGTTCTTTAGCACAAAGTTTTGGATTAAGATTAGTATAAAAAATATTCAAGATCGTGTACCCATTTTAAATTAGTGTCAAATATATCTTCTTCAGTTAAAATTGTAAAATTTTCATGTTGTTTTAACGCAGCATCAAATTTTAATGAATTTATTTTATTGTCAAGAAGCGTGGTAGGTTTTATTTCAATTATAACATTATAATCCGGTAAATAAAAGTCTGGATAATAAAATTTTTTCTTTCCGTTAAATTCATATAATACTCTAAATTCTTTTGTTTCTGCCGATTCAATTTTTATATTATATTCTAAACAGGTTTTTATAAATTGTTTTTCATACGATGATCTAAAATAATGACCATTAAGATAACCTGATTTATATCCTCTCCCGCCTTTTCCATTTTTAGGTATTGTGTTTGGTGGATTATCGCTTTGATAATTTAAAGTTATTTTTGAGCTTATTAAATCTTTCGTTTCTTGTTTATGATTTAATGTACCATTTATTCGTTTAGTATTAATTACTTTTTTATGATGTTCTTTAGAATGTGGAATCCCACTTAATGCTTCTGATATTTTTTTATTTCTATTTTCAGGTTCAGGGAAGTAAGATAAAGTTGAATACTTTCCTATCATAGTAGTTTGTCTATTTTCTTCTTTCTTTTTTTGATTAGTATTTTGTATACGTTTTGCAATAGTTTCGGGAGATTGAATCCTCATTTTTCTCCACTCAATTTCACACACAGAACCACAAAATTTCCTACTTTGCTTATCAGACAACGTCTGTTTTATTTTTATTCCACAACACCCACAATTTCTGAATAGATCGGGATATAATTCAAATAAAACATCTTTGGGTATTAAATTATGTTTAGCTTGTAGATGTTTTGAAATCTTTCGTAAAGTATCATGTTCTTTCTTGCAAATTGGACAAATATACATCAGTAAATATTCCTAATTTAAATGATTATATATTATTTATAAAATGAACTTTCTAGAATCATTTTAATACAATGTTTATCACAATGTTCTTGAGCACAAATTTCTGGATTGTTGTTTGTATAAAAGATATTCATATTAGTTCCTAAATTTAAAAGTATAGATATATTATACTTTAATCAAAATAAAAAGACAAGCACTTTATGCAAGAAAGAATACTTCCGCCAGAACCAAAAGAATTATATAACAGAATTAAACGATCGGCAAAGAAAAGAGGAATTCCTTTTGATGTGACAATTTATGATTTTTATTTTAATTGGTCAAGATTTTTCTTTATATAAATAGTAGATCAATTAAAGATTTTTAATTGGTGGCTTGTCGCGATATTGCAAGTATCCACAAGCTCTAATCATTCTAACATTTATTTAAGGAAACAAACATGACCAGCACAAATACTTATATCACCACAATTCCATACTTTTACATAATACAACATAAAACTTCTAAAAAGATGTATGCTGGCTCTAAATGGGCTGTTGGTTGTCATCCTGATGAATTTATGCAACCTAATGGATATCAAACATCATCTAACGCAATAAAAACTATAATAGAACAAGAAGGATTAGATTCTTTTGTAATTTTAAGGATTGATATTAATCTTGATAATTTATCAGCTTACGAATATGAATCATTGTTCTTACAAACACTGAATTGTGCTAGATCTGATGAATGGTATAATGGACACAATAATTCTGGTATGGCATTTGGTTTACCGGAATTTTATAAAAAATCTAAACAAACCGTACAAGAAAAATATGGTTACGATTTTATTACACAAGTTTCTGAAATAAAAGAACAACAAAAACAAACCCGATATGAAAAACATGGTGGGAATTTTTGGGGTGATGAATCATTAAAAAAACAAAAACAAACTGTACAAGAAAGATATGGTGTGGATAATGTATCACAATCTCTAATAATACAAGAAAAAAAGAAACAAACCACACAAAAAAGATATGGTGTTGAATATTCAACACAAATCCTAGAAGCAATAGCAAAAGGTAGGCAAACTAAACTTACAAAACATAATGGAAAATTTAGAAGCGATGATTCTTTGGAAAAAACTAAACAAACTGTACAAGAAAAATATGGTTATGAGTATATATCACAAGTCCCAGAATTAAAAAAGAAACAGAAACAAACTAATATAGAAAAAACTGGTTACGAATATTCAGGACAAGTTCCTGAATATAAAGAAAAGGCAAGACAAACCCGATATGAAAAAAATGGTGGAAAATATGTTAGTGATGTATCTTTGGAAAAGATTAAACAAACCCGATATGAAAAAAATGGTGGAAAATATGTTAGTGATGAGGAGATAGAAAGGCGGAAACATACACATTTAAAAAGAATTGGTTATGATAATCCATCAAAAAGACCGTTTCTTTCTATTGTTGAAACTAAGAGAACGTATCCTAAATGTATTATTTCTAGAGATTTTAAAGAATTTAAACAGTATTATTAATTGTTTGGCTTATTGCATTTAATAGATCATCTGATTTGCTTTACAATTCTGTAAAGCAAATCGAGCAAAAAATAATTTAACTGAAGAAGAATTAAAGAAATTGGGGTTATATTATTCTTAAATCGGTTGATTTGGCCAAACTGTTTCGAGTGGAAATCCTGATTGGAGAGTAATGTCCCTCAATTGTTGTCTATAAACTTTCCATTCATCTTTCTTTTCTTCTGATAATGGAGAATCTAAGCCCTGTGTCCAATCAGAATTAGATAATAATATCTGTCTTTGATTGTATATTGAAAGTTTACAGTTGTCTGTTGATATTAAAGATTTTATTTCTTCAACATTTTTCACACCAAGAACATTATTTTTTCTTTCATCAACTTTTGAACAATTTTGAAATGATTCTAATACTTGATTTAATCTATCTCCAGTAACAAAATTTTCATTTTCTATCGGCAATATTACTTTAAATGTGTTATTAGTTTCCTCAAATATAATTTCCAATTCCCCATATTCTGGATAATAATTTATTATTTTATATGACATATTTTTCCTTAATTATTTTCTTTAAAATCCCAAGCTTCATCTGATTTTGCCTCAACTCTTCCCCATTTTCCTATTGGGCAATATGAATAGCTCCATCTAATTTTAGCCTCAATAATACACCCACATTCTGAACACATTAACATTTTTTTACTTTGACAATTATCGCATATTACTTTTCTTTCTTTTGCATCTTCTGAGCTTGCGAATAACATTGTTTAAATCATTCCTGTAAATGTATAAGGACCTGTATGGGACAAATTAACCCATGGTGCTCCATATATTGTATAACCATTTTCTTTTGCTAATTTACAAAAATAATAATCTTCTGATAATAGAGTTTTTGTTTTTTCGCAAATACAAGTATTAAAATATTGATATAATAAAAATGTTGGCGCATTAATCGCCAATTGATCTGGAGTTAGTCCATCAAAAAAATATGTATCAACCTTATCCATCAAATTAAGAAATACTTCTTTTTTAATTAACATAAATCCAGTTCCTCCGTGCTCAATATTTAATAATGAATTTTCATCTAAATCCATATTATTTACACCGCATACAAAATCCCCTGTAAAATTTTTCAGATAGTAAGATTCTACATTTTGTTTTACAGCTTCTGAAACCTTTGTCCAATTTATACCTTTTTTTGGATAAATCCCACACATAATGTCTTTATCTATTGTCATCATCGTAACGATATCTTTAGGATCAAACCCGATATCCGAATCAATAAACATTAAGTGGGTTGCATCAGAATCTAAAAATGCTTTTACTATTTGATTCCTTGCTCTTGTTATTAAAGCATCATTTGTGACATAATGATACATCAACTCTAGCCCATTTGTATGAAATATTCCAGGAACTTGCATTAACGAATTAGAATAATTTATATTACACATTCCACCATAAACTGGTGTACCAATCATAACTTTTTTCATATTTTTACCATGCTATTAAAACTGCTCCACCACCTGCGCCTGCGCCTGCACCAGCTCCACCAGCTCCACCAACACCATATCCTGTGCCATTAGACCCACCTGCTCCACCATACCAATTACCTCCACCACCGCCTCCACCGCCAGACGGAGACCCACCTGCTCCACCACCTTTATTGCCACACCCACCTGGACCTCCACCACCACCAGTTGCTGTGTATCCAGCAAAAGAAGAGTTACCACCAGCGCCACCGGAATATCCGCCAGTACAAGTTCCATAATATGGACCACCACCACCGCCTGCCCCAACAGAAACAGCTATGGCTGAGTATGGAGCAACTCCTATTCCAATATTTTGGTATTTTCCACCAGATCCGCCCCCAGACCCTTGGTAACCATCACCACAAAAACATAAAGCACCACCACCACCACCAGCGCCAAAAATTGATGCAACAATATATCCAACACCCCTAGGAACATAAAATGTAAAATTTCCAGGAGACAAATAATTTGCCTGTGTAGTTGCAGTTTTACCAAAAAAATTTGCAAATGATATGGATCCAGAAGATAACCCTGCAAGCGTTCGTACATCATAATCGTTTAATGTTCCAGGAGTTGTAGCAGTTATATGTAATTCTGTATTTATACTAGAAAATGCAATTGCTCCTGATGATTGTAAAGTCATATATATATTCCAATATTAAATTATTTAAGTTATAGTATTTATACTATTTATACCATTTTTGATAGAAAATATCCAAACATAAATGTAATTATTAACGAATTTACAATATATAATAATTCTATAATTATTTTTCTGGTATTACTTATTATCTGCATAATGATTTTAAGTTGTAGATTAAAATTAATGTTGTCAATTATAAATCTTTAAATGTATCATTTAATTTTTGACAAACTAATGCAACTTCTTCTTTGACTGTAAATCCTGGAAGTATTTCCACATCGCATTTAATTGGCTTTTCAAATAAATTATTAGTATTTTGATATATAGAAGTTTCTATTCTATTAACCCATACTGTAAAGTCAGCATCAAATATATCACGTGTTTCTTGAAAAGGTGCAATAAAATCAACAATCACATATTTTGATTCATTCGAGGAACTGTTTGCTAAATCGCGCATTCGTTCGCTTTGACGAATTCGTCCATTATGACTAAAATCCCAATCATTAAATTGTTCTCTTACTGTATCTGCATTAAACCAAAGACATTTTAATTTTTTCTGTAATGCTTTTGCTAATGCGGTTTTACCAGATCCAGGCAACCCCATTATTAATATTTTCATTTTTCAAACCTAATTGAATCAAAACCTTCTAGAAGTTCAGGTTTTTCATAACCATCTTTCATTTGTGATATAACACGTTGAGATATAATTTTACCTTTTCGACTTTTCAATCTTCGATTATGTTCTTTTTCTTGTGGTAAATCAAACACAATAGCTATCTTTAAATAATTGTCAGGGATTTGTTTTAACTTTAAAGCACGAGAAGCTTTATTAATATTTGTTTGATCCCAAACGATATGCTTTTGATCATTTACTGCTGATGCTATTTCTGCATCCATTAGATTTTTAGCAATGTTATAATATTCTGCAAAAACCTCATTATATGTTTTGTTCAAATTTTTAGCATAGTTATCGATATGTTTATCTGTTGATACAATAGCTACTGTAGAATCAAATTTTTGCTTTTCCACCCAAGTAGATTTGCCAGAAGCAGGCAATCCGACCAGCATGTATAATTTGGGCATTATTTTTTTTCCTCGATTAAGTTTTTGTTAGTTTCTTCTACATATTGATCAAGTTTATTATTAACAATTTTTGTTAACTTGTTAACAATTTCACCAGATTTTGATATGGTATTATTAAATTGTTCACTTTTTACTACATTTTCTGCAAGATAACCGCCAACCATTAAATATGAAGTTTTTTCTGTAGGTATAATAGTAGAAATACCGATAGATATAACAAATATAATCACATCAATCTTTAGAATTTTTTTAATAGTTTATCAAAAAAACCTAAAATAACTAAACAACATATACTTATAATTTCAAAAGCATGAGCTATTCAATTAATATTAGAGAAAACAGTAATTGCATAAATCAATAAAGCTAAGTTTATTTTAGATCATCCCCTAAAAAATCGTCATTAACATCACCTAAAAATTGGTCGATGTATTCTAATCCTTCTAACAAATCTTCTTCAGAAATTTTAGGAAAAATTGTTTTCATTACGGAAAGATTAAATTGTTCTAATTGGTCAAATGTAAAATCTGAACAATCATCACTAACATGCCATAGTGATAATATTTGATTTTCTTTAGTTTCTCCAGAATTTGAATTCCAAAACGTGTACCAATTACTATTACTCCAGCGCGAATATGACACAATCATTCTCCATTAAATTTAAACTCAAATATATTATACTATATCTTCAACTATTTCGTCAAGCATTATATTAATCATTTGGTGTCGTAGTTGGTTTAAAACATCGTTAGAGTAAATGAAAGGAATTTGTTGATAATTATCAGGACATCTTTCAACATTTCTTCTAATGCATTCTTGTTCGTAGGAATTTGCAAATTTTGGATTTAACCAGAAATTATAATGTTCGGTGGTATGATCAAATAATTCTATAAGGTAAACTTCTCTAGAATCGGTATCAAAATATATTTGGACATCAAATTCCGAATAATCTTGAAAATCTAAAATATAACAATTTTTACCAAAACAACTCCAGCAAAATTTTGCACCACTAGAAATCCTATAATCAATTATTTCTAAAGCTTCTTGTACTTTCACGAAAATATCTCAATAATATATGTAATCAATGCGTTATATTGAACGAATAAATTATTATACCAATCTAAAATTGCGCTAAAAATTCTACAAAACATCATTTTTAATAATAACATTACTATAACAAATAGTACAAATGTTTCTTCATCTTGATTCATTATGCGCATTTTTTATCGTAAATACGTTCGCCCATATAATATGTTTTTGTTGTAATACAACCATCTTTAGTGACAAAAACTTCTGGTTGGTTTTTTGGAATTGAATTTGCAATTACTACAGCATAGGTATAAAACACACTACCAATTAATACAACCATAACAAATAAACAAACCAATGAAATAGATTTTAACAAATTACTTCTCTCTTAAATGTTGATAAATCGCTATTAGAATAATCATAAAAATTTAGCGAAATTGTAGAATACCCTTCATTAATTTTAACTTCGATAACTGGAGCAACATCATCAAAATATGCAGAAATTCTGTTGAAGTTCTTTTGATTTTTAGTTAATTTTTCAGCTTTCTTTTTAGAAGATCTAACATTTCCGAATTCCGGATTAACCCATGTTAGTTTATTTGGATCATTTGATAAATCAAGGATATTTCCAGTAGAATCAACAACATAATCGCCATTAGGAGGACTCCAAGATTTCTTTTCTAACTCTACCAATTCTTCTTTTAAAGAAGATAAAAGAGTTGTTTTTTCTTTAATAAGTTCTTGTGTTTCTTGTATCTTTTTATTTAATTCTTCAAATTTTTCCATTAAAACTCCAAATATATTGGATGCGTTTCACCAGAACTATTGCTATTAAAATCAACCCAAAGAGATTTTCTTGACATACAAAATCCAACTTCTAATTCTGAATAAATTTTTGGATCAAGAATTAATATGACATCATCATATAATTGTTGAAGAACTTCTTTTGTTAATTCTAAACCAAAATATCTTGTGATGATAATTGTTTCTATCTTATTTATTGTATCAATGTCATTCGTTATTGAATGGCTTGTTTCAATTTTCATTTTACAAAATAAAGAATACTTAATATAACAATTATAATAGCTTCAAGAAATGAAAATACTTGCCAAGCTATAATTCTGTCAGCTAATTGTCTAATTGTGTCAAATAATTCTTCTTTTGTATTTGTATAAACTGTATGCAATTCCCTATATTGCTGTTTTAGAGAATCTACTCTATTTTCATGATCTTCACATTTAACCCACTTTCCATCGTTAGATTGTTCCATTGGACCAAAATATCCAAAACCTTGTGTATACCGTTTAATCATTTTTATCTCCAAAATATTCTGTAATTATTTTTCTACAAATATCTATGCCATGTTGTCTACCAACTCTATAATGCTCTGCCTTAGAATACATAGGATCTAAAACAAAATCTGATTCATGAACAGGTTTTTTTGCAATGTTATATTCGGTTTCTATTAACTCTAGACATTTGGAAATAATATCATCAGAATATTCTTTAATTTTTTCTGCTCTTGGACATGGAACATATAATGTTTGTACTACAGAATCAAATTCTTCAAGAACGCCATGCCACAATGCCATATCTAAAAGATTTTCATTTATTTCTGATTTTTTCATACAACCACATTAAATTGTTTTAATTCATTTTCCAATCGATCATGGAAAGATTCTTCGCCATCGTCTCCAGATAATAACCAATCAATTCTTTGTGCATATACTTCTGCCAATCTTAAAATATCAACTGCCATTTTGAATTGATATATAGTTTCATCAGAATAATCTCTGCCTCGTTTATCGCCATACTCATCAATTTCTTCTGATTTATTGTGGTAAATAAAATCTTCAATTGAATCTGCTATTTGACCAATTTTATATTGGTCATAATCAAATTGCCCGCCAGACATTATTTTTCCTCCAAATAGCATTTGCGCATTATATAATAATGTTCAACAACAAGAACGATTATACCTGCCATTACAAATAAAATCAACCATTGGTTAACGAAACAAAACATAGAAACTACTAATATAAATAACACAACATCAAGAATACCAACAAAAAACTTTTTCACAATTTTCTCCAAAAATTTAAAATATAAATTATTATACCTTAATCATATTAAAATAACAAGCACTTTTTATCTATTTCTTAATCTATTTAACATTGCTTTATTGTCTTCTTCTTCTAGAAGAGAGTAAAGTATTTTTGTTGAAATTTCTATAAATTCTTCCATCTCTGTTTCTGATAACAAAGTTACTTTTTGAATTGTATACAATTCGTGATACCGTTTAATTAAAACATCATGAACATTCATATTCTAAAACCCCATCGTTATAATTTTTTTTAGTTTCTGGTTCTGGATGTTTTGCAATTTTCCAGTTAGAAAATGCATCATCATGTAAATTTAAAGGTGTTATTGGATTCTTGCGAAGATAATCTATTTTCGCACAATAATCCTCGCAAGCTTTTCCGCGAATGAAATAATTTTTTTGCATAATGTCTCCTAGTTAAAGGAGTATATATTAATCCCAATTATATTCTTTTTCAAAATAGGAAAACATTTCTTCTTCCGTGTATATTTCGTAGTTTCTTTCTGCATCTACTCCTCGTACAATAACAAAAGGAGTCATATCTTCATAGAGAAAATAATCAATATCATCAAGCAAAATTTTGTCTGTAAATAATGCTGACATCAAAGCATTAACTTCAACATAATACGATTCAATATATTCGTTATCAAAAAATGCATCTCGAATAGAACTAGGAACAGATTTAATAAAGGTATCTCTATTTTCTTTTTCTCGCAATAGAGTTGAAAAAAGATCTTTAAATGTATCAAATTTCAAAATTTTGCTCCAAAAAATAAATCTGCTACAATTAATAACAAAGCAAAAATTATAGTTGCGGATATATATTGGATCTTTTCTAATCTTACTTTTAATTCGTTTATGTCATTCTGTAGAGCAATAATAAAACGATCTTTATCTAGAAAATTCATATTTAAATCCAATTTAAAATTGAAATTCCAACAATCAAAAATAAAACTGCTGATAATCCAGCAATAATATTTTGTTGCTTAGATAGCTGATCTTCGTATTCTGCTCTGATTTTATCATCGCTACAACACGATGATTCCCATTTACGCTCTGCTGATTTATTAGCATCCAGTAAAGCCAGAGAATAGGACTCAAACGTAACCCAATGCCCAAATTCGTTTAATTCCATTTCTGGAATACCATTTTTACCATTCCACCGTTGTATTTTCATCTTTAATACCTTAATGTAATATCTTCAAAAAAATCTGCAGAAGAAATTTTTAATTTTTTGCAAGTAAATTCTTCTTTGGAATAATATTCTAGAAATAGGAGGAACTCGCGCATATGAGCTTCGTCTAATTTCACTTGTTGTGCTAATATAACATTATCTCGATGAAAAACCCAGCTAGGTAATTGTGGTGCTGATTCATCTAAAATAATATGTTTACTGATTTCTAATATCATTGTTATTTCCTATTACCATGAACTTCTATAACTAAATTCCCATATATAACCTTCACCTGATTGATTTATTAAATACATTAATCTATCTCTGGTTCTTTTTAATGAGTCGATAAAATAGTCATCAATTTCTGTAGAACCAAAAAAGAATCCACTAGTTGGGGGTAATAATTCAGGAATTTTTTTTGGTTTCTTAATACATGTTTTTATAACCTTTAAAAGTTCCTGTAACTTTTCTATAGGAACATCGTATTCTCTACAATCATCTATACCGTATTGAACATTTTTCACAAACCAATTATGTATCGCGTTCGCCTTTCTCCAATACATTGCCTCAGTAACTATATATTGAAGATTCCCCATCCCATCCCGAATATCTTTTGTTATTTCTTGAAGTTGTTTACTTACTTCTTTTGTATCTTCACTATATTCCGAAACATATCGTTTCGCATGTAAATATGAATCTAAACCCATCACACACCTCCCATAATCTATCCTAAAAAAACAAAATGATTACATCTTCCAGCAAAAATTTGATAAAGTTTATATTTGTCATTATCTGTAATATAAGATGCATTATCTACCCATATAATATCAAAATCTGATCTTCCTCTAAGTTTAAGATCATCAGGACGTATATCTCCAATACTAAAAGCTGTTGGTGTTCTATAGGAAGGATTAAAAAAATTTAATTTTGATTGTAAATCTCTAGCCAGATTTGACTTAGTTGATATTACAATATCATTCTTACCAGCATTTCTAGCAATCAACATTGTTTTACCACACTGTCTTCCTGGATTATATTCTACAGTTTGATACTCACACGAAAAGTGTATTTCTGATAAGTAACTTTTAGCAGAAACCATTCGTTCTTGGGTTAGTATATTAAGTTTAATCATACTTGAAACAATATCATGTAACATATTAGGTATTTCGTTTCTCATTATATTTCCTTTTTATAAATTACAAACGTATTCAGTTATTGTGTGTTGTTTTCTTCCTTGCCCTTTAATTTCTTCTCTAAACTCGCCTGTTGATAATGAACCCAAGTTAGATAAACTTAGTTCTAATTGTTTAGAATGGAAACAAGCATTTTGATAATTTTTAGTTTCTATATCATATTCAAATTGGTCATTAGTTCTATAAATTGATCTAATTTCAAGTTCTGCCATTGAGTCTGCATATACAGAGTTAACAAATAATAATATCATAACAAATAATAGTTTATTCACAATAAATTCCTCTAAATTTTAATTTTTTCCATTCTATATAAATTAATTTCTGCTAATATTTTGTTAGTTTCTGCAATAGAAGTATATGAACCATGATCCCATTCTAAATCATATTCGTAAATCTGATTCCTTGATGTTTTATCTTTTGAATCGAGTGCAATCAAACGATTGGGTTCATCAACAATAAAGTCAAATTCATTAGGATAATAGTCTTCGTTATTATCCCATTTGATCATGTATTTGCCAGTATCATAATGGGCTTTTACTTTCTTTGCCCATTTCAATACATTGTTCCATCTAGCTTCGTATACGTTCATCTAATATCTCACAAATCTTGCAAAAACTTATAGAATTCATCAGCAAGTGCCTGTTCACCTTTCCACTCTAAAAAGTCATGAATACAACTACCAGTCATATAGTTTTGAGGACCATACCATTCATCCGCGTCTGGATTAACAGTTTTTATGAATTTCTTCAAATCGTTTAAATTGATTGTTGTATTCATTTTATCTCCACGTTTAAATATCTTGTTCAATAGAGGGTTACAGAACATATTCTCTACCATCCTTACACAAATATGTAGTTTTTGCAGGAATTTCTGTGAAACTTCCACCAAGGTTTGGGTTATATATTAATATTGATTCGGTTTTATCGATTACTGCACATTCATTATCTAATATAAACCTTTCTTTGTCTTTGATTTGAAGCCATGCCCCATACACGATTCCCAACATGATAATAGCAGCAGTTGCCCAAAAATATTTCTCTTTCATTTTAAATCTCTTTCAATTAAGTATAAATTATTATAACTATTATAGGAATATATGTCAAGCACTTTTAAATGAAAAATGGGAGCCGAAGCTCCCATCTATAACTTGTTCTGTTGCCAAGTAAGTCAAACTCCGACAGTCTCTGTTTTTACGCAGCTAAAGTCAAATTGAAGTATTCGTCATTTGCAGATACTTAGTTTATGCCGATTAGGTCGGTCATCTTACCTGTTGCCTTCTCCACTATTTCACCCTGTCGAAACCTGTCATCCCCATCAGAAACACAATAAGCCTCCGGACTCAAACCAGCTTGGTTTAAAGGATGTGCCTCACTCATTGTGTTTTTGGTGGAGATGTCGACATATGATAGTCGAGTCCAGAATGCCTTCGCTTTAAAGGAATTACAACAATAAAATATATACTGTTACATTAACTAGGATTGGGTTCAGGTGTTATCGCCAGTCAGGGTGCTCAATACACATTTTATTGTTGTAAAACACACTACCTAGTTTTAACTTATGGTGTAAGGATTTCGCCTACCATTGTGGTAATGTGTTTAACAAAATTAACTATCGTATATTATATAGTTACGGTCTGTTGACAACTAGACCGTAGAAATACATTTAGCGGTAAGAGTGAGTCGTACCAAACCACCAATCAATTCAACATTTCTGTGTAATTCTCTCACTGCCCTTTCGGGTAAATGTATTAATTCTATTTAGTATTCATCAACGGAATGCCCAACCAATTTATCTAATTTAAATTGAATTTGTTCAGCATTTTTCTCCGCTGTTACAGCCCAATAATTTGCTGCAGAAGCTCTTGTAGCAGCATCTAAGGCAGTTAATTTAGCTTCTAATGCAGTAGTTTGGAGAGCCACCACAGGAGTTTTTAATTCATCAACTTGACTTTGTAATGATGCTACATCTTTAGTTGATGCACAAGCTGTTAAATAAATTAAAAATACTACTAATACTAATTTTTTCATTTATGATTTCCTATATTAAAAACTTTATTTATTCAAAAATTTTATTTATATATTCATCTTAACCCACACAGTAATATAGTATCATTTACAGATAAGTTATGTTCTAATGCTTTTGTAGTGCATTCCAATTGTCTATGCTCTTCATAGACAATTGCTCCAATAAAAATACCTACAATAATAACCATAAAAATCCCACCAATCAAAGTATCTTTATCCATGTTTACTCACAGTAAAAGTTAATTTCAATATCAGGATTCATGTGTTTCAAATCCTGCGTTATTTTAGTACCAAGTGCCTGACACAAAGGTACTTTTAGATTCGGCACAATAATAGAATCTACGTTATGATTATACAGCGACTTCAGACTATAGATCAATACTAATGTTACCATTTTATCCATCCCTTTGGTTTTTCAGGTTTAACCATCTGATTAACATATTCGATACCATTCATACCATCAACAGTAATTGTCACCTTGGCATAATGTAGATCCATATCATGATCAGGGTGGAATTTATCTTTATGATATTCAGGATCATGAAATATGTCCCAAAGTTCTTGAAACTCTTCTTTAGTCAAATCAATAGAGTTCAATAACATCCATTCTTTCTGCGCCAGAGTATTTAACTCGGCGAGTAATGGTGAATCAAATACTTTTTTATATATCGGAGTCATGTTAACTCTCCAATATAGATTTAAGGTCAGAGATTATTTGTGTATCAGATAGGTTTACATTATCCAAATAGAACCTAATATCAGAAATGATTGCTAGTAACTGTACATTCAATAATATTGATTGTTCATGGTTAAGATCAACATTAACCTCATCTCTTGTCAAAGAGTTAAGATCATCGTCTAATAAAAACTTATTAATTATTTCATTCATTTTAAGTCAGCCACACTTTCGTAAAAACGATTCATTAAAAAACGGTATAAGTCTAACGGATTATCTTCGGTAAACTCATTTTCTACTGATTCTCTAATTAGCATATAGAGTTCAATAATGTGTAAATGACGCCAAGGTCCTTGTTTTACTTGCTTTTTGAATATTCGTTTTAAGAACCACCTTTCAAATCTATTCATTATTTAATCCTCAAAATGGAATACAATCTGGGTCACCACAAAGATAAGGTTGATACCCACCAACATATTGTACATTTTCTTGTGTTTTACATACACTACATCTTGGTTTATTCCATTCCTGATATGCCTCTTCAAATAATTCAGGTTCGGCAATTACCGACCAATGACCAGAACAATCCGAACTATAAGATAATTCTTCCCATACTACATCAGTAAATCTTCTAAACTTTGATGATTTAAACTCTGGATCATCAAATTCAATTTCTTCATATACTCGTTTTCCAACGCTTGATATTTTCATTATTCAATTCCAAAATAGTCTTTAACCCTAAGATCAATAGTATCCGCTAAGTAATCATCCAAAGCATACTGTACTTCATCACGAACTACCTCTAATGTTTCCTTAATAATCAACTCAGTAAATGGAGTTAATATTTCTATAAGACGCTTATCGTTTACATGTCTTTCCTGTTCAAATAATTCTTCATTAGTTACATATGAAATGTCTTGATATTCATCATAACGATGATGAAAACCTGCTTTTTTAGCAAGTTCTAATAATCTAGTGTTCAATTATTTACTCCAATCAATTAAATTCAATCCAACCAGTCATAATATACTTAGATCCAGATAAAGGAGGATTCCCTCTATGTGTCCAAGGATAATTTGGCGGAAATATAAGCAATTTTCCCATTTTAGGTTTAATTCTTTTAGAAAGATATAAAAATTCTGTTTCACCACCATCCTCAATATCATTTAAATATAAAAGATATACACCTATTCTATTAGAAGCGATCCTGCTTGTATCTTCACAATGCCAAGAATGATACCCTTGAGTTGGTTCTGTTTTTTGTATTTTATATTCAAAAATTGTACGATTACCATACGATGACAAAGTGCTATATTTTTTTGAATAATCTTTGTAGCAAAAATTCCAAAATGTATTATTAAATTCTTTTAAAGAATCTCCAAGATAATCAATTGAAAATGCAATTTCTTTTGTTGATTGTTCTGTTAAATAAATTGCTGAATCTGATCTTAGAGATTCTTCATTATTTCTATAAAATACCCTATTATTATCTGAACACCATTTAAATGTATTGATTAAATTTTTACAAAATTGTTCTGAGAAAAAATTATCATATATTCCAATAAAATTATCATATTCTACATTTTGCATTAGTTAATTCCCTTGTCAATTCATCAATTTTTTCTTGTAAACCATATTCACGGTCTAAAAGTATCTCAATTTCTTCTTCTAATTCTTCAATTGAACACGCATAATTATATTTGCAATCATTAAGATCTTTTATATCATCTAACAATTCATAAATTTTGTTTACCAATTGTTCAGGAAAATCTCCAAAATGAAGCATTTCTTCTAAACTAAAATTGCTTGGAAATTGTTCCATGTCATTTCTCTCAATTAATTAAGTATAAGCTATTATAACCGATTAAGATTTAAAGATCAAGCACTTTTTTTATAAATTATTTCATAATTTTTATATTTTAATGACTCATTCAATCTCATAGCAATAACCTCACAGTCATATTTTCCACCTCGCCATTCCTCTTCAATTTTTGCTTGACGAATAGCTTCTTCTTTTGTAGAAAATGAACCAACAACATAGCTATGATTATGCTTATCACCAAACCTATATGCAGTTACTATGTAAATGTTATTCCCATCAGGTTCCGATAGATATTTTGAAATTTCCTCTATAAGAATACCACGTTTAATCGCATCTTGCCTATGTTCGATTATATGATGGGCTTCTTCAAGACATTTTAATGCCCTTTCTAATAATTCTCTGTTCATCGCATGCTATAATCATTTAAATATTGAGTAAATAATTTATAAACTTCTCCAGCATCTTCTATTAGAGTTCCTTTATAAATTAAACCATCTTTTGTGATTTGTAAAATCATTTCTTTACCAATAACAAAATTGATTGTGGTGTGTTCAATGTTAGCAGGGTAAAATGCTAAAGCCAATTTACTTTGATATTCAGGAGCATTGGGGTGGTAATGGTCAGCCATCAATTCATTTAAGGTCATTTAATTTTCCTGTTTTATAAATTTCTGCTATTTCCCAAGCATAACCATATAGTTTCATAATTTACTCCAAAATGTTGTTTAATCTGTTGAGCCATATCCCAATACTCTGGTCTAACTCCAGTTTGGCTAGGCGCAAAATCAATCCAGTCTGTCCCCTTTGCTATAATCTGTTCAGCGCATTCATTTACAATCAACTCGGCAAACTTTGTTGGGTCTAATACAGTTTCACAATATGAATAATCACCAACCGTTATATAACTTCTAAGAGCTAATTCTTTAATTAATTCACTATTCATTTATTCTTCCCATAATGTTTGAGCAAACCTGTATAAGCAGGTTGATTCTTTCTTTTATTATAATAAGACTTAGGTTTTGGCATGAGTTTAGCATATTTTTCAACAAGAACCCTATCAAAATTATACCCTCTTATTTCAGTATTGGATGATGAATATGTTATAGTATGAACCCCTTCATTACATATTATAGTATATATTTTACCAGGTTCTGTAATTTTAAATCTCATATTACAATTATAACATATACCATCTCTATTAGATATAGTTAATGTTGTACTCATTACCACTTTTCTATAACAGTTGAAAATGTTCCTTCAATATCTCCCATCTTACATTCAAATTCTACAGTAAGAACAGAAGAATCTAAACTATTATATGATTGTCTTAAGAAAAAGCTATCCATTTTATGGGGTATTTTAGATAATACATTTTGAATAATGTCTAATTGCCCAACATCTAATCTAATTTCATTCATATTTACCTCTGATTTTATGTTCTCTTTCAGCATATATTATGCCATCAGAATAACCATCTCGATAATCTTCACTTAGATCGCAGATTTTTAAATGATTATCTACTTGATCAAGATCAATAGGATCGCGTTTTGGTGGTGCTAGGTATAGTGGTATCGAATTGCCGTAATCTACCTTATATAAATTACCGTAAGTTTTGTCTTTCCAAGCCACAGGTTCTTGCTCGGGTCTAGCAAGGAGTTCCTCTACTTCGTTTATAAATTCACACGCTTCATCATCTGGCGTAATTGTTTCAATTATTTGAGCAGCTTTCTTTAACAACTCTCGTTCTTTACTCATCGCTATGCTCCTATACCGTGATGTTTTTCTATCGCTGTAGTATAAATCTTAGAAAATATAGGGAAATATACTAACGTTTTAGTTTCTTTAACTTCTCTGACAATCTTTTTTGGTATATTCATCCAAATATTGTTTCTTAAAATTGAATAACATGTCTCTCTTTCAATAATTCATTCAAAAGTTTGCCAACTATCATAATAATGGGAATTTGGTATAAAATGTTTTGGGGCTCTTGATGACTTATGATACATTTTAGCAAACTCAGCACCACCCAAATTGGGCTCGTATGAATTATAATTATCATTATCTCCATCATACGGATAAAACTCAACTTCACCACAATAATCTAACATTATAGTATATCTCTTTTACTTTTCAAATAGTTTCTGAATATAGTTAATGCATCCCTTACTGTTATGACAGGAGCAGTATCGAATGATGTTTGGTAGCATTTATCATGGATTTGTTTTATAACATCTTCTAATTCTACGGGCTCTCGTTTTGGTGGTGTAAAACTTATAGTTGGCCGTTTTAGTTCAGCCAATGCTGTTTCTAATGCTTCAATAAGTTTATCTTTATTCATTCCCCACCTCCAATGCCGTGTGCTTTTTCTATAATCCGCACTAACTGTACAAACCCTTTCCATTCTTTCTTTAATAATATCTCGCAGATAGCTTCATCACTTAAAGGCTCACGTTTTAAATCTTGCTCGGCTTGTGCATAACCTTTTTTAAATTCTTTTAAACCTTGTCGTGGCGTTAAAGGCTCGGGTTCTGACTCAACCATTACAGAAGCTCTACCCGCTTCATAAGCATCATAGACATTACTAACGGAAACACCGTTAGGCATAACAGCAGCCATAGAAACTGAAGTTTGTTTATCTGTTGTAGGCTCTGGCTCAGGTTGGGCTAGGAGTTCTTCGGTTTTATCATATAACTCGCTAAAATCATCCGTATCTCGTGCTCCTTTGTACCATCTATAAAGTAACTCTCTTTCTTTACTCATCTGTATTTTCTCTATATAAAGGTCTAATGTTAAATGCTACATCATATACACCATGAGCAATTTCTTCTGATGTAGTGACATTATCGAATATAACCTCAACAGGAGTACCATATTTCGCTAAATCATACATCCAAGCAACAGGTCTTTTCTCAGGATATGTAAGACGTTTTTCAATTACATTTGCTTGCAGTATTTGTATTTTTTTGGACATACCAGTTCGTAAATTTCGTGCTATACATCCCAATAAATCTCGATCATAAAAACTTAAATGGTCTTTTTCTAACAACTCTTGTTCAAAATAATTCATCTTTAATCCTGTGAAATATGAAAAACTAACATTGATATAGCAATACCAATAAGAATACCAGCCAAAAATATCGGTATAATGGCTAAAATCATGTTTTAATCGTAAAATGTTCTTTAATTTTATCTGCGCACAACCATGCAACTTCTCCTAGATCATCTTCTGCCTTATCATAAAATTCTAATGGTATAAGTTTACCACCATTGGAAACATCATGTCCTGTATGGTTGCAGATTTTAATGCATTCTTTAACAATCAACTCGGCAAACTTTTCCACGGATATCATTCGATTCTCGAGCGGAACTCTATACCCATCTGGAGCATAGACAGTATATAAATGCACCATATAACCGTGCAAGCAACTTTCCATAGCAAGTTCTTCAATCTTTTTGTTCATCACTGGGTTCCTTTAATTTCTTTTCAAGTTTCTTAATATCACTTTTAAGATTATAAATCTCAGATTCTTTCCAATCTAATTTTGATCTCATATCTGCTAGTTTATCAAAATCATTAGGATCTGTCAAACTTAAATCTTCTTCTGGATATATCATAAACTTATTATCATCCCAATCAAATCCTTTGTTTGCCCATTTTATATCCATACACGGTGTACCAGCAATTGCTCCTGCCTTTTGAATTGGAATACAAACACGAATGGATTCTGGATTACGATTAGTTTGTTCACACATTATAATATCACGTTCTATGATATCATATAACTGTTTTAGGTTCATGCTACCATCCTTTATTTCGTTCTTCTATTCTAGCACAGTTAGAACATTTAAAAATATAGTATAATCCGTTAGGTCTACCATCAATAGATTTTGCGCCAGTGCTACTGAGTTCCCAGTTGTGCCAGCATCCGTGCCATAAGAATTGTAAAATTTTAATCATTATCGTTTTCGTTATGTTGTTCAATTATAGTCATTTTTCAGATTTTCTTTAATCTTTTCGTGAATTTTTCATTATCTCCATGCAGTTTTCAAGTTGAATTTTTAATTCTGCATTACGTTTTTCTACATTTTCAGGTAGCATGTATTCTTTATATTCATCACTTCGTTCTAAATTTTGATCTACCATTTTACATGGACAATATGGTTCGTTATACATCGGTCCCAGACATGCACACATTTTATTAATCATTTTAATCCTATTTTACTGTATTTTTATGACCACAAGGAGGACAACTAATAAATCTTATAGTATCTACGCCACCAGTATAGTCGCTTTCTTTTCGCGTTTGTATATCTGCTGGAACGTATTCTAACATAGCTCCACAATTTTTACAAACTGTTTGTTTAACAACACTAGGATATGGTAGTCTGCTTTCATCAATTTTAATATAATTTTATCCATTACGCTGTAATCCAATCCAAATCTTCTTCAAAAATTAATGATTCTGAACCATCATAATCTTCTATACGAAATTTTTGACCTACAGGAACCCATTCTATAACCAACTGATAATATCCACCAAAATACCCATTTTCGTACTTTTCTTTAAGATATAGTAAAATGTCTTCATGAAGAATGCCATCTTCAACTGCTTTCACAACAACGGGATCAAAAACTGATTCTAATGAATCATCATCATCACCAATCCATGTAGACCAACCAGCACCAAAACCTGGACTTACAAGAACTGCTACTTTACCCTTTCTAATTACTTTATTCACACACACCTACTAAGCAGGAAAGTTATTTTCTATATCAAAAATCAAGTTATCAACCATATCTAAAGAATTTTCAGAAGAAAATTCTTCATATAAAAGCCAAACTTCAGCATCAGGAAATTTTCTCATAGAATCACAAAATGGTATACGATTACAAACTTGATCATCAACCCAGTTTTGTAACTTCTCATAGATTTCTAGCTCACCAGAATCAACTCCACAAAAATGGTATCTGATCGCTATTTGAATTGCTTTTTCTCTTGTAGTCATTTTGTATTCTTATTAAATTTTAAGTATGAGTTATTATACCTAACCTTATAAAAAAGGTCAAGCACTTTTATTCATCATCTGCAAAATATTCTTTTTTGATTATTTGTTGGTTATCGCACCAAGCAATAAATTCTATAACCAAGCCAACTAAAGTAATAAAACAAAACCCTAAAGGGATAAATACAGCTAATATTATAAACCATTCCATCATATTTCCTTTTTGTGAGAATTAGGCATACCCTCTAAATAAAATTGTTCAGCATCAGATATTGTTTCAAAATAAAATGACCAATATCCATATTGACTAAAATAACACCAACTCCAATCATTATCAGTTAATGATTCATACAACCCACCAAAACCAAAAGTTTCAATACAATACTTAATCATATCCTGTAGTGTTACATAAATTTCTTTGTTAAGTGGCTTCACTACACGAATAATTTCCCAACCGTTCATTAGAAGATAATTTTGGGCTTGTTGTTTTCCGTATGAAGAAATTCCTTTTGAATAATTTTCCATATCTTTAGGTAAAGTGATTCCTATTACATCAGGCAAAGGAATAAATTCATCCCATCTTTTATCTTTAGGTAAGTTTTCAACCTCAGTATATTTTTTTGATGTTTCTTCTAATATGGGGAAAGTACATTCAAAATATTCAGGTGGGTTTAATTTATTCATTATAATTTGCCATAAAAGATTTCTCTAACCTCAAGGAATTTTTCTTTAAGGTCTTCTGGATTATGTTTCATATCAAATTCATCTAATTGTTGTAGAAGTATTATTGCTTCTGCAACTAATGCTTCAGATTTTAATGGAAGATCATCTTCGGTTGCAAGGAGAGATTTGAGTAATAGTTTTATCGATTTTCTAGCAACTAAATTTTGGTTGGGTTTATTCACAACAATTTCTCTATTTCAACAATAGTACATTTTATATCTAAAAGTTTTCCTCTTAGATTATGCCTTTCTATGTACATTAAGTTTATAATATCATCGTATAAAACATTATTATGTTTAGAAAAATTCCATTCTGATCCATAAGCTTTCATTATAAAATGACGAGAATTATCAATTATTTGATCAAAGAATGCTATTTCATTTTCCAGTTCTTGTTTTTTTCGTAAAAATTTTTCTAATTTGCTCATCGCTTGAATGCCTCAATTTCTTCGTTAGTTAATGGTTCAAACTCGTTGATATTTAAAAATGCACCATAAGTAACACTAATATCTCCATCTTCTTTGTGTTTAATTAAAATTCCATGTTCAGGTATATTGTCATACCATTGTTTTTTTATAACAGATTGAATTTTTTTATATATATCTCTATTTTGCAATCCAATATCTTCTAAAGTTCTACAACATCTTTGTAGTAAATCATCACGAATTTCTATTTCAGATTTTTGTTGCTCAATCATTTTCCTCATAGTATCCAAATTCGATTTTAATGATTCTATCATAGTATCTTTAGTTTTCCATTGTTCTTGGTCAGTAAACATAATTAATCCAAATAAAAAGTTTCAATAAGAAATCCACCTTGATCATTCATCCAACCACCATTAGGTTCTAACTCTCTGATAGTATATGAGTCACCGACTAGAACTTCCATTCTGTAAATATCACTAGTATCACCACCTATTTCTACAATGATCGTACAACCATTTTTTAACACACCAGAATACCTAAATCGGTATTTGTAATAAGAGGAAAATGTTACTACTACATCACCATATTTTTCTATAAATTCATCGTATAACATATGTATCCTATTAAATTGTATATTCTATTATAACTCGATGTATGAAATTAGTCAAGCAATAGGTTCAAAGTATGGAATAATTAAATCGCCATACCGTTTTAATTGTCCATTATCATAATATTCCGATTCGTATATTTCCCAACCTCCATCAGAATCATCAATTCTAATCAGATTGTTGTTCTGGTCATATTGATATTTTGACCAGTCCCCATCAGAATAATCAATTCTGGTTTGATTGCCATTTTGATCGTATTGTGTTGTTACCCAATATCCAGAAGAATAATCATATCTTATTTCATTATTATTCTGATCATATTGATATTTTATCCAGTCTCCATTACAAGAATCAACTCTAATTCGATTGCCGTTTTCATCGTATTGATAAGTTTTCCAAAACCCAGTAGATTTATCAACTCTAATTCGATTGCCGTTTTCATCGTATTGATAAGTTTTCCAAAACCCAGTAGATTTATCAACTCTAATCAGGTTATTATTCTGGTCATATTGATATTTTATCCAGTCTCCATTACAAGAATCAACTCTAATTCGATTGCCGTTTTCATCGTATTGATAAGTTTCCCAAAACCCAGTAGATTTATCAACTCTAATCAGGTTATTATTGCTATCAAAGGTTCTATCTTTTAACCATTTTACAAAATTAATATAATCGCCTTGAACCTCCCCTAAACGATCCAAAGGAAATCCAAACAATTTATTTCTTTCACAGAAATCAATTCCCTCTTTACAAGCTTTTACTTTAAGTAACATCTCTCTATTCAATTTCATAACATTATCTCATTTTAAAAAGTATATTCTATTATAACTCGATGTATGAAATTAGTCAAGCAATAGGTTCAAAGTATGGAATAATTAAATCATCATATCTTTTTAATTGTCCATTGTCATAAAATTCCGATTCATGTGTTTCAGACTTTCCAAAAGAATTCTGATGTCCAATCAAGTTATTATTCTGATCGTATTGTCTTGTTTCCAAATACCCCGAAGAATGATCAACTCTAATCAAGTTATTGTTCTGATCGTATTGTGTTGTTACCCAATATCCAGAAGAAGTATCATCTCTAATCAAGTTATTATTCTGATCGTATTCTTTTGTTTCCCAATATCCAGAAGAAGTATCAGTTCTGATGATATTATTGTTCTGATCATATTCTTTTGTTTCCCAATACCCCGAAGAATGATCAACTCTAATCAAGTTATTGTTCTGATCATATTCTTTTGTTTGCCAATAACCATTAGAGTCAGAATATTTAATCAGGTTATTGTTCTGGTCGTATTGTCTTATTTCCCAATACCCAGTAGATTTAACAATTCTTATCGCGTTATTGTTTTGGTCATATTCTTTTGTTTCCCAATACCCAGTAGATTTAACAATTCTTATCGCATTATTGTTTTGGTCATATTCTTTTGTTTCCCAATAACCATTAGAGTCAGAATATTTAATCAGGTTATTATTCTGATCATATTCTTTTGTTTCCCAATAACCATTAGAGTCAGAATATTTAATCAGGTTATTATTCTGATCATATTCTTTTGTTATCTTATACCCATAATAATTTTCAAACTTAATCAGGTTATTATTCTGATCATATTCTTTTGTTTCCCAATATCCAGAAGAAGTATCAGTTCTGATGATATTATTGTTTTGATCAAAATTTTTACACTTTAACCATTTTACAAAATACTCATAATCGCCTTGAACTTCATCTAAACGATCTAATGGAAATCCAAATAATTTATTCCGTTCACAGAAATCGATCCCCTCAGCACACGCATTAGCTCGTTCTAACATATCTTTATTTAATTTCATATTATTTTCTCACTTGTATCTGCTTCAATTTTATCTAATCTGGTTTCCAGATATACAGAAAGAAATAAACTCTCTTCACCATTAAACATTTCATATCCTAAAATTAAAAGTATAACTTATTATACTTTGTTGTATGCTATTAGTCAAGAACTTTAGGTGGTATCATATTATAATCCACCCATAACTATCCCAAGAGTCTTCGTCAGAATAACATTTAAGAATTTTTGAAAGTGCTATTTCTGGAGTATCCCCAGAACAACGCATATACCACATATTCTTTTCAGAATCTATAAATTCTATTTCTGCTCTCCAATCGCTATCACATTTTTCTGATAGTGTTATTTTATCTATTTTAGATGTAGCCATAACAATCGTCCTCTTTATTTTCGTAATAAGAAAAAGATCCACATAAACATTCTGTTTCACAATAAGCATGGCAAATACAGGTTCTAGTCAATTCACCATTACTTAAATCTAACCAATATCCAACCTTACCGAATCTTTCACTATCCAATACCAAAATTGGATATCTTGGGTCTTCATATGATAAGTCTGCTTCAACACCTAATTCTTTATTAAGAAGCATCTTAAACACCCTTTTCATATTCATGAAACCATTTTAAAAATTCTTTAGTACAAGATAAGCATATCCATACTAATCCGTTATGCTCAGAACCAGCACCATTACCCCACATATCTCTACCACCTGTATTGCCTCTATATGATATTTCAGTATATCCCCATTCTCGACCGCTAGTATCTCTAGTATCTTTTTCAGAACCGCATCTATCACAACAAACTTTTTCTACAGTAACTTTTGTTATGCCCATTTTAACCTCTATTATAATATTTCAAATTTATCTAAAGGTACGGCTTTGGTGTCTTTTATATTCATAATGATTACAAACTGCTCTAATTTATCTAACCAAAAATTTGCCATACTACCTACACCAGAGGCACATTCTAATTCTTTTAGTAACCGATTGTATACTAACAATTCTTCTTTAGTCATTGTCGTAACTGTCCAAACTTTTATAAAAATTATCAAATACATCTTCTAAAGAACGTCTGCATTTTATTAAAGTGTTGGTTTTTGTATCAATCACAACATCAGCATTTAAATATGTTTCAAAATTAAATGTTTCAAAATCATGTTCAAATCCTTCTGGAACATAAAATAGAATATTTGGATCCTTTTCAAATATAATTTTTTTATACTTTATCATTGTCGTAACTGTCCAATATTTACTGTTTGTTCTTCACCAATCCAATTAATAAAATAATCTGCCTCTTCTATTCTTTCATAATCTCTTGGATAATACACGTGAATAAGAACGCTTTCATCACGGAATTTTAATAAAGCATTTCTAAATTTTAAAAATTCATTCTTGGGTTTGATTCGGTATTCTGTTTCAGGATGCCAAGTTAAATCTCTACTAGCAACATCTCTCCAGATACCATTATAAGTATATGTATCATAATATTGAATATCTGCTCCATCTGCCCATGCTTTTATTAAATCACAATGTTTATGTTTCATTTTCGTGTTCCTCAATCAAAGGTGAATTTTGGTCTGCTATCCTGTTCATCAATAACATATGATTTATAATATGTTAATAGATCGTTCTTTTCTTCTTCTAATAATTCAATCATCTTTTAATTCCTATTCTATCCAAGTTCTATCTTTTAAGTTTTCAATTTTTGCTATTTCAAAATGATTTAAAATATCCGCCATTGCACTTTCCCTAGCTCTTTTATAATCACCAAGACCACTATCACCTAGAGCAATTTTAGCACATTCTTTAACAATCTTTTCAACAAATATATCTAATTCTTTTTTTGTTAATGTCATATAAAGTGTTCCTGGAGCATCATATACCCATTCTATATGTCTTCCAAGGATATTTGAAAGTATTTCAGCAAATTTAATATTCATTCTACTATATCTCTAAATTTAACATCATTAATATCCAACATTGTAACAGATTTCAACTTACCATCTTTGTCAAAGATATATCGAATATTCAATGGATCATCAAAATTAGTATATATTTTATTCTTATCAGAAAAATACCAAATACTATCTTCCCAAACAACATCACCATTTACTAGGACAGTAATTTCAGCACTTTTAGGTTCAACTAAAGATATCTTAGATTTACCATCTTTCTGCTCTTTATACAATTCGTCCAAACTCAAATCTTTGTTCATTCTTTAACCTCAACTAATTAATCTTTAAAATCGCCCTTAAACTCAATTGTACCTAATAATATGCTATCGTCTCTGGATACAACCCAATATCCATTTCCCCTAAGTGAAGGTTTAGAGAAATGACCATAAACTTCACCATCACTATCTGTTGCGATATACTCGATACCACCATCAGGAAGCTTAAGATTCAATTCCAAAATATGTGCCTACCTTCAATATAATTTCATCTGCTTTTTCTTCAGATAATTCATACTGAATTTCATCATAAACAATTTGTAATGCTTCTTCAATAATCATTAATGCATAATTATTCATCATTAATTTTATGTCGATTGCATTGCCCAAATTAGCTGATCGCTCTGCTTCCGCTGCAAGTTCTAATAATTTATTCATAATATACTCCTAATTTCATATTTTCCATTATCAATTAATATAATTTCATAATTACCTGTATAATTTAATCCATCTATTAACTTTAATACTTTAATGTTTGAATCGGTATACAAGAATAGTTTTCCATATTCTAATCTAACACCATAACTCTTTTCTTGCAAGTACTCAAATAATTTTTTCGTGTAGTTTCCTAGGGGAGAGTTGTTTAATCTTTTCTAATAAAAGAAAAATGGATAAGGAATCGGACAATCTTACAAAAGATAAAATATATTAGGAGAATTTTTAATAAGAAGAACATAGACATTTTCATTTATGTTTAATAGAAAGACAATCTATTTCATCATATAATTTATATCTTCCTGCATCAATCTTTTGTTCTAAGACTTTTTCACAGGAAGTTTTATCTTGGAAGTATTGAGTGGTAAGAGTACCGTCGAACATTAACGCTAATAATACAAAAGTCATTTTTATCTCTCTTTAGTTTTAATATGACTTATTATAACTAATCTAGCGAAAGATGTCAACCACTTCTTTTAATTCAGCATAAAATTCTTTATACCGTTCTTGACGATGTTTATCGATTTCGGTCACAGATACTAATCGACTCAAATCCATATTGTGATGTAGATCAGCCATTTTAACAATTACTGCATCTTTGTTCGCTTTTACCTTATCTTTGTATTCCTCATAAGACTCACCATCAACTTTTGTTAATGCAACAATACCTCGTATAACCCTCTCAGAAAAACCTAAAGAACGTAATTTCTTTTCTGTAACCATGGTATCTTCTATAAGATCGTGTCCCAGAGCGATGATTTTTAGATCGTCATCTTTCGTATCCAGAAGTTCCATAACTGCTAAGGGATGAAGATAATAAGGTTTTCCAGATTTATCGACTTGTCCGCGATGAGCTTCTACCATCACCATAATCATTAATTCTTTGAAATCTACTTTCGCTTCCATAATTCACCTATCCCATGTGCTTTTTCTATTTTTCTAGCATACTCTTTATAAGCAAATACAGATGTTGTGTATGTGCAGTCATAAAGATCATCGGTTGCAAGTGTGCTTAGTTCTTCATCACTCAAAGGCTCTCGTTTTGGTGGTGATGTGCGTAAATCCTCATAATAAGAAGTTATATGATCTTGTTCAGTCATTTATTCTTCACCTCGCAATTCGCTATATTCTTTCTTAAAAATCCACTTAACTCTCGCTACTTCATCGAAATATTGACTAGTTACCTCACTTTTAATCCACCCGACTTGCGTCCCAATAGATACACCAAAATGAATTGCCCGATCTTCTGTCGTAACAATATCAGGTGTAGCCCACGAATACAATTTTATAAAATTAGCTGGATCATTTACATAGATAGAACACGCAAGATCAATAACTCTATTTCTACGGTAAAATCTATTTTTCTCTAACATTAAAGGGGATAAAAAGTTTATTCTCTCCTTTGCTTCTTCAATATACTTTCTCATTATTGATCCTCAACCAATACAGCATACCCAACACGATTTCCATAAAAATCTTGAATGACTTGTTTGGTATTGCCATGATACAAAAGTTCTTTGGAAACAGATTCTAATATCCTTGCTATTTCACAATGAAGATTGGTATCACATCCTTGAAATACGTCATTTTCGCAAGTTATTTCTAATACAAATTTTTTCATTCTACAATTTCCCATGGCTCAAAACCAGTATGAGAAGACTCAAGGATAAAGATTGGAACCCGCTGCCCATGATCGCCTATAATAACAACTAAATCCTCATTAATCACACTTACAACATCATAGACTTTACTGGGTGTTAAATACGCTGGACATAATTCTTTTTTATCTGTACATTTGATTTTCATTTAACAACCAGTTATTTGGGTATAGCTTACTGCACTTTGCCATAAACACCAACAATCCATTATATGAGATCCTGAATTTACGTTCATGTAATTATCTCCTGCATTAAAAAATTCTATTAAAGTTTCTTCGTCCACTAGAGAAATGCATTTACCATAAGATTCAATAAACACTAATTGATTTTCAGATAAATTAATCATAATTGTACCCAACCAACAGAATCACATAAGAAATCTATACCATCAACTTCTACTACATCACCAACGCTCACAGAACGATGAAGTCCATAACTAGCTTCTCTTTCCTCTTGTCTAGAAGGATTGTTGGTAAGGTCAAAAGCTTCCTCAGGATTACTTTTATCAGATTCAAAAGAAGGAATAACCGAATACGTGTGAAGATAATCTTTAACTAATTTTACTCTATCTTCGGTTTGATAGATATCCATACGAATCCATGGAGGCGATAATTTCACAGTTAAATCAGTCATTTTTAAATCTCTCTTAATTAATTAGTATGACTTATTATAACTAAATCAGAATAAAGAATCAAGCACTTGATCACTTTTGATTTTCTTCAAACCTTGCAAGCTTCGTCATATTCGCGGCAACGGTCTTCAAAATCCTTTTCCCATGCTTCGAATTCTTTTTGACGCTGTTCTTGCATCGCAGGAGTTAATTCGTATGCGATCCAATCTAGGATCGATTCGCGGTCGTTTGACGCGATGTGGCGTGGACGGATTCCGTTTACATCCTTGTACCAGTCGCTGAAGACAGCGTGTAGGTCTTCTGTGTTCATTGCTTGATAAGTTTCTATTGACATGTTCTGCTCCTAGTTAGTATGTGTATATTATAGAGTCTTTATTTGCCTTTGTCAACCCCTAAATTCCTTTTTTTTTAATTCTTCAAACTTTGCAATCGATTTCGCTGCACGGTTGTTTTCCCATATTCCTAATAAACAGAAAACGATAGTAATTGCAGGACCGATAATAAGAACAAACAAGAAAAAATAAGTCATCATTTACTCCTTAATAAGGTCCTTGTTTGCGAGTGATTGAAATAATGTAGCAGTTAAGATCATATACTTTTAATGCCTTTGCTTCTGCATCTGCGAAGTTCTCTGCTTCTAATATGAAAGTTATGTAATCTGGGTAATCATCACAATCTAAAATTACAGTGTATTCATTCATCACATTTCTCTCTTTTCATTTAGTATGACTTATTATAATAAATCTAATGGAAAGTGTCAAGCACTTTTTAATTGTTCTAGTATCTCAGGAATTCTGTTAAGAGCATATTCTCGTTTGCTGATTATTGACTTTTGTTCTTGGTCTGAGCGTTTACCAGTTTGACTATAAAGCAAATGACACACACTTAATTCAAAGTTAAGGGATCGTTTCAACTCTAACATCTCTTTATGCAATTCTCGTTTGTTCATTTTAAATATGATCCCATAATCTTGAATACTTTCGTTCATTAATAATTTCAAAATTTTTTAGATTTCCATCATTATCTAATAATACGTTAACTCCGTAATAAACCCTCATAAACTGTTCATAACTACCAACGTCATCAAGAAACTTTGATTACCATTCCTTCCAAGTATTAAATACAATTTGTTCGTTCATGTTATTCTCCATCCTTATCAAAACATCTGCATTGAAAATCAATATCACCGATAGGAGTTCCGTTGTCTTCATAAGATTCTGGCTTAGAATAAAATTCTATTACATTCACATCAAAATCAACTTGCTCAAGTGATATCTCAACATCATACTTGCCTAGTAATGCTTTTAATTCTTCTTGAAATTGGTCTTGTCTAGTCATTTCAAATCTCTCTCTTTATTAATTAGTATGACTTATTATAATAAATCTAACGAAAGATGTCAAGCACTTTTAATCTATTCCAAAAGCAATTTCAGCAAATTTGATATACTTATCTTGAATATCAGCAATACTTTGCCATGCAGATTCACACCATTCAATATCCCAACCTTATTCGGTATGTTCATATTCAAACATTTTATAAGCGACTTCTCTTTTTTTGTGTTCATTAATATTTTTAGTCATTTTCATCTCTCTTTACGCTGTTAAGACATCATACGGAACTGAAGATAAATCGACATTAACTTCGACAGCACCTTCGCCTTCAAGGAAAAGATACCATCCTTCCGGATGAACTTCATCTTCACCAGCAAACATTATTCCACCAGTGTGGTAAGAAACTGAACAGCCTTTTAAATCTTCTAATTTTATCAACATTTTATTCTCTCCGGAATGGTATATTTTAATACAAAAAAACTTTATTTGAGATTAATTTATCTCGATACGATACAATAACATGTTCTTTTATGTTATCCGATTCGGGGACAACAAGATACTGCATTTTCTCTAATCCATATTCCCAGAAGACAGTATCGAGCAACATGTTCCAAGTTTTTTCTGAGATACCACCAAATTTGCTTTTTCGTAATTTTATTTCTTTGCCTGTCATCATCTTGTCTAAGATAACCTTTGCCGTTGAATATTTCATTTTCATCTCTCTTTATTAATTAGTATGATTTATTATATCTAATCTAATGGAAAGAATCAAGCACTTTGCTGTACTTTAAAACCTTGGTTTCCCATCAAGAAGTTCTTTTATTTCTTTTGATACAATTTCGTATCCATAACCAACGTTCTGATCGAATTCACTTCCTTGATACCTTGATTGTATTCTAAGATCAAGTTCGGTAAGATATTGTTCTATCAATTTCACTTTAGTATAATCATTCATCTTAATACCCATCCCCATATACTTGTTATAAACCTCATAAACTTTAATCATTGCTTATCTCTCTTAATTTCAAAGTATGATTAATTATACCTTAACGAATAGAAAGAATCAAGCACTTTGTTGAAAGTTTTTTGAAAAGAAAGGACGCGGGAAAAAAAGACCGGATGTTTATTCCGGTCAGATATCACATCAGGAGAGATGTTAGGATTGAACGATAAACTAGTGGAGAGAGGTCACTGTTAGTTGTTTATCATTCAGTAAAGGAATAGGTTATTTGTTAAATTTCCCGTCTGCAAGAGGAAATTATTGCTTCTACAACCAAACACCCTAAAAAGCCTTACATGGCTTCCGGAAAAAAAACGGAGGTAAATCATCAACAAGGAGAGAGTCTTTTTAATGATTTACCAGAGGGGATGTAAACATCCCAATATGAGTCAAATTAGACTCAAAACGAGACCACTGCACCTCGTGAGAGAGAACAAGATACAATGGCTCAGGTTTTGCAAGAAAACATCTGGAGAGAGTCAGGTGTCCTCTTGCTATAAAAACTGGAGCAAATATCATAAGGAGAGAGACTTAATCAATAGCTCAACAGTTAATTATTCAGTTACTTTAGCATAACAGTTTTTGCTAATTTTTTCCAATCATTTCTATTCATGGTATAAAGAACAGCCAATTTTTCAACAGCCCTTAGAGATAATTCTTTCATTTTATCAGAATTTTCCTCAATAAAGTTAATCAATATTTGATCTTCTTCAGGAGAAATGCCTTTATCCCTAAGCATACCTTTATTAACTGTTTGTTTAATTTTCGTAATAAATTCCCGTTTGGTTTTAATTTTCATGTCCAACACTAGAGAACGTGATTCAAGAGCCGAAAGGTGAGGAGCATATTTTGTGTTACCATTCGCCATTTCAGAGAAATTAAGGTTAGTCAAGAAAATAATATTGCCTTCATATTGAAAGTATCTAGGAATTTGTTCACCAAAGTCATCAAAGAATTCTTTCTCAGAACCCCAACCAATTGTTCTAGATGGTTTTAATTCTAATGCAGCTTTTAATAAATTCAAAGCAACTTCATCACCAAAGATGGCATCAGAATCATCAATAACAATTGTTTGACCAAGTAATTTATTTTCCCATAAGAGACGGAAAAGACCAGTGGCTTTAAGAAAACCTCTATGAAAGATATAACCAAACTCCGAACCATTATTGATTTGGTTTAAGATTTTATTTACTTCATACGACTTACCTAATCCTGGAGCACCAGAACAAATAAGACTGTTCACTTTATTTGCCGCCACTGCTTCTACAAGTGTATCAAGGGTTGTATAGGTATCTTCAATCCTTTGATTAAGGTCTGCATCTGATTCTTCAATCATAGGAGAATCAATTTCCAGATCAACAGAAAATTTAAACACACCACGTTTCAGGGCATTTTGTTGATTACAGATGTGATTAGGATAGGTTGTTTGGTATTTAGAGACAACATCATTAATTTGTCGTCTAGTGATATAACCAAGTTCAGCAACTTCAGGAAACATTTCAACAGCATTCAATTCAAACATAAATTCTCTCTCTATCAATTTAGTATATCTTATTATAATATTATTGGTTTAAAGTGTCAAGCACTTTGTTGCACTTTATGCGAGTTTTTCTACTGAAAGAATATCAACATTACCTAATCTGAATAATGCAATCTCTTTTGCTTCTTCAGCAGTAAATGCCTTAACATAATCATATTTTACTTCAATTTCTTTTTTAAAGAAGTAATCATATGCTTCATATACAACTTCAAACTCTTTTAGTTTAGACCAATCGATCATCTTACTCTCCCAAACCCAAATAATAATTAGTTAAGATTTGTTTCAATTTGTATTGGATGTAATAAACTACACCGAAACCAACAAAGATTATTCCTAAAGACACATAACTAGCTATACTCATTTTAATTCTCTCTCTATCAATTTAGTATAAGTTATTATACCTTAACGAATAGAAAGAATCAAGCACTTTGTTGCTCTTTTATTTGGAGCCACTGAGAGAACTCGAATCCCCAACCTTCTGATTACAAATCAGACGCACTACCAATTGTGCTACAGTGGCAAATTAAATAAGTTATTGTTCTCAATCGAAGTCGAACCGATGTTTCTCAACTAGAGTGTCCTAGCCCAAACTAGACGACAGAAATAAATCTCCGATGGGATTTGAACCCATGTTTCTCAATTAGAGCGTCCTAAGCCTCTAGACGATAAGAGGAATAACTTATTTAAATTATTATACTTTAATCAGATGTATTTGTTAACCACTTTTTTACATCTTTTATAAACTTTTTTCGATTCGAACACTTTCGGTTTGTTATATTTCCAAGCATGTCAAGATGTTAATTGAATCATAAAACAGGCTTTAACAGCATCAAGGTCTGTTTTGTGAGTCTTTTTCTTTAAAAACGTCAAAGTTCTCTCTTTGGGTATTGCTGTTTAATTATACAACTTCTCTTTCTATATAATAGAATTCAGACTCATACCTTCACTGTGAAAAAGTATATGCGGTCTGCTCATCTTCAAAAGTACCTGCGATTTTTGGTTCTTCCATGTAAGAATCATCATAATACATTACATTATAAACATATTTCTCTTTATTCATATTATATAATTCTCTCTATCAATTAAGTATAAGTTATTATATATAAGATAGAGAGAAATATCAAGCACTTTGTTTAAAAAAATTAGAGAGCAAATTTGAGGACTCTTACCCCATCTTTTAATCCAAGCCTAAACACCAACTTGGAGATGCTTTCTAATGGTTGATCAGACCAACATTTGGTAGCAGGAGTTGGATTTGAACCAACGATCTTTGGCTTATGAGACCAACGAGATACCACTTCTCCATCCTGCGATAAATTAGAGAGCAAATTTGAGGACTCTTACCCCATCTTTTACCTAGACAATTAACCCCAAATCTAGTAATGTTTTCTAATGGTTGATCAGACCAACATTTGAAGTTCCTACAGGATTCGAACCCATAATACCACAGTCAAAGTGTAGTATGTGTATATTATACTATCGGTATTACCAAATATCAACCATTGATTAAACTATTTTCAACAAGTTTAACATCTTTATGCATCACGTAAAATGAATCTGGAAATTCACTAAACGAAATCGCATAAACTTTTGACACACTTTTTTCTTCATTTTTTATCAACACATCATAATTGTCAACTCTAACATTGGCAATGGTATCGATAATCGGTTCAAAACCACCAAAATCATATTCAACTTCTAAACCTTTAACACTGTTAATATCTTGTTTCATCATTTCTAATACAGTCATTTTAATTCTCTCTCAATTTCAAAGTATAAGTTATTATACCTTAACGATTAGAAAGAATCAAGCACTTTGTTGCAGTTTTATTTGGAGCCACTCCACAGAATCAAACTGCGATCTAGAGATTACAAATCAGACGCACTACCAATTGTGCTACAGTGGCAAATTAAATTATAAAGACTGTAGGAATTGAACCTAACATAGAGACAGACCAAGCCACAACCAATGGTTATTTTTAAGTAGGAGAATTGAACTCCTTCGCAGGTCCTAGGGCTCCACTTTAACCAAAATAATCCTAAAAATAAAACATCAATCTTTATAATTTAAATTGCCCTCTTCGACTATGTATCCATAATCCTATCGACTTTAGGCTTTGCCGTTTTCCTAATTTTGGATGTTAATTTCCTATTAAAGAAACTAATATAACAGTCACAATAAATAACTGCCCGATTATATTCATTGGTAAAGTTACAACAAATTCTTTTGGCTGCCTTACTTTATAATCTTTCATTTTATTTCTCTCTCTATCAATTAAGTATAAGTTATTATATATAAGATAGAGAGAAATATCAAGCACTTCTGTATTTAATATAAAGATAATTTATGCTGCTTCTTCCTCTTCGTAAAGTGCCATATTTTCAGAGATGGCAAAACAATCATCAATTTCTTTGGGGATATTTTCTTCCACCCAATTAGAATCACCTTGGATACTGTATTCATCTTCCTCACCATCCTTGAATGCCCCACAGAAGCCAATACCGCCTTCGTAATAAAAAGCTGTAACAGTAAACCCAAGTTCCTCAAGTTTTTGGTATCCTTCTATTGGAGGGCTCCAAGCTGAATCAAAATACACCCCGACTGAAGTATCTGTTTGTTCATAAATATATGCTTCTACAACGTCCCATTTGGTTCCCCAATTTTCCACTACGAAGCCATATTCCGATTCACAATCAGCTGGGATAGGTATAAATTCACGAAGGAAACTATCGTTCTCCAAGGCTGCCACAGCTCTTTGGATCATAATTGGATCATCATGTTCTAAACGTAAATCATTTGAGCACCAATTAGGCATCTTATTCTCCTTTCAATTTAGATTCAACAAAGTCAACCACATCAACAACTGTTAAGGTAAATAACCAGAACAAACAACCTAAAACTACGAAGTATTGGATAAATTCTAACATTTTATTTCTCTCTCAATTAAGTATAAGTTATTATAATCTAAGTGCTTAGAAGAATCAAGCACTTTAAGCAAATATTTCTTTACTAAGAATTTCTTCTTCTACAGTTTTGTGACAAGCATTTAACATCAACAATGCTACTTGGGTCGCAATACATCTTTCTTGTCCAGAAAGTGTCTTGGTATATTCAAGAACTTCATCGATGCTTTGGGTTGAGAATAAATCAAATTTTGGAATTGGATTTGGAACAGGTCTATTATCAATCATTTTTTTCTCTCTCTATCAATTAAGTATAAGTTATTATAACCGATACAGATTTAAAGATCAAGCACTTTCAATAATATCTAATTGGATATTAACACCATCATATCTACCACCGATACCTAGGATCGTTTCAGTACGATTTTTGTATTCTAAACCAATCAATAAATTGTTTACATTTATGTTAAATTTACCATTCTGGCCTGTACCCTCGCGGATTTGTTTGACAGTGGTGTAAAATGATCCACCGATATCAGCCAATACGATTTTCACTTTAGTGCTAGGTTTAAATTTAAATTCTTTCATTACGATTCTCTCTCTATCAATTAAGTATAAGTTATTATAACCGATATAGATTTAAAAATCAAGCACTTTAAGAATTATTTTGTTGAATAATGAACAGGTCTTTCGTATGATCCTGTTGATGATCTATACACACTTACATATCTAAAGTCTTCAGCAATAAAGCTCTCGGTTTGATCACGGTCTATGTTCAACCCTAATGGCCAAACCTCAACCAATCCTTCTGATTCTAATGCATCATTAAGGGTCGGGAACCAATTATTTTTTACTTCATATCTTCTTTTCATCTTTCCTCTCCAATTCAAATTATAAGTTATTATAAATTAATAGGAAAATAATGTCAAGCACTTCGTAGCACTTCGTAGCACTTCGTAGCACTTCTTAAATCTTATACAGAGCAGAATACCAACTTGTGCATTGCTCGGTATACAAACCCACAGCTTCTAATGCTTCGCTCATCTTATTAATAAGTTCATAATTATAATTATCATAACTGAAATAATCACCTACAGATCCACCATCATGACAGATGATTAATTCTGAATGAGTACCATAATCTTCTTTTCGTTCTCTCCATCTTACAGGAGAATAAAAGGTTGTACATCCACCTGTATCGATTATTTTTTCTTCCATTACTTCCATAATGGTTTTATATGCAAGTTTCCCAACATCGGAAAGGTGTTCTGGCATTTGAGTATCTTCGGGTGAATAATTATTAAACATTTTATTTTCTCTCTTTTCAATTAAGTATGAGTTATTATAACCTTGTTGCTGGGAAATGTCAAGTATTTCCCAGCAAGGGCGTGGCTATGCAGTCTCTAACATTAATCGGAATACTTTTTTCATTTTACGTCCATGTTGAGGATAAGCAATAACGTCTATATCCTTCGAATAACACGCTCTACAGCTCGAACATTTTCCCTCACGGTCATAGGCTTCGCAAACAAAAACACCTGCTGGTGCACTCTCAGCATCCGGAATGATTACCGATCCATGAATCCCTGGAGTAAATTCGCCAGTAATTGAATCAGAAGAGAATCTTACCTTAACATTAGGTAAGGCATCCATTTCGGCAATTATTTTTGCGAATTTTGCAAATTTACCCATCCTTGTTGGCAACCAATATTGTGTGTTTGGAGTTGCTTTCATTACACTTAATATCTTTTTAGCAAGCTTTAAAGAATACATATCACCACTATCAAAAAACCTGAACCACTTTGCTTTTTTCATCTCAGCAGTCATATCAGAGACCCATTCAGGACGTCTCCAATCTTCTTTATTCTCAGCTCTTGGTTCTTTTACGTTTGGGAATGCATAGTTACCAGTGGTGGCATAACAACCTGAACAAGCTGGAACCAACTCACCGTCCTCGTTTAATGATCCAGGGCAAGTTTCAAGAGCTTGTAAGCTCCAACTTTTCACGTTATCAAGTTTAGAAGTTTTAGAAATTCTTACAGTCATTTTAATTCTCTCTCAATTAATTAGTATAAGATATTATAACATATTAGGTTTCAAAGGTCAAGCACTTCGTTGCCAAGTATATCCTATAAAATTACTTTTTCAGACAACATGATAAATTGTTTGAGCCCAAAATCGTCAATAATCCAACCACAAAACGGGTCTGGGGAAGAATAATGATCTTGTGGGTCAATCACCTCATACCATTTTTCTGGGGTGATTGACAGGGAGATTGAAGTTGCGGTTTTAACTTTCATTAGGTGAAGATGTTGTATTGAGCTTCAAGGTTTGCGAACTCAGCTTCAAGGATGACCATTTGTTGCTTAGATAAGTTTAGGCGATCTATAAAATAAGCCAGTGAGGTGGTCGCTGCTTCTAAAGTATAAAGATAATTTATATCAGATCCATAAGTGTCGTACTTAGATCTTTCTTGAGCCACTTTAACAGTTAGATCAACAAGGGCGAAGACGGAATCAGTTTTAATCATTTTAATTCTCTCTCAATTAATTAGTATAAGATATTATAACATATTAGGTTTCAAAGGTCAAGCACTTCTAACGGTCGCTTCGAAAAATAATTCACTTAATTTTTGGATAAGTTCTTCTTTACTTAAATCAATTAAATAACTATTGTTTTTTCCTCTTAAATTAAGGTAAGTTTTATCTTTTTTCATTGAACTTTCAACTACAAAATGTTCATGTTCACTTAGGAAAAAAGTGAACGACCCACCGCCATCACGTGGTAAAGTAATTTTTTCATTTTATTTCTCTCTCTTTATTAAGTATAAATTATTATACTAAAGACCCATCCTTAGGTCAAGCACTTTTAGATTAAATTTCTATTAGAAGTTTTCTTATCGCAGAAATTTCTTGGCTATCCCATTCTTTAGAATATTTTTTCTCAGGAAAATGTATAAGGATTAAATACTGAATATTTTCTAAAGTATATTTTAAGGTATCGATGTTAATTTTACCATCATTATAGTCATCTCCAGCGAAAAGGACTTGAACCAACAAAGAATTAAATAAGGCTTGTTTTTTTGACATTTTTCTCTCTCCTTTCTTAAGTTATGATTCATTATACCTTAAAAAAAGAGAGAATACAAGCACTTTTTTTACCCGATGTTTATTGATCGAACAAGTTCCATTCTGTATTCATTATTCGGTCCTTCAAAATATACAATCACATCATCAATTTCAGCACCAATCCGAATGTATTCAATATTCAGGTCAGGATAATTAAATGTTGAATTATAAAACAAATCGTCAAAGAAACTTACAGCTGGAAAATCAACATCACCCGAGTACCATTTTTCCCGCGTCGCCTGAAATAACAATTCATAATAACCATTTTCAGCTACATGAAACAAAGTTTTACCAGTTAAATTAAAAGAATTTTGTTCAAGATCCATTACCTTTAATTGTACTTCTTCAGGAAGTTCGGCGAATTTATCTTCATATTCATAACCAAATTCTTCCATTTGGACAGCACCACCGTAAATCCTTACAGCCACGTCAGATAAATAAGCCATAATTAAACTCCTGCAAAGGTATTAGAGATAGAGAAACGTGGAGCATCGCCACCAACGGGTTTACCTCTAGATTCCTTAGCACGACATGTTGATTTAATTTTAATTTGTTTAGCAGGAACTTCTTTAATTGAATTGCCATTTAGAACGAATTCTAGAGTGTCGTTTAGAAGTTTTTGTCTCAATTCAGTTTTAGTCATTTTTTTCTCTCTCAATTAATTAGTATAAGTTATTATAACCGATGTAGTTTTATAATACAAGCACTTTATTAATATTCTTCGTCTGGATCAAAGTATTCATCATCTTCGTCCTCAGGCTCCCATGCAGTGTCTATACAAACGTTTCCGAAGTCAAATATACCACTCTCGGCGATTACAGAAAACGGAGCGTAGAAGTCGTGTACGACGCCATCAGTTACATTTTTTTGATCTTCCTGAGAAATATCTTTAGTTGCGATTATACCTAATAAACCAGCATCTACACCATAAGTATTGCCTAAATTATCTTGATATTCGCCATCACCATAAGCTGTCATCGCTAAAAAAAACCTACGACCGTCCGATAAATTAAAAGCACCGTTAATTAAATTATTACCTTTAATTGTTAAATCGCAAACTTCTTTCCACTCATCATGCATCACATAACTTAGGTCGCCGATATAATATTCGCCAGCAGGAAATTCAGCAGAAACTTTTTCATATCTCATTTTATTTCTCTCTCTTTATTAAGTATAAGTTATTATAACCGATGTAGTTTTATAATACAAGCACTTAATAATATATTATCAAATTATTTTCGGTTGGGTCTATTTCTATATCAAAAGCTGGGTCTAATATAACATCCTTTATTCTAGCTTCGCTTATAAATATTTCGTTGTTTAGATCTACACCTTGGGCTTCCGCTTGTAATAATAAATCTAATAAATCTTTAGCTGTAATCATTTTTATTTCTCTCTCAATTAATTAGTATAAGTTATTATAACCGATGTAGTTTTATAATACAAGCACTTTTTTTCTAATGGGACACAAGATTTTTCCCGCGTCCCATCAAGTTAAGTAATAGGTTAACATTCTTCTACTTTAGCTTCAACCTTAAATTTTCTTACCCAATCGTAAATTTGGGAATCGTTAAGTAACTCCATACCTTGAACTATAAATTTAGCGATAGATGAATTTAACTTAGTTTGTTGAGCGTATTCGGTTGAAATTTCATTTTCATCGTCGTAAACATATAACCATATTCCGTAAGCATCAACAAGTATGGTACCGATATTTTCATCTACGGCATAATAAGGATCAGAACCATCTTCAAAACTAGAAGCACCTAAATAAGCTTCATCCCAACCTTTAGTAAATTTTATCATTTTATTTCTCTCTCTTTATTAAGTATAAGTTATTATAACCGATGTAGTTTTATAATACAAGCACTTTTTTACATTTATTTTTTAATTTTTCCCCCGTCCCATCAAGTTAAGTAAGCACTAAATTGTCGCGATTAATTTCCCATTAGGCAAATAACTAATGAATACCTTAGCAGCATTTAATACACCATCAAAACTTTCTGGTGCATAAAATTCAACTTCATAAGCGGCAGCATACTTTTCTTTATCATAAGTATCTACTAAATCAGCAGATTTTATACGGTCACAGACCCATCCCTCACCTAAGAAAATTAAGGTTTCAATTTCGGCTTTTGATAAATTTTTAGGATTCATTTTATTTCTCTCTCAATTAATTAGTATAAGTTATTATAACTCAGCTGTATTTTAAACACAAGCACTTTTTACATTTATTTTTTAATTTTTTCCCGCCTCGCATTTTTTAAAAAAAGTGATTGACAAACATGCTCAGATTTTATATAATAAGTCATAATAATAAGAAAGCGGAAAAAACCGTATGAAGGCTGTGAAGCTGGTCCCCAACTAGCTGGCCACTTCGTTTTAAATTTAAAACTTAATTTACTCATTAATTACTTTCCATAAGTAATCACTTAGATTACATAAGTAATCACTTAGATTACATAAGTAATCACTTAGATTACATAAGTAATCACTTAGATTACATAAGTAATCACTTAGATTACATAAGTAATCGGATACTTTGATCGGAAATCCGACGAATTTTTTTACCGAAAGTGCAACAAAGTGCTTGACAAATCTTTAGGAATCAGGTATGATTAAGGTGTAAATATAATGTTTTCTGAGGTTTTCTTGAGGGTAAGTTGCACCTTATAGAAACATGAATTAGTTAGGAGTTAATTAATGGATTGGTATGTCTTTACTTAACATAAGTATTTGGATACTTTGGATAAGTAATCACTTAGATTCCATAAGTAATTCATTAGCTAATAAGTTAGGACTTAGTTACGATAAGTTAGGACTTAGATTCCATAAGTATTTACATACTTTGAATAAGTCCTGGATTATAGCGTTTCGGGTTTTGAAAATAGCGAAACAAATAGCGAAGCAAATAGCGTTTCGGCTTCTGCCTCGTCTTCTGATTATAGCGTTTGCAAATAGCGTTTTCGGTTTTGAAAATAGCGAAACAAATAGCGTTTCGGTTTCGAAATAGCGAAGCAAATAGCGTTTTCCGTTTTAAGCGGACTTCCTAGCGGACTTCGTAGCGGACTTCGTAAAATAGCGTTTTCCCCTCTGGGAATTCGGGTTCGAAAATAATGCTTGACGAACTAATGTT
>Ga0316223_1000242_pt1 | contig 73907 bp, 75 predicted proteins | sample TBH18009metaG_FD_206007 | JGI IMG/M metagenome (GOLD analysis project Ga0316223, IMG submission 206007) | Freshwater microbial communities from Trout Bog Lake, Wisconsin, USA - TBH18009 | ecosystem: Environmental > Aquatic > Freshwater > Lake > Hypolimnion/Profundal zone | place: USA: Wisconsin...
AAAGATAACGTCCTGCCAGGGGCTGAACTGCGGCTAAAACTTGGGCGATTAGCCCTAATTTACAGCCCGCTCAGGTGGGGGAGTTTGACCTGGCCAGAGATGGGGGAATTTGACCGGCCAACGGGGCCCTCCACCTACGATGAAGGGAGATTTGAGTAAGGGCATCTGCTATTAGCTATTAGCTGGTGACCATAGCAGACACCGATGAGGATCATTAGAACTGCACCCTCACTCCAATATTCACGCTACCGAGCGTCTGACCACTTCTAGCTTCGCCTGTTAAGCCTGCATACGCAAAGGCGTTATCCGCAAACCTCAACGTACCGTATAAGCCTGCCTGTACAAAGGTGTTACCAACATTCGCTGTTTGGATCGTGCTATTGAAGCTGGAGAGGGTTGCAGTCAAGCTTGGGTTAATGAGCGAATTAGTGTCTCCACCTACTGCGATGTTGACCTTGTAAGTGTAGGCATCCACCATTGGGTCTTTATTCTTAGAGCCCACAGAAATGCCGATCAATCCCCTTACCCCATTACCGTTGTAACCGTTCACGCTCAATGCTGCTGCACTGGATGAGCCTTCGTCAAAAGATGACTGATTTAACATCTGCCAGGTAGCTCTGACGTAAGGGGTGATGGTGACATCATCGGTATCAAAGGGTCGACTGATACCTGCGCTTAGCAGCACATCATTGCCCTTTATGCCTTTGCCTTTGAGGTTACTGGTCGAAGTCGGGTCATTGCGTGTGACATCCGTTGAACTCAACCCAAAACTTGCCATCCCATCAAGCACATAATCTTGCATCACAGGCATCTTGCTATAGACAAAGAGCGAGCCTTGTCCAACGGTTCCCGTTCCAGAATTCATTGATATATTCGTGGTGGATAAGGAGAAGCCTGCGCCGGCTTTAATACCTCCATCCTGATAAAGATCGGCGCCAAATACAGTTTGATAAAGATATTGATTCTGCAGCGACTACTTTTGTTGAACAACACAGGACAAAACTGGATATCAGCAATGCCAAGTATTGGGGTATTGACTTACGTAGTTCTGGAGTGCTTTTCATTGTCTTTATATGATCTGGGTAAAGAAACTGTCGCAAAATCGAGTATCAACGACAGTAATAACCACCGGGTGTTTGACTACAGATCACACCTCGATTGCTGTTCATTGAGTTATTCATTTGACCCGCAGCTTGTCCCAAGCCTGACATAAAGGCTGCAAAATTAGGATCTACACTGCCGTCGGCTGCGCAGCCATGCATCGAAAAAATAACTATTGCTGATGCAATGATTGCGATATTTTTTTTCACAAAAATTCTCATTTTTCTATTAATCAAACGCAATTTCTTTGTACAACAGCAAATTCGTATTTTTAGCGGCAGTACATGCCACCTGGTGTCTGGTTACAAATAACATTGCAACGGCCCGCAAGATCACATCGCCCACTCAGCAAATCCTGACCGGACGGAACTGTGCTGTTTGAATTTGAGCTGTTGCTCTGTACCGCGGAACCATAGTTCTGTTGTGGCTGTGATGAACCGCTGCCGACTGCCAGATAAACAAAAACGCTGATTCCCAAAATTTTGAATAGGTGTTTCTTCACAGTGACCTCTGAGCATCGTGATTGAAATGGCAACCTGACGAACTTTTGTGTCCAATCGCCGTTATTCCTACTATTGTAGGAAGACTTAGTATAGTCACAGAATCACAATTCCTCCAATAGGGGGAATTGATGGATATTGCTGTTGCCTTTGGCAAAGTGATCCGGGATTTGAGGCGTGAAGTGGGGCTGACTCAAGAGCAATTAGGCTTTGAAGCAGACTTGCGGAGAACGTTCGTCAGCCTGTTGGAGCTTGGTCAGCAGCAGCCTAGCTTGACAACCATTTTCAAAATTGCTGAGCCACTATGCGTCTCCCCATCAGAGATTCTTATCCGAGTTGAGGGGCTTGTTTCAGCGTCCAAGGCTCTAACTCAAAAGAAACCAAGAAGAAAAAATTCCAATAATGATGGCAAGTAAGTCCAAAGGATCAAAAGTTCCTGGGAGTAAAGTCCCTTGAACTGCCTCATGGCCCATCATTAGCAAGAACCCAATCCCGTAGTAAACAATTCTGATGAGTTTGGTATCGTTACGGCAAATAATGATCAGAAAACTCATAAATCCAAATGCCCACAGTCCGTCTGGCAAATTGAATACGAGCCAGTCAAAACCAGAACTCAGATTTCGTGGTTGCGGATGCCACAGATTGCCCATGAGTATTGGCAATTTGAGTCTAAACAAAAAATAGATTGATATGGCGATAATTAATGGCAAAAAAACAAAGCATCCATAGAGAGCGAGTGCTTTTTTTACCGAATATTTTGTTTCACTTGTCATCGTTCCATCGTAGGTTGTCTCTTGATATCCCGTCAACTTTTGCGTATATAGTCTGCAAAACAAGGGCTGATCATGCAAATTTATTATCTACCTGGACGTGGTGGTCGTCTTCTAACAGGGTTGGGCGAAGCATTAATCTCCAGAAGCTTACGTGTCTCAGGACGCGAGACATTGGGTGAATTTGTCCATCTCAGCTTCCAAGAGCAAATCGAGCTAGTGGCACAAGATCTTACCGACCACTTCTGGCACGAAGATGCGAGAGTTGCAGCCAATTCCTTTGGTGCTTACTTGTTCTTACACGCGCAGACGCTTATGCCACCCTACATTGGTAAGGTGTTATTACTCTCCCCTATTGTTGGGGAATTCTCAAATGGTGAGACTGGGATTCATTTTGTACCGCCAAGATCACGCCGACTCATGGAACTGGTCAAGGAAGGCAGATATCCCATCCCCAAGCAATGTGAGATCCACGTCGGGGAATTGGACTGGCAGAGTAACCCTGAAAATGTCACAGAACTTGGCAAGCTAATGGGTTGGGATGTGGCCATTGTTCCAGGTGGTGGTCATATGCTGGAGAAGGAATACGTGGGTACGGTACTGGATCGGTTTCTAGGTAATTAACTTGACAACTTTCAATGAGGCAATGGGACCGGTTCAAACAAAAGCAAACTCCCCAATTCTGCCTACACCCTTGCCTACACGCTTCAAAAATGAAAAACGGGCTTGAAGGCAAACTGCCCGCAAACCCGCATCTGTACTTGGTGGCGCATCCCTGATTCGAACAGGGGACCTTCGGATTATGATTCTGTAAAAATACACATTAATTGATGTTGAATTACATATCAATAAATAAAATAAAACCATTAAAAACAATTACATAAAGATGATTACACAAATCCGCAGGTTGCTTAATGTTGATTGATATTCTATGATTCGGGTTACACAGGGGTTACACGGCGGTTACAGGGGCGCACCCAATCATGGCAAAAATAAGCTTCACCGCAGGTCGAATCCGGAACTTCAAATGCCCAGCAGATAAACAACAAGCATTTCTTTGGGACTTAGTAACAGAGGGATTAGGCCTGCGCGCCACTACTGGCAGCAAAAACTATATTTTTCAAGGCAAGCTAGCTGGCTCAGCCATTCGCATAACAATAGGTAGTCTCGATAGATACGGAATTGACGAGGCCAGAGAACAGGCACGAACCCTTAGAAAAATGCTGGATGATGGGCGTGACCCTCGCATCGTCAAGGCTGAAACGATCGCCACTGATGTCGCTAAACGCGAACAAACCAGAATTGAGCATTCGCAGGCATTGGATGTATGGAGTCAGTACATCCAAGCCAGAACCTCAAAGTGGAGCGACAGACACAAAGCTGATCATGAAAGTATGGTGCGTGCTGGTGGTGAAAAAATCACACGTGGACGCAGATCAGGGATGGGTGAAACAAAAGAACCTGGTATGTTGCGCCCACTGCTAACCTTGCCGTTGTCCGAAATTACACGCGATGCTGTCGCAACGTGGTTAGAGTCTGAGGCTATCAAGCGCCCTACCCGTGCGCGGCTTGCTGTTTCATTACTCGCCACATTTCTAACTTGGTGCAGCGATCGTCCAGAATACCGCGATCAGATACACCCCGATGCCTGCAAGCGTATGAAGCAGGAGTTGCCCAAATCCAAAGCAAAAGATGACTGCCTCCAACGCGAGCAACTCAAGCTCTGGTTTGAAAACGTACACAAAATCAAAAATCCAACTCACTCCGCCTATCTGCAAGTCCTACTTTTGACTGGTGCACGCCGTGAAGAATTGGCAGGAGTCAAATGGGACGATGTTGATTTCCAATGGAATAGCATCACTATCCGCGACAAGGTGGAAGGAACACGCACCATCCCTTTGACTCCTTATGTGGCAGGCCTGATGCTTGAACTGTATCGGCTGAATCGCACCAAGCCCAACGTGACGCAATTAAACAGAATGCAGGTTAAGGGCAAACCATGGAAGCCTTCAGAGTGGGTGTTCAGTAGCGCCAACGCCAAGAGCGGACGCATTCAGGAACCACGCATTGCACACAACAAAGCGTTAACGGCTGCGGGCTTGCCTGCATTATCCATTCACGGCCTGCGACGCTCCTTTGGCACGCTAGTGGAGTGGGTGGAGTGCCCTGCTGGTATTGCTGCACAGATTATGGGTCATAAACCTAGCGCTACGGCTGAAAAACACTATCGCCGCCGCCCTCTGGACTTGCTTAGGATGTGGCACGTCAAAATAGAAGGCTGGATTTTGGAGCAGGCTGGGATCGCACAACCTAGCGAAGAATCAGGCAAGTTGCGATTAGCAGTATCAAATTGAAGAACAATTGCAATGCGTAACGTTACACGATACAATAATCATGATTAAATCATTCCAACATAAAGGCCTTCAGGCTTTCTTTGAGAGTGGCACCAAGGCGGGTATTCAAGCTGCGCACGCACCCCGACTCTCCAGAATGCTTGCCCGACTGAACGAGGCAACTGATGCGCAGGGCATGAATGTGCCGGGCTGGAAGTTGCACCCACTCAAAGGGCGCGAATTAAAAGGACATTTCTCTGTTTGGGTAAATGGAAACTGGCGCATGACATTTGCCTTTGATGGCCCCGATGCTGTGCTGGTCGATTATCAAGATTATCACTAGGAAATATGAAAATGACTCGCATGCACAACCCACCCCACCCTGGCCTGACCCTGCGCGATGATGTTTTACCGGCACTGAGCCTGAGTGTCACACAAGCCGCTGCCCAACTGGGTGTATCGCGTGTTGCCTTTTCTCGCATGATTAACGGTCATGCAGCGATATCACCAGAAATGGCCTTGCGCATTGAGGCATGGCTAGGTATCGAACGCGGGGGTGAGGCGCGGTTATGGCTAGCACAACAATCAACATACGACATGTGGCAGGCCGCGCAACGATTCAAGATCAAGCCCATGCACGTTACACCTGCTCCTGCTATGGCTTAATCTCTTTGTCCTGATCTAGCTCGACAGAGAGAATATAGAGGGTAAATAACTCTCTCAAACAAACGCCCTAACCTTGAAGAGTGTCACATGCTTGAAGATACAACTTATGTCACGCTAGAGCAGGCAGCGAAAATAATTGAGTCAGACATTGATTCAATTTTGAATGCAGCTTTAGAAGGTCGGGTACTGCTCTACTGGCCACTGCATCAAGAGATGGAGGCGGAGTTGGTGGGGGCTGAAGGTGGAAATGACGATTCAAACCCCAGATTTCTGAATAAGCTATACAGCGAATATAAATCGTTTGAATTTGTCCCCATTGCGAGGGCTGCGCTATCAACCATCATGAATAAGGGGTTTGCAGACGTAACACATGACCCTCTAACTCTCCCCGATGAGCATGAGTATTATTGGCGTGCTGTGCAAGGGAATAAACGTAGCACTCTGTTTTTGGAAGGGCTAGAAAATATTTTCCTATTACGTAGCGATTGCGTAGCGTGCAAAAAGCTGATGCGCGCTAGCAAGCACGAAAGTAGCGAGGTGACTCAGACGCCACAGATAGATGAAGCTGCCTGCATTCCCCCCAATAAAACCAAACACACTGGAAGTCCAACCCGATGGAATGATGAAGCGCTTGATGAACTCATAAAATATGACGCTACACATACCACAATTGAAACTAAACAGAAATTTGGTATTTCTCGTCAGCGAATTGCTAAATTAGTAAAAAAAGAAAAACTGGTTCCAACAGCGAACAACCCTTTTGGAAATACGAAAACGCGCTAAACGTATGCAAGCGGTTGCATCACTAAATTTTAAACCCGCATGGAATAAGGCTATACAGCAAGCAACGGGGGTTGCGGTTTGCAGGCAATGGGTGTTGCTGGAAAATAATTTGTACGTCTTCAATATAACTAGGCGTATCAAAATGCAATCACATTACTCGACAGAGGTATTGGCCGGACACCTTCAAATTAAGCCACAGACCGTGCGTGCAGCACTATGCCGTGATGGACACTACTTTGGGCTACGTCCAATAAAGCTACCCAACCGCCGATTGCTCTGGCCTGCTGATCAGGTCACAGCACTTCTATCCGGCAATGGAAAACCCTCAATCAACCAAACAAAATAAAAACCCGTTCACAACTTCGTGATACGGGCTTGGGATACTGAACCACTCCATTCTAGCTTGATTGTCGAGAAGTTGTGCCGTTTTCTTCTTAGGAAAATAGCCATGACACATTTACAAACAAATACACAGCCATCGGAATACATGATCCGTTTGGTCAATGGGCAAACAGCAAGCTACAAAGGGCGTGCACCAGCCGATCTCAACGACAAGTACCAACGAGGAACGCATGCGGAATGCAAGGCTCTCGTCAAGCAAGAGCATTCCAAGCCTGAGGGACTTCGTATTACGGGCCTGCTGGGTTTTAACGCAGACGGTTCGACTACAGACATGCCGTTCCCAGATGGATGGCTTGTTGCACCTTCTGATGTGCCACTGTCCCAAACACCTTTCTCCCAGCCGGCAACCGAAGCGTCAATTGAACCACGTACGGGAGATGGCGCCCAGGATGGATGTGTGCCTGGTTACGAGTGTGAGCCGCAGGATGTTGCGCCGGCGATTGCCAAATTCACGTCTTACATACCTGACCCACTCGCGGTTACTAATACCCAATTTTTGCAGGGAATATTCGGCTCCCTTGCACCAGGAAAAACATGTTGGACAACATCGTTCGCTGCTAACCCGAAACCGGCCAAAGGAGAGGCTGGCGCCGAAGGAAAGGATTGGAAAGGAAATAAATGTCAGCCTGAGGAAGTTCAAGACACTCCGTTTGGTAACGCCTACATAAGCGTGTCTTCATTCAGGATGGGGTCTGATAGAACGTTCAAAAGGGATCGTGAACACTTTGATACCCTTTATATGGTCGTACTGGACGATATTAAATATGCTTCCATCACGCCGACATGGAAACTAGAAACAAGCCTGAAAAATTTTCAACTTGGGTTCAAGCTGAAAGAGCCGATCAATGATCTGGACGTCGCATCGAGGTTACATGAGGAAATAACCAAGGCAGACCTTGGGAATGACAAGTCTGGCAATATGGCCGTCCGATACGTCAGACTACCAGGAGGATGTAATACTAAAGCTCAGCCTACCTTTCCATGTAGATTGCACTCGTTTGATCCAACAATCACTTACACGCTTGAACAGTTGATTGATGCATTCCGTCTGGATCGCGCTTACATCATGGATGGAGACAAGCCGCAACGATCAAAACAATCCATAGGCCGGAGTGTAGGCTCTACGGACAACGATTACCTTGCACCTGACCAACCAGACGCTGACCAGGTCGAAGACCTTAGGAGCGCCCTTGCTCACCTTGATAGTGATGACCGAACCACGTGGGTAAATTGCATGATGGCACTGCGTACATGCATAGATGGGTATTCACTATGGATTGAATATTCGGGCAAAAGTAGTAAGTTTGACCCAGCCAAAGAACCGCACCAGTGGGGTAGTGCCAGACCCACGATGACACATTGGAAGCAAATCTTTGTAATGGCGCGTGCCAAAGGCTGGCCTGGCAGAGACTCAAGAACGTCTGGGGGAGCGGTCATTGCCGCAGGGCTATTAAGTCGACCTTTGTATCGTGATCTAAGAGAGGCCACTGGCAGCGCAAAGGACGTGGCCGATACCAACACACACCTACCACCAGCGATAGATCCAGCGATTGACCCCACGCACACCACAACTCTATTTGATTCACCTGTAGTGCTGCCACCATTCGCAAAGGAGTTACTCAATCTGCCTTATGGTTTAGGTGAAATTCAAAGATATATCTATGGTCGTATGAAATATCCAAGCTCTGCAAATGCAGGGGTAACAGCGATCTCTTGCTTCCAATCGCTCGCTATGGGGATATTCACCATTGAGTCATTTAGCGGCCTAGGCTTGAATGAGTACTACTTCACATGCGCACCAACAGGATTTGGCAAGGAAGACCTGCGACAAAGCATTGAGGAGATATTTAACACATCTAAAATGGACTGCCTGATCAATCTGACGTTGCCGACCATACAGTTTGCTCTTCCTGCGAGCGCACAAGGTGCACACGCTCAGCTTCTAGGCAATCCTCAACAACTGTTTATGGCTGATGAACTGGCTGAGTATATGGCTGGCACTCAGAAAGATCAGCATAAGCAGGGACTTATCGGCTACATAATGGAGTGCTACACCAGGCCATTGAAGAGCGTAAACGTCCCGTACTCACTGACATCTAAGCAGCCCCCTGTTAAGCACCCAAGGGTTGCTATCTATGCGACGACTACATGGGAAAGAATGAGTGAAGTAATGACTTCCAGTCACGCCACCAGTGGCGTGTATAACCGGGTTGTGATCCACATCGGTGAGCAAACACGAATCGAAAAAAAGTATAACGGTCTTGTCTACGAAATTCCGGAAACGGTGAAGAGTTTAGTCAAGTGGCTGACAACCAAGCCTCCCAACTCAACGATTATATTTTCTCCTGAGGCGTGGGACTACTTTGTAACCTACGATAAGTCAATTTGCGAATCACTCAAATTTTCCGACAATGCTCTTGCAGGTCGATTGTCAGAACAGGCTATCAAGATGGCAGCAGTGATTGCGTTATCTGACCTGCGCACGGTCATTACCGTTGAAGATATGACTACTGCATTCGCAATACGGTTGGGTATGTACCACCGTGCGGCTGCAATCATAGGGCGTGACCAAACCATGTCAGATTTGGTTCCTACAGGCAAAGCTGTTGCGCAGGTTACAGAGGTATTTAAACGTAAAGAATCACTTTCCATATCTCGGATGCGTGACTTTTCTAGGGCTTTTAAGTCACTGTCGGCAAACGATCAAGCTAGCGTTATTCGTATGCTCGTTATGCAAGGAACATGTCGGCTACGTGAAGCAAGTACGGTGTACGACTCACTGATTTATGAAATCTAGTTATTTGACTTCTGAACTCCGAACAGACAAATATTTTTTATAACAGACAGTGCTGTCTGTTCGGCAAACTCGCATGAATAAAGGATCTTATATATAAAACAGACAAATACAGACAACCACCACACACCCATCTTTATATTTAATCATTGGTATGCCAGGGGGGCATGAAAAATGTCTGTTTTATAGGCAAGAACCACCTCTGGACTGGTTATGCCGAACAGACATGCTGTCTTTAAGTGAACCCATTTGTCTGTTTTGGTTTTTACACGTAAGCCATACATCTAAACGAAAAGATTATGAACAAACCTGCCCAGCATTCCATGACAACCAATGCCACCCACCGACTCACAATGGCCCGCAGTGACCGCATGGATTTCTGTTGCGAGCATCCTCTAGCTGGGCTAACCCACTCAATGAGCCTGCTAGATGACGGAGGGCGGGCGATGCTCAACCTATGTCTGGCAAGAGTTGCATTAGTGGTGCAACACACCAGCAGCGAATAGCCGGCCAAGCATCAGAATACCAATATGGCTTCGTATAGGGGGAACGACAATGGCACGTCAGGCAACGAAGGGCAAGGTAACAAGCTACCACCAGCTTGATTGCCGCAGGCTTGCCCGAGAGCATGGCTTTACACCTGGGCATTCGTTCGTCACCTCCTTGCTCGATGGCTGGGGCTACCCAGCGACTCAGGTGGAGGTCAGCATGCATGAGGGCCGGCTTGATGTGCGTGTGGGCGATCTGGTGCGCCAGTGCTGGCCTGTTGAGGTCAGCCGTACCAGCCTCGCGCATCGCAACGCGTGGCGCTGGTGGTTTGCATGCCCATCGTGTACCCGGCGATGTGCTGTCCTCTATTTTCGCGGTGTGACCGCGCCGGGGTGTCTTGTCTGCATGAATCTTTCTTACTTAAGCCAGAGCCATGGGGCCATGATGAGGGGGATAGAGAGGAATCAACGGATATACAAACGGCTCAAGTGGAATCCCGGCCAGCCCTTGACGTGGTGTCGCCCGAAAGGCATGTGGCGTAGAACGCTTCTTGCTCTGTCTGGTCAACTTGACTCAGGTTACAGCCGGATGCGTGAGGCGCTGGATAAGTTAAATCTGCATCACGTAACGGATGGAATCGCGGAAATATCATCCGCAATGTCTAAGTAGCTAGAAGCTGTATACCTTACTTGGTTGGTTTTCTGTGCGTGGAAGAAGGGTCAGCACAGCTCCTCTAGGTGGGCGTGGGTTGCTCGGCTGGGTAAGGGGATAGCATTTATAAGTCAGGCGTTGGGGGTGGGAAGGTAAATTGGTTGCATTGATTGAATACTGCAATGCCATCACAAACTGGTGTTGATGCTTACACAACTCCTTGCTAGGCACTTTGACCACACGCCAGTTGTTTAAACATCACACAGCTCACTATCCGGAACCTCAATTGATAGCTAGGCGATTCGCAAATATTCATAAGACCCATACCCAACTCATAACAATGCATCGTTGAGTCTCTTGGGCAATCTAATGCTACTTTTTAATTTGCTACTTAAATCCAATTCAAAATTAAATGGTATTTATTAGTGTTATAAGTTGATGTGGGAAGTTTGATAGGGGCCAATACAAAGAACTACTACTAGGCCTCGCAACGCATCATTTTCCTGAATTTTGTGTATATCTTCGTAGAAATCGACTTGTCATTTTCGGTATCTAGTACTAATGCCGCTTGAATGCTGCCGTTGACTATTTTCAGTTCGTCCTTATTAAGGCACTAATGAAAAATCAGTCATAAAGTATTCGGCCATTGGGAATGCTTGCGTCCAAAATTACTTCTTTGATTTTATTTCTTGGATTTGCAAACCTAGCATTTACAGTACTGAACACCAACCTGTGGAGCGGTATCTGGTGGCATAGATTTAACCATTAGCGTTAGATGTAATGACTTAAGCATGAATGGTGCTGGGAAAGTGACTATCGGTAGTGTGGTCACTGTCGCGCAGTTGCAAGCAACGCCGTAAAAAATATTGGAGCAATTACATTCCTAACAAATTCTTGTTAGGCGGTTGGGTTCGACTGAGTACAGGATCCCTTGGGCTAACAGTCAATCACGCTTGGATATACAACAACAAACTAGCCCTTGAATATGAATATTATGATGACGAAACTGGGTGAAATTATGCGCAACTTTAAAGAATGGCTCCTGAATCTTGATAAGAAATATAAATTCAGCGAAAAAAGTAAAGCAATAGTTACTGATACTGCAAAAGCCGTTACAGGCAGTACCGACTCAGCTATAGGTGTTTTAAAAAAATTCCCTCAAGAGGTAGACTTTAAAAAATCAATGCTTGAATTCGTAAATAGTGTTGGCGATGTTAGTAAGAACATTACCGGCAAAAAATTTGTCGAGGCGGCAGAAAGCCTGTTAGATCAACAAATGCGATACAACAATATACTTGCGACAAGACTTGCTGAAGCATTGGAAGATATTGAGATTCTTAAAACTCGCATAATTCAATTAGAGAATAAGGTATGAATGTAGATGAGTTTATGTCTCACCCCATTTATGGGCGTAGCCCTGCCCACCAAATCGATGATGTCATTAGCAAGTGGAACAAGAATTTAAGCGCAGGCACCTCTAGTGATGTAGCAGGCATGACAACCATGCTGGCGGCGCTGGGGATTGATGCAGCAAATGGTGATGGCTTATTAGATCAAATATCACCAGAGCTTCTCAGTTCCATGAAAAATTTAATGGGTGAAAAAGCAGATACCTATGAAGAGGCCCGGCGACTTATTTCTGAAAAGATTGCAAATGGAGACCTTTCATTTGCAGGGTTTGTTAACAAAATAAAAGGTCAATTAGGTGAAGATCAATTCATTGCAGAAAATTCTGACTATGTGCTGGCGATATCAAAAAGTCAGGAAGGTATTGATGCAATACGTGGACGAGGGAGCGACTTCGTAGAGGCAGTTCAAGTAAAAATGTATAAAAATGCAAATGATGTAATTCATCATATGCATATCGTTCAACAAAAAATTAGTGATGGACTTACTGTGGAGGGCGAGACTATCGATAAGTTAAGTTTTGCTGTCCCCTACGATATTGCCGAAGAGGTGCGATCGAAAGCCGCTCATCATATTGATTTATCGTCAATCGATATTATCCCGGTAAGCGTTACTTCAAACTCACTCGCTGACGCTGTTGTTGGCGCTGGTGAAAATTTGACACACCCATTTATTCATATCGTCGAGGGGTCTCTCTCCACAATTGGCTTCATGGTAGCGCTTGACGCATTAACCAACACTTATTTGTGTTTTAAAGGGAAAAAAACTTTTGCAGAAGTTTCTAGAGATATCACGGTAAAAACTCCAATTGGAGCAATGGCTATTGGCACATCAAAAACTACAGCCGTTTTTCTTTCTTTTGCTGGTTGGTCTCAAAGCCCTATTGTGCTTCCAATAATATCTGCGATGATCGTAAGATATCTAACGCTAAATTGGTACGAAAATCGATCTGCCTTTTCACATCGTGTAGACAGTGATTGTCAATTGTTGTCACGCTTGTGCGATGCACTTGAAGTAAAACCTCAACGATCTGTTCAACTTACATAATTTAATTGATTTAATAGTATTGTTTATATCGTTTAAATGTTGTTAACGTGCCATGCAACTGTTTGCAACCCTAAGGAACCTGTGCCATGACCCTGCTGCAAGCCTCATGTTTGTTCTGTGATATTCAAAAAATGGACAGAGGCCGCATCATTGCTGAAAACGAACTGGCATATGCCACACGCGATGCATATCCCGTTGCTCCGCATCACACGCTACTTATACCTAAGCGACATGTGTTGGATTATTTTGGTTTGAATGCTGAAGAAATGCTGGCAATCAATGATTTACTTAACAAGCAGAAAATTGCTATCGACGCATTAGATCCGTCGGTAGGTGGTTACAACATTGGTATGAATTGCGGAGAGGTTGCAGGTCAATCTGTTTGGCATTGCCATGTACATTTAATACCTAGGCGTAAATATGACGTTGAATATCCAAAAGGCGGTGTTCGTCACGTAATACCTTGGAAGGGGAGTTATTCAGAATTAGAAGGGACAAAGTAATGCCACAACTTCAGTTGTACGCTAACTACGACAGGCAGGATGTTCATGCCATTTTTTCGCCAGAGACAGCGTTTGTACCCCAGGCTGGTACGTGGGGATTGCAAGGAATCATTAAAGTACCTGAACGAAAAGGTGATTGGGTGTTCTTTGTCACCTTTGGCCAAGAGCAGGGTGATCATGTTTTCGATGAATCAATTACAGAAGCTGAGCCTTTATGATCCAAGGGGGAAGCCTGAAATAGTGAAATGGTTAAAAGCGAATCTGTAATAGTTGCTTTGGTAGCAGGGATAATAGCCACGACCTATTGCTCTTGCACACGATCAGTCTGAATGCTGTTAATTGAATTTTTTATCTTTTTGCCTATCAATTGTTTGCCTTAGTAAAAGGAAGTACAACTAATACACACGTACACCCGATCAGAACTGTACTCCGATGTAAGTGGAGACAATCTTTTTTGTACTTTTTCACCTAAGGTACACCATGATTAAAAAACTCACAGCCATTCTCATACTGACCACGACCACACCCTTTGCCTTAGCGCAGGGGACGGCAACAACTATCGGTGGAACTACTTTTTATAATGGCGCTGACGGATCTTCCGGGACATCTACGAATATAGGTGGCACCACCTTCTACAACAACTCAGATGGTTCGTCAGGCACCGCAACCAATATTGGTGGTACGACTTTCTACAACGGCTCTGATGGCACGTCAGGCACGGCGAACACAATCGGAGGTACGACCTTCTATAACGGTTCAGACGGGCATTCAGGCACTGCGACCAGCATTGGTGGCACCACTTTTTACAATGGCTCTGATGGTTCCTCTGGCAACTCAACTACCATTGGCGGTACAACATTTTTTAATCGCAACTAGGTAGCGTGTTTTAGGCGTACAGGGGGAGGGTTAACTTCCAAGCTGACCAGAATTGAGGTTCTGGGGAGTCCTCAATCAGCATTTTTAGAAATCCAGTTGAAAAAGTGTGCATGAAGGCGACCCCAAAAACCTTTGCCTTCGGTCGACATTCGGTATGGCGAGGTTATGCGGTGATTGCGACCACATACGCAAATAATTGCAAATGATCGGGAGGGTGGGGATAGGGCATCATTCGCCGTGCATGCCTGGCTAGCAGTGGCGGGTACTCGCAGATTATGCGGCGATTCACTTGGCATCATGGCTTACTCTTCCCACTTTAACTGGCTTTCTGATTCAGAGGTGTGTATAAATACCGCATCACCCAAGAACTGCCTGCGGCCCTTGGTCTGAACCATCACACATTGCTTGGCAGCCACCGCACGCACGAAGTCCTTGGTGTCCAGGACATGGAATACCGGTTGGCTGCAATTGGTGCAATACCTGACCTGGTCATGCTCAGTGTGCTGTATCTCTTCCCATTTCACACGGCACTGATAGACCTCTGCCAGCTTGCTGCCCTGGGCATCCCGGTCGTTGAACTCTGGGATCGGGGTGCGTGTAGGGGCGGTGTTTTTCATGCAGGCTCACTCGCATTGGTTGTGTGTTAAGTGTAGAGATAAGTAAAGGAAACGAAAATGCGATGCACCGATGCGCGACTCAGCCCCCCAGATAACGTAACTACTTTCCTGTTTTTTCTACTCGTTCAGCGCATAGAAAGTAGGCCAAGCAGGCATTGCTTCCAAAATCTATGTTGCATGGCTCGACGTTACAGACATGCCTAACAAGCGCCTTTCGTCTAGCCAGCTCCTGCCGAGACACCCCCGCTTTCAAGGCCTTTGCCATAGCATCAGCCTCGTCAAAGTACGGATCATTCCCGGCCAATCCGTAATTTGACAGTTCATCAAGAGTAAGGATTTTTAATTGATCTGGAGGAATGATCATCATGTCAGCATACAACCGTAGCGAGACATTCATTTCGGTAAGATAATTTTCTACTTCCGTTTGAATCAACTTATATTTTTGTTTTTCTTTCTCGGGGGTTGTAAGGACTGCTTCTCTTTGATATGGGCGGTGTATGCCAATCAGAGATTTTTCATCAACGGCGCGATATCCTGCTCCAGCCAGAACAAGCACACAGGCGCTATAGCATCCCTTAGGTTTTGCCAACGCTTTCATGCTCCGTATGACTCGGCCTATACTCATAGCTGCTGCAATATCGCCTCCTGCTGATTCCAATTTGATAATATAAATAACCTTACCACCTGAGTCGTCAAAGTGCTGTTTTCCAGCAGTCAGCATCCGTTCAAATCTAAGAGCATCAGCCTCTGTTATGTTGCCTGTCAGCTCAACTGTGACTAAAACGGAGCCAGGTGACGAACCATCGAAAGGTTCCAGATCGGCATCAACATCCGCGTATACAGTGTTCAGAAAACCAAAAATAGTCAAAGCTATAGCAATAACTTTAATGATTAACGATTTGTGGAATTTTTGATTCATTTCCTGCCTTAGTTGTAACTAGATTTAATAAGGTGCACCGATACTATTTCAACTTGGCTGAGTTCTGCATGTAGTGCATATTTAAGAATCTTCACGGTGCACCATCACAATCGTCGTTGCAGGAGTTAAGTGGTGGCACTCGTAATGATGGTAAATCTTATTCATTCGCACTTAAAGATGACTTCACTCTCGGGGTACTGGATCGGCCTGCCTTGCGTCTCCTTGCTATGCAAGAAGACAAACTTCTTGCCCAAGCTTGCGCAGTAATCGCCGGCCTCTTTAGTAGCAGAGATTTTCAGCGGATCGGTTGAGTGGTAAGCCGTAGGCGCCTGGTGCGTGACAGTCATCACTCCATGTCGCCGATCTGCGTGGTGTGGAACACCTTATTCATTATCTCGGCCGCCATGTCGTAGGCGGCCTTGTTCGTCACCAGTTCGTAGTCGTCGGTCACTACTGCAAAAGTGTTCTGTTTCTTCACATCGAGTACTGCGAAGTGGCGCTTGAGCTGTCGATACTTTTCGAGGCCGTCTGTAGTCGGCATAAACAGAGGGCGCATCTCCACGGGGAAGAATGCTTCTTCAAGGTTCCCCGCCTCCCAGGATTGGGCGGTTGTCATGTTCTTATGCTCCTCCATGTTTGGCGCGAGCGGCGCGCTTCTCGGCCAGAGTCAGATGGTGTCCACCCTGCAACAATGCTCGCTTTGACCCGCATATTTTTCTTGTCTCTTGAGTGACTGATCGTTGGTCAACGAAAAGTGATGTGCGTCCCCACGATACGAGCTGCTCTGTATCACCACATGCAACACTAGTTGGTCTGGATAATGACTTTGGGCGGTAGGTGTTGATCAAGGGTATCCTAAAATGGGATATTCCGATACAGGATTTAACGTCTTGGGTATGTTCCAAGACGACATCCGCCGAGCAATGCTGCGCAAAGAACTGCGCGAGGCGAGATTGCGTGCTGAACTTCGGCAAGTTGATGTTGCTACTCTGCTAAGCAAGCCTCAGTCATATGTCGCTAAGGTTGAGAGTGGTGAGCGACGCATCGACTTTATTGAAACGCTCAACCTGTGTCATGCGGTGAGCCTAGATCCAAAGGTACTGATTAAGAAGTTGTCGTAGCGATCGCGCAATAGGTTGAGCTTGCCGACTAAATTGAAGACGGCATAGAGGCGCGAGTATCCATGAGGCAGTAATTAAGCGCCACTCATGAATTGCCGGAATTGCTTTATGCCTGCTTAACGCAAGTAGCTCCACAAGTGCGCACATAGTTGTCAGTTAACATCCTGTAAGTTAAGACAACCACAGTGAACCTAATGCCCTCCATTGCTGACTTCATTTTTTTTGCTTCGTTCATTATCATCGGAGCGATGATAATCATCAGCCCAAAATTTGTAGGGCCTAGGGCATACAGCAAACTTTTACTTGCAACCATTTGCATTTCCCTTCTTGTAATGAGTCTATTTCACATACTAGACATCATGGTTGATGGAAATACGCCAGTTCACTCCGCCTTGATTACGTTTGCGCAGTATGGCGTTTATGCACTGGCCTTCAAGCTCTGGCTATCAATTAACTATCCAAGTTTTAGTCGCGGCAAACGTGCGCTGATGCATATGCTCTCGCACACAGTGCTACTGTTCGTGATTGTGGCAAGCTATTGGTTCAAGTCGCAATACGCATTTTTATTGGTCATTGTTAATCCTCTGGTGAGCCTGTCAGTTGCGCTGATCGCTGAGACTATCGAAGAAACCATGGCACGGCGCGTTAAGAAATACGAATAAGAAGGTAATTGATAGTTCTAGGTTCAGGCCTGTAAATGGAGCAAAACAATGAAACCAATATTCCCCAAAGGTTCTGATCCGCTCTTGCATCGAAAAGGCTTAGTGGTAATGCGGCAACCAATGACGTGGGCCTATAGAGCCGTATTCACCTTCGTTATCGTCATGACTGTTTTAGTATTTATTATCGGTGCAGTTACCCGTTCCTCAAGTGTGCTTGGTATCTTTATTTGGGGGTATACAGCTTGGCTTATGCATAAGCGAAGAAATGAAACTCTAGTGCGTTTTTACCGAGGCTTGCTTATAGTTGACTTGGTTATAGGCGTGATTGGTTTGTTCCTGCTTGCTAATTTTGGGGACACGATATCTGGGCGTCACGTGGTTGTTGGAACATTGGTAGCGTTATCAATGCTTGCCTGTTATTTGCTAATGGTATTTTTTAAGCGTCAGACGGGACAAGTTATTAAGTCTACCGCATTGACTGAAACTATTGCTGAAATCGTTGTTACTCAAGATTCTGGCCATCTAATAATCACGCCACCCTCAAATTCACTTACTCAGACCGTATCATCAGTTTCCAATATCGAAAATGAACATTATGGAGAAGGTGTATCGAATGAATCAAACTCAACGGATCGGACAGATGGACTGCGGGCGAAATCTTTATTAATCTCAGATGACGGTAAGAATAAAGCAAAGGTCGATTGCTACACTACATCAGGGCTGTCACCTCTTCACTTAATTTTCTGGCGCAACGTTGTAGGTATTGCGTTTCTACTCCTCGCCCAGAACCCTGCGCAGTATTCCAGCTATGAGATTCTCGTGCGGCTTTGGCTGCAAACAATGACTATTTCCTTTGCGTCGGCGACATTCTTTAGTGGAGTTTGTTATTTATTTTTTACCTATCGAATGAAAAGTAAATTATGGCTATTTTTTTTGGTGTGTGCCTGGATTTTTGCCCTGCTTCAACTTTTAGGGCATTGGTTTATGCCAAGCGTTATGTATAAAGTTGTAAGTTTCCCGAGTGCATTTCTTACGAGTCCACAGCAAAATTCTCATCCACAAAATACTTTCAGACAGTCTACTAACCTTGCGCCTGAGGCAAGGATCAATTCGGAAGATTTGGGAGCAGACAAAAGTAGCGCTGAGCAAAGCGGTGTGCCAGTTGTTGGATTAACACTCACTCAATTGCGCATTCTATACCCAGCTTATGACGACCTGAGCGATGACGAGTTATCGGATGGGATCTATAAAAAATTCTACGCAGGTCAAGACAGAGCGAAGATAAAACGTTTGTACGGTTTTTGGCCATCAAAGTAATTAACTCATCACCACTACGTTTTAATTCATGATTGTACGTAGGTCTGCATAATAAATTTCGTATTCAATGGATCGGCTACAACATAATACCTTTGCAACTTGAATGTAAAAAAGTACGCTGAATTTTCGTAGTCAACTATTGATAATGGGGTAGAAATATTATGATGACATTGCGAACAGTGGTTATAAGGCACATCGAATTGAACTTACACGCATTGAAGATGGCACCGAGTGTTCTAGTGCTTGAACATGAAAATGAGTTAAGCGCTCAGGCAAAAAAGCGCAAGTAGGCATTAGTCAAGCATTGCTTTTCACTGTCTTGGTTATTGTTTAAGTCAACGTCTCAGGTTCCAGTCCTAAACTGACTGGATACACTACCAACGTTGAGACTTATATGTCAAACCACAATTCAGATCTTCCTTGATCTCTACAATTCGTTGGACAAGGCAGCCACGTGCACCAAGATTTCCCACCTACTGGTGTCGAAGTAAGCCCTCCTGTGGCAGTTATTACCTATGCCAAAAGATACGACGCCGACAGTGTTCAATACTATTCAGCCGATACCTGGATGGGACGACTCGGCAATAAGGTCTTCACCTGGCTGCGCAAGCAGTGCCAGTGACGATTCTACAAATCACCTCAGGTCGCTAGGCAATGACCAAACCCAATACACCAACCCCCTTGCCAACAATCCAGTGGGATGTGGGCATCATCGACGCCAGCATGCAGGCTGGATTTCCGTCGCCTGCCGATGAGCATCTGGTAGAACGCACTGAGTTGATGGGAAATCTAGTCAAGCATCCACAGGCGTCCTACCTCCTGCGGGTGCAAGGGGAGTCAATGCGGGACGTTGGTATTTTTGATGGTGAAGTGCTGCTGGTCGATAAAGCCATCGAACCCAAGCACGGCCAGATTGTGGTCGCAGTGGTCAATGGCGACTTCGTCTGCAAGACCCTATATCAGCGTGCCGGGCTGACCAAACTCAGACCTGCAATGTGACCTTCCCAGACATCATTCCAAAGCCAGGTGAAGCGCTAGAAATCTGGGGAGTGGTGATTGCTACGATTAAGCAGTTCAGAACGTAAGAGTGTTGTTTGAATCTGGTTACATGGGGGTTACACGGAACTTAAACAATCCCAAATCATCGCACCGAACAGAGCAGAAACCCGCTTAAAAACTAGTGATTGAATACAAAACGCCAAAAACAAAGGGTCTCAAGCCGTTTTAGACTGGAAACCCTTGATTTTACTGGTGGCGCATCCCTGATTCGAACAGGGGACCTTCGGATTATGATTCCGCTGCTCTAACCGACTGAGCTAATGCGCCATCCCTTCGACTGCCTGAACAACCGAAGTCCAAAATTCTAGCATTTTTTGACGAAGTTCGCATCCCTTACGAGTCATCTACATGTCAAAATACCAAAAATCCCTGCCGGGTAACGAAAATAACCAAGAGACTCGACCATGACAGAACCGATTCTGACCTATATGCGCACCCCTTCGGCGGCAAAATTCAAGCTGCCGGTCGGTGCCACCGATACGCATGTCCATATTTTTGGCCCGAATAACGTATTCCCCTATGCAGCGACCCGTGGTTTTACGCCTGTTGATGCCCCAAAGGAGGCACTCTTTGCCTGGCACAAAAAAATGGGAATTGACCGCTGCGTGATCGTCAACACGCTCTTACATGGTTATGACAATAGCGTTGTCGAGGATGCCATGCGTGCCGCTAAAGGACGCTACCTGGGCATCGCCCTGGTGCAGATCGATGTCTCGGATGCCGAACTTAAGCGCCTCGCTCAGGTGGGCTTCAGAGGCGTACGCTTCCATTTTATGCCTGGCTACAAGGTGCATGAGTCACCCGAGCAGATCATCGCGCTGACCAAACGCCTGGAACCACTCGGCATGCACTTGCAACTGCAACTGCACGCCCAGTATGCAAAAGAACTCATGCCTGTACTCAAGCAATCTGCCGTCACTGTCGTGATGGATCACATGGGGCGCGTCGATGCCAGCCTCGGTATCGAACATGAACATTTCCAGGACTTCTGCCGGTTGCTCGAGCTGCCAGGTTTTATGGTCAAAGTCAGCGGTATCGACCGCATCGATCCCACTCCCCCTTATGCGCAAGGCATTACATTTGCCCGGCATTTAGTACGAAACTACCCTGACCGCTGTGTCTGGGGTAGTGACTGGCCGCATCCTAACCATACTCATGTGCCTGATGATGGCATGCTGGTCGATTCGCTAGCCTCAATCGCGCCTAAGCCTGACGTCCTGCATCAGTTACTGGTCGACAACCCACAACGCCTCTACCGCTTTTCTGCCTAAAGGAAAATAAAATGACTGGTCGTATTCAAGATAAAGTTGCCCTGATTATTGGTGCAGGTTCGGTTGGACCGGGCTGGGGCAATGGTCGGGCGATTGCCACACGTTTTGCCGAAGAAGGTGCAAAGATTTTCGGTGTAGACCGCAACCTCGAGCAGATGAAAGAAACCATCGAACGCGTTCAAGCTGCTGGCGCAGAAATCGAAACTGCCTTTTGTGATGTGACCTCACACCAGAGCATCAAGGACGCCGTCGCCGCTTGCATGGCCCGCTTTGGCCGCATCGATATTCTGGTCAATAACGTCGGCGGTTCAGCTGCAGGTGGCCCGGTCGAGATGTCCGAAGAAGTCTGGGACTCACAGGTCGATACGAATCTCAAAAGCGTATTCCTTGCGTGTAAACATGTGTTACCCATCATGGAAGAGCAAGGCAGCGGCGCCATCGTCAATATGGCTTCGACTTCTGGCACGCGCTGGACGGGCTCGGCTCAGGTTGCCTACGCTGCGACCAAGGCAGGCGTCATCCAGATGTCAAAAGTCATCGCGATTCAATATGCAAAGAAAGGCATTCGGGTCAACACCATTATCCCGGGACAGCTACACACCCCAATGGTTGAGGTTCGCCTCGCGGGTCAGCGAGCAGGCGGAGATGTTGCAAAAATACTGGAACAACGACAGGCACGCATTCCTCTGCCCTTCATGGGTGATGGACGCGATACGGCCAACGCCGCGCTATACCTTGCATCGGAGGAAGCGCGTTTTGTGACAGGAACAGAAATCGTGGTTGATGGAGGAATGTCGGTTCGCTGCGGTTGAACATCTTATTAAACATGTCGGTTCGCTGCGACTAAAAGTTGTATATCTGTCAATCGTTGCGGTTTAACGGTTTTTGAACATGTCAGTCAGCAGCGTGTTGCACATGTCTAGTCTTAGATGTGTACAAACGAGCAACCTTTATATAAAAACGAATACATTATGAAAAAAAACAAACACACAAAACACTTAACTGCCACGTTGAAATTCCTGGCAACAATGTTAGGTGCAACAACGATTGCATTGACTTCACTATGTGCTTCGGCGCAAACGAAGTCCATCAGGATGATCGTTGCATTCCCGCCCGGTGGGCCGGTAGATTTTGTGGCACGCAGCATCAGTGACACGCTAGGCAAAGAACTTGGCCAAACAGTGATTGTTGAAAACAAGCCTGGCGCAAATGGCATCATTGCTGCCGAATATGTCATTAAGTCACCACCAGATGGCTCTGTGATCTGGTTTACAAGTGCCGGAGCAGTGGCAATCAACCCAGGTCTCTATCCTAAACTGCCGTACAACCCACTTACGGATCTAGCACCTATCTCTCTGGTCTCGCGTAACGATGAGTTGCTCGTGGTCAATCCAAAGAACCCCGCCACGGGACCCAGGGATTTTGTAGACAATGCACTCAAGCAGCGCACCACGATGGCGTCCTCAGGTATGGGTAGCGTGCCTCACTTAGCCTCTGCGCTTCTTGGTGACGCCACAAAAGCACAACTAGTAGACGTCCCTTACAAAGGTGCGGCACCCGCGATTACGGATGTAATGGCAGGCCATGTCGATGCCTTCTTTGGTGATGTGCCGGGACTGATCAACAACATTCGAGCAGGTAAATTAAAACCTATCGCCATGGCTGCGGATCAACGACATCCTTTGCTGCCAGACGTAAAGACTTTTAATGAAATTGGTATCGAAGGCGTCGACTCCGACAACTGGTATGCGCTGTTTACGGCAAAAGACACACCGGTTGCGATGATCGATCGGCTCAATCAAGCGGTGGTGCGTACACTGGATAATCCAGAAGTTAAAAAACGACTTCTGGATTCAGGCACCCTGCCCGCGAGCTCAACCCCCGCCGAACTCGGTGCACTCCTCCAGAAAGACACCGCAAAGTGGACCCGCGTGATTCACGAAAAAAATATTCAACCTGACTAACAATTAAAAACTGAGCCGATCTGAACACGCAGAAACAATGCGGTTCAGTTGTGTTCAGTCAGTATCAGCACTCAGGCTGCCATCATATCCAAGCAAGTCCTGGCAATAACCTTGGTGGCACGACGCAGGTCTTCGAGTTCGAGACGTTCGTCTGGTTGTTTAGCGCGGCTTTCTTCGACCGTGCGTGGGCCGGCGCCATACAGCACGACCGGGATTCCTGCTTCGCAATACAGTCTTGCATCGGCATAAAGCGGTGTGCCACAGGCAGGGACCTTTTCACCAAACAACAGCTCAGCATGCTGCTGTAAGGCCTGGACCAGGCCAGTACTACCTGGTAACGGTTTAAGCGCACGGGCAAGCAGCAAGCGTTTGGTTTCGACCTGAATCCCGGGCAAGGCCTTCCAGACATGATCAATCGACGCACGAATACTCTGTTCAACCTGGGCCGGGTCCTCTTCGGGGATCATGCGACGATCCAGTTTAAGAACCACCTTACCCGGAATGACGTTGGTATTGGTGCCGCCCTCTATCCATCCAATATTCAGATAAGGGTGATTAATTCCAGGGACGGTGCTTTGTATGGACTTGTAGTCTTCGTTCAGTGCGTAGAGCGCATTCATGATCTTGACAGCCGCCTGCAAGGCATCTACCCCTGAGGTCGGTACCGCAGCATGTCCCATCTTGCCGTGCACAGTCACCTCGAATTGCAAGCAACCATTGTGCGCCGTAATGATCTGATAACTAAACCCTGCGGCAATCGCAATATCGGGTTTGGTCAGGTGATTTTTAAGTAACCAGCCTGGGCCAAGTTCTCCTCCAAATTCTTCGTCATACGTAAACTGCAATTCAATCCTGCCTGCAAGTGGTACGCCTAGCGCCTCAAGTGCACGCACTGCAAACACGTATGTAGAAAAATCACATTTACTGACCGCTGCTGCGCGTCCATATATGCGACCGTCATGGATTTCGCCAGCATAAGGCGGATAGGTCCAGCCATCGCCTGGGGGCACGACATCACCGTGTGCGTTCAACGCCAGGGTCTTACCGCCCTGCCCGTACTGACGCTTGACGATCAGATTAGTGATCGATTCAAGTCCTGCGGCATGCACAATGTCCGGCGGCACGGCATGAGGCTCGGCCTGCATATCAAAAGATTTCAATAATTCTGCAGTATGCAACGCATGGGGCGTGTTGTTGCCGGGCGGCGTATCCGTCGGCACCTGGATCACAGACTGAAGAAATTTAACCTGCTCATCAAAATGCTGATCAATCCATTGATCGAGTTTTGCGTAGAGTTCTGTTTTATCGTTCATATTCTAAGTATGGTTATTTTGATCTGACTATTAAAAAAATTATTTTCAAGTAAAAATTGGACGTGCACTAAAGATTGTGTATGCGTTCAATCTCACGACCCAACAGCAAGCTCATCGAGCAAAGCCATGAATGCACGCGTCGCAAGCGTCGCATCCTCTGCGGAGATGATTTCTAGTGGGTTATGGCTAATGCCACGATTACCTCCACGCACAAACAGCATCGCTTGGGGCATGATGGTATGCAGCTTCATCGCATCGTGCCCTGCTCCGCTATTGAGCCTGAAAACAGGCAAATCAAGAGAGGCTACGGCGCGCTCCCAGTGCTGCTGCCAAACAGGGTCTGAGGGTGCCGCCGCGGCTCGCATGCTTTCTGAATAGTCAAAACTGACCGCTCTGCGTTTGGCAATATCCTGTGCCTTGGCCAGAATATCTGCAACCAGCGCATCGCGCTGGCTATCGGTTGGCGCGCGCATATCAAGGGTAAACAAACACTGACCCGGAATGACGTTGATCGACCCCCCAGGCACTTGCATCATCCCGACTGTTGCAACCGAATCCCCATCAGCCAGCGCACGCTTTTCTGCCATCAAGCTGATTTCGGCGGCTGCCAGCAGCGCGTCATTACGCATGGTCATGGGTGTTGTCCCTGCATGCGCTGCAAGTCCGGTGATCGTGCAAGTGCCACGTACACCCGCATTAATAGAGGTCACGACACCGAGCGGCAAACCGCCCTCACACAATACTGGTCCTTGCTCGATATGGACCTCGACAAAGCCTGCGTACTTTGAAGGATCCCGTTTAATGGCATCAATCGCCTCGATCATGCCTGGCAATCTTGCACCCACCATTGCCTCGCGCATGGTGATGCCTTCGCTATCCGTTTGTTCGAGCCAGTTTGGATCGAATGAGCCGGTGACTGCACCCGCGGCAAGAAAGGTTGCCCGAAAGCGTTGCCCTTCTTCTTCGGCAAAGCCAATCACTTCGATATCAAAAGGCAGACGGCGCTGCTCACGAACGAGCTCAGCTACACAAGCGACCGGAATCAGAATGCCCAGGCGACCGTCATATTTACCTCCATTACGCACGGTGTCATAGTGCGATCCTGTGAGTAAGGTCTTTGAGTTTGAGTTTGAGTTTGCTTTTGCGTTCACGCACTCTGCACTGGCTAGGCTACCTGGAGCTGCGGGAGCAGAATAGTTCGTCCCACGATACACAGCCACCACGTTGCCAACTGCATCCATTGCGACTTCATCAAAGCCTGCTTCAATCATCAGCGCTTCAAGTTCAGCACCTGTCTGGATGTGAGCAGGTGTCAGATAGGTACAGGTCAGTTGTCCTTTTTCTGCCCAGGCTGGCTCACTGAACTGGGCAAGTCTCTCGGACCAAGCCAGGATTTTTTCTCCATAGTTCATATTCAATGCTCCATCTTGTTATGTAATACGGTTCCTTCATTGGCATCAAGGCCAAACCTTAATGCGGTGCACTCAGTGGCATCAAGGCCAGGCGCATATCAGTCAAAGCCGAATCCAGATGCAGACTCGCCTCGACATTCTTTAAATGCTTTTCCATGACCTGAGCGGACAGTTCAATATCCCCTGCCTCAATGGCATCGAGTAATTCCACATGCTCATCGGAGGAATGCTCGGCAGAGAGCTTGGTTTGATAGAGCATCGCTGCCAGCGAGGTTCTGGAAACCAGCTGACCAAGCACCTCAACAAGAACCGTGTTGCCCATGATCTGCGCGATCAGCACATGAAAGTCCGCTAACAAGCGTGTGCGTCCACGCACATCTGGCTGTAAACAAGCCTTCTGCTCTTCCTTTAGATGCGCGCGTAATTTTTTAATATCTGCTTTGGTAGCGGTGCGGGCAAACTCCGTGATCATTGGAATCTCCAGATACCGCCTTGTGGTAAAAATTTGCCGGGTTTCCTGCACCGAAGGCATTGCTACCGAAGCGCCCTTGGCGGGCTCGAGCTTGATCAGGCGTTCTCGTTCGAGACGAATCAACGCCTGGCGTACGATCGTGCGCGAGACGCCAAACATCGTCGCGAGATTCTGTTCGACAAGCTTGGTGCCTGCCGCCAAGCGATGCTCAATGATGGCATCGGTGATCGCTGCAGCCACTCGATCCGTAACACTACTTGTTGAGGCTGGCATGGCAGTCAGTATCAGTCGTGAATGGAAGAGAGGAATTGCTTGAGTTCAGCCGTCTGGGGATTACCAAACAATTCCGCTGGAGTACCGATTTCGTGCACACGTCCCTGATGCATGAACACCACACGATCACTCACGCGCCGTGCAAAGCTCATCTCGTGTGTCACCATGAGCAAGGTCATGCCTTCTTCGGCCAGACTCTCTACGACCCGCAAGACCTCGCCCACGAGTTCGGGATCGAGCGCGGAGGTAATCTCATCACACAACAATACAGAGGGGCTCATGGCCAGTGCGCGTGCAATCGCTACACGCTGCTGCTGTCCGCCTGAAAGCTGATCCGGGAAGGCCTCAAATTTGTCGCTCAGTCCGACACGCGCGAGCAGTTTTTGTGCGCGCGCGTGTGCTTGTTCAGAGGTTTCTTTTTTAACGAGTGCGGGCGCCAGCATGATGTTGCGACCCACTGTCAGGTGTGGAAACAGATTAAAGCTCTGAAAAATCATTCCGACACGTTGGCGCAACGCACGCATGGCACGCGCGTCGTGATGGACCAGCGCACACTGGTCAACTGTCAGCGAGCCCGCCTCAAAGGTTTCAAGTCCATTGATGCAGCGTAACAATGTGCTTTTGCCTGAGCCGCTTTTACCGATGATCGCGATCACTTCCCCTGGCGCCACATGCAGATCGATCCCTTTGAGGACTTCATTGCTACCAAAGGATTTACGCAAAGCTCCAATTTGGACAATCGGAGCTGCGGTCGTTGTTTCAAGTCCTTGCATGGAGTTTTCCTTCTAAGGATCGCGCATAGAGGCTGATCGGGTAGCACAGCACAAAATAAAGTAGCGCCACGCAGCTATAAACGAGGAAGGGTTTAAAGGTAGCATTGGTAATCATGGTGCCGGCTTTGGTGAGTTCGATAAAACCAATCAGGGATGCCAGGGCAGTCCCTTTAACAACCTGCACCAGAAAGCCCACCGTCGGAGGAATCGCAATCTTGACGGCCTGAGGCAAGATCACATATTGCATTTGCTCACGGAAATTCAATGCCAGGCTTTTTGCGGCTTCCCACTGGCCAAGCGGAATGGCATTGACACAGCCACGCCAGATCTCAACCAGAAACGCACTCGTATACAGTGTGAGCGCGAGACTCGCAGCTACCCAGGGTGAGAGTTCAACACCAAACAAGGCCAGACCAAAATAGGCGAGGAACAATTGCATCAGCAAAGGCGTGCCCTGAAAGAGTTGCACATAACCTGCAACAAACCTTTCGGCGCCACGGATCTTGGACATTCTGAACATCAGCAAACCCAATCCAACCAGCCCACCACCAACAAAGGCCACGAGCGAGAGCGCCACAGTCCAGCGCATGGCGAGCAGCAAATTACGAAAGATATCCCATAGAGTGAACTCAACCACGGCGCGCTCCAAAAAAGTAACGTGGACCTGCCCAATTCAGCAGCGCACGCACACCGATCGAGAGCAACAGGTAAATAACAGTGGCCACAATGTAGGCCTCAAAGGCGCGGAAATTCCGGCTTTGAATCAGATTCGCCACAAAACTCAGCTCAGGGGTGGAGATCTGACCGCAGACCGCAGAACCCAGCATCACAATGATGATTTGACTGACAAGTGAAGGCCAGACTTTCTTCAGAGCGGGAGGCAGAATGACGCGAGTAAAAATCTGAAACCGGCTCAACGCAAGACTCAACGCGGCTTCGATCTGACCACGCGGCGTCGCCTGGATACCTGAACGGATAATTTCGGTCGCATAGGCTCCGAGATTGATGACCATCGCGATTACGGAGGATGACTCGGGGGTCAGTTTGATACCCAGCATCGGCAACCCAAAAAACACAAAAAACAATTGCACAATAAATGGCGTATTCCGAATAAATTCGACATACGTTCCAGCAATCCATTTGAGCCATAGAGGCCCACTCAGACGTGACCATGCAAAAACAATACCGATCAATACGCCGAGCACGGCAGAAATCGCCGTCAGCCCAAGCGTCCATAGCACCCCTGAGAGCAGCATTGGCCACTGACTCAGTACTGCAGCGAAATCAAGCTCAATACGCACAATCACTATTCCTGTATGGCTCTTAAAGGGGCAAGGCAATTGACTGAATCAAGCGCCTTGCCACCATGGTCTGGCAAACTTATTTAGGCAAGTCGCCTGAAGGACGCTTGAGCCATTTTTCACTCATTTTGTTGAGATCGCCTGCTACGATTCCTGCAGCGATGATTTCGTTGACTTTGTTGCGCAGGACATCCTCACCTTTTGCGACGCCTACAAAGTTCGGGCTGTCTTTAAGTAAGAGCTTGAATTCTGTCTGCATTTGTGGGGTGCGTTGCATCATGTTTTCGGCAACTGAGACGCCAGTCGCGATCAGATTGACCTGACCCGAGGTGTAAGCCGAAACGGTAGCGTTGTTGTCTTCAAAGCGTTTTAAGTCAGCTTTTTCGGGAGCAACTTTTGTCAGTTCCTGGTCCTCAATCGCACCGCGCGTCACGCTAATGGATTTACCCGCCAGATCTGCAAAGCTTTTGATTGACATGGACTTTGGTCCGAATACGCCTTGAAAAAATGGCGAGTATGCAGACGTGAAATCAATGACGGCCATACGCTCGGGATTTTTACCGAGTGTTGAAATGACCAGATCCGCACGTTTGGTTTGCAGGTAAGGGATGCGGTTCGCGCTCGTGACCACGACCAGATCAACCTTTACGCCCATTTTTTGGGCAATGTAATTAGCCATATCAACATCCAACCCCTGAGGCTTGAGGTCAGGCCCGACAAAACCGTAGGGAGGAAAGTCTGTCGGAATCGCAATTTTGATTTCCTTGGCTTTCATCACATTATCAAGTACATCCTGTGCATGGGAGGCGGCAGTTAAACCCAGACCGAGCGCAAGAGTGGAACAGGCGATCAAAAAGGAACGCTTGCTAGCGTGAAAAACATTCAACTTGGAAAAACGGATGTGTGTCATAACTGCCTCCGGCTGGTTGTATGCAAAACTGTATACAAAATTGGATAAAAAAACGACAGGGTTAACCCTCAAAATCCCAGCCTGATGAGACACCGAGCTGGGGGAGTCATGTATCAATACGTTTTATAGGGCAAAAACTTGCCTGACAACACGACGTTGACACGATCACCTTTTGGATCGGGTTCACGTTTGATATCCATTGAAAAATCAATAGCACTCATGATCCCATCGCCAAATTCTTCGTGGATCAGTTCCTTGATGGTTGTGCCATAGACGCTGACGATTTCATACCAGCGATAGATCAACGGATCGGTCGGCACGGACGAGCGCAACGAACCTTTATAAGGCACGACTTGCAAGAGCTTGACGGCCTCGGGAGGCAACGCAAAGGTTTTCCCAATCAGTGTGGCCTGCTCTTTTGTCAACGTCATCTGACCCAAACAGGCAGCGGTCACCCACTCTTTGGACAGCTTGAGTTTTTTGGCGACATCCGCCCATTTGATGCCTTTTTGAATCTTGGCGGAGTAAATCAGATCGGTCACGTCTTCGCGTGTCATCGGTTTGGCGATTGCCCGGGTTGTAGCCATTAAAAGTGCTCCTTTGTAAAAATTTAAGCGGATGCAAAGGTCTTGGACCGATGCACCAAAAAGTCAATTAAGTGATTTCGACATTCATAAAACTTTGAGTCGTGATGCATCGTCGCACGCGTGCGATCACGTGGCAATGGATTCTCGAAAATCTCTGCAAGCACTGCACGGGGTCCATTACTCATCAGGAAAATCTTGTCCGAGAGCAAGATTGCCTCGTCCACGTCATGCGTAATCATAAAAACGGTCTGTTGGGTTTGACGCACGATCGTCACCAGCTCATCCTGAATATTGCCGCGCGTCAGTGCGTCAAGTGCGCCAAACGGCTCATCTAGCAATAGCATTTTGGGTTGAATCGAAAAAGCGCGTGCAATCCCCACGCGCTGCTTCATACCACCAGATAACTGCGAAGGCTTTTTATCCTCTGAACCCTGTAAATGCACCATATCAATAAACTGTTGAACATGCGCATCGACTTCTGCATTCGACCAAAAGGGCCATTTGGATTTAACAGCAAAGGCAATGTTGCCTCGCACCGTCATCCAGGGCATCAGGGCGTGTGACTGAAACACCACGCCGCGATCAAGACTCGGGCCACTGATCTCTCTGCCATCGATGAACGCATGACCAGCAGTAGGCTGCTCGAGTCCGGCCAGCACGTTCAGAATCGTGGTTTTGCCACACCCGGAATGACCAATGATGCAAACAAAATCCCCCCGCGCAATTTCAAAATTCACATCATCAAAGACAACCAGCTCGCCCTTGCCGTCTGGCGCAGGAAAGGCCTGACGCAAGCCTTGAACTTTTAAAAACCCAGGTGTCCTGACTGGATCTGCTGCGAGGGGGATCGAGGTCGGTAGCATATGCATTAATCCCGGTAAGTGACCGCTTTTTGCAAGCGGGCAAAACACATATCAAGCAGCATGCCAATCACACCAATCAAAAACACAGCAACCAAAATATTGGAAATGGACAGGTTATTCCATTCGTTCCAGACAAAATACCCAATGCCTGTCCCACCCACCAGCATCTCGGCAGCCACGATCACTAACCAGGCAATACCGATTGAGATCCGCATCCCCGTCATGATCGTCGGTGCTGCAGCTGGCAGGATCACGAGTAAAGCCTTGCGAAGCGGTTTGACTTCGAGTGTGCGTGATACATCAATCCATTCTTTACGCACAGCTGCGACGCCAAATGCTGTATTAATCAGCATCGGCCAAATCGAACAGATAAAAATCACAAAAATCGCCGATACGTTTGAATCCTTAAGCGTAAACAAGGCAAGCGGCATCCAGGCCAAGGGAGATATAGGTTTAAGAATCTGGATGAACGGATCCAGCGCATTAAAGATGAGTTTGGACATACCAATCACAAACCCTAGCGGGATCGCGACAAGAGCTGCTAGCCCAAAACCCAGCGCGACGCGCGAGACAGACCACGCTAACTGAATGCCGATTCCCTTGTCGTTTGCACCCCGGTCGTAAAAGGGATGCGCAAGCTGTTGAACGAGTTTTGCCCCCACCTCAACAGGCGTGGGAAAGGCTGATTTCTGGCCTGTGGCCGCAGCAGCACCAACTAGTTTTGCGTACTCATCATCCACCACTTGAGATCCGCCCGAAGGCATCGAGGCGATCTGCCAGATTGCAAGGAAAACACCCAAAATCAACAATGACAGCAATAGCGAACGAATTTTTTCACGACCAACCATCTGGCTTATGTCCTTTTAATCGCAAAGCTGTCGAGATATTCTTTAGGCTTTGCAGGATCAAAGGTTTTACCCATCACCACAAAGGTTTTGCTTGTTGTCTTGGGAGCTGTCAACCCGGCTTGTTCCATGGCACGTGCGGCATCTGTTGCGAGGAATACCTCACGGGCGATTTTCTGATAATCCACATCACCCTTGACCTGACCCCAGCGTTGCATCTGCGTCATCATCCACATAGCAAAGGACTCCCAGGGGAAGGGATCGAAACCTACGCGATCGGGCACTTTTTTCACATTGCCCAAACCATCAGCATAGGTGCCTGTCAGCACCTGTTCAATCACTGTCAGTGGTTGATTCAAATAGTTAGGCGTAGAAATAGCTGCAGCGATCTCTTTTCTATTTTCTGCCTTTTGCGCATAGGCGGTTGCCTCAACAATTGCACGCAATACCGCAGCATAGGTATTTGGATTCGCGGTGACGAATTCTTTACTCGCAGCGAAGGCGCAACAGGGATGGCCATCCCACAGTTCTTTAGACAAGATATGCAGGAAGCCCACTCCATCGAATACTGCACGCTGGTTCATTGGATCAGGTCCAAGAAAGCCGTCGATATTATCCGCACGTAAATTCGCCACCATTTCTGGTGGTGGTACAACACGGATCTGGACATCGCGATCAGGATCCAGACCATGCTCAGCCAGGTAATAGCGTAATAAATAATTGTGCATTGAGTAATCAAAAGGCACCGCAAACTTAAAGCCTTTCCAGTCCTTAGGATTACGTTTGTCTTTATGCTTGATCGACAGCGTGATCGCCTGGCCATTAATATTTTCGATTGCAGGCACGGTAAATGGTGTCGCGGTGGCCCCAACGCCCATGGAGATCGCAACCGGCATGGGCGAGAGCATGTGCGCTGCGTCATATTCCTTATTCATAGTCTTGTCACGAATGACCGCCCAGCCAGCAGTCTTGACGATTTCCACATCAAGCCCTTGCTTCTTATAAAAACCCATGGGGTCCGCCATGATAATAGGCGTAGCACACGTAATCGGGATAAAGCCGATCTTGAGATTGGTTTTCTCTAACTTGCCACTGCCTTGGGCAAAGGCTTCCTGGGCAGCTGCGAGTGGAAAAATGGAAGAGATCGCAGCGAGTGCGGTCGGCGCACCCACCGCCTGAAGAAATCGACGACGCAAGGAGTCTTCGGGGAAAATCGCTCGCATCACGGCCTGCTCGACCACGCGAGAGCTCATACTCTCAGCAGAAGTATCCAGCGCACGCGAAAGACTCGCCTCGTGCTCCGCTGCCGAAGCATGTTGACCACAATCACAACGAAGACGGATGCTTGAATTAAACGGATCAGAAAACAGAGACATGACATACGCCTTTATGCTTGAATCGACACAAAGACTTTACGCAATTACCATGCCAAGCCATTCAGTTCTGATAACGTTGTTTGTATACAGTATTGTGAACACTCAACAATCTGGGTAAGCATAAAAAATGCATACAGAAAACTGAGCCTAAGGATCTTGCACCACAATAGCGCACAATTGAGTTGACGGCACGAATTATGCACAATCGCGATGCATACAGCGACTCAGCAAAGCTCCAGCAAAACGGGCTGATGATCAGATACCTGCGTCATCTGATTAATCTCAAGTCGCGATAAGCGTGGAACTAAGGATTGACTGATAAAAAAGAAATCACAAGCAACAGGTTCGGGACCATAGGTGCGATCAAACAGCCGGAAGGTTGCAGGTTGGACCTGCTGAAGATGCATCGCCTCCCACGCATTGCATAAATCCATCGTCGCACCTGGTTTTAATATCTCTGCATGCTCAATCGCATCCTGTTCAAAATTAAAATCGCCACACATAATTGTGTCGAAGGTGAGCGGTTTAGGCTGATACGGGGTCCCAGACTCCGTTTGAGGTGGGTACGCAGCGAGATCGCAGAACTGTCGGTGCAAATCACGTAGCGCCTGGGCCTGTGCCAGTCGCATGGGTTGGCTGTAATATTCAAGGTGACTTGTCATCAGCCTGACTGGCCCCCACTCTGCCTGTACCGTACAGGCAAGGCAGCTGCGCGGCATGCTGAGCGCGCTGTCAACATGTTCAGCCAGAGGCCGTGGATTTGGATATGGGAGTGCGATCTGTTGAATCTGCCTGACGGGTAAGCGCGTTGCGATTAGGTTGCCAAATTGTTGGCGATACGTGCCGCAAGGTGAGAGTTCATCCACCGACGCGCAAAAAACCACTTGAAATCCCGGTAAAAATTGCTGCACAGCCTCGGACTGATTGGCCGGTGTCTGACCGGTCAGCGCAGGATAATTGACCGCAACCTCCTGCAGGCACAAGGCGTCAAAATCAGCCATTTCGCGAGCGACTTTCACAACACGTTCAATATCTACGACGCCATCCAGACCCTTGAACCACTGCACGTTCCAGGTGATGATTTTCATTTGATACCTGCTCGCATAAAAGATTGCACAAACTGGCGCTGAAAAATCAAAAATCCAATTAACAACGGTGCAGAAGTCAATAAAGTTGCAGCCGTAATAATTGACCAGTCGATGCCCTGATCTGTTGAAGAAAAAACCTGCAATCCGACAGTCAAGGGCCGGGACTCTACGGAATTACTCACGACTAGTGGCCACAAAAAATTATTCCAGTGATAACTTACAGACACAAGTGCAAAGGCGAGATAAGTTGGTTTAGCCAAGGGAATATAGACTTTACGCAAGATTTGCAGAGAAGAAGCTCCCTCCATAACCGCCGCCTCAACCAGTTCTTTGGGAATAGTCTTAAACGTTTGGCGCAACAAAAAAATAGCAAAGGCGGAGGCAAAGTAAGGCAGGCCAATCCCAAACAAACTGTCAACCAGACCAAGTTGCGTGAGGGTTTGATAATTCCGCACCAACAAAATCTCTGGCATAACCATCAACTGAATGAGGACGAGCGCGAACAGAGCACTTTTACCTAAAAATTCATAACAGGCAAAGGCATATGCTGCGAGTGTGCACACAACCAGTTGCATGCCAAGCACACCGGCAACAAGCATGGTTGTGTTCAAAAAATATCGGGTAAACGGTGCAGCTTGCCATGCGCTAACAAAGTTAGCGAGTGTCAGAGGAGCATTGAGTACAAATTTTGTCGCGAATGCTGACGGATGAAACGCGGCCCACAGCGCGTAGAGCAGTGGCACAATCCAGACGATCGCCACCAGCCATGCCGCAGAGGTGGATAACCATCCACGCGCGCGATCCAATCGCCTTGTGCTGCCACGCAAGTCACTGACAGGTTGTCTCATTGATAATGTGCCCTGCGATCAAGGATAAAAAACTGCAAGAGCCCCACCAAAGCGAGAATGCACAGCAACACCACGGTCAGTACCGAGGCATACCCTTGATCCCAGAATTTGAATCCCACCTCGTACAGATAAAACAGAATAAGGGAAGATGCATTATCTGGGCCACCCTTGGTCATGACAATAATGTGATCGACCATCCTGAAGGCATTAATCAGCGCATTGATCAACACAAAAATTGTTGTGGGCATCAATAAAGGCCATTGAATACGCCTAAAAAAATACCAGGCACTAGCACCTTCAATTTGTGCAGCTTCTTTATAGCTCGGGCTCAAGGACTGCAATGCTGCCAGATAAAAAATCATAAAAAATCCGGCCTCTTTCCAGATCGCCACTACGATCACAGAGCCGAGCACCAGATTGGGTTCGCCGAGCCAGTTGTGACCTGCGAAGCCGAACAACTGCAGAATCTGATTGACCAGTCCATACCCAGGGGTATAAAAAAATATCCAGATATTGGCCACAGCGATCATAGGGAGCACTGTTGGTAAAAAAAAGGCGGTCCGCAAGAAATCCCGTCCTGCAATCTTGTCATTGACCCAAAGTGCCATCAGAATTGACATACCTATGGAGAATGGAATCGTGATGAAGGCAAACCAAAAATTATTCATCACCGATTTCCAAAAAATCGGGTCTTCCAGCATGACCCGGTAATTTTCCATTCCAACAAACACGGCGGCACGTCCTGCCCGTGGCGTCGACATTAAGCTATCGATGAATGTAGCTACGGCAGGAAAGTGCGTGAAACCTACCAGCAACACCATGGCGGGCAAGAGCAGCAAGTATGCGTAGAGGGATTTTTGATTATGGTACATGCCATGTACGCACGCATCGCCTATCCAGCGATACGTGCTTTTTAAACTCTATTTATAAGTCCGCAACAAACGGGTTGCTTCTGCCTGAGCTTCTTTCATCGCCTGCTCAGGTGTTTTAGTTCCCGTTAATGCAGCCTGCAATCCATCGTTCAGGGCTTTTGTCACGCGTTGATTATCATGTGTCGACAACTCTGCGACCGCATCGGGCAACTGGTCACGGGCTACAAGAGCAGGAGGAAATTCCGTGGCATATTTTTTAAGCGCTGGCGTGTCATAGGCTGCGGGTGAGACGGCGACATAACCTGTATCGATACTCCATTGCGCAGCACGTTCTGGTTGCGTCAGCCACTTTGCAAACTTGAAGGCCCCCTCCTGCTCCTGTGAAGTGGTTTTCTTGAAAATAAAGAAATTACCGCCCCCCGTTGGTGATCCTCGACGCTTGCCTGCAGGCAACATCGCGACACCGAAATCAAACTTTGCATTGCTGCGGATATTGGTCAGGTTACCGGTTGTCGTCCAGATCATGGCAACCTTCTGTTCGAGGAAGTCACGCGGCGTTGTGCCCCACTCAACGACACCAGAGGGATGAATGCCATACTTTTTCGACAGGTCAACCCAATACTGCAGGGCAGCAACCGCATTGGGATCGTCATATTTGACTTGGTTACCATCGGCGTTGGCTAGGATGGCATCGTTCTGGGTACTAAAGCCCTGAAACAGCCAGTAAGGAAATCCACTTGAAGGGACTTGAATACCCCATTGCGTCACATTGCCACTCGCGTCTTTTTTGGTCAGCTTTTGACCCATGCTGACGGTCTGCTCCCAGTTCTGGGGAGGGATATTGGGGTCGAGGCCCGCTGCTTTGAACAAATCCTTATTCCAATACAGCACAACGGTCGAGCGCTGAAACGGGACGCCCCAGGTTTTGTTGGCGAACTGGCCGTTGAGCATGAAGGCAGGAAAAAAGCTCTTCATCCAGACCCGATCCGCCTCTGATTTTACGAAGTTATCGATCGGTACAATCGCGTCTTCGTCGGCCAGCGTAAAGGTATCCGTCGAGAGCAGAATCGCTGCGCCTGGAGGCTTACCCGCTTTATGCGCTGTCAGCACCTTGACGATGGTTTCCTGATAAGTGCCCGAATACACAGGCAGCACATTCAAGTCAGGATTTTCATGATTGAAATCTTTGGCATATTGATCAATAATTTTGGTAATGGGTCCGCCCACAGCCACGGGAAAATAAAAAGTGATATCTGTTTTAGCGCACGCTGATGCGCTCATACACACACCGAAGGCCGCTGCGGCGACAGTTGTCAGGACATGCTTCATCATTAACTCCTTGAGATCACTGAAGGTTCTAAACTTAAATTCAGATAAAAATTTCATTCAAACAATGCAATGAACTTGATTCAAACTCTTGCACCATTTCGATCAAACCAATGCAAATTGCTGGCATCCCAGCCCAGCGATATTTGAGAATGGGCACCTACGAACTGCTTACCAGATACTCGCAGCGCAATACATTGATCCCCCGCGCAAACGTGAACAAGTAGATCCGCACCTGTAAATTCACTGTGACTGACAGGCAACACATAAGGGCCACCTAAAAATACGTCCTCGGGCCGAATACCCACGGCAACAGCACCGGCCGGGGGCTCAAGCGTAATGTCCGTGCCGGCGATCCGCATAGCATCCAGACTGAGAATATTCATGCGCGTGCTCCCAACAAACTGGGCGGCGAAGAGCGTGCCTGGTGTCTGATAGAGCTCGGCGGGCGTAGCGACCTGTTCGATCCGGCCATCTTTGAGCAAAACGATACGATCAGCCATGCTCATCGCCTCAGTCTGGTCGTGGGTGACATACACGACGCTCAAGCCAAGCCGTTGCTGCAGCGCTCTGAGTTCGTGTCGCATTTCGAGTCGCAACTGGGCATCAAGGTTTGATAGAGGCTCATCCATCAAACACAATCTCGAATCTCCCACCAACGCGCGGGCAAGCGCTACCCGCTGCTGCTGCCCACCCGATAATTGACCGGGCTTGCGATGCTGATAAGCGGTCAGACTGAATAACTCAAGCGCTTTTTTGAGTCGCAGTGTGATCTCCGCTGCGGGCACGCGCCTGACGCGTAGACCAAAAACAATATTCTCCGCAACAGACAAATGCGGAAAGAGTGCGTAATTCTGGAATACCATTGAAACACTGCGATTGACTGCAGGAGTATGCGTGACATCATTGCCAAACATTAAAATTCGCCCTGAACTAGGAATTTCGAGTCCAGCAATCAAGCGCAACGTAGTCGTTTTGCCGCAACCGGATGGGCCCAGTAATACAGAAAATTCACCTGTATGTAAGGTCAGGTCCGTGGGATGTAAAGCTGTCGTCGTTCCCCAGTTCTTTGACACTTGATTCAATTGCACTGCCGTCATTTAGTATTATTTTTTTTAAGGAGGGGTTGTTTGAGAGAAGGGATTCGAAGATCAATGTCTTTGACGCTGCGTTGCAATGGCCTGTTCACACATCACTTTATTGAACGGTCACCACTTCACTGCGATGAAATCCCATGATTTCAGTTCCAAGACATGTCATAGCTTATCCATCCGACGTGACAACTCCATGACAACGTCGTACTCACCACCGATAAAGATTATTTAAAGATGACCATCAGAATATGGGACCTCCCCACCCGCATTTTTCACGCAGCGCTTGCTTTAAGTGTGTTCGGCGCCATCGTCACCGTCAAACTTGGCGATGCGTGGATGGACTGGCACGTGCGGCTAGGCATCATTGCGCTTGCCTTGATCGTGTTCAGAATCATCTGGGGGCTCATCGGGCCGCGTTATGTCAGTTTTAGTCAGTTTGTCCAGTCCCCAGTAATGGTGTGGCGTTATCTCAGCACCCGCCCTGCAAGCAAGCAGAAAGCCGCTGGCCACAATCCGCTCGGCGCCTGGTCTGTGGTGGCGATGCTGCTGGTACTTGGTGCGCAGGCAAGCACGGGGTTGTTTGCCGATGATGAGATCCTGACGCAGGGGCCGTTGGTGCAGTTTGTCAGCGAATCAACCTCCTCACTCCTGACCGGATTGCACCAATGGAATGAAACGCTGGTGTACATCGTGGTCGGGCTTCACCTGCTCGCCATCCTGATCTATACGCTCAAAGGCGAACGTCTGATTGAACCGATGGTCACTGGAGAGGTTCCGGCGCATGAACTCCCCCCGTACACCAAACCTGCGCGAGATGACCTGAGAGTCCGTGGCGCAGCCCTGCTGCTTGCGGTCGCGCTCGGCGCCGTGGCATGGTGGCTCATCGAACTCGCGGCCAATACAGGCGGCAGCTTTAACTAATTTGCTAAGATGGCAAAAAATTAATCACGAAATTCACAAATAATTAAAATTTACAAAAAAATTGGGGACAAGACATGCCTGTAGTAACAAATGGTTCAACGCGGATTTACTGGCGTGGTGATGGCGACGCATCCTTGCCTGCGCTGGTACTAGGAAACTCACTTGGCTGTGACTTTTCTTTATGGGATCCCATCCTGAACCAGCTTATGCAAGATTTTTACGTCGTGCGCTATGACATGCGTGGCCATGGTGGTTCAGACGCCCCACAGGGAGATTACACCCTGAATCAGTTGACCGACGACGTGCAGGCTGTGATTGCTGCAGCGAGACTGACGTCTTTTGACTACTGTGGGATTTCACTTGGCGGCATGGTTGGAATGGAGCTCGCTGCCCGTCGTCCGTCTGGTTTGCGTCATGTTGTGCTGAGCAATACCTCCGCAGAATTTGACAAAGGCATCTGGGATCAGCGTATCACCGCCATACAACAAGGTGGCATGGCTGCTGTCGTTGACGGTATCATCGGTCGTTTTTTTACGCCTGATTTTATTGCTGAAAACAGCATGGCCATGCGACGGGTACGTAACACGGTGTTATCCCACGCTCCTAATGGCTACATTGGCTGCTGTGCGGCGATCCGCGATATGGATTTGTATCCCCGCCTGTCATTGATTACTGCACCCACACTCGTAGTCGTGGGAGATTACGATCTATCCACGCCACTGGCTCGCGGTCAAAAACTGGTCGAACATATTGCGGGTGCATCACTCGTGACCATTCCATCGGCTCACATCCCTCCCACAGAGATTCCAGAAAAGTATCTCCAGGCCATCGTCCCGTTTCTTAAATCCTGAGCAAAGGAAAATCATGCTGTTCATGGTACGCATGCAAGTCAATATGCCCCAGGATATGGATCCTGAGAAAGCGGCACAAATCAAACTCGAAGAAAAAAACTACGCCCAGGCGCTTCAGCGTGCAGGCCATTGGCCACATCTCTGGCGTGTGGTCGGGCGTTATGCGAACGTAAGTATTTTTGAAGCGACGGACAATGATGCGTTGCACACTATGCTGTCAGGACTTCCGATGTTCCCGTACATGGATATCGAAGTCACACCACTGGCCAAGCATCCTTCAGCGATTTGAACTGGATTGTGTGCATGAAAATGACTTCATGCACACAATCCAAGTTACAGGCTTATTTTTTAAGCTTGTATGAATCGTGACAGGCCTTGCAACTGGCACCGACTTCGCCATAAGCAACTTTGACTTTATCCAGATCCCCTGTATTGGCTGCGACGGAGAGTTTGTCGACCGCGCCCTCAAACTTTAATTGTGCGGCCTTAAAGCCTGCAGCATCAGTCCAGACCTCAGGCTTGGCGGACGAGCCTTTTTCGGAGCCAGCAATAAAACCTGCCCAGGGTAACGTGGAGAGGGTTTTCAAAATCTCGACGTTGGCTTTGATTGCTGCCGCATCATAAGGTGCCTGACCTTTAATCACTGGCTGCATCCGTCCAAAATGAGACGAGATCAGTGTCAGGGCTGACTGACGGTAGTCAATCGCAGCCTCGGGCTTGGCGAACTGTGCCTGAGCCGACTGCGCCCACAAGGCCGATAAAAGTGTGCAGAGCACGGCCAGAAAGGATAGTTTTTTCATTTGTAATCCATAATATAAATAAAACATGCCATGAAACAAATCACGGGCCTAAACACGCGGACAATCGCCTATGCAGTGAGGGCGAGCTTTTGGGCAAGTCCGATGTAATTGCGTGGCGTCATCGCCAACATACGAACTTTGACCTCAGCAGGCAACTCCAAGCCAGTAATAAATGTTTTTAATGCCTCCTGGGTAATGCCTTTGCCACGCGTCAGTGCTTTGAGCTGCTCATAGGGCTGAGGCAAACCATACCGGCGCATGACCGTCTGGATCGGCTCGGCCAGTACTTCCCAGCATTGATCGAGATCTTCGTCAATCGCAGCGGCGTTGACTTCGAGTTTACCCAGACCACGTAAGCCCGAGTCGTACGCAACCAGACAGTAGCCCAGCGCCACACCAAGGTTGCGCAAGACCGTCGAGTCTGTCAGGTCGCGTTGCCAGCGGGAAATCGGGAGTTTTTCGGACAAATGACGCAGCATGGCATTGGCCAAGCCCAGATTGCCCTCTGCATTTTCGAAGTCGATTGGATTGACTTTATGCGGCATGGTCGAAGACCCGACCTCACCGTCTTTGAGGCGCTGCTTAAAATAGCCCAGGGCGATATAGCCCCAGACATCACGATTCAAGTCGATCAGAATGGTGTTGGCACGTGCAATGGCATCAAACAATGCGGCCATCCAGTCATGTGGTTCAATCTGAATCGTATGGAGGTTTTGCTTCAGGCCGAGTGCTTTGAGGACGTCACCACTAAAACTCTGCCAGTCAATTTCGGGATAGGCAGACATGTGCGCGTTGTAGTTACCCGTTGCACCATTCATTTTTGCCAGGGGCTGCACTGCAGCGATATTGGCAATTGCATCACGCAGACGCGCTGCAACGTTGGCAAATTCCTTACCCAGTGTGGTCGGTGTCGCGGGCTGGCCGTGCGTGCGCGCAAGCATTGGCTGAGCGGCTTGGGTATGTGCAATATGCTGGATCGCATCCAGCGTCTTTTTTAGTTGAGGCAATACGACTTGATGACGCGCACGTGACAGCATCAGGGCATGGGACGTATTGTTGATGTCCTCGGATGTGCAGGCAAAGTGAATGAACTCACCTGCCCGCTCAAGCTCAGCCTGACCGGCGACTTTTTCTTTGAGCCAGTACTCGACTGCTTTGACATCATGATTGGTGACGCGCTCAATCTGCTTGATACGATCAGCATCCGCTTCAGAAAAGTCAGCCACCAGTGCACGCAGTTGTTCGCGTGCGGATGCTGAAAAAGGCGGCAATTCCGGCAAGCCGGCATCTGACAACCCTACCAGCCAAGCGATCTCGACTTCGACCCGGTGCGCCATGAAGCCGGCTTCCGACAGGATGGGGCGCAGGGCGTCACATCTGGAGGCGTAGCGACCATCAAGGGGAGAAACGGCGTTCAGAACGCTTAAAGCTGGATTTGTTTGCATAGGAAATTGATAAAAAAACGACAAAATGAACGTAGATCATTTTATCACCGCCTTTTCCTCGCTAATACCCTCTTAAGGCTATAAACTGCATGACTTAGCTTACCCATTCCTCGATCTCAATTAATGAAACTCATTGCTTCACTGACTAGTCCCTACGTGCGTAAAGTTCGCATTGTTATGGCTGAAAAAAAACTCGATTACCAAATGGAAATCGAGAATGTCTGGTCCCCTGAAACCAGGATCCAGGAGTCAAATCCTCTGGGTAAGGTCCCTTGCCTGATTACCGAGGATGGTGGAGCACTGTTTGATTCACGTGTGATTGTTGAGTATCTCGATACCCTGTCACCTGTCGGACGCCTGATCCCACAAGGCGGTCGCGAGCGCGCGGCTGTCAAATGCTGGGAAGCCCTGGCCGACGGCACACTCGATGCGTGCGGCCTGATTTTCAAAGAAACACAGCGCCCTGAAGGTCAGCAAAATGCCGACTGGATTGCACGCCAGTACAGCAAAATAGATGCTGCGTTGATCTCGATGGATGCCAGCCTTGGCGAGCAAAACTACTGCATGGGCGTGAACTACACCCTTGCAGATATCGCAATGGGTTGTGCGCTGTGCATGCTCGATCTACGCTTTGCACAAATCGACTGGCGCAGCCAGCATCTCAATCTGGCACGCCATTACAAAAAACTGGCCGCACGTCCAGCGTTTATCGAAACCGAGCCTGTTAAAGCCGCCTGAGCACAACCTGACTGTTAAGCCTAGGCAACTTCATCTCTAGCTTACACGTCGAGTCCCGACTCCAGCGTGCGGGCAATGATTTCCTTCATGACCTCGCTGCTGCCGCCATAAATCCTGCCAACACGCGCATCCACCCAGGCATTTCCAACCTGGTATTCAGACATATAGCCATAACCACCATGTAATTGCAGAAACTCGTCCAGCAGACGGGATTGCATTTCGGAAGCATTGAGTTTGGCCATGGCCGCACGCTCTGGAGTCAGGGCACGCTTAAAGTGCAAGGCCAGGCAATCATCGACAAACACGCGCAACATTGTGCACTGGGCTTTTGCCTCGGCGAGCTTAAAACGCGTGTTCTGGTAGGACAGGACGGAGTTACCAAAAATCTTTCGGTCACGCGTATATAAAATTGTCCGGGCAAGAAAAGCTTCAATCGAAGCAACGGCACGCACGGCGATGACCAATCTCTCCTGTGCCAGCTCCTGCATCAGATATTTAAAACCGCTGTTTTCTTCGCCCAGCCGATTGCTAACCGGGACGCGGACATTGTCAAAGAACAACTCTGAGGTGTCTTGCGAACGCAAGCCGATTTTTTTGAGCTTACGACCTTTGGTAAAACCTGGCGTACCCTCTTCGACAACTATCAGTGAAATCCCTTTGGCACCCGCCTCAGTATTGGTCTTAGCGCAGACGATTACCAGCCCGGCATTGAGCCCATTCGAAATAAATGTTTTCTGACCATTGATAAGATAGTGATCACCATCACGCTGGGCGGTGGTGCGAATGGCTTTGAGGTCGCTACCTGTCCCGGGTTCGGTCATCGCAATCGCACCAATCATTTCACCGCTTGCCATTGCGGGTAACCAGCGCGATTTTTGTTCGTCAGTGCCGTAGGTATGAATATAAGGCGCCACAATATCCGAGTGCAGAGGGAACGCCACACCACTGCAGTTGGCGCGACCGAACTCCTCAAGCAGCACGGCCGAGTGTCCAAAATCCCCACCACCGCCAAAGGGCTCGGGCAGCATGGGATTGAGTAAACCCTCTTGACCAGCTTTACGCCATACCGACTTGGGCACAATACCCTGCTCTTCCCAGTCCGCATAAAAGGGGGTGATTTCACGCTCGATAAAACGGCGAACCTGGGTGCGGAACTGCTCGTGGTCTTCACGGTAGACATGACGCATGGAGTGTCTCTTATTCTGTCAGGCTCAAGGAGCAAGCCTTAGGGTTTCACACGATAACCCGCGTGCGGGTCATGCTGATATTGCTCTTTTAATACGCGACGCAGCAGCTTGCCGGTCTCGAGTCGGGGAAGGTTTTCTTCAAACACAATCGATTTTGGCATCTTGACCCGCGACAAGAGATCCTTGCAGAACGCAATCAGCTCCTGAGCCAGGGGTTCACTGGCGAGCGCATGATCGTGCAGCTGAACCACAGCCTTGGGGACCTGACCAAAATCTGCATCGGGCACGCCAACGACGGCAACATCCTGCACAAGCGGGTGCTGCACCATGGCATTTTCAATCTCCTGAGGGTAGATATTGACACCTCCAGACAAGATCAGATCCGTACGTCGGTCAGCCAGGTACAGATAGCCCTCTGCGTCAACGTACCCCATGTCTCCGTAGGTGGCCCATCCTTGTGCGTTGTATGCATCGCGGGTCTTTTGCGGATCGTTCCAGTATTCAAAAGTGGGACCACCAGAAAAGTAAATTTTGCCAATCTCATCTGCGGGCAATTCTGCTCCCGCATCGTCGACAATGTGAATCGTGCCAAGTGTCGCGCGCCCCACAGAGCCTGGATGGCTGCGCCAGTCGGCGGGACCAATGGAGGTCACGCCAAAGCCCTCTGAACCACCATAATATTCAAAGACGATGTCACCCCACCAATCCAGCAAGGCTTGCTTGACATGTATCGGACAGGGTGCAGCGGCATGAATGGCAACTTTCATTGATTTCAGATGAAAGCGTGCTCGTGTCTGCTCGGGGAGCTCAAGCATACGCACAAACATCGTTGGCACCCATTGTGAATGAGTGACGCCATATTCATCAATTGCAGTGAGCGCGCGTTCGGCATCAAACTTTTTCATCAGAATCGCACTGCCACCGACCTCAAGCGTGCGCATGACATAGCGCAATGGGGCTGCGTGATAAAGCGGCGCAGGTGACAGGTATATGGTGTGCGCATCAAAGCCAAACGTGCGCTGCCAGTTCAACACCTCAGGCTCAGGTTGATCACGTGAGGCCGCTGGGACCAGTGCACGTCGCACCCCCTTTGGGAAACCTGTTGTACCTGACGAATAAAGCATGTCGCGCCCCAGTGGACGCTCTGGCAATGGCGCTAGAGCGTCCGCCCTGGCAATGCCATCTTCGTATCCAGACATCCCTTGAGGCACCTGCGTGCCGACACAAAACACCTTGAGTCCGGCTAGGCCTTCTTGCTTGAGCAAGGCCTGGACAAACGGAGCAGTCTGCGCAGAGACCAACAACAATTGCGCGCCACAGTCTCTGGCAATATGTGCGAGCTCGGGTAAGGCTAAGTGTATGCTGACGGGTGTAAAGTACAGCCCGCTGCGTCGTGCGGCCAGTCCAATTTCAATAATTTCGGGTCGATTTTCCATCAGGAGCAACACACCGCTTGCGGCTTGCATGCCCTGAGCGATCATCCAATGCGAGGCTCGTTGCACACGCTCATCTAGCGTCTGAAAGTTGATCTCATGACCCGTTTCGAGATCAAGCAAGGCAACTTTATCGGGCGTACGCTGCGCCCAGTCGTGCAATCTCGACATATGCGTGAGTCTCCATTATTTTTTTATGTGATGATGCCGCCCCCTAAGCATACTTCACCATCATAAAGAACGGCTGACTGACCCGGAGTCACAGCCCATTGCTGCGCGCCAAAATTCAAGCTAAAGCCTTCGGCGCTAGAAGCACTCAACACGCAAGGGGCATCTTCCTGGCGATAACGGGTCTTGGCCGCATAGGGGCCCGGCGTGGGGCTGTGCCCCTGCACCCAGCTGATCTGGCTTGCATGAAGCTCTGAGGACAGTAACCATGGGTGCTCGTGCCCTTCGACTACGTACAGTGTGTTGGTTGCCATGTCTTTGCGCGCCACGTACCAGACGGGGCCCGTTCCATCCGCTTGCTGATGACCTTTGACGCCCCCAATTCCCAATCCTTTACGCTGACCCAGCGTGTAAAAGGACAGGCCGTGATGCATGCCGACCTTTTGGCCTTGTTCAGTGAGTATCGGTCCCGGCTTGGTGGGTAAATAACGATTCAGGAATTCGCGAAACGGACGCTCTCCAATAAAACAGATGCCTGTTGAGTCTTTCTTTGCGGCATTGGGCAGACCAAGTTCATGCGCAATTCGACGGACCTCAACCTTGGTAATCTCACCTAATGGAAACAACGTGCGCGACAACTGTGCCTGATTCAGACGATGCAAAAAATAGCTTTGGTCCTTGGTGTGGTCCAGAGCCTTGAGCAACTGATACTGCGGTCCCTGCGGACTCTCAACAGCACGCACCCGAGCGTAATGACCGGTGGCAATATGATCGGCACCTAGCGTCATCGCGTGATCCAGGAAAGCCTTGAATTTTATTTCGGCGTTGCAGAGGACATCCGGGTTCGGCGTGCGTCCAGCCGAATACTCTCGCAGAAAATCGGCAAACACCCGATCCTTATACTCGGCAGCAAAGTTAACTGCCTCGATATCCACGCCCACAACGTCGGCGACACTCACGGCGTCAATCCAGTCCTGTCGGGTCGAACAATATTCGGAGTCATCGTCGTCCTCCCAGTTTTTCATAAAGAGGCCAATCACCTCATAACCTTGCTGTTTAAGCAGCCAGGCGGTGACAGACGAATCGACGCCGCCGGACATGCCGACGACAACGCGTTTTTTGGGATGCAGGTTTTGACTCATGATTGGCAAATTGTAGTCGGTGCGCGCCTGCCCCCTACACGAACACCACAAATCAGCCTCTGGTCAGCCTGAATGCATAAAAATTCAGATCAATCTGCCTTGCGTAGTGTATAAATCAACGATTCAGAACTTTTTAACTCATGGAGTCGTTGATGCGTATTGGCATACCGCGCGAGACCCGCGACGGGGAAACCCGCGTGGCTGCAACGCCTGAAACAGTCAAGAAATATATTGCTGCAGGTCACCACGTCATGGTCGAACATGATGCAGGACTCTCGGCTCACTTTGACCATGCCGCATACACCCAAGCGGGTGCAACGCTTGTCAGCGCAGCAGACGCTCTGGGAGCCGAACTGGTCCTCAAGGTCCGTGCGCCCGACGCAAGAGAGTTGACCTACATGGCACCCGGTACTTGTCTGGTCGGTATGCTCGATCCATTTGATTCGCAAGGACTGGACGCCATGGCAGCAGCGGGCATCACTGCATTCGCGCTCGAAGCCGCTCCCCGCACGACACGCGCGCAAAGCCTGGATGTCTTGTCCTCGCAAGCCAACCTTGCAGGATACAAAGCCGTGCTGCTCGCGGCCCAATATTACGGTCGAATGTTCCCCATGATGATGACCGCAGCTGGGACGATCAAGGCTGCACGCGTTGTGGTCCTCGGCACTGGCGTCGCAGGGCTCCAAGCCATTGCGACTGCCAAGCGTCTGGGTGCCGTAGTTGAAGCCTCGGATGTACGTCCTGCCGCGAAAGAACAGGTGGAGTCGCTCGGCGCCAAGTTTATCGATGTCCCGTTTGAGACTGAGCAAGAGCGCGAAATCGCCCAGGGCGTGGGAGGCTATGCCCGCCCGATGCCCGAAAGCTGGATGGCCAGGCAAGCCCTGCTTGTCGCCGAACGCTGCAAGCAGGCGGACATTGTCATTACAACGGCACTCATTCCAGGACGCCCTGCTCCAACACTGATATCGGCCGAAACCGTCCAGTCCATGAAGCCAGGTTCGGTGATCGTGGACCTGGCAGTCGAACGCGGTGGCAACTGCCCGCTCTCTCAAAAGGGCCAGGTCATCCATGAAAATGATGTCACGATTGTGGGGCTGACGAATCTGCCTGGCCTGATCGCGACTGACGCCTCCGCGCTCTATGCCCGCAATCTGCTGGATTTCCTGAAGCTCATCATCGACAAAGAGGGGGCACTTGTGATCCCACGCGAAGACGACATCGTAGCCGCCTGCCTGGTATGTGAAGGTGGCAAAAACCTGAGGAATGCATAAATGGATGCGATTAGCCCGACCCTGATTAATCTGATTATTTTTGTATTGGCCATTTATGTGGGGTACCACGTAGTCTGGAATGTCACCCCGGCCTTGCATACGCCACTGATGGCAGTCACCAACGCAATCTCTGCCATCATTATCGTGGGAGCCATGCTGGCAGCGGGCCTCACCGAAGGAGGGCTGGCACGCAGCATGGGTGTTTTTGCCGTAGCCCTGGCTGCGGTCAACGTCTTTGGTGGTTTTTTAGTCACGCGCCGGATGCTGGAGATGTTTAAGAAAAAGGCACCCAAGCCACAAGCTACCAAGACTGAAACGCAACAGCCCGGAGGTCAAGCATGATTTCAATGAACATGGTGACCCTGTTCTATCTCGTAGCCTCGATTTGTTTCATCCAGGCACTTAAGGGACTCTCTCACCCAACCACCTCACGCCGTGGGAACGCATTTGGCATGGTGGGCATGGGTATTGCTGTCCTCACGACTGGCGCACTGATTGTGAGCCTGACGCGTGCCGGGAATCCTCTCGCCAACCCTGCCTCAGGTTTAGGCTGGGTGTTGCTGGGCCTGCTGACTGGTGGCAGCATCGGCACCCTGATGGCCAAGCGTGTCGAAATGACCAAAATGCCTGAGCTCGTAGCATTCATGCACAGCATGATCGGTCTGGCGGCCGTCGCGATTGCTGTGGCCATTGTGGCGGAGCCACACGCGTTTAACATTGTTGAGGCCGGCCAGCCGATTCCTGTGGGCAATCGACTCGAACTCTTCATTGGCACTTTTGTGGGTGCTATCACGTTTTCGGGATCGGTCATTGCCTTTGGCAAGCTGTCTGGCAAATACAAGTTCAGGTTATTTCAAGGTGCGCCGGTGCAATTCCCGGGTCAGCACCTGTTTAATCTGGCGCTGGCAATCGGTATGCTGGCATGCGGCATCTGGTTCATGCTGACACAGAGCTGGACGCCTTTTGTCATCATGACGCTGATTGCATTTATGCTTGGTGTCCTGATCATCATCCCGATCGGTGGCGCCGATATGCCGGTCGTGGTGTCCATGCTAAACAGCTATTCTGGCTGGGCAGCAGCGGGGATCGGCTTCTCGCTGAATAATCCCATGCTGATCATCGCCGGCTCACTGGTGGGCTCCTCAGGCGCGATTCTGTCCTACATCATGTGCAAGGCGATGAACCGCTCGTTCTTTAATGTGATTCTCGGCGGCTTTGGTGGCGCGGCGGATACGGGCGCTGGGGCGGCCTCGCAAACACAGCGCAATGTACGCTCGGGTAGCCCTGATGACGCAGCATTTTTGTTGATGAACGCCGAGACCGTTGTGATCGTCCCGGGCTATGGGCTGGCGGTCGCGCGTGCGCAACACGCGTTGAAAGAACTCGCTGAAAAACTCACCGAACATGGCGTCAATGTGAAATACGCGATTCATCCTGTCGCCGGCCGGATGCCCGGTCACATGAATGTGCTGCTTGCCGAGGCGGAGGTCCCCTACGATCAGGTGTTCGAGATGGATGATATCAACAGCGAATTTTCGCAGACCGATGTCGTACTCGTCTTAGGGGCCAACGATGTTGTGAACCCTGCTGCGAAAAACGATCCTAAGTCACCCATTGCGGGAATGCCAATCCTCGAAGCCTACAAAGCCAAAACGATTATTGTCAATAAACGCTCGATGGCGTCTGGGTATGCAGGTCTGGATAATGAACTGTTCTATCTCGACAAAACCATGATGGTCTTTGGCGATGCGAAAAAAGTCATCGAAGAGATGGGCAAAGCGATTGAATAAAGCGTTTAAAAAAGGGACCGTCGCAAGCGTCATCAGGCCTGACGCTGCGCCCTTTCATCAGGCTTGATATCCTGACCAAATAACTGGTTGAATACGACCTGATTGCCCCCGGCGTTCTTAGCCTGGTACATAGCCGTATCAGCAGCTTTGATAATCACGGCTTCAGTGGACTGATCCCCCTGAAACATTACAGCACCAATACTCGCACTACTTGAGTACTCGAGGACTTTAGCCTGATTATCAGCTTCGCATAGGTCAAGCTGATATGGCAATTGCAACGTATGCTGAATACGACCAGCGACAATCCTCGCCGCATTGAAGGAATCGGCCTGATTGGTATTCAATTCACTCAAAAGCACCACAAATTCATCACCGGCATACCGGGCCACTGTATCAACCTCCCTGACACAAGAACGGATGCGGGAAGCGACCTCTGCAAGCAATAGGTCGCCAGCCAGATGGCCATGCGAATCATTAAGTTCTTTAAAGCGATCCAGGTCAAGGAATAACAAGGCGCTATATGTGGCATTCCATTTGCTGTTTGCAATCGTTTGATGCAGCCGATCGGCAAACAAATAGCGATTGGGTAAGTTTGTCAGCAAGTCATAAAAAGCTCTTTTTCTGAGCTGCTCATCCATTTGCACTTCTGGTCCTCGACGCCGCAATACCTCCGTGATGTCTTCAATCACGCCCCAAACGACTTGGCGCCCATCCGCTTCAGTTAACGAAAAGCCAGAGATGCGAATGGGAAACCGCGAACCATCTTTGCGAATATATTCTTTTTCATTGAGCCCAAAGCGCTTGAGATCATTGAGCGTGTTGCGCTGCGCCTCTTCTTGGCAGTTATATTCTTTTGGCGTGATATCCCAGAATTTCAGCTCCAGAAACTCTTCACGGGAATAGCCCGTCCATTTCAGCAGGACAGGATTCACCTCTAAAAACTGACCGGTTTCATGATCGATCATCGCCAAGCCAAATGGAGCATCCGAGAAAAACTGATCGATACGCTGTCCAGACCGAGGAGTCAGGGGATCTGAGGCGTTTCGATTGTTGTCCATTCAGTCACTCAGCTAGGCTCTGCGCCAGTAATTGTCAAAATACATTCGAAAATATATAAATAATATATTTCAAATAACATTTTGATTAAACAATAACTGCCCCTGCATTCCTCTCATTTACTCTCAAAGTCTTAGGACAGCAAAGCCTCATCCACGACCTCAACCCAGTGTCTGACCGGAGTGTCCGTGCCGCTCTGCAGATGACCAATGCAACCAACGTTCGAAGACATCATGACATCAGGTTGCGCTGCATTCAGATGCTCAAGCTTGCGATCTCGCAAGGACTTTGAAATTTCGGGTTGCAGGACGGAATACGCTCCGGCTGAACCACAGCAAAGATGGCTTTCAGTAAAAGGCTGCAAGTCCATACCAAGCTGTGACATGAGCTGTTCGCTCAACGGCCGCAGGCCCTGCCAGTGCTGCAACGTGCATGGAGGGTGGAACACAGGCCGCTTGGGCAACAGAGCAGGATTGATTTTTGCCTTGAGGACCTCAACATGTGGGGCCACAATCTGCGCCACATCTAGGACATGGGCAACAATTTTTTCTGCCTTGGGCAGATATTCGGCATCAAATCGTAGATGATGTGCATACTCTGTCACCATCGCGCCACAACCGGAGGCATTCATGACGATGGCTTCGATCTTGCCAGATTCAATCCAGGGTAGCCACGCATCGATATTCTGACGCATCTGAGCCAGTGCGGTAGCCTGATCATCGAGGTGAAAATTCAAGGCGCCGCAGCACCCTGCCCCCTGAATCACCTGTGTGCCAATACCGATCGCATTGAGCACACGAATGGTCGCAGCATCGATGGTCGGCATCATCGTCGGTTGTACACAACCGGACAATATCAAAACCTGTCGTGCTTGCTGACGTGTCTGGGGAATGACGCCTACATCGCGCTTTGCCAGCATTTTGCGCTGTAATGCCTCAGGCAGCCAATGCCTGACCGACTGTCCGAGCTTGTAGGCAGGTGCGAACAAACTCGAGGTCAAGCCTTTACGCAAGGCCATCCTCTGCAACCGCTCCATCGCAGGACGTTTGACTTTTTCTTCGACAATCTGACGGCCAATATCGACTAGATGACCGTACTGCACACCTGAAGGACAGGTTGTTTCGCAATTGCGGCACGTCAGGCAGCGATCAAGGTGCTGTTGTGTGGCGTGCGTAGGCTCCTTGCCCTCGAGCACTTCTTTAATCAGATAAATTCTGCCGCGCGGGCTATCAAGCTCATCACCCAGGATTTGATAGGTCGGACAAGTCGCCGTGCAAAATCCACAATGCACACAACGACGCAAAATGGCATCAGCTTCTTGGCCCAGATCAGACTCACGGGCCCATTGGGCGAGATTTGTTTGCATACGTTATCCGTCAGATTCCAAAGACCAGGCGACCGGGATTAAACACCGAGTGATGATCAAATTCTTGTTTTAAACGCCGTACGACCGTGGCGACCGTTGGGCTCAATGGGTGAAACACACCCTGATCAGGAACAGGCTTGCCTGCACCGAGACGAAACAGCGTTGCATGGCCGCGGGCCTGCTCTGCAGCACGCCGAATGATGGCTGGATCACAATCTGCGGCGATCCAGCGTTGCCCCCCGCCCCACTCGATGAGCGTGGGGCCAAGATGCAATGCAGGCGTTGCAGGGGCGACCGCGACACGCCACAACTGAGGCGCGGCAAAGAACGGCATACGTTGCTCTCGCAGATCGTGCCAGTAGGTCGTGGCCTCACTCTCGGCAACAATATCCCCACCAAGTTTGAGCCGTGCGGACTCAAGCGCAGCAGGTGCACCTGCTAATCGCACGCGCAGTCGACCTGAGTTGCCCAAGGGCTCCCACACGCTTGAAGAAATAGGCAATGGTTGCGCACGCAGGCGAAGACAAAAAGCCAGGGCGCGGGCTTCGTCCAGTTCCCATTCGAGGGTGCAGACCTGAAGCGGTTTGGGCGCGACTTTAATTGAGACCTGCAAAATCGCACCAAACATACCCATCGAGCCCGCAAGCATACGTGAGACATCGTAGCCCGCGACGTTTTTCATGACCTCGCCACCAAACTTCAACACACGTCCTTGTGCATCAAGCAGATGGGCGCCGAGTACGTAATCCTTGAGTGGTCCTGCACCTTGTCGACCCGGTCCCGAGAGGCCCGCCGCGACACAGCCACCCAAGGTCGCGTGACTGCCGAAGCTCGGAGGATCAAAAGCAAGCATCTGTCCTGAGGCATCCAGCGTCTGTTGAATTTCAACTAAGGGCGTACCGGCCAGAGCGGTCATCACCAACTCGGTTGGCTCATAATTGACAATCCCACGCACAGAACGCATGTCGAGCGTGATGGGTTCAACCTCTGCTCGCACCCATTCGTTACCGTAGAAGGCTTTGGTATTTCCACCCGCAATCAGAACGGGACGGTAGCTGGCTCGTGCGGATAAGACCTGCTCACTTAACTGAGCGATTTCGTATTTCATGCTGCGTCAGAATCTCGGTAAGTCGGGAAAAGCAATGGCTCCGCCATGCACATGCATCTTGCCGTATTCGGCACAACGCGCCAGGGTGGGAATCACTTTTTCGGGGTTGAGCAGGCAGGCGGGATCAAAGGCACGCTTGACGGCCAAAAACATGTCCAGCTCATCACGTTCAAACTGCACGCACATCTGGTTGATTTTTTCCATACCCACACCGTGTTCGCCGGTGATCGTGCCCCCCACTTCGACGCACAATTCAAGAATCGCAGCCCCGAACTCCTCAGCGCGTTCAACCTCGTCAGGGATGTTGGAGTCAAACATGATCAAGGGATGCAAATTACCGTCGCCCGCGTGAAACACGTTGGCACAGCGCAATCGATAGGTCTTTTCCATTTGCTGAATCGCTTTGAGTACCCGCCCGATGTGCCTGCGCGGGATGGTGCCATCCATACAGTAATAATCAGGCGATACGCGACCTGCTGCAGGAAAGGCGTTCTTGCGTCCTGCCCAGAACAACAGTCGCTCAGCTTCGCTTGTAGAGACTTGTAAACGTGTGGCGCCAGCTTTATGAAACACCTCCTCCATGCGTCGAATCTCATCAGCGACCTCTTCGATCGTGCCGTCAGATTCACACAGTAAGATCGCTTCGGCGTCCACGTCGTAACCTGCTTTGACAAAAGGCTCCACCATCCGGGTCGCCTGTTTGTCCATCATTTCGAGGCCTGCGGGAATAATGCCCGCAGCAATCACTTTTGCCACGGCCTGGCTGGCGACTTCGACATCATCAAAACTCGCCATGATGACTTGCGCCAGAGCGGGCTTAGGGGTGAGTCGCAGCGTGACCTCAGTCACAACACCTAGCATCCCCTCGGAACCCACAAAGACCGAGAGCAAATCCGGACCGGGGCTGTCGGGCGCCTCGGATCCTAACTCCATGATTTCACCGTCCATATTGACGATGCGAACCTTTAGGACGTTATGCACGGTCAGTCCATACTTCAGACAATGCACGCCGCCGGAGTTCTCCGCCACGTTACCGCCAATCGTACAGGCGATCTGACTGGAGGGATCAGGTGCGTAGTAGAGCCCGTACTGGCTCACCGCCTCTGAGACAGCCAGATTGCGAACACCCGGTTCCACCACAGCAATCGCTGCCTCGCGGTCAATCGACTTAATCCGGTTGAACTTGGCCAGGCCGAGCAAGACGCCTTGTGCGTGGGGCATCGCACCACCCGACAAGCCGGTGCCGGCGCCGCGTGCCACAACGGGCACACTGAGGGTTTTACAGACCTTAAGTATGCCTTGAACCTGCGCCTCGGTTTCAGGCAAGACCACAGCCATTGGTACGGAGCGGTAGAGCGATAAACCATCGCACTCATAAGGAAGCGTGTCTTCGCGACGACTCAGGATGCAATGTTCAGGCAATATCTGAAGCAAAGCCTGGACGACTGTTTGGGCCGAAGGCGTAGCAAGTGGGGCAAAACCGGATTCTGTGATGGCATTCATAAGTCAGACAATAGCCTGTTCGGGAAAAATAAACAGGACGGGATTTACCCCAACAACGTATTAAAAAAAAGCGCGAACCGTTAAAAAATGAGCTTTTAACAAGTCCGCGGGTGACTTTGAACAAAATGACCGTTTATTCCGCGAGACGAATGATCTTGCCCGGATTCATGATGTTGTTCGGATCAAAGGCTTGCTTGAGCGCGCGCATCAGATCGAGTGCGTCCTCGCCATGCTCTTCGGCCATGAACTGCATTTTATGCAATCCAATGCCGTGCTCGCCTGTACAGGTTCCTTCGGCTTGAATGGCCTGACGAACGAGTCGATGGTTGATGCGCTCGGACTCTTCCCATTCTTGTTGGCTGTTTGGATCGACCAGCATCAGCACATGAAAATTACCATCCCCGACGTGACCTACGATCGTCGAGGGAAAGCTTGCCGCTTCGAGCTCTTTAGTCGCCGCATCAATGCATTCAGCCAGACGAGAAATCGGCACACACACATCAGTCGTGCTGGCTTTGCAGCCTGGGCGCAACTGCAAACCTGCAAAATACGCATTGTGGCGCGCGGTCCAGAGTCGGTTACGGTCTTCGGGACGCTCGGCCCACTCAAAATCCATTCCACCGCAATCCCGGGCCAGTTCTTGTACTGTTTCTGCCTGCTCTTTCACGCCAGCCACGCTGCCGTGAAATTCAAACAGCAGTAACGGTGTCTCGCGTAGGGTTAGTTTGCTGTATTTGTTACTCGCCATGACGGCAGATGCATCCAGTAATTCCACGCGCGCAATCGGCACGCCTAACTGAATGGTTTGAATGACACACTGAACTGCATCGTGAACCGTCGGAAAATTACAGACTGCCGCCGAAACAGCCTCAGGCTGAGGATAGAGTTTGACGGTGACTTCGGTGATGACGCCAAGTGTGCCTTCGCTGCCGACAAAAATGCGTGTCAAGTCGTATCCCGCAGAGGACTTGCGCGCGCGACGTGCTGTGCGAACAACTTTGCCCTGCGCGGTCACCACAGTGAGTGACACAACGTTTTCGCGCATCGTGCCATAACGCACGGCATTCGTGCCAGACGCGCGCGTGGCAGCCATTCCACCCAGCGAGGCATCTGCACCCGGATCAATCGGGAAAAACAACCCCGTATCGCGAATTTGCTCGTTGAGCTGTTTGCGTGTCAGACCAGGCTGAACCGAAACGGTAAGATCCTCGGCATTGAGTGAAATAATTTTATTCATTGCCGTCATATCGATCGTGATCCCGCCCTCAATGGCCAGGATATGGCCTTCGAGTGAAGAACCTGCACCATAGGGAATCAGTGGAATCTTGTACTGATTGCACAGCTGCACCACCTGAACCACTTCTTCGGTGCTTTCGACAAAAACGACGGCATCAGGCAACATTGACGGATAAGGAGACTCGTCTTTGCCGTGGTGGTCGCGTTGTGCTTGCGTCATCGAGAAGCGATTACCAAACACCTGTTTGAACGCAGCGATGATTTCTTCGGGTAAAGGACGGCGCAAAGTCTGTATATCGTGGGGAGCATTCATGATGAAATCCTTACTTGCCTGAGGTGTGCAGAACACGACGGCGATCCTTGACCGCCTGAGCCAGACGCTCGAGCACTCCGACCGAGCTATCCCAGTCGATACAGCCGTCCGTCACGCTTTGGCCATAGACAAGTGGTTGGCCAGGAACCAGATCCTGGCGACCAGCTACCAGGTTGCTTTCGATCATCAAACCGATAATGCGTGTATCACCTGCCGCAACTTGGTTGCCGACATCATCACAGACCGCAGGCTGGTTCTCTGGTTTTTTACTGCTATTGGCGTGGCTCGCATCAATCATGACACGTTGTGCCAGGCCTGACTTTGCGAGCTCGGCACATGCCGCCTCGATGCTTTTCGCATCGTAGTTTGGTTCTTTGCCGCCGCGCAAAATCACATGGCAATCTTCATTCCCTGCAGTCGAGACAATTGCTGAATGTCCACCCTTGGTGACGGACAGGAAATGATGGGGATGGGATGCCGCTTTCATCGCGTCGACTGCGATCTTGACATTGCCATCTGTACCGTTCTTAAAACCCACTGGGCAAGACAAGCCTGAGGCCAGCTCACGATGCACCTGGCTTTCGGTCGTGCGAGCACCAATGGCGCCCCAGGCAACGAGATCAGCAATGTACTGTGGCGTAATCATGTCCAGATACTCGCACCCGGCCGGCAGTCCCAGCTCATTAATCTCAAGCAGCAAGCCGCGCGCAATACGCAGACCCTGATTGATATTAAAGCTGCCGTCCATTTCCGGATCATTGATCAACCCTTTCCAGCCAACGGTGGTTCGGGGTTTTTCAAAATAGACGCGCATGACGATTTCGAGCTCACCCTGAAAGCGATCACGCTCAAGTTTCAAACGCCGCGCGTAATCCAGTGCCGCCTTGGTGTCGTGAATCGAACAGGGTCCAATGACAACGACCAGACGATCATCCATTCCATGCAGAATACGATGAATTGACTGGCGCGACGCATGCACGACAGAGGATACTTCTGGCGTACAAATAAACTCACGCATCGTGTGCGATGGTGGAGCAAGTTCTTTTATTTCCCGGATACGCAGGTCATCGGTATTGTGTGACACAAAAACTCCTGAATACAAACACATCTAATATTAAAAATAAAATGAGGGCGCGATGGTCTCTCCTACCTCGCGACCACTACCGCCTCGATAACAAAGTATCTGACAAACTAGGCTGTTCCACCTACGGTCAGACCTTCCATCTTGATCGTTGGCATACCGACACCCACCGGAACACTCTGGCCGTCCTTGCCGCAGGTGCCAACACCGCTATCGAGCTTCATATCGTTGCCGATCAGACTGACACGATTCATGGCTTCTGGGCCGCTGCCGATCAAGGTCGCACCTTTTACAGGATAGGTGACCTTGCCATTCTCAATCATGTAGGCTTCAGAGGCGGAAAAAACAAATTTTCCACTCGTAATATCAACCTGGCCACCACCGAAGTTGGCTGCATAGATGCCTTTTTTGACCGAAGCAATAATTTCGGCGGGCGGCGTGGCGCCTGACAGCATAAAGGTGTTGGTCATGCGCGGCATGGGCAAGTGCGCATAGGATTCACGACGGCCGTTTCCGGTTGCGCTGGTTTTCATCAGACGCGCATTGAGCGTGTCCTGCATATAACCACGCAAAATTCCGTCTTCGATGAGGACATTGCGCTGAGTCGGGTTGCCCTCATCGTCCATATTGAGAGAGCCGCGTCGGCCAGCAATTGTGCCATCGTCAATCACGGTCACACCCCTGGAGGCCACTCGCTGACCGATCTTGCCAGAAAACACGCTTGATCCCTTGCGGTTGAAATCGCCCTCCAGACCATGCCCCACGGCTTCGTGCAAGAGAATACCTGGCCAGCCAGCCCCCAGCACCACGGTCATTTCGCCGGCGGGTGCGGGACGGGCATCGAGATTGACCAGCGCCTCATGAACAGCGTGATCGACATATTCGCGCAACACCTCATCCGAAAAGTACTCGAGGCCCGATCTGCCACCACCGCCACCATGGCCTGACTCGCGACGGCCATCGCGTTCGGCGATCACGGTCAGCGACAGCCTTACCAGCGGTCGAACGTCTGCCGCCAGACGACCATCACTACCAGCCACCATCACGACGTCATACTCCATGCCCAGGCTGGCCATCACTTGAATGATGTGTGAGTCTTTTGCGCGCGCCATTTTTTCGATGCGCTCGAGCAGGCCGACTTTCTCGGGTGCCGTCATCGTTGACAAGGGATCAACAGAGGAATAAAGATCCAAGCCCGGACGATCATCCTGGGGACGGACGTGAACACGCCCTGCGCCCTGTTTGGCAATACTGCGTACCGCGCGTGCCGAAGACAGCAAGGCATCAGCCGACAGTGCATCGGAATAGGCAAAGGCAGTTTTTTCACCGGCCACCGCACGGACACCGACACCCTGTGAGATCGAAAAACTACCGGTTTTGACGATGCCTTCTTCGAGGCTCCACCCTTCGCTGCGGGTGTACTGGAAATACAGGTCGGCATAGTCGACTTTATGGGTGAAAATTTCACCCAATGCGCGCGCCATGTCGGACTCAGTTAACCCCCAAGGGTCGAGTAACAGGGATTTGGCGGTCGCGAGCGAGGCAATACCTGGATCAATCAAATTCATATCAATAAAGTGTCCGATGTTTAAGCGCGGGCAATGCCTGGCGAACTTCTTGCAGGCGTACAGGGTCTATCGTACCGCTTACCACTCCAGCTTGCTCGGGTAATACGTCCATGATCTCCCCCCAGGGGTCAATCAGCATGGTATGACCCCATGTCCGGCGACCGTTTTCGTGGATGCCTCCTTGTGCGGGCGCCAGAACGTAGCATTGATTTTCGATCGCACGGGCACGCAGCAGGATTTCCCAGTGGGCCTGGCCGGTTGTATAGGTGAAGGCAGAAGGGACGAGAATCAGGTCGACCTCTCCCAGTGCACGATAGAGTTCGGGGAACCGCAAGTCATAACAAATAGATAATCCCAGATTCACAACCGGAGTATTAATCCGCTCGACCGTGCGACCCGCCAGAATCCCCCTGGACTCATCGTAACTCTCCGTACCGCGTTCAAAACCAAATAAATGTATTTTGTCGTATCTGGAGATTTGCCGACCGGATGGATCAAATATTAATTGCGTATTAAATACCCGGGCAGGATCTGGTGAAATAAGTGGCATGCTGCCACATGACAGCCAGATTTGATGCATGGCTGCGGTTTCAGATAAAAACTGCTGGATAGGACCTGCTCCCGGCGCCTCAGCGATATCGAGTTTATCTGTATCTTTACGTCCAAGCATGCAGAAGTACTCTGGCAACGCGACCAGTTGCGCGCCTGTCTCGACGGCCTGCGCGATCAGCTGGCCAGCAATAGTCAGGTTTTCTTTTAATGAAGCACCCGACACCATTTGAATCGCCGCAACCATTAACTTTTGATTCATTTTTGGTCCAAATTGAATATTAATATGCTTGTTTGAATACGTTTATATACTCATACGACTACTCACATAAGACTATTTTGAGTACTCATATCATTTCCGTTTTGAATATTAATTTTGTATCGCCACACTTTTGTATCGCCACAAAAAAACAGAATACACATTGGGGTGAAATGTCACACAAATTTAATTCAATACACACTAGAGTGAAATGTCACACAAATTTAATTACTGAGTATGATGATTATCAATCATCTGATATTATTATTTTTTACTCAAGTTATTCTTTTATGTTTTAATCAATCCATATTAAAAAATATTAACTTTAAACAAATAAGATTCACTGAGTGATAAATTCCTGCAGGACAGAACAATATATCAAGTCTGCCTTGGTAAGCGGTTTAAATATGTTTTTGTTTTTGTATATGTCGCAAACCCTTTTATTTAGTTTGAATCAATAATCCTTACGCTTTGAATCATTAGTCTATTCACACTTACTCATTTAAGGTTTTACAAATGACCGGTCAGAACTACGCTTCGCAACAAGCTAAAATCAATAAAGAGATCGAGAAACTCCAGAAGCAGGCTCAGGCCCTGCAGAGCAAAAGCCGCAAGCCAGTGATTAATTCGATTATCCGTTCGATGAAAGAATACAGCATCACTCCAGAAGAAATCATGTCCGCATTTGGCAAACCCGTAGCCGCCTCAAAGGCGCCTGCTTCGGTCAAGGTTTCAAAACTCGCTAAATCAGGCGCACCAAAGAAACCTGTTCCAGTTAAATACCGCCACCCAGAATCAGGCTCAACATGGACAGGACGGGGTAAAGCGCCACTATGGATTATCGAAGCCGAAAAAAATAATCAGCCACGCCAGCAATTCTTGATTTAATTCAATTAAAACAACGCCCTATCAGTAGTCTGCTAAACACAGGCCACTGACAGGGCGTTTTTTTAATAATCGAATCTTGTATGACGCTTGGCCCAGCATAATATAAATACATTAATAAAAAATAACTTTATATCTACTAGCCCAAGACGTTTATTTCTATTAGTCAAACATGTTTATTTCTACTAGTTCAAGACGTTTATATCTATTAGCTCAAGACTTTAAACATCAGAATTAATCGATTTTTGCGCCAGAGTCCTGCACGGCCTTACCCCACTTCTTACCGTCAAGCTCAACAGTCTGTTCAAAAGTTTTTAAATCCGTGACCATTGGCGACGCACCTTTTGATTCAAACTGTGCAATCACTGCTGGATCTTTGAGAATGTCATTAATCGATGCATGAATACTTTGCCGCAGCGCTTCGGGTGTAGCAGTAGGAACAAAAAATGCAAACCAGGAATCGATCGACAATGAGGGCAAGCCAGCCTGCGCAAACGTTGGTACATCAGGCAAGGCTGCGGACCGGGTAGTCGCAGAGGCGGCAATTGCACGCACCTGGCCACTCTTGATCTGCCCCATGACAGAAGGCGCACTGGCAAAGGTGCCCTGCACCTCACCGCTCATGACATCCGTGAGCGAACCGGCAATCCCCTTGTAGGGCACATGCACAGTTTGAATTCCTGCAGCGGAGTCCATCATATTATCTAGCAAATGGGCAACCGATCCATTACCTGACGATGCGATATTGACTTGGCCCGGATGGGCTTTAGCATATTCGATAAACTCTTTCACGCTATTAATCGGCAAGCTGGGAGTAATCACCATCACAAAAGGCAGCGTTGCCAATGACGCGATCGGTGTCAGATCCTTTGCCATATCAAACGTCATATTTTTATATAACGAAGGATTAATTGAATGTGTACCCGAGTAACTCATCAACCAGGTTGTTCCATCCGGTGCGGATTTTGCGACGGCCTCACTGCCGATATTGCCGCCCGCGCCGGGGCGGTTTTCGACGATAACAGGGATGCCCCAGCGTTTGGTGAGCTCTTGGGCCATCACGCGTGCGAGTGAATCAGAGGCTCCCGCCGCGGTCTGCGGAACAATAATCTTGACTTGCTTGCCAGCCAATTCGGGTGGGACTTGCGCATAAGTCGCACCGACAGGCATCACTAAGGCGAGCGTCAAGGCGCACAGCATTGATTGAATTTTATTCATGCTGGAATGTCTCCTGCGAGTGTGACACGGTGCAATAGTCGCTTATGACCGTGATAATCATTAATAGGGTTGTGCAGCACTGAGCGGTTATCCCAAAAAGCAATCGATCCAGGCGCCCATTTAAACCGGCAGGTGAACTCTGGTCGAACCTGGTGGGCAAAAAGAAAATTCAACAATGGCTCGCTTTCCTCCTCAGTCCAGCCAACAAAGTGCGTGGTATGACCGGGATTCACATACAAGGCCTGGCGACCTGTCTCAGGATGGGTGCGCACAACAGGGTGTTCGGCACTTAAATCCTGACGCGCCTTGGTACTACCTGAGTCATTGAGTCGGTCTTCGCGGGTTTTGGTCACGGCAGCCTTAGCGGACGAACTCACTGCACGCAGGCCCTTTAGCACCGCTTTTAACCCAGGCGAAAGCGCCTCATACGCAGCATGGTTACTCGCAAACATCGTGTCACCACCAACCGGTGGCAGCTCGCGTGCGATCAACATCGTGGCACTCGGTGGGGCCTGAAGATAGGAAGTGTCCGTATGCCAGATGCCGCCAAAATTCGTTGTTTCGTGGGGGAGCTTGAGCACCGGAATAATGAGCGGAAAATCAGGGATACCTTTGACAAAAGGATACTCAACCACCTCACCAAACCGCTGGGCGAATGCCAGAAAAGCAGCCGATTCAAGTGGTTGGTCGCGAAAAAAAATCACGCCGTATTCAAGCCAGACAGCACGAATCTGGGCAATCACCGAATCACTTAGGGGCTCGAGTAAATTCAAACCATGAATTTCCGCGCCCACCGCATTAGTCAGGGGCTTAATTATTAATTTTTTATCCATTCTATTAACTGTCAGTCCATTAACTATTTGAATTATTTTTGTGAGGTGCAATGATAAGTCAAATAACTCCATATCAGGGAACTCGCGGGTAGTTTATATCGGCCAGCGCGCAGGCAATTATTAAGCAGGACTAGGTTTTATTTAGCAGTCAGGGCAAATGACTACAATAGTCAAAACACCAGCGGAAATTAGCCATGCGCACTGAATCAGGCAGCACGATTGTTCGGCAAGATTATCAGCCCTTCCCTTTTCAGATTCCTGAGGTTCGACTGAACTTTGATCTGGATGCACAGATTACCTGGGTGCGCAGCACCTTGACCGTGCAGCGACGCAAAGACGTCGCCCACACGCCTGATCTAATTCTCGATGGTGAAGACCTCACCCTCATTTCTGTCCATTTGAATGGTATGGCCTTGACTGAGGTTGACTATCAGTTATCTGGATTCTCCCTGACCATTCACAACATGCCGGATGTGGCTACGCTTGAGATCGTCAGCACCTGCCTGCCCAGCAAAAATACCAGCCTGATGGGCTTATATGTTTCGGGCCAGAATCTTTTTACGCAATGCGAGGCTGAAGGCTTCAGGAAAATCTGCTGGTTTGCTGATCGCCCGGACGTGATGTCCATTTACCATGTGACGCTGCGAGGCGATCGAAAAACCTTTCCGCTTTTACTCTCCAATGGCAACCTGATTGAACAGCGAGAGATTGAAGATGGTCGTCACGAAGCCAAATGGCACGACCCTTTCGCCAAACCCTGCTATCTCTTTGCCTTGGTTGCAGGTAATTTTGCTTGCCGCGAACACTACAGCGAAACCCAGAGTGGTCGACGCGTGCTGCTACAGGTCTACAGTGACCCGGGCTCTGAAAGTCAAACAGCCTGGGCAATGGAGTCTCTCGAGCGCTCGCTAAAATGGGACGAAATCCGTTTTGGGCTTGAGCTCGATCTGGACAGATTCATGATTGTGGCCGCCCGTGATTTCAATATGGGTGCGATGGAAAACAAAGGACTCAACGTTTTCAATGCGGCATATGTTCTCGCAGACCCCAATACCGCAACTGACGCGAATTACGATGCAATCGAAGCTGTAATCGGTCATGAATACTTTCACAACTGGACCGGTAATCGTGTCACCTGCCGGGACTGGTTCCAGTTAAGCCTGAAAGAAGGTCTGACGGTATTTCGTGATCAGGAATTCAGTGCGGACATGATGGCCACCGGCTTGTCCGAGTCAGCAGCGGCGAGCGCCCGGGCAGTCAAACGCATTCATGATGTCGTAGGTTTGCGTGCGGTGCAATTCCCCGAAGACAGCGGACCCATGGCGCACCCGATCCGTCCTGAGAGCTATCAGGAAATCGGTAATTTTTATACTGCAACCGTTTATGAAAAAGGTGCAGAGGTCATCCGCATGCTCCATACCCTTCTGGGCGAAGCGGGCTTTCGTGCAGGAATGGATGAGTACTTCAGACGCCATGACGGCCAGGCCGTCACATGCGACGATTTTGTCAGTGCCATGCAATGGGCCTACCAGCAAAGCCAGCCTGAAAAAAATCTTGAGGTATTCAAACGCTGGTACCACCAGGCCGGCACGCCACGCGTGCACGTGGGACTCACCTATGATGCAACTACGCAGTCATGCCGTGTGACCTTGACTCAGCGCTGCGCACCAGTCGGTGTCGAAAAACAGTCTGGCCTGGTCAAACAGCCCTTTCATATTCCCGTGTTATTCGGCCTGCTCGACACCTCGGGCAACTCCATCGCTTTACACACCGCACAAGGTGAACTCCCAGCGCGTTCAGGCACAGATACCGTATTGCTTGAACTGCTGACTGAGACGCAGACATGGGAGTTTATCAACATCCCCAGTACGCCGATCCCGTCGATCCTGCGCGATTTTTCAGCGCCTGTGATCATCGAGTTTGACTATCGGGATCAAGATCTTGCAATACTCTCTGCCCACGACACCAACGCCTTTACACGCTGGGAAGCTGGACAGGAACTGGCCACCCGCCAAATCCTCAAAATGGCACAGGCGTGGCGACAAACAGGAACAGTCTGCGCGGTGGATCCAGCTATGATCGAGGCCTGGTCAGCCATGTTGCAGAGCGAAGCGACCGACTCAGGATTGCTCGCCCAGACCCTGTCGATTCCTTCCGAAAAAACCATTGCAGAGCGGATGTCGCCTGTCGATCCTCTGGCCATATACGAAGCACGCAAGGCATTGCGGCAATCGCTTGGTCAGGCCAACACGCAAACACTACTCGCGACCTATCAGGCTCAGCAAACTCCTGGCGCCTACTCGCCCACGCCAGGCCCCGTCGGCAGACGTGCCCTGAAGAATCTGGCGCTCTCATACCTGATGGCTGCTGAGCACCCTGAAGCCGAGGCGCTGGCAAATAATCAATTCAGACATGCGACAAACATGACGGATCGACTGGCTGCGCTAAATATCCTTGCACACGAAAGTCGCAGCGTCATTGCAAGCGAGGCCGTGATTCAGTTTTATGAAGCCTGGCAACACGAAGCCCTCGTGATCGACAAATGGTTTGCTGTGCAAGCGACCTCGCCGCTGACCGATGTTGAACACATGCATGGCCTGATGGCGCACCCTGCTTTTACACTGCGCAATCCAAATCGGGCACGTGCCGCCATTTTTGCGTTCTGCCTGCAAAATCCACATGGGTTTCATGCACCGGACGGAAGTGGCTATGCTTTCTGGGCAGACGTTGTCATCGCACTCGATGCCATCAACCCTGAAGTCGCCGCACGACTGGCCAGAACGATGGATCACTGGTCGCGCATGATTGAACCTGTGCGCAGTCTGATGCAAACTCAATTAAAACGTGTGGCATCGCATTCCGGACTATCGCGCAATACACTCGAAATTGTTTCCAAAGCACTTTCACTTTGAAGTAACCTGCTTAGCGTTCAAGTGCTTGCAACACAGGATTATTCAGTGTCCTGAGTCCTCATTATTTTTAACCACTTTCAAACCATAGCCATCCAAATGAAACGCAAAACATTGACGCAATACCTGGTTGAACAACAACGCTCAGAAGATGCGCTGAGTGCCGAAGTCCGCTTGCTGATCGAAATCGTCTCGCGCGCCTGCAAGACGATCAGTCACGCCGTCAGCAAAGGCGCGCTCGGTGGCGTACTTGGCAGTCTTGAAAGTGAAAACGTCCAGGGCGAAGTCCAGAAAAAACTCGATGTGATGTCCAACGAAGTGTTACTCGAAGCCAATGAATGGGGCGGCCACCTTGCCGCTATGGCATCTGAGGAAATGGAAACCATCCACCTCATTCCGAACCGATACCCCAAGGGCGAATTCCTGTTGTTGTTTGATCCGCTCGATGGATCCTCAAACATTGATGTCAACGTATCAATCGGTACGATTTTTTCTGTACTGCGTGCGCCACAAAGCGCTTCGGGTCGCGCGGTCACTGAGCAAGACTTCTTGCAGCCCGGCACCACACAAGTCGTGGCAGGCTATGCCATCTATGGGCCACAAACCATGCTGGTACTCACAATCGGACGCGGAGTGTTTGGCTTTACGCTTGATCGTGAAATGGGCTCCTGGATCATGACGAGTGAAAACATGATGATCCCTGAAGACACCAAGGAGTTTGCCATCAATATGTCCAACATGCGTCACTGGGCACCGCCAGTTAAACGTTATGTCGATGAGTGTCTGGCAGGTAAAACAGGCCCCAGAGAGAAAGACTTTAATATGCGCTGGATTGCCTCCATGGTCGCGGACGTGCATCGCCTCATCACACGTGGCGGCATTTTTATGTATCCCTGGGATTCACGTGAACCGAATAAGCCAGGCAAGCTGCGCCTGATGTACGAAGCCAATCCAATGAGCATGCTGGTTGAACAAGCTGGCGGCGCTTCGACAGATGGCAATCAGCGCATCCTGGACATTCAACCAACCACATTGCACCAGCGCGTCGGCGTGGTGATGGGCTCTAAAAATGAAGTCGAACGCGTCACACGCTATCACCGCGAAGCTCAGGCTTAAACGCAGATAAAAGCGCGTTTAAAGGTACGAGTAAACAGTTATCAGTTCATTGTGAACACGGTGGCACCCGTGGTCTTGCGAGCAGCCAGAGCAGTCTGGGCTTCGCCAGCTTGCTCAAGCGGGTAACGCTGATCAATGCGAACCTTGATTTTCTTCTTGAGAACCAGATCAAACAATTCATCCGCAGCGGCCTGCATTTTTTCTGCGGTGTTGACGTGGGTGCCTAGGGTCGGACGTGTCACATACAGTGAGCCTTTCGCAGCCAGAATACCCAGGTTGACGCCTTCTACAGGACCCGAAGCATTACCAAAACTGACCATCAGGCCACGTGGCTGCAAGCTATCGAGCGAGGCCAGCCAGGTGTCTTTACCGACACCGTCATAGACCACGGGCACTTTTTTACCCTTGGTCAGCTCGCGTACGCGCTCGGCAACGTTTTCTTTCGAATAGTCAATCACCTGCCAGGCACCATTGGCCTTGGCCAAGGCTGCTTTTTCGGGGCTCGACACGGTACCGATCAGCTTGACACCCAGCGCTTTAGCCCACTGGCAAGCAATCAGACCAACACCACCGGCTGCAGCGTGGAACAGGATCGTCTCACCGCCTTGAAGTCGATACGTCTGGCGAAACAGGTATTGAACCGTCAGGCCTTTGAGCATGATGGCTGCTGCTTCTTCGAAGCTGATACCTTTAGGCAGATGCACAACCTGTGCAGCTGGCACGTTGCGCGCATAGGCATAGCCACCCAGTGGGCTCTGACCATAAGCGACACGATCGCCTACTTTGAAGCGTTTTTTGGCTTTTTTGCCCACTGCAGTCACAACACCTGCGCCTTCGGCACCCAGACCGTGTGGCATGGGTTGCTTGTAAAGGCCGTCACGGAAGTAAATATCGATGAAATTCAGTCCTGCAGCATGCTGTTGAATGGTGATCTCATCATCCGCAGGAGCCGGGACCTCGATCTCGACAAGTTTCAGGACCTCTGGTCCACCATTCTCTGTAATTTGGATGGCTTTCACTAAGTTGCTCATATGTGCTCCTGGCAAATGAATATTGTGACAAAAATGGACTGATAAGAATTTGGAGTTTCGAAGGGCGAGTTTATCTCAGCCAAGGTAAAATATATGACTATCTAAAACAAAATTGCAGGAAATTATGGCCGGACACAGTAAATGGGCCAATATCCAGCACCGTAAAGGTCGCCAGGATGCCAAACGCGGAAAACTCTGGACAAAGATTATTCGCGAGATCACAGTAGCCGCCCGTGCGGGTGGGGCTGATCCGGACGCCAATCCGCGCTTGCGCCTGGCCTGGGATAAAGCCAACGCGGCCAACATGCCCAAGGACAACGTCCAGCGCGCGATTGTTAAGGGCGCCGGCGGTGCGGACGGTTCGAACTTTGACGAAATCCGATACGAAGGCTATGGCATTGGCGGCGCGGCAGTGGTCGTTGACTGCATGACAGACAACCGGACACGTACAGTGGCCGATGTGCGCCATGCATTCGCCAAACACGGTGGCAACCTTGGCCAGGAAGGCTCGGTCGCCTTCATGTTTACGCATTGCGGCCAGTTCATTTTTGCCCCGGGCACTTCTGAAGATCTCGTCATGGAGGTCGCTCTCGAAGCCGGCGCCGATGACGTCATCACCGACGAAGAAGGTGTGATCGAGGTCATTTGTCCCGTCCACTCGTTTGCGGCCGTGCGTGATGCCCTGAAGGCACGCGGTCTGACACCCGAGATGGCAGACATCGTGATGAAACCCAATACTGAAGCCGAGTTTACGGGTGACGATGCGATCAAGATGCAAAAACTACTCGATGCACTTGAAAGTCTCGACGACGTTCAAGAGGTCTACACCAACGCAGTCATGGACGAGCAAGGCTGATTACGCATGAAACTATTAGTGATTGGCTCAGGCGGCCGTGAACACGCACTGGCCTGGCGTCTACTGCAATCTCCCCGGGTCAGCCACGTTTACGTGGCGCCTGGCAATGGTGGGACCGCTGTGATGCAAGGCACCTCGAACGTGGCGCTCAGCGACCCCGAGTTGCTTGCGGCCTTCGTCAAAAACGAAGGCATTGCCTTGACGGTCGTGGGACCCGAGGCACCACTTGCGCAGGGTGTCGTCGATGTATTCCGCGCGCATGGCCTTAAAATATTCGGCCCAACACGCGCGGCGGCTCAGCTCGAGAGCTCAAAGGACTTTGCCAAAGCCTTTATGGTGCAACACGGCATCCCGACAGCGCTTTATCAAACTTTTACCGACCCACTCGCAGCCCACACGTATATCGACGCGCAAGGTGCCCCGATTGTGATCAAGGCCGATGGCTTAGCCGCTGGCAAAGGTGTCGTGGTTGCCATGACACTCACCGAAGCCCACGAGGCTGTGGATGCCATGCTGGGTGATGGCTCACTTGGCGCCGCGGGTGCACGAGTTGTAATTGAAGAATGTCTGATCGGTGAAGAAGCCAGTTTTATCGTTCTCTGTGACGGCAAAAACATTCTGCCTCTGGCCACCAGCCAGGACCACAAACGCCTGAAAGATGGTGATGAAGGCCCCAACACCGGAGGTATGGGCGCGTATTCCCCAGCGCCGGTTGTCACACCCAAGATTCACGAACGCATCATGCGCGAAGTCATTGAGCCCACGATCCACGGAATGGAGGCCGACGGTATTCCTTTTACAGGGTTCCTGTATGCGGGAATCATGATTGGTCCAGGCGATGATGCGTCGCGTGCAATCAAAGTGCTTGAATTTAACTGCCGGATGGGGGATCCTGAGACACAACCGATCATGATGCGTATACGCAGCGACTTGCTCACGGTATTTGAGCATGCGGTTGACCAGTCGCTCGACCATGCCAGCATTGACTGGGATCCACGTACAGCTCTAGGCGTCGTCATGGCAAGTGCAAACTACCCTGCGACCCCACGACTCGGTGATGCAATTACGAATATTCCGGCTCCACAGTCAGATTGTGTGGTGTTTCATGCAGGCACCGCGCTCCAGGACGAGACCTTACGTACCTCTGGCGGTCGGGTGCTCTGCGTCACTGCACTCGCTGACAGCGTGCGTGCGACCCAGGAGCGTGTTTATCAGGTAGTAGATGCAATCGAATTTGATGGCGCACAATTCCGCCGTGACATTGGCTGGCGCGCTCTGGAGCCTCGTTAATTGTCTGACGTAAACGTCCCTGCTGTCCGCGAATATCTGCTGGGTTTACAACAGCATATCGTCTCGAGCCTCGAAGCCGTCGAGGGTGCTCCCTTTTTGACAGACCAGTGGACACGCCCCGAAGGTGGGGGTGGATTGTCCCGGCTGATCGAAGGGGGCAACGTCTTTGAACGCGCTGGCGTGCTATTTAGTCACGTCAAGGGCACAACGCTGCCACCGTCAGCGTCTGCACATCGACCAGAACTGGCAGGCCGGCCCTGGGAAGCCATGGGCGTATCCATGGTGCTGCACCCGCGCAATCCTTACATTCCGACCACGCACATGAATGTCAGAATGTTTGTCGCAAGTGCACCATCAGGTTCAGACCAAAAAGACGTATTCTGGTTTGGTGGCGGAATGGATCTGACGCCTTATTATGTGTTTGAAGAAGATGCACGGCATTTTCATCAGGTCAACAAAGACGCTCTGATGCCACATAGCCAGACTGCCTATGCAGAATATAAAAAGTGGTGTGACGAATACTTTTATCTCAAACATCGCAAAGAAACACGCGGCATTGGCGGTGTGTTTTTTGATGATTTGAACCAACCAGGTTTTGAAGCCTCCTTTGCAATAATTCGTGCGGTTGGAGACGCCTTTACGCAAGCTTACCTGCCTATCGTAGAAAAGCGCCTAGGCACAACCTACGGCGAGCGTGAGCGAGACTTCCAGGCCTACCGTCGTGGACGATATGTAGAATTCAACCTCGTTTTTGACCGAGGTACGTTGTTTGGCCTGCAGTCCGGTGGACGCACTGAGTCAATTCTTCTTTCGATGCCACCCATGGCAAACTGGCGTTACAACTGGTCGCCTGAGCCAGGCTCAACAGAGGCCGCGCTCAGCGATTACCTCACACCGAGAGACTGGGTCTGATGCGCATTGGTTTACTTGGCGGCAGTTTTGATCCTGTGCATTGTGCGCATTTAGCACTTGCCAATACGGCTTTGGCTGAACTGAAACTCGATCAAGTCCAACTGATTCCGGCTGGCCAGCCATGGCAAAGACTTCCTTTGCTTGCAACATCCGCCGATCGACTCGAAATGCTCAGACGGGCAACTGAGGGAATGGCAGGTTTGCACGTCAGTACTGTTGAAATTGATCGTAATGGCCCCACGTATACAATAGAGACTCTTGAGTCCTTGCCTGTGGGTCCAGAATACTTCTGGATCCTAGGTGCAGATCAGTTGGCAAACTTCTGCACATGGCACCGATGGACGGATATCGTGTCGCGCGTGCAACTGGTTGTGGCGCAGCGCCCGGGATCAGAACTCATAGCTCCACCAGAGTTGGCCACCTGGTTGCAGACCCATCACAAACGGCTCATTCACTTACCTTTTCAACCCTTAGCCGTCTCAGCCAGCGAAATCCGTCAAGGAGTCGCGCAGGGCGCAACCACAGCACACCTCCTTCCTGAGGCTGTTGCTCTTTACATTACTGCTCACGGTCTTTATCGTCAGCACACATCCTGACAGGAGTCAGAAAAATAAAATGGATATTACAAAACTACAGCGCGCGATAGTTGATGCGCTCGAAGACGTCAAAGCACAGGACATCCAGGTCTTTAATACAACTGAAATCACAAGCTTATTTGATCGCGTCATCGTGGCTTCGGCCACTTCGAATCGCCAAACACGTGCTCTCGCAAACAGTGTCTGTGAAAAAGCTAAAAGCCTCGGAGAAGTTGTCATTGCGACCGAAGGCGAAGAAACTGGCGAATGGGTTCTGGTTGATATTGGCGACATCGTGATACACATCATGCAACCTGCCATTCGCGCGTATTACAACCTTGAGCAAATCTGGGGCGCTAAACCCGTTCGTATGAAACTCCTCCCTGAGTCAATGCGTACAGCAGCAATTCCCGGCGATACAAAATTCGATCCAATGGCAATTAGCACCGAAGAGCCCACTGGCCGACGTGCTGCAAGCCGTGTCCCAAGTGGCACCTCAAATCGCGTATCAAGTCCTGCCTCGGGTCGCTCCTCCAGACCTGCTCGCTCAACACGCTAAAGCACCAAATACTCTGGCATGAAGCTACTGATTATCGCTGTCGGTGCGCGCATGCCAGAGTGGGTAGAAGCCGCTTGGGGAGATTACGCTAAGCGGCTTCCGTCCGAGTGGTCCGTTACCCTCAAAGAAATCAAGCCAGAGTCCCGCACCAGCGGGAAAACGCCTCAGCAAATGATGGCGGCAGAAGCCAAGCGTATCGAGACTGCCATCCCAGATGGCGCGATGCGCGTTGCTCTTGATGAGCATGGCCGTGATTATTCATCTCAAAAATTTGCAGATGTCCTGCGTACCTGGCAAGATAATAGCCAGACTGTTGCAATCATCATCGGTGGTCCGGATGGACTGGCACCTGAACTAAAAACATCATGCCAGGCAATGATTCGTCTCTCATCCATGACTATGCCTCACCCTTTAGTGCGCGTGGTGCTTGTCGAACAAATATATAGAGCGTGGTCGATACTAGTCAATCATCCCTATCACCGGGCATAGGTCACACAAACAACCAATAAAAAATTCTGGATATTAAAATTAACATTCCAACTCAGATATATCTGGCCTCAGCCAGTCCACGCCGCAGTGAATTACTCACACAGATTGGCATCTCACATCAAATACTGAACATACCGGCTGCGCCAGGCGAGGATGAGCCCCGACACGAGGGAGAAAGTCCCCTGACCTACGTGCAACGCACTGCAGGCGACAAGGCTGATCGAGCGATTCAATGGCTTGATGTACAGTCCGATAAGTTTGACCAGAGTCTGTATTTGCTTACAGCAGATACAACGGTAGCATTGGAGGACTTGGTACTTGGGAAACCCGCTGATGAGAGAGATGCGGAGAGAATTCTCAGATTACTTTCTGGAAAAACACATCTGGTACATAGTGCAGTCGTTTTAGCGAGAGGGAATTCGCGCTGGAAAGCGCTCTCAACATCTAAAGTAACTTTTGCCGTCTTATCTGATGCAGATATTGAGAGTTACATCGCGAGTCATGAGCCTTTTGGAAAAGCAGGTGCTTATGGAATCCAGGGACTGGCAGCGCAATTTATATCAAAACTTGACGGGAGCTATACCGGAGTGATGGGGTTGCCACTATATGAGACGGCAGCTTTATTAAAACAAGCCGGCGTAATATAAGTCAGACACTTTTCTGCTGTGAAAAGTTGAAATGTAATCATTATGCAAATCGCACGATTACATATCGATTACATACCGAAGGCCCAAAGACAAACCCCCGCGAGCCATAGGCTTGCGGGGGTTTGAGGGGTAAGAGCTTGACAATGTCCTACTTTCACAGACGTACGTCCACTATCATCGGCGCTAAGGTGTTTCAC